>Ga0123353_10000017_pt1 | contig 190148 bp, 182 predicted proteins | sample TergutLab28metaG_3_FD_92763 | JGI IMG/M metagenome (GOLD analysis project Ga0123353, IMG submission 92763) | Labiotermes labralis P3 segment gut microbial communities from Petit-Saut dam, French Guiana - Lab288 P3 | ecosystem: Host-associated > Arthropoda: Insects > Digestive system > Gut ... | reverse complement strand
TGATAACAAATCATGGATATGAATCTGACGCTATGTTAATAGGCAATGTTGATGCTGATTTAATGAAACAAACAAAAGCTGTTCTTAGCAATGGTATTAGTCAATGTGTTGTAGTAATAGATGGTTTAAATCCACATATTCAAGAAGCCGATCAGTGTGGCGATGCAGTAGTTATTTTTGAATACTTTTGGGGAATGGTTTATGAGTATTTAAATTCTGAACGTAGTTTGAGAGATACTTATGTAGATGACAATACAATACAAAAACTACAATTCTTTAAAACAATATTAGAAAATCCACTTAATATTGATTTGATAAAACAAAATAAAGATATACTGTTTGCTATGGCACCAGATCGAGTAAAATTTTTTATGAATAGAAACTATTTTAAAATTGGTGTTTTAAATTATCAAGCAATTAACTCTATCTATCTACTACAAACAATTAATTCGGTCATTAGAAGTGGCCCACCACATATCCCTATTTTTATTCTTACAGAAACTGAAGGATTAAAAATTCAAGAGACTAATGGTGGCGAATGGATTTGTTCAGGACATGATTTTCACTACTATAATGTCAAAACCAAATCAAGAAATGGATATAGAACAGGATAAAAAAGAAGAACAATATGTTCTTCTTTTTTTATGCTTTAGTTTTCTTTAATAAATTTTTCTATTTCTGCCACTGATATTTCTTTGTCTTCATCTTTGTTACGATATTTCAACTCTACTATATTTTCATTGGTTTTTCTACCTACTGTAATTCTAATTGGAATACCTATTAAATCCATATCATTGAATTTAACCCCAGGCCTCTCATCACGATCATCTAGAATACAATCTATATTTGCATTATTAAGATTATTATAGATTTCTTCTGCTAAATTAATTTGTTTTTCATTTTTAATATCTATAACAACTATTGCAACTTTATATGGGGCGATATTATATGGCCATACTAATCCTTTGTCATCACTTGTTTGTTCTACTATTGATGCCATACATCTTCCAGGACCTATTCCATAACTGCCCATAACTACTGGTTGTAATTCATTGTTTTTATCTAAATATTTAACATTATAAGCATCTGAGTATTTAGTTCCTAACTTAAATGTATTGCCAATCTCAATACCTTTTTTAAAATATAATTTCTTTCCACATTTTGGACAAATATCCCCTTCTCTTACTAAAGTTATATCTGCCTTATGGTCATATTTAAAATCTTCAATATTAACATTAATATAGTGATAATCTGTTTTATTTGCACCAACAATAAAGTTATTTAACTTAAATACATTTTCATCAACAACTATTTGAACGTTGTCTTTTACTTCTAAACCGATTGGTCCTGTAAACCCTGGCACACTATTTGAGTTTTCTAATATTTCTTCTTCTGACGCTATAACAACCTCATTGACACCAATTAATTTTGATATCTTTGTTAAATTAACTTCTCTCTCTCCTGGAACAAAACAAATAACTAAATTTCCATCACAATTTAACATCAATGCTTTAACAGTATACTTAATATCTGTTTTAAGAAAACTCGCAACATCTTCAATTGTTTTACAATTAGGCGTATGAACAGATTCTGGTTTTTTCTTTGCTTCTTTTGATTCTTTGTCATTGTTAACAAGTGGTGTTACCTCCAAGTTATCAGCATAATCACAACCCTTACATAATACGACAGTATCTTCACCAATATCCGTAATAGCTTGAAACTCTTCAGATAAAAGTCCACCCATAACGCCAGTATCAGCTGTAACAATTTTATAATCTATTCCCATTTCATCAAATGAGTCTTTGTATGCATCATACATTTTTTTATACGATATATCTAATCCAGCTAAGTCTAAATCAAAGCTATACGCATCTTTCATAACAAATTCTCTTACCCGAATAAGACCAAATCTAGGTCTTGGTTCATCCCTAAACTTATTTTGAAATTGATATAAGTTGAATGGTAAATCTTTATATGATTTAATTCCATAAGATGCTGCAATAGTAAATAGCTCTTCATGAGTAGGACCTAATATATATGGTTTACCCCATCTATCATTTAATAAAAACACACTACTTCCAAAAGCTGCTTTTCTTCCAGATTTAACATAATAATCTTCGTATACAAGAGAAGGCATCTTTAATTCTATCGCACCTGATTTATTCATATGCTTACGTATAATATTTTCAATATTATTAAGCACTCTAAGACCAAGAGGTAAATACATATATACTCCTGCCGATGTTTTTCGAATCATGCCACTTTTGACTAGTAAATTTCCACTTTTACTATCTTCCTCTTTTATTTCTTCTCTAATTGTGTAAAAAAACGAATTATTTAACTTCATATTTTCCTCCTACTTATTAACAAATAAAAAGATGGTGATAAGGAGTGCGAAAGCACGGTACCATCCTTTGTTTTACTTTTTTTGATAACGGATAATCTCCGACAACCCTTTCGGGCGTACTCATAGGAAGGAATTATTAAAACTTATAATTGGTTCTCAGCAACCCAACTCTCTTAATATAAGTATTTTAACAATTATGTCCTAATCATTGTTTTATTTCTCTTGATGACAAGATAGTACATCATTTTTTATATTTTATCATTAATACTATAATATTTCAAGATTTACACTCTTTATACATCTTGATAATACAAAACATTCCATGTTATATAAATCTATAGTATACTTTATATAATAGATAGACTATAAGGAGAATATTTATGAATAATATATTTTTAATATTAGGTGGCTTCGGTTTATTCTTATACGGAATGAAAATGATGTCAGATGGATTATCAAATCTTGCTGGGGATAGAATGCGTAGTTTTTTAGAGAGAACAACATCCAATAGATTCAAAGGAATCGGTGTTGGGGCATTAGTAACAAGCATTGTTCAAAGTTCTACGGCAACTACTGTCTTAGTCGTTGGCTTTGTTAACTCTCACATTATGACACTTACGCAAGCTATTGCAGTTATAATGGGCGCGAATATTGGAACAACACTATCGGCTCATATGCTTTCATTTCGATTAGACGTATTTGCACCACTTATAATATTTATTGGACTTATGATGTATATGTTCTTTAAGAAAAAGAATATTAAAAAATTAGGTTTTTGTCTACTTGGAGTAGGTATATTATTTTTCGGTATTACTGTTATGGGAAGCCCACTCAAAGAATTCTCAGAGATGGATGGATTTCAATCTATGCTAACAACATTTCAAAATCCTTTTCTCGCTATATTAGCTGGATTTATATTAACTGCTATTATCCAAAGTTCCACTGCCACTAACTCGATTGTAATTGCTATGTACATAAGTGGCGTTGATTTACCATTTGAAACAGCAGCATTTATAGTATTAGGAAGTGCGGCGGGAACAAGTACTACTGCCCTTCTTGTATCTATTGCTGGTACAAGAGAAAGTAAACGTGCTGCTTTAGCACATACTCTATTTAATGTAATTGGATGTGTCGTATTTGGATTATTGATATTTAGTTTCCCAAATATACTAACACTGCTACAAGAAACATGGAGAGACCCAGCAAGACAAGTAGCGATGTTTCAAACATTCTATAGTGTTCTAACTGCCCTACTCTTAGTTGGATTTGTTAAGCATTTAGCGTGGATTGTTAAAAAGATAATTCCTGATGATCCAAATGAAAAAGACATTGATGTTCAAAAATTAGTATACTTAAAGGCCGAGGTTTTAGAAAATCCTCCTTTAGCAGTTGCAAGAGCCCATAAAGAAATTTGTAGAATGGGAAATCTAGCATATGAAAACTTACAGTTATCAATTGATTCTTTTCATTCTAAAGACATAAAAAAAGCCGAGCAAGTATTTGAAAACGAAGAATTAATCAATTACTTAAATCATGAAATTCCAAAATGGCTTATTAGAATACGAATGTTAGACTTATCAGAAGAGGATATGGAGTTTGTTAGGATGATGCTTAGAACTGTCTCTAATATAGAAAGAATTGGTGATCGAGCAGAAAACATTGCTGAATACGCAATTCTTAGAATTAATGATGATATGGAATTAAATGATGCTGCGATTAATGAGTTATATGAACTTGGAACAATTGGTCTCGAATCATTAAAACTAGCATTAGAACTATATAAAGAGAGAGATTCATCAAGAATTGAACAAGTGTCTAGCTTAGAAGAGCGTCTTAACACTATGACTAAAAGATATGTTGAGAATCATTTGCAAAGAATTAAAAAAGGCGAATGTGACCATCGTAATGGTGCGGTTTTCACCGATATGGCTAATGACATTGAAAGATGTTCTGACTATGCTGAGGTGATTGCAAATTCATTTCCAATTTATGAATTAGAAAAACATTTTGAACAAGAAACCGCAATAGCTTAAAAGATGATAATTAATCATCTTTTTTCTTTATTTAATTGACAATTATGCCTTATAAATGTATTATATTCACTAGTCAGGGGGAATGAAAATTATGCTATCAAATAAAACACATCAAATTACTAGTAGCGTATTTGAATTTCCCATTTTAACAAGAGCAGATACTGACGGTTGGTTACATAGTTTTGACTTATGGGAAACCACAATTAATGATGCAAGTTATATAGCTTGTCCCCAAAAATTTGGACCAACACAACAAAGTGATATTGTTACTAATCCAAAAATTGGACACTATAAAAATAATGAACTATTTATTCATTGGAAAGCACTAATAGATACAGAGGATATGGATTTAGTTCACAGTGCGTATAATGGTAGACTTAGGGCTTGTTATTGGAGAAGAAGATATTGTGTATATTTTGCTGGGGGAAATAACAGAACGTGGTTACATTCAGCAGTATTAAATTTTATTGAAAACGGCAATGTTGTTCATCATATTAATTCTGTATCAATTGACAATAGAAAAAAGAATCTCCAAATCATGGACAAAATCGAACATGATACAATTGATCATCCCAAATTAGATGAAAGAGAAATTATGTTTACTGACCCTGATAAATACTGGAAGCAAAGAAAAGAACAAGCAATACAAGATTTTATTTTTGAAATAAGTTTAATTTTAAATGATGATGAAAAAAATAACTTTGTTGGAGAGTTTGCTAGACATAATCTTATCCTTGCTAGCGATATATTGGACATTATCAGAATGGATGTAAATTTGCAACGCTTTAGATATCAACCATCAGAAACTAGAATACTTAACCCTCATCTAAGTGATGATTATTTGGATTCATATGAAATAGAAAAATATCTTAAATTGACTAAACCCAAGACAAAAAACGAATACCAAACAAGACTATTTTAAAGGAGCATGAAAATGAAAAAACAGAAAAAGCATGAATACATAGATATAGAAGTTCATAGGCTTTGTGTCCTTCCACAAGTTAGAAAAATTGCTAACACAAGAATAAAAGAACTTGCTGATGATATCCGTGTTAACGATACAATTCATGCGATAAGTGTAGCTAGATTAGATTATGAAGAGTTTCAAAAGCATATTGAATTTATAAACCAATTATGGCATAAAAATATAAAAATTGAAGACTACACATCATATGATGATCTATATTATGTTGTTATTGCTGGTCACAGTAGATTAGCAGCAATAAAATTGGTAGAAAAAGAAGACGGGATCGAACAAGAATGGGAAGTTAAAATCCATCATGTTAAAACTAGCAGAGAAATCCTTTCTCTTCAACTTGGTGAAAATATTCATGAAGCTATCAATCAAGAAAGAAGAGCAATCGCCATAGTTGAGACTTATCGTTTTGGTTTAATGAATGGTGAATGGAAAACTAAGGAAGAATTTATTAAACAACATAAAAATAAGTTTAGTAGTAAAGTATTAAATGAGGCCTTAACTTTTGCTGAATTGCCTCGTAATATTCAAGAATATATTTTTTCAGGATTAATTTTTTATAAAGTTGGTGTTGAACTTGGAAAGTTGCAACCTTTAGTAAAAAAATATTTAATTAGTAAACTGGGTGGCGAAGAAAATCTCGACAAGGTAAAACTAGCAACAGCCATTGAATTATATTATGGTGAACTTCAAATGAAATTATATGACACAAAAAGTGTTAAACGAGGACTTGACATTTTAAAGGGTTGTCAAAACCAAATGGAAGATCATTTTAAAGATCCAGGCGAAGTACAACAAGAAATGTTAGAAGAATTCTTCATGACATATGAAATGCAATCAACTATGTTTATAAAAGATTTATTACGCAGATATAGAGAAACTAAACTAACTCTATCATGCAAAGCTTTTGATGATTTCAGAACACTTTTATTTACTGATGAGCAATTAACAGGTATTGATAATACATCAACCAGTAGTGCGGTTACAACCCTTCAACATCAATATGTTACCGATTATTATACCGATGATACTCTTAACAGAATAGAACAAAAAATTAAACAAAAACAAAGAAAACAAATTCGCTAAATAATTTGTTTTTTATTTTCCTATTTAATATTAATATGATATAATTAACTTGCTAGTGTAGGAGAACATTATGGCAAAGCTAAGAACCTTTTTTAAGTTATATATTAGATATATATTAGTAGCAGTACTCTTGCTACTTTTTACCATTATTTCAATTAGTTTAACTAACAAGTCCATATATGCTTTTGACAATAATATATATGATACTTATATCGCGCCTATGACTAGTGAGTTTAGTAATGCTTTATTCATAGGAATTACTGCTATGGCAGATGTATATACTTTTCTATTGTTAACTTTGATAATGATATTGTTACTTAAAAACAAAAAGTATATTACCTATGTAGTTATTAATTTAGGTTTAGCTGCTATTCTTAATTTATCTTTAAGAGAAATATTCACTAGATCAAGACCAGATAATTATTTAATTGAAACTGCTGGTTATAGTTTTCCAAGTGGACATGTTATGCTGGCTCTAGCCTTTTATGGATTTATTATTTATATGCTATGGAAAACTCCATGGAAGAAATCTATCAAGTATATCTACTCAAGCTTTTTGGTTTTATTGATTGGTGCGATTGGACTAAGTAGAATCTATTTAGGCGCTCATTATACAAGTGATGTTTTAGCTGGATTCGCTATCGCGCTTGCATATCTACTTATATTTACAGCAGTTATAAACAGAGTAGATGCTAGTCTAGATGAAGATGAGGAAAATAAAAAATCTCCTTTATGGAAAAGTTTCTATCATGCTTTTTGTGGCGTTATTAATAGCATTATTGTTGAAAGAAATATGGCTATTCATTTTGCTTTTGCCATTGCTGTTACTATAATGGGATTTACTTTCTCAATAAGCCCAATGGAATGGATTATATGTATTATCTTATTTGTACTAGTTATTTCACTAGAATTAGTAAATACTGCTATCGAAGAAACAATCAATATATGTATGCCACATTTTCATCCTAAGGCAAAAATAGCTAAAGATACTTCTGCTGGTGCAGTATTACTTGCCGTCATCGCATCAGTAATAATAGGTATGATTATTTTCTTACCTAAAATAGTAGAACTTTTTATCTAATTTGCACTTTATGTTAACTTATGATAAATTAAGTTTGTGAAGGAAACTAAAAAACTAAATACGGTAATATTTAGTTTTTTGTTGTCTTCTTTTTACGAAGCATAATAAATATCATTATTATAGAAATAATAGCTAAAGCTAACCCCAAAATATTTAAATATATATTATCAATTCTAAGTGTTATAGCAGAAGTAATTAACATAATAACTACCACTAATATTTTTTTATTTTTCATAAATAAATTATAGCACAAAAAAACTAGTTAAACTAGTTTCTTCGCACTTTTTGCTTTTCTAGGTTTTGGTTTTCTCTCCACTCTTGGAGTTTCTTTTTTTTCTACTGGTTTTACTATTTCTTCAGTTACTACCACTTGTTTAGGTTCATCGTTTTCTAAATCAATAAAGAATATTGCTAAAGCTGCAAACGCTGCACCTACCATTGGTCCAACAACGAATACCCAAGCTTGATTTAAATATTCACCACCAACAAATATAGCTGGCGCGAAACCTCTAGCTGGATTAACTGATGTTCCTGTAAGATTAATTCCAAATAAATGAACTAATATTAGCGCTAAACCAACAACGATTCCTACCATTCTAGTATTTTTATTATTTCTAGTTATTCCTAATACTGTAAGTACTAGAGTAAAAGTTAAAATAATTTCTAGAATTAATGCACCTAACATTGTTATACCTGAATTTGATAATGATCCAAATGTATTAGCTGCTGTTTCCACTGTATACACTGTAGCAGTTGTATCAAAGATTAACATTAATAATGCAAATGCTGCAATACCACCAAGTATCTGGGCAAACACATATCCAAAGAAATCTTTAGTGTCAATTCTTTTATCAATCCATGCGGCAAATGATACAGCTGGGTTAATATGTCCACCTGATATATATCCCACTATATAGTATACAACCGCTGCAGATAGACCAAATGCTAATGCTGTTGCGACTAAATCTGCATTTGTAACTATTGCTACCCCACAACCGAATAAAACCAAAACACAAGTTCCTAAAAACTCGCAAAGATATTTCTTCATATCTCTCCATACTCCTTCCATTATCATTTTATCATATATCAAATATGTTTGTAAATATTTGAGACCAAAAGAAAACGGCTATGCCGTTTTTATCTTAAGGACACCCATTTACATAAGTGTAATTAAATTGATTAATATCTTCGTCCCAAACTACTGTAACTCCTCCACCTAATCGTCCGCCTCCTGGATTGGATATTGATGTTCTATCATTATCGTCATCAGCCTCCAAGAAACCTTCACCAATTAATGTCGCTACGGATACACAATCTGAATCTACAGTCAGAGTAACTGCCCATCTTCTGGCAGCATCTTCTATTCTACCCTTTTGTTCTGCTTCTAATCTTCCACGTGATGACTCTATTATACCCATTACTATTGGGACTGCTATTAATGCTATTATTGCTAATATAACAATTACTGTTAATAATTCTGTTAAAGTAAATCCTTTTTTATTCATATTAATTCTCCTACAATACCAATTTATCACAAACAACTAAAAAAAACAACCAAATTACTTGGTTGTTTCACTTACTTTACATAGTCACAAGAACTACATTTAACCTTTTTACCTTTTTCTGTTAGTAAAGATTCACATTCTGGACACTTCTCTTCTAATGGTTTATCCCAATATGCTGTTTTACATTTTGGATAACCATCACACCCATAGAATACCTTCCCTTTTCTACTTTTCTTTTCAACTATTTTTCCATCACAATTCGGACAATTACAGATTACCAATTCTTCTCTTGGTTCTGCTTTAATATATTTACATGCAGGATAATTACTACATGCTGTAAATGGACCATATCTACCTTTTCTAATTACTAAAGGACTTTTACATTCTGGACAATCTTCACCTGTTTTTTCAGCTTCCTTTTTTGGCATTGCATCGAAAGCAGTTTGAACAGATGGAGCAAATTCATCATAAAATTCACGTAGTATTTTTACCCAATTACTTTTTCCTTCAGCTATTTTGTCTAAATCAGTTTCCATATTTGCTGTATACTCTACATTAATTAAATGACTGAAGTATTCTTGTAGTTTGTCAGTTATCTCTATTCCTATTTCGGTTGGAACAAATTTCTTTTCAACTAAATCAGCATATGCTCTTTTCTTTAATATATCGATAGTTGCAGCATATGTACTAGGTCTACCTATTCCTAATTCTTCCATTTCTTTTATGAGTTTTGCTTCTGTATAACGAGCTGGTGGACTTGTAAAATGTTGCTTCTTTTCGATATCAGTTGATACTACTACATTTGATTTATATGTATCAAATGGTGGTAATACAGCATCTTTTACTTCTTCGTAATCACTATAAACTTTCAAGTAACCATCAAAAACAATTACTTGCCCTGTTGTCTTAAATTGATAATTATTATTATCGAATATTACTGTTGTGTTTTCTGTTTCAGCACTTTTCATTAAAGATGCTAAAGCACGATAATAGATCATTCTATATAATTTAAACTCATCTGCTGATAGGAAGTTTTTTACTTTCTCTGGAGTTCTTTCTATACTAGTTGGACGTATTGCTTCGTGAGCATCTTGAACATTATCTTTTTTCTTACTAGCTTTAACACTACCTAAATACTCTTTACCATATTTACCTTCAATATATTTATATGTACTATTAATAAATTCACTTGACAATCTAATAGAGTCTGTACGCATATAACTAATTAACCCTACTGTCTCATCACTAAGTTCAATTCCTTCATATAGTTTTTGCGCTATTTGCATTGTTTTCTTAGCGTTAAACCCTAACTTATTTGATGCCTCTTGTTGCATGCTACTAGTTATAAATGGTGGTCTTGACTGTTTCTGTTTCTTCTTTTTTTCAACGCTCTCTATTTTAAATGAATTTGATAACTTATCTAATATCTCATTAGCTTGTACTTCATTTTCTATTTTTATAGCTTTATGATTAAATTGAAATAATTCCGATTCAAAAGCTGGAAAGATACCAGTAATTGTCCAGTATTCTTCAGCAACAAACGCTTCTATTTCTCTTTCTCTATCAACAATTAGTTTTAGAGCAACTGACTGAACACGACCAGCACTGTTGCCATCTGTTTTAGATTGGATAAGTTTACTTAATCTAAAACCAATGATTCTATCTAATATTCTTCTTGTTTCTTGACTATTTACAAGATCAAAATCTATTTTCCTAGTATTCTTAAATGCTTCCGTAACTGCATCTTTAGTTATTTCATTAAAAATTACTCTTTCATATTTTTCTTTATCTATATCCAAAGCATCTAGTAAGTGCCATGAAATTGCTTCTCCCTCACGATCTGGATCCGTAGCAAGATATACACTATCAACTTTTTTAACTTCCTTTTTTAACTCAGTTATAACCGTTGACTTACCTTTCATAGAAACATAATCAGGCTTAAAATCATTCTCGATGTCTACACCAAAACCAAATTTACCTTTAGTTGATAAATCTCTAATGTGCCCCTTAGATGATGCCACTTTATAATCTGCACCTAAATATTTTTCTATTGCTTTTGTCTTGCTTGGAGATTCCACAATTACTAATTTTTTTGCCATGCTTCACTTCCCTTTTTCTACTTCCTAGTTATACACTATAAAAATATGTTTGTCAACAGATAATTGGTATCTACTTTACACTTATTTTTAATTGCGTATATATATTTTCTATATATAAAATATAGTTCATTTTCTTATGTATTTTTTGTATACAATGGTTTCCATGTCTAATGACTTTAGCTCAAGTTTGTGGTATTATACTATAAAAGAAGAGAGGGATATTATGGAAATCAGGGAACTTACAAAAGAAGTGTTTAATCAGTTCGTTAATTTTTATCCACAGTCATCTGTATTTCAGACATCAGAATATGCTATGTCGATGAATAAAGACAAATATGACTCTTTATATTTGGGATTAATAGATACTAATACTAATAATTTAGTAGCAGCATCACTTATTTTAGTTGAAAGACTAGGTAAATTCTTATATGCATATGCACCACGTGGTTTCCTAATAGATTATGAAAATGCTTTACTGGTTAGAACTTATACTACTCTAATGAAAAAGTATTTAGCAAAACGAAATATTATCGCGATTAAGATATGTCCATTAATTGTCAGAAGTACTTATAATAAGATAACTGATTATCAAGCACACAATCATAGGTTTGATCATTTATTTAGTTTTCTAAAAAAAGAAGGTTATTATCATTTAGGTTTTAATACCCAGTTTGAGGCTTTTAAACCTAGATTTGAAGCAATTATTAGATTAACCAAAAATACTGGTCTACTATATAAAAGTATACATAAATCTTTTAGAACTAAGATACGAGCTGGTAATCGCCTTGGAATACGTGTATATAAGGGTACTAAAGATAATTTAAAATTATTCTATGAATTAGCAAAAGATAATGATCCCCGTAAATTTAGTTACTTTGAAAACTTATATGAACATTATAACAGTACTGATAAAATAGATTTGTACTTTGCTCTTCTAGATTGTAAACAATTCTTAATTGAAACTCAAAGAGAATATGATGAGCAAGGTCGTATATGTGGAAAAATACATGAGCAAGTTTCCCAAAATCAAGGGAGAGCCAATCAATCACTTATCACAATGAAAATTAATGCCGAGCATACTTTAACCGAAAAGAAAAAAAGAATGACTGCGGCAGCACATTTATCACATAATAATCCAGATGGTTTAATTATTGCCGGTGTGTTAGTTATTAAACATAAAAATGAAGCCTATATTATATCTGAAGGATATGATAAAAATTATGCATCATTAAATGGTAAACACTTACTTATTTGGAAATTAATAGAAAAATATGCCAATGAAGGTTATGCTACATTTAATCTAGGTGGAATTCCATCACCAAACAGTCCAAATGATTATAATGGATTAAAAGATTTTAAATTGAATTTTGGTGCTGATGCAGTTGAATATATAGGAGACTTAGAATACGTAACTTCTAAATCATTATATATGCTATACAGAAACTACGCTCCACTCAGAAAACTCAAAAGAACAGAAAAAGAAAAGGAAAGTTAATTTCCTTTTTTATTTGCTCTATCAAGCAAAACAATCTGATGATTATAAACAATCACAGCAACACTATTTCTTTCTTTGACTTTCAGTTTTTACTAGTGCTTCAAATTCCTCTTTTGAAATTATTTCTCCATTCCACAAAACACCTTTATTAACCGTAAAACCATTTGGAATTATTAAGTTTTTTGTCGTTGTTAAATTGTCAAGATGTAGCATACCCGTTATTAATATAGGAAGCACCACTTCCTCCATATGCTGAAAACTTTCGAAACACAAATTTCCTACTATTATTCTAGGCAGAATTAAGTCTTCTACTAATACAGTGTTAGCAAAAACACTTTGCTCTTTTATTCTTTCAAAAAAATCCTCATCTTCCACTTTCTCCGCAAACTTTATAAGTTTTAATTGTATTGCCATATACTCTTTTATTTTTTTATAATACTCATGTAGATTAGCATCCGTTGGGCCAAGAGTAACTAGGGCGTCAATTTCAGAACACCTTTCTAATAAGGATTGGTGAACCTTTTCAAATTCTTTGATTTCTTCTTTTCTGATTGCGTTTTTTTGTAATTCAAGGATCCGCTGCATTAGAAATAACATTTTTTCTTCCTGGGCTAGCATATTTTCTTCTAACAATACTGTTTGCTGCAGCAAATCCTGCATTTCTTGACTTGCAATCAAATATTCATTCCTCTTTTTGAGTGTTCTTTTGTGAAACACTGTTGACTTTTGTTGAGTCAGAACTTTTTCAAATGCTTCTCTTCGTTCTTTTGTTATTTCATCCCAATAAAGCAATTCTCTTGTGCTTTCTTGGAGTTTTACCTTTATTACTTCAATCGACTCTGTATGTTTGGTTATCTTATTTATAGTATCGTTCATATCAACATTTGCCTCAACAATAAGACCATTTTTATGCAACTTAGTTTGCTTGCTCTTAGTCCAATTTTTCTTAAAAATATTCAGATTTTTAAAAACTCTTTCAACCATTGTTGTTGGTTTATTTGATAAAAATTCTTCACATTGAGAAATCACTTCTTGCAAAACCGAAGAAATCTTTTGATTAGAGGAAAGCGCAAAAATATTTCCATTATTATTTCTAATAAAAATATCCCCATAATGCAATACTTTGTCTTTCCCAAAAATTTCATCTACGCTAAGACTTATTTGTTCTGGACTAAACTGCAAACCATTTAGCATGTTCTGCATAATAAATATAATGTCCTGTTTTGAATCGCGCGTTTCCAATATCTCAATTATTCTTGGATGTTTATATTGTGGATTCCCAAAACCAAATACCCTAAAAAATATTTCATATAGGAACAATAACTCATCTACGGTAAAATCTCCGACAGAAATATCTTTTTCTTTATTCTTCAAAATATTCATATGTTTAATATGTAACGTCTTTAAACGCTTCATGTCTTCTAATTTGAACATATATTCTCTGTTATTAGCAAATTCACAAAGTTTATTTTCTAACACTCCTAGAAGTTCATCTTCAACTTGTTGATTTGAATTTACACCTGCAACCTCGACAATTTCATCGTTTACAACCCTTATAGTCAATCTTGGCAAAGAAATTATTCCTTCTTTGTTTTTAGTAAAATATATCCAAATGTTGCCTTCTGACAAATATTTTGATGCCTGACTTTTACTAGTTATACACCAACCAGTATGAAATTTATTTATTGATTCTATCATAATTTCGGGCGAACTTTCTTTTTCAAAATTAACCCATTCTCCATCTTCAATAGAATATCCTTTTTCTTGCCCAGCGACTAATTCAATCATTATCATATGCGCGTACAATTCTGCAAATTTAGCCCCTTGACCTATCTTATTTAGCACCATCGCTTTTGATGTGTTAATTTTGATTTTTTGTTTGTATATCTCCAATGAATTTATCTCTTCTTGGTTTTTGCACATCACTATCAAATTTTCTAGTTTTTTTATTTTAGCTAATTTTATGTATTCATTTAAATGGTCAATCAAATTATTCAGTGCCTCTATGTTTAAGTCGGGGTAAGCCAGCACTCTCTCTGTAATTTGTTTAGCCGACAATACATTGAATCTTTGATTTTCTTTTTCAAATTTTGATGTCTCAATCATCCCCTGAAATAACCAATATTTACACCACATTGGAATATGAGATGATTCTGAGCTAACAAAAAAATCGACCCACTTTTCCAATGTTTCATGTTGAATGGATATTAATCTAACTATTTCTTCTATTTTCTCATCTTCAGTATAGTTTGGTATAGGATAATTGCAATCTAGCGCGCGATTTTTCTCTCTTGCAAAATATTGATTAAATGATTCAACGTCCGCTTCGCTTCTGACGTATTTTTCAAAATATAAATTTTTTAAAACTTGTACATATTCTGGACTCATATTCTTAATTTCATGTGTTCTCTCTAAAGCCTCTATATACTTTGATATTTTTTTTATTTTGTCTTGTTCTTCCACATGTTTTCCTTTTGCGTTAACGTTTCTCTCTTTGCTACTGCGTAATTTTACATACTCATTATCTCTATACAATTTTTCCTTGTGGGTCATTTTTAAAAACTCCATTCCTAGAGTTTTATCATCAATTCCTAGTCTTATTTCATCTATATCCATGGATTTCACCCTCTTAATCAAGTATAGTATAATCTCCGTTTTTTTTCAACAAAAAAAGAATGTTTAACATTCTTATTTGATGATTTCTGAAATGTTTCCAGAACCTACTGTTCTACCACCTTCACGGATTGAGAACTTAGTTCCTGCTTCTACAGCAATTGGTGCGATTAGTTCAACTGTCATATCTACATTGTCTCCTGGCATAACCATTTCAACACCTGCAGGTAATTCAATAACTCCAGTAACATCTGTTGTTCTAAAATAGAATTGTGGTCTGTAGTTTGAGAAGAATGGTGTATGTCTTCCGCCTTCTTCTTTACTTAGAACATATACTTGTGCTTTAAATTTTGTATGTGGTTGTACTGTTCCTGGTTTTGCTAATACTTGTCCTCTTTCAACATCTTCACGGTTAACTCCACGAAGTAGAATACCAGCATTATCTCCTGCTTCAGCATAATCTAATTGTTTACGGAACATTTCAATTCCTGTAACAACTGTTTTAGTAGTATCTTTTAATCCAATGATTTCAACTTCATCATTAAGTTTTAAGTTTCCTCTCTCAACACGACCTGTAACAACAGTTCCACGTCCTGTAATTGTGAAAACATCTTCAATTGGCATTAAGAATGGTTTTTCGTTATCTCTAATTGGTGTTTCAATCCATGTGTCAACTGCATCCATTAATTCTGCAATTTTTTCTTCGTAAGCTGCATCTCCTTCAAGAGCTTTTAAAGCTGATCCACGGATAATTGGTGTATTATCTCCATCAAATCCATATTCGCTTAATAGTTCACGAATTTCCATTTCTACTAAATCTAATAATTCTTCATCATCTACTAAATCACATTTGTTCATGAAGATAACCATACGTGGTACCCCAACTTGACGTGATAATAAGATGTGCTCACGAGTTTGTGCCATAGGTCCATCTGTTGCAGCAATAACTAAGATTGCTCCATCCATTTGAGCTGCTCCAGTAATCATATTTTTTACATAGTCAGCATGGCCAGGACAGTCTACGTGTGCATAGTGTCTTGGTTCTGTTTGGTATTCAACATGGGCAGTATTGATTGTAATCCCACGTTCTCTTTCTTCTGGTGCTTTATCGATGTTTGCATAATCCATCGCATCAGCCATACCTCTTTTTGCTAATACACTTGTAATAGCTGCTGTTAAAGTTGTTTTTCCATGATCAACGTGTCCAATTGTACCGATATTAACATGCGGTTTTGAACGATCATATTTTGCTTTTGCCATATTTTTATTCCTCCTTTATTTCACATACACATAATATTGTATCTGATTTTTTTTAAAATAGCAATAGTTTTTTAAGTAGTAAACGTCTACTCACTTCCTCCATTTTTCTTGATGATTTCTTCTGATATATTTTTAGGAACTTCTTCATAATGATCAAATATCATTGTAAAGTTTCCACGACCTTGGGTATTTGAACGTAAACTTGTTGCATATCCAAACATTTCTGATAATGGTACAGAAGCATCAATCGCGATAGCGTTTCCTCTAGCTTCCTGTCCCATAGGTCTTCCTCTTCTTGATGTTATATCTCCCATTACGTTTCCTAAGTATTCATCAGGAACGATAACTTGGACATTCATAATTGGTTCTAAAAGTACTGGTTTACATTTTGCCTTAACTTCTTTTAATGCCATAGATGCAGCTATCTTAAATGCCATCTCACTAGAGTCAACATCATGATATGAACCATCAAATAGAGTTGCTTTTACATCTACCATTGGATATCCAGCTAGAACACCTGTTTTAAGTGCATCTTGAAGACCTTTATCAGTAACTGGAATATATTCACGAGGAACAACTCCACCTACAATAGCATCTACAAACTCATATCCTTTTTCAGGATTTGGTTCAAACTTAATCCATACGTGACCATATTGTCCACGTCCACCTGATTGTTTTATGTACTTACCTTCACAATCAGCAGTAGCAGTAATAGTCTCACGATATGATACTTGAGGTTCACCAATGTTTGCCTCAACACTAAATTCTCTTTTCATTCTATCAACTAGAATATCTAAGTGTAACTCACCCATACCAGCAATAATAGTCTGACCTGTTTCATGATTTGTACTTGCTCTAAATGTTGGATCCTCTTCAGCTAGTTTTTGAAGTGCGGTTGCCATCTTATCTTGATCAGCTTTTGATTTAGGCTCAATAGCTAATTCAATAACTGGTTCTGGGAATATCATTGATTCAAGAATACATGGTTTCTTTTCATCACACAATGTATCTCCTGTAGTAGTATCTTTAAGACCTACTGCTGCAGCAATATCTCCAGCATACACTTCTGATATTTCTGTTCTATTATTGGCATGCATCTCTAATATACGACCAATTCTTTCTTTATTATTCTTAGTAGAATTCAAAATATATGAACCGCTTTTTAATGTTCCTGAATAAACTCTAAAGAAAGTTAATCTTCCAACAAATGGATCTGTCATAACTTTAAATGCTAATGAACTAAATGGTTCTGAATCGCTAGGTTTTCTTTCTATATCATTACCAGCTAAATCTACACCTTTAATAGCTTCAATATCTACTGGTGATGGTAAATAATCTAGTACTGCATCAAGCGCTAATTTAACACCTGTATTTCCTAACGCTGCTCCACATAATACTGGGAAAAATTCTACAGCATTTGTCCCAGCACGAATTGCACGTTTAATTAAATCAATACTTATTTCTTCTTCACCTAAATATTTTTCCATTAATTCATCATCGAAGTCTGCTACAGCTTCAATAAGCTCAATTCTTTTTACTTCAACAAGATCTTTTAAATTATCTGGAATTTCTATTTCTGTAGTTTCTTCCGATACCTCACCGTCATATTGATATGCTTTTCTTTCGATAATATCAACAATTCCGTTAAACTCATCTTCAGCTCCTATTGGCCACTGGATTGGTTTTGCATTTACCCCTAATCTACTTTCTATAGTAGATAAACTATATTCAAAATCGGCACCCATTTTATTCATCTTATTACAAAAGAACATTCTAGGCACTTTTAGTTCTGTAGCTTGTCTCCAAACAGTTTCTGTTTGTGGTTCAACCCCCGCTTGTGCATCTAACAGTGCGATTGCACCATCTAGTACACGAAGTGATCTCGACACCTCAACAGTAAAATCAACGTGCCCTGGAGTATCAATTATATTTAATCTATAATCTTTCCAGAAAGCTGTTGTTGCTGCTGAAGTAATTGTAATCCCGCGTTCTTGTTCTTGTGCCATCCAATCCATTTGAGAAGCTCCATCATGAGTTTCTCCAGTTCTATGGATTTTACCTGTATGGTATAGCACACGCTCAGTAAAAGTTGTTTTACCTGCATCGATGTGCGCCATAATTCCAAGATTACGCGTGTTTTCTAAACTATATTCACGAGCCATACTTTATTTCCTTTCATATTACCAACGATAATGTGCAAATGCTTTGTTAGCTTCTGCCATCCTATGGGTATCTTCACGTTTCTTAACTGCTGCTCCTACTCCATTAGCAGCATCTACTATTTCATTTGCAAGATTCTCAGCCATTGAATGACCTCCACGTAATCTTGAATATTGAACTAACCAACGAAGCGCTAAAGCTTGACTACGGTCAGCTCTTACTTCAATCGGCACTTGATAATTAGCACCACCCACACGTCTAGATTTAACTTCTAAAGCTGGTTTAATATTTTCCATTGCTTTAAGAAAAATCTCATCAGGATTTTCTCCTGTTTTTTCTTTAACGGTATCGAATGCTTCATACAAGATTTTCTGTGCTACTCCTTTTTTACCATCTTTCATCAAACTATTAATTAACTTCATAACTAATTTTGAATTATATATCGGATCTGGTAACACGTCTCTTTTTTCAGCACGTCTTTTACGCATATTTATCCTCCTTTATTATTTTGATTTACTTTCTGTTTCTTCTAAATCAACGACATTATAACCATATGCTTCTCTTATTTGTTCTGGCATAGTTAATGCAAAATTATTGATTTTTTCTAACAATTCTTCTGCTGATTCTTTTACTTCCATTAATCTCGGCATATTCATATAATTCATATTTGGAATGCCATCACGTATTTTTCTTGCACCATTTAGGAACAATAATTCTGGTGGAAAGCTATCTATTGAAACTTGATTGTTATTTCCTTTAATTTTATTATAGTCCATATTTATTTCCCCCTATTTCTCGACTACTTTTGTTTTTTTAGCACCGTATTTAGAACGCCCTTGACGACGTTTTTCAACACCAGCTGTATCTAATGTACCTCTAACAATATGATAACGTACTCCGATAAGGTCTTTTACACGACCTCCACGAATTAATACAACACTATGTTCTTGTAGATTGTGTCCTTCACCAGGTATATACGCAGTTACTTCCACACCGTTACTTAATCTAACACGGGCATATTTACGCAATGCCGAGTTAGGTTTTTTAGGTGTCATCGTTCCAACACGAGTACAAACTCCGCGTTTTTGTGGTGAATCTTGTTCGGTTTGTTTCTTATCTTTACTATTAAAACCAATATTCAAAACCGGTGATTTTCTCTTTTTAGTTTTTTGACTTCTACCTTTTCTAACTAACTGATTAATTGTAGGCATATTTCGCTCCTTTCTTTACACACTTCCAGGTGTTTCTTTTTAATCCTAATTAAAGATTTGCCTATGCAAATCCGATTAAAACCAATATCAATATTACCATCTTTTTTTTGCTGTGTCAATGACTTTTTGTATGTTTACACTAAAATTTCTCTTCTATTGATCCAAACAGAAAATCAAGTTTCCCCTCTTGTCTCAATTCGTGTATACGAAAACCTATAAATATAGCAACTATGAGTAGTATTATCAAACCCTTCATTAGAATTCCTCCTAAAACAATAGTTTATTATCAATATCTTCTTTGAATCTATATAACTTAGCTGGTCTTCCATTTGTGTTTACCGTTTTTTCCCCTGTTTCTTCTACCAAGTCTGCTGCCATAAATTTCTTTCTAAAATTTCTTTTATCAAATTTATAACCCAAAACTTGTTCATACATTCTACTTATTTCTGGTAATGTGAAATCACTAGGAAATATCTTTTTTAAAGTTATACTTTGAATGATCTTTTCTTTAAGTAATTGTACCGAGTTTTCTATTACATCTCCATGATAATATGCCATTTTTGGTAAAATATCTACTCCAAACCATGCACTAGTTTCATCCAAATTGATTGTTTCTACTATTCTACTATCAACAATTGAGATATATGAAACCCCTATAGTTCTTTGTTTTTTATTTTTATCAATAGAGTCAAATGTATGATTTTGTTCATACTTTAAATTCTTTAAATTATAATTCGTAGAAACAAACTTGTTTATTGTTTCTTCTAATCTTGATTCTTTTGTTACTATAGAGCTTGGTAGCATCCAATAGCCCTTATATGGTTCTGTTTTCTTACGACTCAAGAGGACCTTAAATTCGCCTTCGACAATCGTAAATATACTTGCCAGGACTTCTATTTGCATATGTTCTCTCCTTTAAGTATTATTAATTATATAATAAATTGTAAGTAACTGTCAAACGTACACAAACAAAAAAGAATATTAATATCCTTTTAAATTTTAATAATATCATTAACTTAAAGTTTGTGAAATATGGTTAAGAGCGATTACTAAATATGTTCCTGTTAATATAATTGTACCTATTAACACAAATTGTAAAACGCGTGACCATCTAGTTTTTTTTGAATTTTCTTTTTTTGATTGTTTTGGCACTTTACTTTCCTCCTATCCTTTTTTCAACAAACTCTAATAATTTGTTGTATTTTTCTTCTTCAATTACTTCTTTCGTAAATAATAATCCTAACTTATCTTCTTTTGTCGCGATAAAGAAGTATTTTTTCTTGTTTTTAAACGTAGATATATCTTTCCACTTATAGGTAATGCTAAAATCATTAATTTTAGATGTTATAGTTTCATCATCTAATTCAATATAATATGTTCCATATGCTTTATCTGTTTTCCTATCATTTCTTCTGAGCCTTGAAAATACATATAAAATAGTTGATAATCTAATAATTATTAACAAAACCGTTAAATAGATTAAAAATCCTAACAGGAGTATCCATGTATCAAACTCTGGCCATATTATCCCATAATAAGTAATATAGAAGTATAAGGCAACTCCAAATATTAATAGCACGATATTCGGCGTTTTTCTTTTTTTCTTTAATTTTTTCTTTAAGTCTTCTCTAGACCATTCATACTCTAACTTCATATACATTCCTACTCTATACTAAATTGTACCACTTTTTATCATTAAAAAGCAATATCTAATGATATCGCTTCTTTCAATTAAATATTCTTTTTAAAAAATGTCCGGTATGACTATCTTTATTTTTTGCTATTTCTTCTGGAGTTCCTACAGCTACTACAGTTCCACCATCATCTCCACCATTAGGTCCTAAATCTATAATGTAATCGGCTACTTTTATAACATCAAGATTATGTTCAATGACTATTACCGTATCCCCATTATCTACTATTCTATTTAGTATTACTAATAGTTTTTTTATGTCATCTGCATGGAGTCCAGTCGTTGGTTCATCCAATATAAATAAACTTTTTGCAGTAGGTTTTTTTTGTAGTTCTTTAGATAGTTTTACTCTAGCTGCTTCACCACCTGATAATGTAGGGGCACTTTGTCCTAGTTTTATATATGATAATCCTACATCGTTTAACATCATTAGTTTTGTCTTTATCTTAGGGAAATTTTCAAAGAATATTAATGCTTCTTCTACTCTCATTTCTAGTACATCATAGATGCTTTTTCCTTTAAATTTTATTTGTAATGTTTCATTATTATATCTAGTTCCCTTACACACTTCACAAGGTACATAAACATCTGGTAAAAAGTGCATCTCTATTTTTTTAACGCCATCTCCCCAGCAAGCTTCACATCTTCCGCCTTTTACATTAAATGAAAATCTGCCTTTACCATATCCTCTTATTTTTGCTTCCTTTGTATCAGAGAATACATCTCTAATATCATCAAATACTCCTGTATATGTAGCGGGATTGCTTCTAGGTGTTCTCCCTATTGGCGATTGGGATATTTCAATTACTTTATCAATGTGTTCTAATCCTTCAATTGATTTATGAGTTCCTGGTTTAAGTGAAGTTTTATACAAATTAGATGCGACAGCTTTATATATTATTTCATTAACTAAACTGCTTTTTCCACTACCTGATACTCCTGTAACACATGTAAATGTTCCAAGTGGTATTTTAACATTTATTTTACGTAAGTTATTAGCGCTTGCTCCATTAACACTCAAAAACAACTTGTTTCCTTTTCTTCTATTATTAGGAATATCAATACTAAATTTACCTGTTAGGTATTTTGCAGTTATACTATCTTTATTTTTCATAACTTGACTAGGTGTTCCTTGAGCAATTACTTCACCACCTGAAAGTCCTGCACCTGGTCCGATATCAACCAAATAATCAGATGCCAACATTGTATCAATATCATGCTCTACAACTATTAATGTGTTACCTAAATCTCGCATTTCCATTAACGAATTGATTAATCTTTGATTATCTCTTTGATGTAATCCAATACTTGGTTCATCAAGTACATATAATACTCCCGATAATCTTGATCCTATTTGGGTTGCTAATCTAATTCTTTGTGATTCTCCACCTGATAATGTTCCTGCCGCTCTAGAGAGTGTTAAATAGTCTAATCCTACATTTATTAAGAACTCTAATCTTGAAGAGATTTCCTTTAAAACTAGTCTAGAGATTTCTTCTTGTTCAGTTGTTAATTTTAATGAGTAGAAAAAACTATTCAATTCTTTAATGCTCATTAATGTTGCTTCATATATATTTTTTTTATTTATTCGCACTGATAATATTGATTCACTTAATCTTGCTCCATTACATGTTGGACATATCATTTCTGACATAAAATTTTCTATCCAGTCTCTTACCCATGAACTTTTTGTTTCCATGTATCTTCTTTCATAACTAGTTAGTATTCCTTCATATAAATCTGTTGTTGTTCTTGTACTACCTGTTTTAGATGTATAGTTAAATTCAAGAACATCCTTTGCTCCATAAAAAACTATATTAAGCTCTTCTCTACTTAAATTACCTATTGGCTTGTTCATATCAATATTATAATGCTTACAAACAGTATCCATTTGTGTATATGTAATATTGTTCTCATCAGATGTATTGGTTCCTGTTATCGCACCCTCGTTAAGTGATAAACTTTTATCAGGCACTACTAAGTCTTCATCTATTTTTAGCTTTACTCCTAAACCATTACATTCTTGACATGCTCCATAAGGGGCATTAAAAGAAAACATTCTTGGTTCTAATTCCGATATAGAAAAATCACACTCTGGACAAGCATATTTTTCACTCATAACAAATTCTGAGTCACCTAAATCTATAACTGTTTTTCCTTTTGATAATTTAGTTGATATCTCTATTGCTTCATATAATCTACTTCTAACAGATGCTGTAACTATCAATCTGTCTACTACTACATATATAGTATGTTTCTTGTTTTTTTCTAAAACTATTTCTTCTGCTAAATCAACATCATTGCCATCTATTCTAACTCTAGCATATCCATCTTTTCTTAAATTATCTAAAGTTTCCTTATGGGTACCTTTCTCTCCATATACCACTGGACTAAGCACTCTTATTTTTGTGTTTTCTTCTAGTTCTAAAACTTGATTTGTCATTTCTTCAATACTTTGACTGGTTATTGGTTTATTATGAGTAGGACAAAAAGGTATTCCTATACGAGCATATAACAGTCTTAAATAATCATATATTTCCGTTACTGTTCCTACTGTACTTCTTGGATTCTTACTCGTTGTTTTTTGATCTATACTTATAGATGGACTTAATCCTTCTATTGAATCAACATCAGGTTTTTCGTTTCCACCCAAAAACTGTCTAGCATACGCACTAAGACTTTCAATATATCTTCTTTGACCTTCAGCATAAATAGTATCAAAAGCTAAACTACTTTTTCCACTACCAGATACTCCAGTCATCACTATAAGTTTGTTTTTTGGTAACTCAAGATTTACATTTTTTAGGTTGTTTTCTCTTGCACCTTTTATAATTATTTTATCCATACTTCACTAACCCCGCGCACAATATATCCAGTATACACAAAAAAACATAATATTTCTACTATTATGTTTTATAGGCCATTATTCCTCATATTAGGCGTGGGTCCAACAGATGGATTATTCATACTTCTTCTTATCATGTCTGCTCTACCACTATGTAGTCCATCCATAGAAGATGATTTAACCCCTTCTGCTTTTTCTTGCGAGGTTGGTTTTCTGAGAATTGTTCTAGAATTTTGATTATTTACTACTCTCTCAGTTATGTGGTTTCCAATTACTCTAGGTGCCTTACCACGTTTTTCTGCTTCTTCAGCTTCTATTTTTTTAAGACGTTCTCTATTCCTTTGTTTTATACTTACGTCTTTTTCTACTTCTAGATATCTTTGTTTCGCATCTAATTCTCTCATTATCTAATCCATTCAGCTGATTCAAAACAATAATTCCAGTCTCCACCATATCTACAATTTATAGTTGAAAATCTATATCTATATCTATACACTGTTACATTATTTTCTAATAATTTTTGAACTGCCTCTGTAAGCTCTTTTTGAGAGTTATTTGTTGTTAGACTTCCTGTTCCAATTTGATCTGTCATGTCCGGATTTCTAAATAATGCATATTGTTTAGATTCAACATTAACTCTAGCAAATGCCATATCATATGTTACATGGATAATTCTGTTATATTCTGTTCCTTCTGCTGAACGAGGTATCTTTATATCAAAGAACTCTGTTTCTCCAGTTTCACTTGGTCCACAACGACCATGGAAAACATACATGTTATTTCTTGAATCAAATACCCATCTTCCTACATATGGTGTTCTTGCATCTCCATTAGGATTAATAAATGTTGACGGTACATTAAATGACGCATGATTAAATTTAACTGTTCTTGTAAATAGATTCGCTATTCTACTTCCAATAAAAGTAGCACTAAAGGATACTCTTTGATCTGGTCTTCCGCAGAATTCACCTTGATGTGTTCCAGTAAAAGAAGTTAAGAATGCATGGTTTACTTCTCCTGTTTCAACATCCCTACCAATATTTATAAAAGCATTAAATAGTAAATCATTGTTGTGGAAATCACTTATTTTAATAGAATCTCTAGTAAAATATGACTCAGCTGCAAATCTATTATTTCTCATAACAGGATACGTTAAATTTTGTACTGATTTACTTTCAAGTGTTATTTTTGGTAAATCAATTTTATCGTCCTCCTCTTTCTTTTCGCTTCTTTCTTGCAACCTACTAAGTCTAATGTTTTCTATAAATCTATGAATTTGTGGAAATGAAAACACTGCAACAGCCATAATAGCTAATGCTACTATCGCGACTACTTTAGAACTTTTAGGAAGTAATGGTTCTTCATCCTCAACAAGCTCTTCGATCATTTCTTCTTTTGAAGGCTCTTCAATTTTTTCTTCTTTCTCTTTTTTACCATCTTTTTCTTTTTCTAGTTCAGCGATTACTTCTTCACGTAATCTCTTTTTCATTTCTTCTTCTGTTTCTACTCTTTTATTCTCGCTCATATTTCCTCCTATATTAATGAATCTCTTTTGTAAACATTTACTCCAGGTATTGTATATACCTTTACACTATCCTTTTTCATTATTTTAATAAAGCATAATCCCAAAATTACGATGTCTTCTTTTCCCTTTAATTCTAACATATGACATTCAAAATTATTGGTATTCTCTTCTTTAAAACTTCTTCTTATATCTAACTCGTTTGATGCATATATCGTTATGTCGTTTTCTTTGTTAAACTCTACGCACAACAAGTCTTCAATTAAGACAAACTGTCTAGTTCCTATCTGATATGTTATTGGTTTTATTTCCTTTTTGGGAACAATTTTTTTAAGTACATCATGCTCCACAAAATCAATTATATTTCCTTCTTCAATTAATCCAGGTGTATCTATTAATGTTAACTCATCATTTATTTCTATATTAATTTTTTCAATCGTTGTTGATGGTAATATACTAGTAGTTATTACTGATGCTTGATTAGTATAGTTATACAGTATTTTATTAACCAACGATGATTTGCCAGCATTTGTATATCCTACTATATATGCATTATTCGTCGTTTTATATTCACTTATTTTATCCATTAAAAGATCCATATTGTAGTTCTTTAATGAACTAACCATTATAATATCTAATATGTTACTACTAACAAATTTTTCTTTTATTCTTTCTTCATATAGTGAACTTGGTAGTAAATCTCTTTTTGTTAAGACTAATAGTACTGGCTTTTTAAATCCATTTATAAAATCTTTTATTTTAAATGGTATATTCATTAGATCAATTAGCACGACTGCTAAATCATCTGAATTATTTATCTCATCAATGATGGGTTTAAAATCATCATTGTTTTTTTCAATTTTTTGATATGCATTATAATGTTTTATTCTAAAACATCTTTCACACAACTCATTATCATTACTTTTTGTGTATCCTTCTTTATTTACATCTGTAGTTTGTTTTATCGAACCACAGCCTATGCAATTATTCATAATATCGGCCTTTTGTAAATAAATCTTTATCTCTTAATTTCTTAACTAGTTTGTTTTCTCTCCATCTTCGTATTTTGGCAAATGGATATTCTTTTTTATCAATTGGATTAACTAAAATGGTAGTTATGCCAACACCATTACCTCCAGCAACATCATCCACTATAGAATCACCAATCATTGCTGTTTCACTTACATTAAAACCATAGGTATTCATAACAGTTAAAAATTTTTCTGGTCTTGGTTTTCTTACCAAGGAAAAAGAGTCAACTTCTAATTCGTTTTTAAATGGAGCTGCGCGTAATTTATGATTGTTCGTAAATATAACTATTTTAAAACCCTTTTCTTTTAATTCAGCAAAAAGATCTTTAACTTCTTGATTTGGAGTTCTTTCCATTACTGACGCAATAGTATTATCTAAATCAAATAATAAACACTTAATTCCACGTGAAAGTAGAGAATCATAATTAATAGAATATATATTCTTCTGATAAATGTCTGCCACGTATTTTTCCATTACTATCTCTCCTAAATTTTACTATATATTAATTTTATCATTTATAGTACTTTTTGTCTAGATTTTTACCACTAAGAAAAAAGAATGAATTTCATTCTTTAATCAGCATAATTATCAAAATAACCTTGAATAAGTACAAATGGTGTTCCTTTATCTCCACTACCAGACATAAGATCACATAAGCTTCCCAATAAATCAGTTATTTTTCTAGGTGTTGTTCCATGAGAATCAGTTCTAATTGCTTTTGGATTGTCTCTTATCATTTTTTTAATAGCTCTTTGAGCATCATCTTGTGATAAATTTCCTAGACTATTATCGGCAACATATTTCAGTTTAATCTCGTTAGGTAATCCCATTAAATTCTTTGTATATCCTGGAGAAACTACCGGATCTGCTAGCTCCCATATTCCTTCTACTGAGTCTTTAAAACATCCATCACCATAAATAAGTATATTAATTTTTACTTTAAATCTCTTTGCTAATTCTTTTTGGACATCAAGTACAAATTTATCACAATCTCTTGGGAATAGTTTAACTCTGTTAGATGATGAAAGATTAGAACCTAATAATCCAAACTCAGAATTATATCCTGAATCATTTATAGATTTAGTTAATAAATCATCAAGACCATATAGGGTTTTAGCTCCTGCCTTCTTTAAGATGCTTTTCGTTCTATGTCGTGTATGTATATCTGCTACTAAAACATGCTCAGTATAATTAAGTATAGTCGCAGGATTGTTAGAAAATATTATGGTTGCTTTACCTTCACACATTTCATTATATAATTTAATATAATCAACACCAGTATATTCATGTTTTGTTTCTCCAAATGTATTAAAAAATTCTTCTTCTGTTAAAACATCTGTGTATGGATTAACATCTGTTTCATCTAGTTTTTCTTGCGTGATTAATTTGTTCCCTACTTCATCTGATGGATAACTAAGTTGGATATAGACCTTATCAACACCCATCGCGATTCCCTTTAAAACATTAGAAAATCTATTTCTACTAAGAATAGGAAAAACAATACCAATTTCATTTTTATACTTAGTTTCTATTTCTTTTTTTATATCACCAAGATAAGCAAAGTTTTGTTGTGCTTTTGCTACTACTGCCTCTGTTATTCCCAATATATCATTTTCATGTAAAACAATATTATCCGACTCAATGGCGTTACTCAATGAATCTGCCACTATCTTAACTAGATTATCTCCAGGTCTAATAATTGGACCTCTTATTCCTCTAGCAACAACGCCTACATTTCTCATTTTACATCCCACTTTCTTTTTATCATTTTTACAGCAAGTCTTCCCTCAAGGATTCCTTCATCATAAAGTTTTAATAATTTTATTGCATTTTTATTATATCTATCTACTTTTAATTTTTCCTCAGGTCTAATTATTATTGCCTTACCCTCATTCTCTAATTTTTCGCAAAGCTCCAACTGTTTATTATACATCTCGTGTCTTTTTATAAGGGCATCAACTAATTTAGGATAGTTTTTATATTTTCTTTTTACTAACCACTTTGGTTTAATTGGAGGCTTTAAATATCCTATATTTCTGGTTAAAACTATCACATGAAATTCATTACCATCTTCAATAGATTTTTCTATTGGAATAGGCGCTGCGATACCACCATCTAAAAGCTCTAAACCATTAATATTTACTATCTTGGAAAACAATGGTACCGAACAAGATGCGATTGTTGGAATAAAGTCTTCACCTAGTTCATCTTTTTCAAACCATTTTATTTTTCCACTATTACACTGTGTCGCACCTGTTAATAATCTTGTTTTCGTTTTTTTAAATATTCTTCTATCAAAATATAAATGTTTTTGTGGTATTTCTTTAAAGGCATAGTCAAAATCAAAGAATGACTTTTTAAATATCCAATTCCTTATACTAGAATATTTTTTATCTGAAACATATTTTTCTACTATAATTCTGTTTCTTCCAATTTGGCCTGATATATAAGAAAGGACATTAGCTGAACCAGCAGATACAGACACTATATATGGAAACATTATTCCTTCTTCCATGAAAGCATCTAATACACCAGCACTATAAAAACCTCTCATCCCACCACCCTCTAAAACCAAAGCAGTTTTATCAGGCAACATCGTTTTATATTTTTTGCCATGTATTACTTCTTCCGTAAAATTACTCATGGAAATTCACCACAACTATTATATCACAAATCTATTACTTGTTTATCAAAAACTAATAATATGATACAATAAATTTATATATAGGAGGCTATTATGCAAAGAAAAAGAATTAGATATAGAACAAAAAGAATGTTGGTGATGATAGGCGTTGTAATCGCGATTGTATTTTTAGGAGTTGTGACATCAAATATTCTTCAAACTAGAGCGCATAGAAGAACTTTTGAATATAAACTTACTAATATCGGTTGGAGTGAAGAAGATGCCAATTTCCTGATTGAAAAACTTAGTAAAGAAGAACTTGAAAAACTACTAGAACAAGAAGTTAATACAAGCATTGTTTCATTAATGAGAGAAAGATATTTTATAAGTGCATTGTTAAATAGATATCTTGAGTTTAAAAGTGAAAATGAAAATATGAGTTATTCTGATATTATTGCTTTAATTAATACTGGTGCATATAGAGATTGGTATTCTGATATAAAAGAAACTAATTTAGAAGATGATGTTTTAATACTAGTAAACAAATTTTATTCTTTACCTGAAGGCCATAAACCTGATAATCTCGTACGTATATCTAATCGTTATTCATTTGGTAACAATCCAGAAGTAAGAGCTGATGTTTTAGCAGCCTTCTTAGATATGTTTTATGAATTTTCTAGTGATAATTATAATGTTCGATTCTATATGGCAGCATCTCCTTTTCGTACATACGAATCACAAGCATCATTGTATAATATTCGTGTAACACAAGTTGGAAGAGATCGAGCTGATCAAGAAGTAGCTAGACCTGGACATTCTGAACATCAAACTGGTCTTGCTATTGACATTGCTGCTTATGGATCAGATTGGCAAACCTTTGCTAGTTCTCCGGCAGGACTTTGGTTAGCTGCTAATGCTCATAATTATGGTTTTATACTCAGATATCCTGAAGGTAAAGAACACATAACAGGATTTACATTTGAACCATGGCATTATAGATTTGTGGGAGTTGAAACAGCAACATATATATTTAATAATAATATTACGTTTGATGAATGGCATGCCTTTTACCGCAGATAAAAAGAACTCAATTGAGTTCTTTTTTTATGCATGGTCTGTATTAGTTACTGTTACTTCTTTAACATCATAAATAGTTGGATTATGAACACTAGTAAGTTTTACTTCCCATGTTGATATAGCATCTGTCTCATCAATTTTACTTGCTGATACATCAAAGTTATCCGTATCCACATCATCCTCTACAGCTGATATTAAAGCAGCTTCAATTCCATCGCCTGTTACTCCACCTTCAACTGAATAAGTTGGTGAAATTTCACCCATTTCAGTTGCTAATGCTGCTGTTATTAAACCATCTAAATGATCTAGTAAAGCGTTTAAATGTGCATATTTATCTAATAATAAATCTTTAACTGCTTGTGGGAGTTTTGAATAAGCCTCTAGGGCAGCCATAATGTCTGCTCTATCATCTTCGGTTACTTCATCTCCTTCAATACCATCTACGCTTAAATCTAATACATTTTGATAGTAATCTATAAACGCAGCTGCTTGTTCCTCTGCTGTTGGTGGCGTTGGTGGTACTGGTGGCACAACAGGTGGTGTCACTGGTGGTTTTGGTGGTGGATTATTTCCTCCTCCTGCTGGTGGAGTTGTTCCTCCACTAGGTGGTCTAGAACCTAATACCAATCCCATTCCTACTTCTTCCCATTCTGCTTTTAATGTAATACTTTTTGTAATTGGTGTGTCAAAATCAAATTCTTCTTCGTCTAATGACCAATATAAGAATTCATAGTCACTTCTAGTAGGATTGGCTGGTTTTTCTACTGTTTCATTTTTTACAACTGTTTGATTTGGAACACTAGTTCCTCCATTTGAATCAAATCTTACTATAAATGATTCATCAGCCCATCTAGCAAATAATGTTAAATCATTTTCTACTGGGTCATCAAAATCCCATGCTACTCCATCTTCTGTAAACCATCCATCAAAAGCATATCCATCTTTAGTTGGATCTTCTGGTCTTTCAACCTTTTCGCCTGAACGAACAGTTACTTCTTCAATCTCTGTACCGCCATCAGTATCAAATGTAACAGTATACTTACTTGCACACCCACAAGCAGTAACTACAAATACTAATACTAAAAGCGCGATTATGTTACGCAATTGTTTCATTGCATCTACCCTCCTTCATGGTAATTATTATATAGATTTTAAAAATTTTGTCAAACTTTTTTACCATTTTTTTAAATTATTTTTGAATTATCCGCCTGTTTTTCTATGTCCTTGAACCGCTTTCTTAAATCCAGATTTTCCACTTCCAGGTTGTTTAAAATTAGAATTGCCAGAAAATGGATTTGCACTACCCTTCTTAACTGGAATAGTTGGTTTTTTCATAGCAGTAGTTTTTTTATTTTCACTCATAATTTCACCTCCTATTTAAAACGGCATCTTACCATTTTTAAACTGTTTCATCATTACTTTCATTTGTTCAAATTGTTTTAGCAATCTATTTACTTCTTCAACAGATCTACCAGAACCATTCGCTATTCTTTGTTTTCTAGTTGCTTTTAAAATGTCTGGATTTCTTCTTTCCTTTGGTGTCATAGAAAGTATAATTGCTTCTATGTGAGCCATGTCTTTTGGATTAACTTTAATATTTTTTGCTTCTTTTGGTAATCCTGGCATCATTTTTAATAAACCTTCTAAAGGACCAAGTTTTTTTATTTGTTTTAAAGTACTTAAAAAATCTTCTAAATCAAATTTACCAGCTTGCATTCTTTTAGCAGATCGCATAGCCTCATCTTTATCAATCACATCTTCGGCTTTTTCTATCATTGTCATGATATCGCCCATACCTAATATTCTAGTTGCCATTCTATCGGGATGAAATTCATCTATTCCATCCATCTTTTCTGATACCCCAACAAACTTAATTGGTACATTAGTTAAATGTCTAACTGAAAGGGCCACTCCACCTCTAGTATCTCCATCTAACTTAGTTAATATCGCACCTGTTAAAGATAACTTATTATCAAATCCCTCAATAACATTAATTGCATCTTGACCAGTCATACTGTCTATAACAAGCATTATTTCCTGAGGTTTGACAGCAGATGAAATACTCTCTAATTCGTTCATTAACTCATCATCAATATGCAGACGTCCTGCTGTATCTATTAATACATAATTATATAAGTTTTCCTTAGCATACTTTATCGCGTTTTTAGCAATCTCTACTGGATCACCTTTACCCTCTTCATATACTTCAACGTTTAATTCTTTACCTAATTGTTTTAATTGTTCAATAGCAGCTGGTCTATAAACATCACAAGCTACCATTAATGGATTCTTTTTATATTTTTTTCTAAGTAATTTAGCTAATTTACCTATCGCGGTAGTTTTACCACTACCTTGAAGACCAACTAACATTAATATAGCTGGACCACCTTCAAGATTAATATCGGCTTTCTCTCCACCTAATAGTGCAACTAATTCATCTTTGAGAATCTTAACAAACATTTCACCTGGTTTAAGTGACTTCGTTACTTCTTCACCTAATGCTTTTTCTTTGACATTATCAACGAATTCTTTTACTACTTTATAGTTAACATCCGCTTCTAATAATGCAAGTCTAATTTCTCTAGTAACTTCACTTACATTTGCCTCAGATATCTTCCCATAACCTTTTATTTTATTAACCGCGCTTTGTAGTCTATCGCCTAAACTTTCAAACATGTTATCACCTAATAAATATTATATCATATAATTTTTTGTATATTAAAAAAATAGACATAAGTCTATTCTTTATCTTCTTCTTTGTCTTTATTATATAGTTTGCTTCTAATGTCATGAAGTATTTGAATTAATTCTGCAAAACTAAAAATTAACAATCCCGCCGTTAACAACCAGAACCATTCCATAGTTCCCATGCTCTCATTCCAAATCGCAATAACTGCAATTAAAAAAACAACAAAGGACCAAATCACTAATTCAAATGCAAATCTGTTTTTACCACTTTTAATTTTCGATGGATCATGTTTCCCAAATAATTTCATACACACACCTCCTACTCTATACTCCCATTATATATATATATATATATGCAAGTCAATAAGAAAAAGAACAAATACTTGTTCTTTTATGTTGTCCATCTACCCACAACATCAGCATTGGTACTGTTTGGTTCTGGGTTTGGTAGTGGCATTCTTACTAGCATTGGTATTTTAAATGCTCTACCGAACGCTACACATGTGCCTGGTTGAAGTACTTTTTGTTTTTCCATAATTTCAGCACTCATATTTGGTAACATCTCTCTTACATAATCTAAATCTTTAGGGTGTGTCATTTTAAATATTAAAAAGTTTGATAGCTGTGAAATAACTGTTTCAGATAATTCAACAGGTCTTTGTGATATTAAGAATAACAGTAAACCAAATTTACGGCCTTCTTTCGCGATACGTTCAAATATGTTATAACCAAGTAAATAGTTGTCATGGTCATTTTGTACATATCTGTGTGATTCCTCTAACACTAAGTGAAATGGAATAGAGGCTCTTTCATTTAATCTTTTTGTAAAATCAAAGAATAACTTTGAATATATTTTAACTAGTGTTTTAGCAACTCTATCATCAGCATCTTCTAGGTTAAAGTTAACTACTTGGGCTTTCTTACCATTTAGTGTAACTAAAGATGCGATAAAGTTTTCCATAGTTATGTATTGTGGATAACTAAAGAAGTCTTTTGCTTCTCCTATTGCTAGAGAATGAAGTCTAACTTTTAATGTTATAGCTTCATTATACATCTTTTCATTACGTAATAATCCTTCTGATATTAGCGTAAATTGAAGAGCTTTTTCTAAATCATCTAATGTAAAATATTTATCTGTTGTAGGCTCATATTTTTCCAGTTCATCATCAATAAACGATGTTATATACTGAGTAATCAAAACACTTTCTGTAAATTGACCTGACGTATCTATTAAGAAACATTCTCTAAATTTTCTTACATAACCTAAACCTTGAATAGGTGCTTCAATATTAAATTGATCTGTTGAACAAGTAGTTAATACTGAAAATATATCATTCCTTTTACTCGCTGAAGTCTGATTAGTATACATAATGTCCATAATAGCTTTAGCAATCAAATGGTTTTTATAACGAGTACTAATTTCTCCTTCTGTTGCAAATACTCTAACAAGTTTTAACATTCTTTCAATAATTGGTAACTGTGAATGTTTATCTGCACCTAACAATAAGGCATAATCATCTATCCCTAACAACCATAGTGGCACTCTAAGTAGTTCTCCACCCTCTTTTAATTGAGCAGGATTAGTTGTATAAAATTTAAAATTTAAATTAGGATTATGTTTGTTTATATCTTTAAACGCATTGTGATATTCACCATAAGCGTCAAATACCATAAAATTAGACTTAAAGGGTACGAAGTCTGGATTATAGAATAAGCTTTGAAGATATCTTGCTACACCATAAGATTTACCGCTACCAGTATTACCAAATACTGCCATATGGTTACTAGACATTTCATTTATATCTATATATATAGACATATCATTATATAAAGGGCTTCCACCAAGCATTAATTGGCCTTTACCTTCTTCTCCCATAATAACTTTTAGTTCATCTGGTTGTATTAATCTCACCGAAGAGGTAAGATTTGGTTTTCTAAGGACTCCTGGTATAAATATATTATCTACAATTTCACCATGAAAGCGTATCTTGACAATATCAGGACTAACATCTTCAACTTCTCCTAAAGTTTTTTTATCTTCATCAATAAAAATAACATGTCTATTCATTAAATTGTGCTCAAGTGGAGCATCTGGTGGTATCGCAACATGGGCGACATTATCCCCAATATAAACTATCTTTCCAAACATAATAATCAACCCTTCTTATAGTATTTCCATTATATCATGTAATACTTTTTCATCTTTTATTAACCCTCTTATTTTTTGTACTTTTGCATAATATTGTATATTTTCTTCATATGTTTCTAATTTTTCTATAATTGCATTTACAGTTTTATGTATAGCGTTTTTACTAACATTATTATTGTCTGCTATTTCTTGTAAAGTCATATTATGAGCATAATAGCTCTCAAATATTTCTCTTTGATTTTCTGTCAAAAGAGAACCATAATAATCATATAAAGCATTCCAATATATAGTTTCATCTATCATAATAGTTCCATTATTGCAGAGACTAATGTAACTATAGAAAAAACTACATATACTACCGCGATAATCTTTCTATTGCGGATTTTATAATTAGTCCATGCCATTATCAATAATATAGCTGAAAACAACACAAATACTACTGGCATTACTTCAGCAATGAAAAATGTCGTAAATCCTGCTACTAATAACAAACCTAATAATACTAATTGAACTATTTCTAATTTAGTTAACTTTCTAGTTGTACTAACATTAATAACTTTTGCACTCTTCATAATATACCTCACATATCTTTAAACAAACCATAAATATATTTTTCAATATCAAATACCTTAAGATCTGTTTTCTTTTCTCCTAAACCAACATACTTAACAGGAATATCTAATGATTCTTTAATAGCAAGCACGATTCCTCCTTTGGCAGTACCATCTAACTTAGTTAAAACAATTCCACTTACATTAGTTATTTTCCCAAATTCTTTTGCTTGATTTATGCCATTTTGACCAGTTGTAGCATCTATTACTAGCATTGTTTCATGTGGTCCATCTTCAACTATTTTACCAATTACTTTATTAATTTTTTCTAATTCACTCATTAAATTAGTTTTATTTTGAAGTCTACCTGCTGTATCTATTAATACAACATCATAATTATCATTAATAGCGGTCTCTATTCCATCATATACAACGGCAGCTGGATCAGCATCTTCCTTACTTATAACAGGACAATTAACTCTACTGCCCCATTCATGAAGTTGTTCTATCGCGCCTGCTCTAAATGTATCTCCTGCAACTAATAGGACTTTTTTTCCTTCTTCTGTTAATTTATGAGCCATTTTTCCTATTGTAGTCGTTTTTCCTGTTCCATTAACTCCTATAAACAATATAACAGTTGGACCCTTATCAGCATAGTTAATTTTATTAACCATAATACTGTTAGCTACATAAATAATAAACATTTCATCAACGATAACTTCTCTTAAGTCTTCACTATCTTCAATATTTTCGCTTTTAACACGTTTTTTTAATCTATCTATAAAATCCATAACTGTACCTACACCGATATCAGCCATTATTAATATTTCTTCTAATTCATCAAAATATTCAGGACTAACTTTTTTATATTTTATGTTTAACAAACTTATTTGTGAAACGAATTCTTTTCTTGTTTTTTCTAGTCCTTTGTCATATAACTCTACTTCTTCTTTTTCTTCTTTGTTAGAAGTAAATATACTTTTAAATTTATCAAATAACCCCATGCATGCCTCCTTGTACGTTCTATTAGTATTTTATCATATAAACAAGAAAAAAGAAAAGGTAAAATCCTTTTCTAATACGATAATTTATTCGGTAAATGTACTGCTTCCTCTAATCTTTCTAATAATCTAGTATTAGGATTAAAAGCAAACCTAACCGAAATATATGAATCTGCGAAATCATAATATTTATTATATTCCTGTATTTCGCATTCTATTAAGCCATTTTCTTGTTTTTCACAACTAGCTGCATATAATTTACAATTGTAACTAAAATAATAATCTGCACTAATATCATGTGTTTTAACAGTGTTTTCTCTTATTTGCCTATTTTTCCTGGAATTAACGCTGTCTTGCTCCCAACTAGGGTTTTTAACCGTATAATCATTAAAGGCACATATGAGACGCATAGTTGGATCGTCGTTAAAAATTCTACTTTCATTCACACTATTCCCCCAAACGACGCATATAATAATACATTTTTACTAATATGTCAAATCCTTAACTAGACAAAAACATGCAAAAAATGTATAATGATATAGTTGAATTTAAATCTGATAAGAAAGGAGTATTAATTTGAACAATTTAAACAATGGCAGTACGAAAGTATTTGCCCTCGGTGGTCTTGGCGAAGTCGGGAAAAATATGTATTGTGTCATGACCAACGATGAAATAATAATCATTGATGCGGGAGTTGTTTTCCCATCTAATGAATTACCAGGAATAGACTATATAATTCCTGATGTATCTTTTTTAAAGAAAAATGAAAAGAAAATAAAAGCCCTATTTATTACGCATGGGCATGAAGATCATATCGGAGGACTTCCGTATCTTTTACAGACTTTAGAAATACCTGCTATTTATGCACCTAATCAAGCAGTTAGTTTAATTAAACGTAAACTTGAAGATAGAGGTGTAACATATAATAACATACATATATATACCGAAGAAACAAAAATAAAACTTAAAACTATGAGTGTTGATTTTTTTAGAACAACACACTCTATACCAGATTCACATGGTATTGTAGTACATACACCAGATGGTACTGTTGTCTCAACAGGAGACTTTAAATTCGACTTAACACCCATCGGTCCAATGTCTAGCTTACATAAATTAGCTGAGATTGGTCAAAAAGGAGTTACATTACTACTCAGTGATAGTACCAATGCACGTATTGAAGGTTTTAGTGCCAGTGAATCTATAGTTGATGATGCTATATCAGAAATATTCTTAGAACATCAAGGTAGAATTATTATTGCTACTTTTGCTTCTAATATATATAGACTTAAACATATTGTCGATACATGTAAAAGAAATAATAGAAAAATCGCGATATTTGGTAGAAGTATGGAAACAAATATGGAAATATCTTTAAATGAAGGATATATAAAACATAAAGAAATCTTTGTAACCCCAGATGAAGCTGCACAACTACCACCTAATCAAATATGTTTATTATGTACTGGATCACAAGGAGAACCTCTAGCAGCACTTTCAAGAATGGCTAATGGTTCACATAGACAAATCAAATTACAATCTGATGATTTAATTGTCTTAAGTTCATCCGCAATACCAGGAAATTCTTTAAGTATTTCAAAAATCATTAATAAATTATATTTGCAAGGAGTACAGGTATACACAAATGACTATCTAAGCGATGTTCATACATCTGGACATGGTAGTGAAGAAGAATTAAAGTTAATGATTAGATTATGTAAACCTAGATACTTTTTACCAGTTCACGGAGAATATAGAATGTTAAAAGCTCATGCTGATTTAGCTATTGAGTGTGGAATACCTAAAGCAAATGTATTTGTTATGGGTAATGGTGAAGTTCTCTCCATAGAAAAAGGAAGAATTAAAAAAGATGAACCTATTCAAGCTGGTGATGTATATATTGATGGAAACAGAATTGGTGAAGTAGGTTCTGCAGTAATGAAAGACAGACAGATTATGTCTAGTGATGGAATTGTAGTAGTTATATGTAACATAGATACAAAGAATAATAAGCTGTTAGGTAAACCTAATATTACAAGTAGAGGCTTTGTTCTTATACAAGAAAGCCTAGAATTAATTAAGAAATTAGAAGATATTAGTACTGATGCAGTTAATTCTAAAATTGGTAATCATGTAAACTATAATGAAATAAAAAATGAAGTAGCTCATCAATTATCTGCATACATAAAAGAAGAAACAGGTAGACATCCTATTATATTAACTGTAATAATGGATATAAAAAAATAATCAATTGATTATTTTTTTTATTTCTCCTATCAATATTAATTGTTCTGCTTCTCCATAACAAGTTATAAGAGTTATTGTATTTTTAGACAGATTTCTTTTAATTGGAACTGTACCTGTTTTTGGAACTAAATACTTATTTACAATTATATACTCATATTTTATTCCTTCAACGCTTATTTGTACTATCTCACCTAATTTTAAACGATGTAAATATCTAAAAAATGATACAGGACTGTTGCCATTATGACCTGCTATTATAACATTTCCGTTTTCATCATTTGGCATCGAACTTGAGTCTACATATATTATATTTTTCTCTAAGTCATTTCGTTTATCTTCTAATGGATATAATGGTCTTTTAAAGTTTATAGAAGGAATTTCTAAATACATTCCTTCTATACTTTTTTCATTAAAAGAGTTAGTAATTATATTGTTAGCATGTACACTATCACTATTATACTGTGTTGTATATATAAGCACACATAGAAGCGAAAATATAGAAAATAGACTTATATATTTAAGTGTGGATTTCAACATATTTATTCCTGTTAAAAATAATATAGTTCCATATATTTGTTGATACATTTTTATTTGTATCAGGAACAGTTATTTCTTCTGGTTCATTGAATAATTCAAGCATATTATCACTTCTTCCAAAACCTACTACAAGTTCAAATTCATCTAGCAACTTAAAACCATCTATACTTCTAATTTGAATTATTCTGTAAACTCCCATTGGTAAATAAAACGTTGCTATTCCACTAGCATCAGTTTCAACATTTTTTATGAATTCATCTTCTTTGTAAATTGAAAATATCGCGCCTTCTTCTTCAAAATAATATGGATATGACCCATACCATTTTTGTATTGTAATTTGTGTAAGTAGCTCCATCTCTATTGTTATATTTTGAATTTCTAATGGTCCAAATAAATATACATTTTGAGCATCTGGATTATAATAGAATATTTCTGATTCAGATGCGATAGGATTAATCGGTATAAATATTGTTTGTAAGTTTGAAAAACCAATATCTCTTAAAAATATATTGTTTGAAATTAAATCATCAAATTCATCTAAATTTCTAAATGTAAATTTTTGTTCATTTAGTTCTAATAAGTCCTTATAACTTAAAATAAGATTTCTAATTTGTTTTATTTCTTCTTCATATTTAATTATTCTATTTCCATGCCTTGTATCAGCAAAAAACACTTCTGAATTTCCTTCTAATTCTTGCCAAATTAAGTATTGGGTTATTCCATACCATTTTGGTGCTTCATGTCCAGGATACATATATCCAAAGTATGCGATTAATCTAATTCTTTCCATTACTGCATCTGATATATTAAATCTGCTTTCTAAGTTGTAATATCCCCTATAATCTGTATGAAAATTTATAAGAACCATTGGTTCAATACAATAAACATACTTGTCATCTCTAATTCTTCTAAGCATATATGGATTTGAAGATAGTGTTCTTACTCCATTAGTTCTTGTAAGCCAAGTGCTTGTTGATGATGGACCAGCATTATAAAACTGATCAATTACATTCAGAGCATTTACTTTCGGAATTAGAAAAAACATAAATAATATTATAATAATTTTTTTCATTTTAACCTCCCTACTATATTATTAGTGATATCTCCTCTATTTCCTTCTTCAAACAAAAAAAAAAGAACTATTTCTTTTTCTTTTTTTCTTTCCTCTTATTAATTAGGTCTACAGCAATTATTCCAATATACTGGAAGAAAACTATTATAATCGCGACGAACAGTACATCTATCCAAACTGGGGTTGGATCTAAGTTTCCTCTGCTTGATATTCCATATAACTCCATCAATATTGCGCTTCTTAGTACTGTCAGGATTAATAGATACATAACTGGCAGTGCGACTATAATTTGAAGTCTTTTGAATGTTTCTTTTTTATAAAAGATGACTGTTGGTACAATAGTAAATATAACAAACAACGTCCACCATATATATGGATGAACTTCAAATATAAACCTAGGTATCAACAAAAACAATAGAACAAATACAATTACTTCCAATAGAATTAAAAATTTGTATTCACGTAGTCTATTAAATATTGCTTCTCCAATTCTTTTAAATTCATTGTGTTCTTCTTTTGTGTCATTCTTTTTAACATCTTTTTCTTCTACTATTTCTTTTTCCTTACTCATATTATCACCTATAATCATTTTACCATAATTTTGATAAAAATAAAGTAAAAAGGATTACTTTTTACTTTATAACTATATTTACTAGTTTTTTAGGAACTACTATAGTTTTTACTATTTCTTTATCTTTAATAAATGTTTGAACATTTTCAACTTTAGTAGCGGCCTCTCTCATCTCTTCTTCTGTTGAATCAACAGACATCGTTATTTTACCTCTTACTTTGCCATTTACCTGAACGATAAGCTCATACTCTTCATCTATTATTTTACTTTCATCACATATTGGCCACTCAATATTATCAAATGGTTTATTACCTAATTTTTCGTTTATTTCTTCAGATAAATGTGGCGCGAATGGATATAATAACGTTATTAATACTTCCATATCACGTTTTGTTATACTTCCTTTATCATAATACATATTAATAAGTTTCATCAACTCTGCTATCGCTGTATTGTATTTTAGATTGTCGATATCTTCTGTTACTTTTTTTATTGCCTTATTAATAGCCATTTCAAAGTCTTTTGTATATTCATTATCATTAGTCATTATTTCTTGTAATTTATAAATTCTATCTAGGAATCTACTAATACCCTTTATTCCTGCTTCATTCCATGGTGCTTCATCACCATAATCACCCATGAATAATATATAGCATCTAATTACATCTGCTCCATGTTCTTTTACTACCGCACTAGGATCTACTGCATTTCCTTTTGATTTACCCATTTTTGAGCCATCTTCCGCTAAAACAAGGCCAATTGTTGTTCTTCTTTTATATGGTTCTGGGGTATTTACTACTCCTATATCATATAAAAATCTATGCCAAAATCTAGAATATATAAGATGTCTAGTTATATGCTCTGCTCCACCATTATATACATCTATATTCATCCAGTAATCCATTAATTCTTTACTTGCTATTTCTTTATCATTATGTGGGTCTAAATATCTTAAATAATACCATGATGAACCTGCCCATTGTGGCATTGTGTCGGTTTCTCTTCTAGCCGGTTTATTACATTTAGGACATTTACAATTAACCCAATCTTTTACATCTGCAAGTGGACTCTCGCCATCTTTACCTGGTTTAAATTCTTTTATATATGGTAATTCAAGTGGTAACTCATCATATGGAACTGGTACCATTCCACAAACTTCACAATATACAATTGGTATTGGTTCTCCCCAATATCTTTGTCTATTAAATGCCCAGTCTTTCATTTTATATTGAATTCCTGGTTCTCCTATGCCTCTATCAGTCAAATATTCATTCATCTTGTTTATTGCTTCTTCTTTTGTTTTAATTCCGTTTAAGATACCAGAATTAATCATTTTACCATCACCGATATAAGCATTTGGATTTCTTAAATTATTAAATACAGTACTATGTAATTGATCTTCTACTTCTTTTTCTATTGTTTTTTCATCAACCCATTCAAGTTTAAAATTATTTACTTCGTCAGCATCTAAGTTGATTTTTTCTTTTTTATCATCAATTAGATTAAACAACAATCCATGAGCATCTATTTCAAATGCTTTATCTTTATTAAAAGCATAGTAATGATGATTTATTGGGAACGTTTCTCTAACATACTCAATGTTGACATAACCGGTTTCTTCGGCTATTTCTCTTTTAGCACATTCAATTATATCCTCATTATCATGACGTGTTCCACCTATAAATAATCTTCCACCTTTATCTCCCCAATTAAGTGTTAAATACTTCTTTTTCTTCTTATCATATAAAACTGCTACTATACTTTGTTTATATGTTTCATTTTCTCTTGGAGTTCCTGTTATTTCTTCGATAACTGGAATAATTGGAATATTGAATTTATTAGCAAATTCAAAATCTCTTTCATCATGTCCAGGTACAGCCATAATTGCACCTGTTCCATAAGTCATCATTACATAATCAGATATATATACTGGTATTTCTTCATTATTAACGGGATTAACTGCTCTTAATCCTTCGATACACACACCTGTTTTTTCTTTAACTAACTGGGTTCTTTCAAATTCCGTTTTCTTTTGACAACTACTACGGTATTTTTTTATGTCATCCATATTAGTAATAAAATCTGCATATTCATCAATTATTGTATGTTCTGGAGCGATTACCATGAATGTTACTCCATAAAGTGTATCTGATCTTGTTGTATATATTCTTAAATCTTTAGTATATTTAGCATAAAAATCATTATTAGATAACATACTTTCTACTGTTAAGAATTTCTCATTAGCATACTCTGAACACAAATTCACTATTTCTTCTTCTGTATCAGAAGATAAGATATATCTTTTTATTTTTCCATCTTTTGTTTTAAATATAAATACCGTATCTGATGATATATACTCGTTCCAGCTTTCTGGTTTTAATAATTCACCAATTGTTTTTTCATACTCTTCTAATTTATCTCTTGGTATAAATGCTTCATAATTACCTGTTTCTCTTTTTGTTAATTTTACTCCGATAGCTTCTAATGGTTTAACATTATCTACATCCATTATATAACTAATAGGACCTACTGTTGTTTTAAAGTTAACATATGCTCCCGTACTTTTACCAATCCAATTTTCTTGGGATGTTCTAACTCTTGGCGTATAGTCAACAGTGTTTAATCCATCTAATAGTTTTTCTGCATAATCTGTAATCCTCAAAAACCATACTTCTTTTTCTTTTTGAATTACATCCGACTCACATCTATCACATTTTCCACCTTCTGAATCTTCATTAGCAAGTACTACTTTACACTTTGGACAGAAGTTTACATACGCGGTATCTTTGAATGCTAGACCGTGTTCATACATTTTCAAAAATATCCATTGTGTCCATTTATAATACGCAGGATCTGTCGTATCAAACTCACGACTAAAATCAAATGAGAATCCCATTTCTTTAAATTGTGATCTTATTTTAGATGTATTTTGATCTATTATTATTCTTGGATGTTTTCCAACTTTAATAGCGTAGTTTTCAGCTGGTAAACCAAATGCATCATATCCGATTGGAAACAGTACATTATATCCCTGCATTCTTTGTTTTCTAGACAATGTTTCCATACCAACATAAGCCTTAACATGACCCATATGTAATCCTTCTCCAGACGGATAAGGAAATTCCACTAAGTTATATTGTTTCTTCTTTTTGGGATCATCTTCTGCTCTAAAACAATTATTATCATACCAATAGTCTTGCCATTTTTTTTCTACTTCTTTAATGTTATACATTATTTTTTTCCTCCTTGTTGTTTCCTTAATCTTTCTCCTATTATTTTGTTTCTTATTAGTAACATTGGTAATAGGAAGATTATTCCAACTGCAAATATAGATAAACTCCATAATAATAGATTATCTAAATATGTTCTTACAATACTTACAATAGTTACTAGTGTTGAAATCATTATTGCATTAGAAAAACCAACCATCCTTACTACTTTCCTCATATCTAGTTTGTTATAATCCAACTTATACTTAGTTTTTATGATATCTAGTTCCTTACTGGTCTTCATTATTGCTAGGGCACGTTCTTTTCTTATTACAAATATTTCATAACTAATGTATACAATTATAAATGTTCCTATCCATGCAATTGCTTCAAACATATTATTCCTCCTTATTTCAAAAAAAAGTATTACGATGAAGGGACGAATATTCGCGGTACCACCCTTCTTCATAATACTAGATTACGCTCTTAATTCTTTAACGCAGAAATACGTCCTTAGAAGCTCCAAAGCAAGTTCACAATTTCTTTATGAAAGTTTACACCAAACACTTTCTCTCTTTAATAAGTCCATTATTACTACTCTTTTTCAACGCCTATGCGAACATATTATACTATACTTGCTCAATATATTCAAGTAATTTTATAAATAATTGAACATACTTGCTTTCTAGTCCTTTTTGTCCTTTATTAAGTTTTCTTACAGCAATTCTTTTTTTGTTAATTGATTCAGTACTCATAAATATTTCATATACTTGTTCTTTTAATTTAGTTGGTATTGGTAAATCGCTAATTATAGATTCGATATCTTCCATAATTATTCTTATTGCATCTATTTCAATATCATTACCCTTACAATTTATTGTAAGCTGTTGTGCGGTTGGCACATCTTTTATTTCTACTATAAAATCAGCGCCTTCAACAGATGTCTCGCACTCAATTTTATTTTCTCTAATAAATGCATTTACATCTTCTGATTTTTTAGTGTTTCTAAATCTAATTTTATAGTTTCTATTATCAGGTATTATTCCACTTTTTCCTTCAATAGGTCTAATTATAACCGTATAATTGTTTTGCATATAATTATAATCTATTAGTGTTAATAAATAGTATCCTTTTAGATATAAATCACTAACTCCATCGTCTTCATATAAACGATATGTATTTGATTCTCCAGGGAATATATGTATTTCCATATCAGATGGAGGCGTAGTGTCATTTAGATTGTCATTGTTTGCTAAAGGAATAATTGCGCCTGCTTTAGCAAATACTGGATAATCTTGATCTCTAAAGAAAGATACATATTTTTCTCCACCAGGGAATTTTTTTCCTGTTACAAAGTCATACCATACTCCATCAGGTAAGAAGAATTTTTGGATAACACGATTCATGATTACTTCTTTTTTTGTTGTAATTGGGCATATAAAGAACTGGCTTCCAAAGAAATATTCATTTCTATATAATCCATCATCATATATCTCAGGATATCTATAATATATTGGCTGAAGTAATGGAATTCCATGTTTATAGTATTTATATGCTTCTGAATATAAATATGGAATTAATCTATGACGCAGTTGTAAATAGTCTTGCGCGATGGCATGAGTCTTTTTATCCCATCTCCAAGGTTCCCTTTTATAAAATCTACCAACATCAGCACTTAATTTAAGTATTGGTGAGAATGTTCCTAATTGAATATATCTTTCGTATAATTCATTATCTTCTGTTCCAAAGAAGTATCCACCAATATCATGACTCCACCAACTAACACCTATATTAGTTGCCTTACCATTAAAAAATGGTATTGCTGCTAAAGTATTCCAACTAACCGTTGATTTTCCAGCATAAAGAACTGGATATCTATGAGCCGCTATTCCAGCATTGTAGGCATATATCATAGGTCTTCTCTTGTAATTGCGCATCATATCATAAAACTGATAATGTTTAAGTAAACTTAGTTCTCCAAGTCGATTATTATCATGCCAATCTAACCAAAAGAAATCTATTCCAAAATTATCTAAAGGATGTATAAATACTTTTAAATATACATCTACTGTTTTAGAATCAAATACATTAAATGGTATTACACCACTTTCTAATGCTGTTAAATATTTTCTAGCTTGTTCATAATGAGCATCAATTGGAAAGAAACCTTCTATTGGATTTACATTAAGTCCAATTCGTATTCCTTTAGAATGTAACATTCTAACCATTTCTTTTGGATCTGGAAAATATGCTCCATTAAATGAAAAACCTGTTCTATAGTGGGTATATTCATCTTTTAATCTTATGTGCCAATCCTTATCTAACATAATGATAGACATTGGAATATTATTAATCTCAAAGTTTGTTACTAATTCTTCTATTGAATCTGATGTATAAGCATCATTTCTACTCCACCAATTACCTAATGCATATCTAGGTATTAAAGCTGGGTATCCCGTTAGCATATAATAATCTTTTAAACACAATGAAAAATCGCGAAAATACATGAATAAATATATATCTATTCCATGGTTTTGTCTTGCAAAACAGTTTCCACGACCATTTAATACTTTTGAATTTGATTCATCTATTGTAGCAAATCCATCTAATGAATAAAGACCCTTCATATTGTATCTTTGATCTGCTTCATTAGTATCTGTTATATGCATAAGGGGCGACATAAAGTTTCTAGCTTCTGGATGCCCATAATACCAATATTTATCTGTACCCTTTAGCTGTACTTTAAGATTAGCACCTTTACTTAAATTAGTTCCTTTGAAAGGGGCATTTTGAACATACGTTAAAAGAAAGTATTTTGTTTCAATTACTATTGATCCTTTTTTCTCTATATAACTAAATTCAGGTTTAGGAAATTTTCGACACCAAACTAGTTCTGTTGGACTATCTTCGAAAACACCTGTTTCACTATATTCGAGCCTAATAAGTCTTTCGGTTAGTATACTAAATCTATACTTCTCACCAACCACAACGGCAGCAGGGTCTGCTTTAGCTTTGCTCAAATCAAGTGAAAAATGTTCTCCCAAATCGTACATGGAATCACCCTTTTCTATAATTCTTTTATCTTTAAAAAATTGGTTCCTTTCATTTCTGAAAATGGATATCCACCAGTAATAATTATCTTATCACCATGTTTTGTGGATATTAATCTTAACGTCGTTTGTTGCGCCATAGCAATAAGTTCATCAAACGTTTCTATGTGATCATTTAATACTGGAGTAACTCCAAAATGTAATTGTAAAGATTTAACTGTACTTTTATTTGATGAAAGCGCAATAATTGGACAAAGAGGTCTATAACGACTAATCTTTTTTGCAGTACCACCAGTCTTTGTTGGTGTAATAACCGCACAACATTTAAGCTTACTAGCACTTTCAACCACATTATATGAAATCATATCAGTAATATCTAATTCTGTTTCTGTAACTCTTTTACTAAACTCCATATAATCAATATCTTTTTCTGTTGATGTAATTATTTTTTCTAACATTGTTAATGTTTCTATTGGGAACCTACCTATTGTAGTTTCTCCACTTAACATAACTGCATCAGCACCATCTAATACGGCATTTGCAACATCACTTACTTCTGCTCTAGTAGGTTTTTCTACTCTTTCCATTGATGATAGTAATTCTGTCGCTACAATACTTATAATACCAGCATCATGACATTTACTTATTATTTTCTTTTGAATTCCAGGTATTCTTTCAAATGGCAGTTCAACACCTAAATCTTCTCTAGCAATCATCACTCCATCGCTTACCGCGATTATCTCTTCAATATTATTAACACCATTTTCATTTTCAATTTTAGCAATTAATGAAATATGGTCATTTCCAATATTTTTTAATTCTTCACGAACTAAATTTATATTTACTGCACTAGATACATATGAAATAGCAAGGAAGTCAATTTTCATCTCGTGGGCAAATTTAATATCTTCTTTATCTTTTTTTGTTAACAGTGGTAGTTCAAACTTAACATTTTCTACTAATACTGTTTGATAATCAGCAAGGTTTCCTGCTGTAATAACTGTACAATGCAAACTAACATCATCTATATCCGTTACTTCAAACACCATTGTTCCATTTTGGATTTTTAATATCGTACCACGTTCTACATTTTTAAGTAAATCTGGATGTTCAATAGAAAATTTAGTACTGTCACCTAAAACTTCTTCTTTATATATTCTGATTTGTTCTCCGGCTCTAAAATGTCCTTGTCCTGCTATAAATTTTCCTGTTCTCATTTCAGGTCCAACTAAATCTAACATAACAGCTACATTTAATCCTAAATCCTCATTTACTTCATTAATTTTTTCTATTATATCTCTACAAAAACTATGACTCGAATGACTCATATTAAGACTCAGCACATCTGTACCGTTTTCTATTAATTTTTGAAGTTGTGTTATTTCCATTGTAGATGGCCCGACTGTCGCGATAACTTTTGTCTTGTTCAGCATAGTATCACCTACTATCAATTATATCACAAACTGTAAATATTTCAATGAAAAAAGTATCAATTTGATACTCTTATCTACTCCAATCTCCGTTAAAATTTCTAAAATTACCACTACATACACCGCGGACTGATCTTTGTTGATGATTTAATTCTGTCCCACTTGCATTAGTCATACATGTTCCTCTTAAAAGACCTGTGTCTGTCGAACTAAATTCATTTATAGTTGCTAACTGTGTTAAAAATTCTGATGCACAGTATGTATAACCTACCTTATTTGCTTCTCCTAAATTATTTAGTCTATTGTGACACACCATTCTTCCAGCGCCTGACCATGGTACATATGGGTCTCCGTCAACATTTTGATTGTTTCTTCTTATTCCTTGCATTACTTCTACTGTTAACATTATTTCAAACATTGGATCTTCTGTTCTAACTGTATTTCTCATTATATTAATAACATCTATATCTGTTACATTTCTTACATCCGTCCAGTTTTGACCTCTTCTTCTTCCGGTTGCTTCTCTTCCTGGGAATACTATATCAACACTGTTTTGTACAGCAGAATCATCATTTATATTTGCTGGCACATTTGTTAGACTAACTACCCTATAAACAACATCTAAGCCTAACATTGATCCATAAGTTCTTCCACTTGAATCCACAGCTCTTAAACGAGGCTTACAGTAGTCTGGAGAGCCATCTGTTAATTCTTCAGTATCAAAATCATACTCACATTCATATCCAAATATATCGTTATCTACTTGATATTCACATTCCCAATTCAAAGTAAGACCTTCATGATGGGTAAAACGTCCTTCATTACCAAATCCTTCTCCTCTTATTCTCATTGAATATATTCCATCTTGCAACGATAGTGCGGTTGGAAAACCATATCCTATGAAATAAAAGAGAGGTTCAGGAAGAGTGTTAACAAGTGGATCATTTTCCTTTTCATTTCCACTTAATAATCTACCATTTGATTTTAAACTCCACCAAACAAAACTATTATCTGCAGATAATCTATGCTTAAATGTTTCATTAAGTTCCCAAATTCGTCCATTAGTTCCAAAAGCATTTGGAAACTCACAGTTTTGAACAGTTCTTGTTTCTATTTCACATCCATCTTCTTGACCTTCGCTACCGCATATCATTATAAATACCTGCGTAGGATCACATCTACCTACAGGTTGTGCTTGTACTCCAGGAGCAGATATCAATTCTAAGTTTTTACTTCCACCAATATGTCTAGAATTAGGATATGTTGCATTCACTGGTTCTTGAAACTCTAAAGATAATTCTACTTCATATTCATAAGTTAGTATTCTATTTGGACATGCCTGAATAAGTGTGATTAATTGTAATTGTAATCTATTTTGTTCACGCATTTGTCTACATAAATCACCTAAAGAACCTTCCGTAGGTCTTCCAGATACGTCATCTATTCTCCCTTTTGCCGATTGCATTATCCCAGAAAGTCTTGATATTTCCGTAGTAAGCCAGTTCCAATCACACCCTGATGTAGATGAACTACCGTCAAAACAGTGTTGATTATCACTCATCAATTGCCTCATATCAGCGTGTGCTTGTCTCCATATTGCTAATATCCGTCTATATTCATTACGTAACCACACTTGATGATTATAGGCTGCCGTAAGTTCTCCCTGCCATTCAGCAAAAAAATAGTCTTCATGCCTACATCTCATATCTACTATGACGTCTACTACTTCATCAGTTCCTACATCGCCTATTCCCCAAAAGAAGGTTTGTCCTGCTTTTACATTTACATCTAAATCCCAAGCAGGTCTAACATCCGAAGCTACTGGTAATTCAAGATTTACTTCCTCTTGGCAATGTATCGGACAAAATCTATTACCTGTCACATGAACCCAACAATCTTGACGGTCCATAAATACTGGTTGTACCTCATTAGGACAATTTCCTTGAGAAGACACAGTACATGGCGTAATTGTAGGAATTCGATTTAGAGTTCCTCCTAATCCACCTCCTGTTGGAGTATCTCCATCACAACCTAGAAAAAAGTAACAAGCATTTGTGTGTGTTGGAGCAGAAAAAAGAATTATGCCTCCAATCAACAACATAGCTACTAAAAATAATGTTTTCTTTTTATTCATTTTATTTGTAATCATAATGTTCTCACTCCTCATTAATTATCCACATCTCAGCTGGCTAACATCAAAGATGTATTCTTTTCTCTCAGCATTCCAATTTGCAATTAAATTTCCTGAACATTGAAGAATCACAAGACCTATAGCTTGATTGTTAGAATACTGCCCAATGACTACCATATCGAAAACACATCGTTCTCCGGTTTCAGGCTCACGACAGAAAAATGTTTGTGTTGGCGTTTTAGGCAACCACTCTTTAGCATTCTCCATTAGTATAAACATTCTTTCTTCTGATGTAAGTTCATACTGAGCAATTGTCCTGTTTCTCACTCCTTCACGTATATTAGAAGGATTAATCCCCCCTGGCCAATCAGGATTCACTGGAGGCTTCTCTGGGTCTGGATCAGGATTATCTGGAACATCTGGTCTATAACTATCAGAACCTTCCTGGGCACCATTTGATCTACTAAAAAGTATGTCTGTTCTATATAAAATGAACAGGGCAGTAATAATCAATATGGCTATTCCACCTATCATTATTACTTTTCTCATATTTACGTTCTCTATTTTCATCTATTCTCACCTATTATAATAATACACCAAGTTCCATTATTTTTCAATAAAATTTTAATAAAATAAAAAAGAGTTTCGCTTAAAGCCAAACTCCGAATATTATTCCTGACATGCTAAGTAGTAATCCAATTACCCATAATAGCTTCACTATATCTCTTTCATCCCATCCTTTTTTCTCTAAATGATGATGATATGGGGTCATAAGAAATACTTTTTTCTTAAAATATACTCTACTTATTATTTGAATTATACATACTAGTGTTTCAAATACAAATACACCAGCTACTACTATCATAGTTACTTCATGTCTTGTAATTATCGCGATACTTGCTAATGTCGCCCCTAATGCCAAAGAACCAGTATCTCCCATAAATACTTTTGCAGGATGAGTATTATAAACTAAGAAACCTAACAATGCTCCTACTAAGACAAAACAGAATAAAGCAATTCCTTCGGCACCTGCTATCGCACTAGCATTCCAACTAATCATCCCAAACGCGATAAATGCCATAACTGATAATCCTCCAGCTAAGCCATCTAAACCATCTGTTATATTAACAGCATTACTACTAGCTACAAAAACAAACAATAAAAATATTCCATAGAACCATCCCATATGAACTGTTATTCCTAAAGTAGATATTTCTAAGACTGGGTCAGCTCCACTATTCATAAATAAATAGAAAAACACTAAAGCAATAAACACTTGTCCCATTAATTTTTGAAATTCAGTAAGCCCATTATTATTCTTTCTTCTTATAATCAATAAATCATCTATAAGACCTAATGTTCCATATGATAAGAAAACAAACACTACTAGAAGTAAATTAGTAGAAAGTTCAATGCTACCCATTACTACTAACGCACCTAACGCTATTATAGTTGGAATAATAAATATTAAACCTCCCATTGTTGGGGTTCCCTCTTTTTCCTTATGAATTCTTTCTAAGTAAGTACTTCTTCTTTGTTTTGCTATTTTACGCAAAAAAGGAATTAGGACTAATCCCAATATTACCGCGATAATAAATCCAATCATTAAAGCTAAGATTGCTTTTGCTAATATAAGCATGTAATCATCCTTTCAACTGGTTTTATACGTAATAGTATACCATATTATTTGGTGTATTTTGTAATAGAACTTAAATCCATAACATATTCTTTATAATTGTTTGGATTAACATGAACTGGTAATGTTCTAATTCCAGCTTTCATAACAATATCTCTTGCATCAAACCAAAGATCTTCACTTCTAAATAAATATGTTCTACCATTTTTTGGATTTCTACAATTGGCTTCTACAATCATCGGACTAATTCCATTTTGAACAACCGCTACATTTACCTTAACACCAACTACATGCGCTGTAACTACATATTTATACTTCATTACTTTTTTATATACATTAGCAGTTACTTTCCGGTCAGAGTCAGCTTTTCTTTTAAATAAGACTACTGTTCCAATTATTAGCACAACAAGACCAATACCCATCATAATATATGTTGCATATACTATATCAGCTGATAATATGCTTTCTGGATTATCTGGATTATAGTAGATATCAATTACTCCGCCTACTTCCATGTCTGAGCGGATATTCTCTAGACGAGCGATTTGTCTTTTACCGTTTACCTCAAAGTTAACTGTTACAATTATATCTCTACCTTCATTTGATAAATACACAATTATTGCCTCTGTTTTAACGCCACGAAGTCTACCTAGATCATTAATATTAAAAAATATTCCTGCTCCTATAATTGCAAGTCCAATTATAATTAGTAAACATCCAATGAACTTTTTCATACAAGACACCTCCCTATTATTTTATCATATATCCACTTACATATATGTATTCTTACTTTTGTTTTTCTTTGTTTTACAATAACTATACACAGAAAAAGAAGCCTATTTGGCTTCTTCTGTTGCTCTAGTTTCTCTAATTACAGTTACCCTTATTGTTCCTGGATATTGTAATTGTTCTTCTATCTTTTTCTTGATGTCTCTTGCTACTTTATGACTCGTAGAATCATCTATCTCATCTGGTTTAACAATTACACGTAATTCTCTACCTGCCTGCATAGCAAATGCTTTATCAATTCCATTAATTTGATTCGCGATATTCTCTAAATCATGTAATCTTTGTACATAGTTTTCTAACGAATCATTTCTAGCACCTGGACGACTTGCTGATAAGACATCCGCGATCGCTACTATTTCTGATATTACACTAGTAGATTCTACATCACCATGATGAGATTCTATAGCGTTTATAACTGTATCATTTTCTTTATGTTTTCTTGCAATATTAGCGCCAAGCTCAATATGACTTCCTTCCATTTCATGATCAATTGCTTTACCAATATCATGTAGAAGTGCAGCTCTTTTTGCTAATACAACATTCTCTCCCATTTCAGCTGCCATAATTCCTGCTAAATGAGCCATCTCAATTGAATGAGATAAAACATTTTGCCCATAACTAGTTCTGAAATGTAGCTTCCCTAAAAGCTCAATTATCTCTGGATCTACTTTAGTAATACCTAACTCAAATAAAGCTGCATCACCATATTCCATAATTTTAGCTTTCATTTCTTTTGCTGTTTTATCATATAATTCTTCAATTCTTGATGGATGTATTCTACCATCTTTAATTAATGTTTCGATCGTAGCACGAGCAATTTCTCTACGTAATGCATCAAAACTTGAAAGAACAATAGCCTCTGGAGTATCATCAATAATTAAATCAACACCTGTTACAGCCTCAATAGTTCGAATATTTCTACCCTCTCTACCTATAATTCTTCCCTTCATTTCTTCACTAGGTAAACCTACCACAGTTACAGTTTGCTCTGAAGCTACATCTGCAGCATATCTTTGCATAGATGAAACCAACATATCCCTAGCTGTCTTATCAATAGTTAAAGCAGCTTCAGCCTCTTTTTCTTTGATATATACCGATAACTCCGTAGCCATTTCTTCTTCGGTTTGCTTAAGAACTTTTTCTCTAGCCTTTTCCTTAGAATATCCTGCTATTTTTTGTAATAACTCTGTTTGTTCTTTTTTTATTTCCTCCAATTTTGCCTGTTCGTCTTGGATAAGATCTTGTTTTTCAACGAGACTTTGTTCTTTTTCTTCAAGCTGATTCTCTCTATTTTGTAGAGATTCATCACGCCTATCTATATTTGACTCTCTTGAGTCTAATCTTTGTTCAGCTTTCTTAATTTCGTCTTTCTTCTCACGAACCTCATTTTCAGCTTTAACCTTTAATTGATTAGCTTCTTCTTTCGCCTCATTTAAACTATCTCGTTTGATCTTTTCAGCCTCTGTTTTGGCTGTTTCTAATATATTATCAGCTTTTTCAGCACTTTTTACACCTTTAATATAATTAAATAGAACCATTAAAACAATTCCAACACCTAGTCCCAATAGGACCAGCAAAATGGAGATGAAAATATCTGGCATTTATTTCCCTCCATTCCAAATAACAACATAAAGTGACAATAAATCACTCTACTACCATTGTAAAATTTATTCAGGAATAAGTCAATAAGCAATCGTTTTAAATCATCAAAAAAAGCATTAATATTTCATGCTTTTTTAAAATTATTTATTACTCTTCTTCTACATCTACTTTTTTTGGAGTAGTGATTGTCTTATGTTCATAAAACTTTCTTACTTTCTCCTCAATTTCAACTTTCTTATCAGGATTAGCCTTTAACCATTCCTTTACATTTTCTTTACCTTGACCAACCTTGTTTCCTTCATATGCATACCATGCTCCACTCTTCTCAAAAATGTTAGCTTCAGTTCCTAAATCAACAATTTCTGATTCAATAGAAACACCTTCACCATACATAATGTCTAAAGAACATGCCTTAAATGGAGGTGCCATTTTATTTTTAACTACTTTAACATTAGCTTTATTACCAATAACATCAGCACCTAACTTAATCTGTTCACCTCTTCTGATTTCCAATCTTACTGAAGAGTAAAACTTAAGTGCTCGACCTCCTGGAGTAGTCTCTGGATTTCCAAACATAACTCCAACTTTCTCTCTAAGTTGATTTATAAATATACATACTGTATTTGTCTTATGAATAATTCCTGATAATTTACGCAATGCTTGACTCATTAATCTTGCTTGAAGACCAACATGAGCATCACCCATTTCTCCTTCAATTTCTGCTTGGGGTACAAGTGCCGCAACAGAATCAATAACAATTAAACTAATCGCCCCACTTCTGACTAACGCTTCACAAATCTCTAAAGCCTGCTCACCATTATCTGGTTGACTAAGTAATAATTCATCAATATTTACACCTATCTTAGCTGCATATTGTGGATCTAATGCGTGTTCAGCATCAATAAATGCTGCTCGACCGCCTTTTTTCTGTGCCTCTGCTATAGCATGCAAAGCAAAAGTTGTCTTACCTCCCGATTCTGGACCGTATATTTCCACTATTCTACCTTTTGGATATCCACCAATTCCAAGTGCTGAATCTAATGAAATAGATCCACTAGGAATCGTATCAATTACTTGTTTCTCGTGCTGGCCTAATTTCATGACCGCACCTTTACCAAATTGTTTCTCTATATCTAACATTACTTGATCAAGTGTCTTATCTCCTGATGTTTTTGTCATATTTTATCCTCCTAACAGTTATGCTCTAATTATACTACATCAAAAAAAGGTTGTCAATACTTTTCTCGAACATTTGTACGAATTATTGTCAACCTTTTTTTACACCTTTTTAGATAATGCAATTTTATTCATTCCATTTATTTTTTTGATTATCAAGTAACCAATACTTACGTATATAAGATTCAATATAAATGAATTAACAACACTATAAAATAGACTTGTTACATCAAAGCTAATTGCTTGAATTAATGCTAAAAATAGAAATATCGCTATTCTATATATTACTACTATAGCGAAACTTACCACATATGTATTTAGAATATTTACAGGTAGAACACTAAATATCTTTATACATATATATCCTAATCCTGTAAATATTACAGCGTTTAGAAATAATGTGTTCATGTATACAATATCATATAGAAGTCCTATTGATGCTGCTATTAATAAATATATGTTATGTTTATCTGTTCTAAAAGTTGGATAGATAAGCACGATAGATAAAAGTGCAAATAATGGCAAGAAGATTGTATTTTGACTAAGATTAACAGATATAATTCCGTCTAGTAAAAAGGATATAATTAGAAATGCTATTTTCATTTATGAGGTGCCCTTCTATCTAATACTGTAACAAATCTTATGTTACTGACATCTATATCAGAACTTACCATTACTATCTTTGTTAAATCAAAATTATCTGAGGTGATTTCTTCTACTCTTCCTACTATAATACCACTAGGGAATCTATCTCCAAGTCCTGTTGTTACTACCATATCTCCAACAGTGATGTTATTGTTTCCTCCAAGTCCTTCTACTACAAAAGTATTTTTCTTACTATCAAATCCAGTTAATAGTCCAAATACATAACCATCATCCGTATCTATTTTTATGGAAACAGCTGCATGTAATTCTGATGAACTTAATAATCTTATCGTACTAGTAAAATTACTAACACTAGTAACTATTCCAACAAGTCTTCCATTAACTACTACTGGCATGTTGCTTCTAATTCCTGATGTTGAACCTTTATCTATAATAATATCATCAAACCAAAAATTTATATTTCTGCTTATTACTGTAGCATTAATCATTCTGTATGAATTTAATGTATTTTCTATGCCGTTTAATTCTTTTAAATCTTCTAGTTGGCCTTCTAATTCTCTAATATATGCCTGATGTTCTTCTTCTATTAGTTTTCTAGCTTTTCTTATTTCTTCACTATTTGGTGTTGGAGAAACAATATTACCTAGAAATAAAACTGAATCTCTTATCGCCTTTTCAATAAAAGTTAGTTCTCTTTCTGTTCTAATAGTAATACCTGCTATTGCTAAGGCGACAACTACTATGATTGAACCAATTATAATTGGAGTTTTATTTATATTTTTTTTACGTCTTCCCATAGTACACCTCGCTTTATTCTAAATCATTATTTTCTAATAAACTATAATAATTGTTTCTACCGATAATTATATGATCAATTACTTTTATTCCTAACACTAATCCGACATCTTTTATATGTTTAGTTAATGTAATATCTTCCTTACTTGGAATTACATTTCCTGAAGGATGATTATGAACTAATATAATCGCACTAGCTGACAATATATATGCTTCTTTATATATTTCTCTTGGATGAACAACACTATGATTAATTGTTCCTATAAATAGTAATTTATCATCTATTATTTTTTTTGAGTTATCTAAATATACAACATAAAAGTGTTCTTGTTTTTTATCGCTAATTTTATTTTTGTAATACTCATATACCATAGTAGCATTAGTTAATTTTTGGGTTTTAATCTTGAATTTTTCTTGTTCAATTCTTTTTGATAACTCAATAGCTGATAACAATATACAAGCTTTAGATAGGCCAATCCCTTTAATACTAATTAATTGCTCATATCTATGTTCAGCTAAACCTATTAGACCGTTTGTTTCTCTTAAAACTATATTTGCTAAGCCTTTTGAAGATATATTTTTATATCCACTTTTTAGTAGTATAGCCAAGAGTTCATCTGTTGATAAATTTTCAACACCAATGCTAACTAATTTTTCATATGGTCTTTCCGATTCAGGTAATTCTTTTATCTTTACTACATTGTTTTTCTTATTCATTTTTGTTTTGTGTCAAACCAATTAATGAATTATTGTACTGTTATTGCTGACTAAAGTCAATGAAAAACCAAAAGAAAAACTAGTTTTTAACTAGTTCTTACTTTTTTCTTCTATTGCCACAGCTACGGCTACCGTTGCCCCAACCATTGGGTTATTACCCATACCTAGGAATCCCATCATTTCCACATGTGGTGGGACTGATGAAGAACCGGCAAATTGAGCATCTGAATGCATTCTTCCCATTGTATCTGTCATACCATATGAAGCTGGTCCTGCAGCCATGTTATCTGGATGTAGTGTTCTTCCTGTTCCTCCTCCTGATGCGACAGAAAAATAACTTCTTCCTAACTCAATACACTCTTTTTTATATATACCTGCTACTGGATGTTGAAATCTTGTTGGGTTAGTAGAATTTCCCGTAATTGACACATCAACATTCTCGTGATGCATAATTGCAACACCTTCACGAACATCATCAGCTCCATATACTTTAACACTCGCTCTTTCAGATTTTGAATATGGCTTTTCGTATACAATATTTAATTTACCTGTATCATAATCATATTTTGTTTCTACATATGTAAAACCATTTATTCTAGATATTATTTGCGCGGCATCTTTTCCAAGTCCATTTAGTATAACCTGTAATGGTTTTTTTCTAACACGGTTTGCTGATTTTACAATTCCAATCGCACCTTCAGCTGCTGCAAATGATTCATGTCCGGCGAGAAAGGCAAAACATTTAGTTTCATCTGTTAACAACATAGATGCTAAATTACCATGTCCAATTCCTACTTTACGTTCATAAGCAACAGAACCTGGAATACAGAAAGATTGTAATCCCTCTCCTATCGCTTTTGCTACTTCACTAGCTTTAGTTAATCCTTTTTTTATCGCTATAGCAGCACCTACTACATAGGCATACTTTGCATTTTCAAAACATATAGATTGAATTGATTTTGCTATCTCATATGGATCAATTCCATATTTTTTACATATAGATTGAGCATCTTCAATTCCATTAATTCCATATTCTGCAAGTGTTTCATTAACTTGATTTATTCTTCTTTCGTAACTTTCGAATTTTATCACAATGCCCCTCCTATTCATGCCTTGGATCGATTATTTTTACAGCATCATCCATTCGTCCATATGTACCACTAGATTCTTCAATAGCTTCTACAATATCCATATTTTTCTTAATATTATCCATCATTTTTCCTAGATTAACAAAATTATAACCAATAATTTCTCCATTTTCATCAAGACCCATTTCAGTTACATAACCCTCTGCTAAATCTAAATATCTAGTTCCTTTAACATTTGTAGAAAATACCGTTCCTACCTGACTTTGATGTCCTTTTCCTAAATCTTCTAAAGATGCTCCAATTGGCAGTCCATCTTCTGAAAAAGATGATTGGGCTCTACCATATACAATTTGTAAGAATAACTCTCTCATTGCAACATTAATCGCATCACATACTAAATCTGTATTTAATGCTTCTAATATTGTTTTTCCCACTAATATTTCTCCTGCCATTGCCGCTGAATGTGTCATTCCTGAACATCCAATTGTTTCCACTAAAGCTTCTTCTATTATTCCATTTTTTACATTTAAAGTTAACTTACAAGCTCCTTGTTGTGGCGCACACCATCCAACACCATGAGTAAGTCCTGATATATCACTTACTTCTTTTACTTGCGTCCATTTACCTTCTTGTGGTATAGGTGATGGCCCATGATTAGTCCCTTGATTAACTGGACACATATCACTTACTTCCTTTGCATACAACATTTTTATTCTCCCTTCAATTAAATAAGTCAAATACTATCAACCGTGTAATTATTATACCACATTTTATAATAAAAAATAGTGCAGTTATACACTATTCTTCATCTTCATATGTAACTAATACTTCTCTAGGTTTGGATCCATTTTGTGGTCCGATTATTCCTCTTTCTTCTAGTAAATCTATGCATCTAGCTGCACGATTATATCCTAGTCTAAATCTTCTTTGTAAAAGAGAAGTACTTGCTTTACCTTGTTCAATAACAAAGTCTACTATATCGTTATATAATGGTTCTTCCATAGCATCACTTCTATTTTCTAAACCTGTTATCGTAGTTGTTTCTTCTAATACTGATTCTAAGGCTTTATCATAGTTAACTCTTTGTTGTTTACATACATAATCAACAATTGCTTTTGTTTCTTCTTCTGATATAAATGTTCCTTGTATACGCACTGGAGTATTAACTCCTTGTGGAAGATATAACATATCACCTTTACCAAGTAGTTTCTCTGCTCCTACCATATCTAGAATCGTTCTTGAATCTATTCCTGATGATACAGCAAATGATATTCTAGACGGTATATTACTTTTAATAAGTCCTGTTATTACATCAGTTGAAGGTCTTTGAGTGGCTACTATTAAATGAATTCCTGCTGCTCTAGCCATCTGAGTAATTCTCATAATTGAATCTTCTACTTCTTTAGCTGCTACTAACATTAAATCAGCTAATTCATCAATTATGATTACTATGTAAGGTAACTGCTTATTTTGAACATCGTTTTTCTTACTTATATATGAATTATAACTATTTATATTTTTAACACCTAATCGTTCAAATATTTCATATCTGTGTTCCATTTCAGCTACTATTTTTTGTAGCACGACATTGGCCTTTCTAGGGTCAGTTACAACTGGTGTAAGTAGATGTGGTACCCCATTATAGACAGATAATTCAACTTTTTTTGGATCAATTAAAACTAACTTAACTTCTTCTGGTTTAGTTCTCATTAAAATACTAGCTAGAATACTATTAATACAAACAGATTTACCACTTCCCGTAGCACCCGCTACTAGTAAATGTGGCATTTTATCTATTTCCATTAATTTAGGATCTCCTTCGATGTCTTTTCCAAGTACCGTTAATAATTTTTTCTCTAACTTTTTATCTAATTCATTAGCGCTTAGTAATACATCCCTAACTCTAACAGTAGAAATAACAGCGTTAGGCAGTTCAATTCCAACTGTATTTTTGCCTGGAATAGGCGCTTGTATACGTACATCTTTAGCCGATAAAGACAGTGCGATTTCTCTGTTTAATCCTAATATTTTATTAACTCTAGTTCCAGCCTTAATAGCCAGTTCATATTGAGTAACTGCAGGCCCCACTTTAGTTCCCACAACTTTTCCTTCAATAGCAAAATCTTGTAAAACAGTCTCTAACGTTGGAACATTATTCTTTATTGCTTCTATATTTTCTTTATTATCATTCTTCATTCCTTTTGATAATAAATTAATAGGTGGATATTCCCACGTAACTTCTTTTAATTCGCCTGTTTCATTATCAACTACAGTCCTAACATGAGACATCTGCTCATATGCTTCTTCACGGTCAATGACTTTTTTCTCTTCTTCAACTTCCTCTTCTTCATCATCTGATTCATTTACACTAACAAATAGACTTCCGAACCATTTAAATCCCGAACCAATTTTACAGAAGAATTCTTTAACTGATAATTTACTAAATAAGATTAAACCACAGAACATTAGAATTCCTGATACAACTATCGCTCCAGTCATAGTTAAAAGGAAAGTAAACAAACTTCCAAATACTGCACCTGTCATTCCACCGCCAATATTTTCAATTGGCATAATATAGTTTATATCACCATTAGTAATACTCTTTAGTGTTTGATTTACTATTATATTTGTATCATCAACAAAAATAAAATTATTTACATCTATTCCTTCAACATTCTTTATAAACACTGTATGAGTAATTACTAACCCAGGCATAATTATTAAAAATGCTCCTAGTGTTCTTAAACTAAAAAACGTTAAACCCTTCTTTTCAAACAACATATATATTGAACATATACCAATAAATAATAAGAATAGTACCCACCAAGTACCTACTAAAAATGCAGAACCCGTTCTAATAGCGTTTGATACCACACCAAAAGGCGCGAGTCCGATAATCGCGATTAAAAGAAGAATTAATCCGTACACGATGAATCTATTTTCATTTGGTTCTTTAACTTCTTCTTTCTTGGTTTTTCTTCTTGCCATTAATATCACCTATTCTCTATACATATTATAACATGTATTATGAAAAAAAATAAATCAACGATCTATTTTTATTTATCTCGTATTGGCATATCTGAACCGCCGCCTTCTGTTGCTCTGTTCCCTGTTCTATCTCTTTCTTCGCTTATTATTTCACATGCGCGTGGTCCGATAAAAAATGCAAGAACTCCAAGTACTGCTGCTATTAATAAAAACTTTGGTAATGGACTCTTCATATGAGGATCTCTACTTGTGCCAATATTGTCATGTCGTGACATTTATACCACCATCCTTCTTCTCTAGGTTAGTTTTAGTGTATCATATATTGCCATTAAAATAAAGATTTTGTTACTAAATAATGTCGTATCAACGTCAAGTAAAAACAACAAAAATGCTTGTATATTGGTTTTATTTATTGTATAATGGGTTTGTCGTTTTGAGAAACTGTCTCGGTAGCTCAGCTGGATAGAGCACCGCCCTTCTAAGGCGGGTGTCAGGAGTTCGAATCTCTTCCGAGACGCCACTTAAAAATAAACCTTGTTAATTCAAGGTTTTTCTTTGCATTGAATGTCCATTATAAAGGTGGTACAATAGATTTATTGAGGGTGATTTTTATGACTAATAGAAAACCATTTCTTTATTTAATAATACAACCTATTGTATGTGGATTAATTAGACTTCTTTATAGGCCTAAATTTATTGGTAAAGAACGTATTCCAAAGAATGGTAGAATTATATTAGCTAGTAATCATATCAGTGCTTTAGATCCTTTTATAGTTGCCTCTAGTAGTAAAAGAACGGTTCATTTTTTAGCAAAAAAAGAATTGTTTTGGTTTCCATTAAAATATATATTAAAAAGTATCGGTACGATTCCTGTAGATAGATCTAAAAAGGATGAAAATGCAACTAGTGAGGCAGAAAAATTTTTAAATAATAATCGTTTATTATGTATATTTCCAGAAGGAACTAGAGGTAAAAATAATGACATATTACCTTTTAAATATGGTGCGGTATCCTTAGCTAGTAAAACTGATTCATTAATTGTTCCTGTTGCGATAATTGGTAAATACAGAATATTTAGAAAAGGACCACTAATTCATATTGGTGACCCAATCAATATTAAGGATATGGATTTAGAAAGTGCAAATGAATACTTGAGGGAATCAATCATTAAATTAATCAACGAGGTGTAGTATGAAATATATTTTTATTGTTAATCCTGTCGCCGGAAAAGGTAAATCATTACAGCTAGCTAAAAATATAGAGATTGTTTGTTCTGATAAAAAATTAGATTATATTATCCATTATACAAAAGCTCCTAAAGATGCAACGGATATTGTTGCGTCTTATAAAAGCGAAACCGGCATTATTTATAGTGTTGGTGGTGATGGAACATTATCAGAAATAGTTAATGGTATTGTTGGCTCTAATAATAAATTAGGGGTAATTCCTGCTGGAAGTGGTAATGATTTTTACCGAACTATTAAGGATTTTGATGAAGATAAAACAATTGATATTGGCAAAGTTAATGATACTTATTTTATAAATTTTCTTTCTTTTGGGATGGATGCCAACATTGGTAATCGAGCTAATTCTCTTAAAGAAAAAAGATATATTCCAAAAAGCCAAATATACAATGCTAGTATTATTCATACCTTATTCAATTTTAAATATAATAAAATACGATTTAATTTAGGAAATGAACAAATGGAAGATGAATATACTATTGTTACAATATGTAATGGAAGGTATTATGGTGGTGGATATAATATCGCCCCTTCTGCTTTACTAGATGATAATATGTTTGATATTTATTTTGTTGATAAAATAAGCAAGTTTTCAATTATAAAATTAGTCCCAAAATTAAAAAAAGGCACCCATGAAGGTCATCCAGCAATACATAAGAGCCAGACAAAAAATATTATAATAGAAGCAGATGAGAAAATAGTTGCTAATCTAGATGGGGAAATAATAGTTGGTTCCAAGTTTACTGTTGAGTTAATTCCTAATGCTTTAACTATTCATAATGATAAAGTATTAGTAAAGAGTATCTTAGGTAGTTAATTTACATACATATTTATGTATGCTATAATTTTAAAAATGGAGGTTGTATATATGACTTTTGCAAAATGTCCGGTTTGTCAGAATTCTATTTCTGTAGATAAGGATCAAAAAACAGGAAATTGCCCAATGTGTGGTGCAGGGATTTCACATGATGAGGCTATACATTTAAGAAATGCCGAAATTATGTTACAGAACGCAAATGAACGAGTATATAAAGAAAGAAAATCACAAAGAGGAGTATCAACTGTTCTTTGCATTATTATTTTAATTCTTAGTTATTTCTTCATTAACCCTGAAGTTTATTCAAGAGTTGGTGATGCAACTACTAGTCTTATTATCACTTTAGTTATTGCCCTATTCATATGTGGAATAGTCGTTACAATGTTTTCAAAAAAATAGATAGAGTTTTCTATCTATTTTTTTTGTTCAAGTTTTTCTATTCCACCCATATATGGTCTAAGTGCAGTTGGAATATTAACACTACCATCCTTATTTAAATTGTTTTCAAGGAAAGCAATTAACATTCTAGGAGGTGCAATTACTGTATTATTTAGAGTATGAGCATAATATTTGTTGCCTTCTGCATCTTTTACTCTAATACCTAACCTTCTACTTTGAGCATCTGTTAAGTTAGAACAACTACATAATTCACCAAAGTATTTGTTTTGTCTTGGACTCCAAGCTTCTATATCACAACTTCTTGTCTTTAAATCAGCAAGATCACCACTACAGCATTCAAGTATTCTAACTGGTATATTTAAATTGGTAAATAGTTCAACAGACATTTTCCACATTTTTTCATACCAATCAGCACTTTCTTCTGGTTTACATATTACTATCATTTCTTGTTTTTCAAATTGATGTACTCTGTAAATACCACGTTCTTCCATCCCATGAGCCCCTACTTCTTTTCTAAAACATGGTGAATAAGAAGTCATCGTAAATGGTAATTCTTTTTCATCAACTATTTGATCCATGAATTTTGCAATCATAGAATGTTCCGATGTTCCTATAAGATATAAATCTTCATTTTCTATTTTATACATCATATTTTCTTTTTCGGTAAAACTCATTACTCCATCAACTGCTGCACTTCTAATCATAAATGGTGGCACACAGTATGTGAACCCTTTATCTATCATAAAATCTCTTGCATAAGTTAATACTGCTGAATGAAGTCTCGCAATGTCTCCTACTAAGTAATAAAACCCATTACCAGCTACTCTCCTAGCACTGTCTAAATCAAGCCCTGAAAAACTTTCCATTATATCTGCATGATATGGAATTTCAAAAGATGGAACTTTGGCATCTCCAAAAGTATATCTCTCTACATTTTCCGTATCATCTTTACCAATTGGCACCTCATCAGAAATGATATTTGGAATACTCATCATTATTTCTTTTATTTTTGCACTTAATTCTGTGTCTTTTTCTTCTAGTTTCGCGATTTCTTTTCCATATTTATTAATTTCTTCTTTAAGTTTTTCTGCTTCTGTTTTTTTACCATCGCGCAATAATTCACCAATTAAAGAACTCTTTGCATTCTTATCTGCTCTTAGTTTATCCCCTTCTAACTGTGCTTCTCTTCTTTCTTTATCATATGCTAAAACTTCATCTAATAATGGGATTTTTTCATCTTGAAATTTCTTCTTTAAATTTTCTTCCACTAATTTTTTATTTTCTCTAATTAAATTAATATCTATCATAATATCCTTCTTTCTACAAAAAAAGACTAATCATAGGAGCACAGTGTGCGGTACCATCCTGGTTTAAGTCTTAATTAGATTAACGAGTTTCCCCGGAAATGTTTTCATTTCACTCCGAAGTAGATTCATAGAAATATTATTACTTGTTTACACCAACCACAAGTTCTCTTAAAATATTCTTTCTATTACTAGTCTTCATCTTTGTTTTTACTTATTAATATTATCACTTTTTTTCATCTTTTGTCAACTAATAGGTTTATAATCGCCTTGGTTTTTATTTGCCTATATAATATATTTTAACGCCTTCACTATCTACGGAGTGACCATTTACTATTTTTTCTAATGCTACTAAAGACTCACATATCTTGTAAAAGTAAAAATTAATTATCTCATCATATGAGGCGATTTGATAATCTTCATGTATCTGTGCCTTTTGTAAAGCCTTCAAATAATATGGTTTGTCATCTACGGTTACATAAACCGGTGGGATATTACCATGTTTGAATAAAAGATTTATCAAACCTCTAATACTTCTTCCGTTTCCATCTGGAAAAGGATGTATTTTCAATATATCTGTTCCTAACATTACACATTCTGATATATATTTAATTCGTCTTTCAGAAGTATCAATTGGCCTTGAAGCAATTTTATCTAGTTCTGCCACTTTACTAAAAAGAGGTGTATATATCATTTCTGCTGGTGGTGGTTCAACTCCTCCACCCAGAAAATAAGCCATAGAACTTCTAAACGTTCCTCCAATTTCTGGACACGGAGAACAAGAATATAGCATTTTATGAAGCTTTATTAACTCCATAAAAGTATTTATCTCTTTAGATGTCGAATAATTTTCAATATATTCATACATTGCTGCTAATCCTTTTTGTTCACTAATACAATGTTCATCATCTTCATCTGGACATTCTATCTTTGTTTCATTATATATATATTTTTCTTTAAAGCTATCTAAACTTAAATCGAATATAGGCACAGAAAACATTTTGTAGAAAAAGAATACTACGGCTTCTAACAATGGACCCTCCATTGAACTCATTTTTTCTTCATGAGTAAGCTTTAAATACTCAGATTTCATTTTTTTCCAAAATTCTTTTTCCGTACTTTTATCTTTTACAATCCCACTTTCCATATTATCCCCCTTTTTTATATTGACTATCTATTCTTATCTCTTAAATACTTATACACTTTTAAAGTAGCTTGTCCTGTCATCTCTGGAATAAATTCTAAAATCTCAGATGGATCTTTAGTATCTGCTGACGAATAAATTGATGCAAAACAATCAATAATTTCAAAATCATAATCTAAGGTTTTTAAATATTCTAAATAGTAATAAAACTCATTGATGCATAATCTATCTACTCGCCCATTTGCAATAGTATTCATAACCATAATATTGAAACATGATAACTCTGTGTTTTGAGTTGGAATATATATTCCTTCTTCATTTTTAATATATTTTCCTGCCAATGTATCAGATTTTTTTCCTATTACATGAATATACCTAGAAGGGAAAGGTAAATTATTACCAATTTTACAACTATCTAAATCCACTGCATAAACAGTACCGGTATCATCTACAACGAAATTATTTTCGTTAACATCACCTAATAAGAATGGTTTTACATATTTGTCAGTTGTCGCTACTTTCTTTAAAATATCTCCAACTTGTTTCAAAAGATTAATTTTAAAATTACTTTCTACAGCGGAATCTTGCAATACTAAAGATAAGTTTTCAGATTCGATATATGGCATCATATATCCGCAAACTTTTCCGTCTATGGCTACAAGTTCATCTGGAAAAACAACATTTTCAACTTGTAATTCCTCACGACTATCTACTAGTTCATGTATTGTAAATAACTTGTTACTAAAATACTCTCCACTATCTATATAAAAGTTTTTAAATAGTTTAACTTTATTTTCCCATTTTTCTTTCACAGGAAGAAAATACATTTGGCATTCTGTACTAGTTATTCTATTATCTAATAGTAATTTTTCCATCTTTTTAAACTTATGAAGATCAAATTCTACTACACGCATGTTTTCTCCCCCTTTTTCAGATGATTATTATACTAAAATTTCACAAAAAAGCAAATTTTTACTATTTGCTTCATTTTGCTTGATACCAATTATTACCATACTCTATATCTATTTTTATTGGTACTTTTAATGTATAGGTGTTTTCCATAATTTTTGTAACTATCTTTTTTAATTCTTCTAGTTCTGATTTAGGGGCATCAAATACCAATTCATCGTGAACTTGTAAAATCATTTTTGTTGTTAGTTTTCTTTTCTTGATTTCTCTATCCAGTTCAACCATTGCTTTCTTAATTAAATCAGCACTTGTACCTTGAATAGGTGTATTTAAAGCCATTCTCTCCGCACCACTCCTAATAATATAGTTCTTATTATTAAGTTCAGGTATGCTTCTTTTTCTATTTAAAAGAGTACGAACATAGCCGTTTTCTTTAGCATCACTTATTGTATCATCCATATATTTTTTAATACCTGGATACATACTTAAATATTTTTCTATAAATTCACTAGCCTCTTTGGGTTTAACACCAATATTTTCTGATAACCCATAACTGCTCATTCCATAGATTATTCCAAAATTAACGGCTTTAGCAGTACGACGCATATCTTTAGTTACTTCTCTTTCGCTCATCTTAAATATATCCATAGCAGTTTTAGTATGAATATCCATATCTTCTTTGAAGGCTTCTATTAATGACTCAACATCAGCAATGTGGGCAAGTATTCGAAGTTCTATTTGTGAATAATCGCTACTTACTATATATGAATCTGGACTAGCAACAAAAGCTTTCCTAATTAGTCTTCCATATTCATGTCTAATAGGTATATTTTGTAGATTTGGCTCAATTGATGATAACCTTCCTGTTCTTGTCAAGGTTTGAGTATATATAGTATGTATTTTCCCATCATCACTTATTGTGCTTATCAATCCTTCTATATATGTAGTATATAGTTTAGTTAACATTCTATATTCTAATATTGATTCAATTATGGGGTGATATTCAATTAGTTTTTCAAGTACATCTGCTGCTGTTGAATAGCCTGTTTTACCTTTTTTGCCATGTGGGAGATTTAATTTACCAAATAGTATTTCTCCCAGTTGTATTGGACTAGAAATATTAAACTCTTCTCCGGCATAATTATATATCGTATTACTGATTAACTCTATTTTTATTTTTATTTCTTCGCCCATATCTTTTAATACATCTATATCAATATTTATACCAGTATATTCCATATCTGCTAAAACTAAAGATAGCGGCATCTCAATAGTATCAAACAATTCATAGAGTTCATCCATCTTCATTTTATCTATTAATTCTTGTTTTGTATCATAGATAAATTTAGCTTTTTTTACTGCATTAAGCATTATTTTTTCTATATCTAATTCACCTTTAGTTGGATATAAATGTTCTCTAAAATCGATACTATATCCCATTTCATTAGCAAGATATGCAATATCTTCTTTTAGGTTATATTCCAGTAAATAAGCTGAAATCATCGTATCAAACTTAATGTTACTTACATATATATTATGCCATTTTAATGCTACGGTTAATTTCTTAGCGTCATAAGTATTTATTTCTGATTTTAATAAAAATAATGGATTATCTTTTAATATATCTATCGGTATAAAATAACTGGTCTTACCATCATATACACCCATACCAATAATATCTGTATTGTGATAATTTGTTTTAGTTGTTTCTAAAAATACTGAACATTCTTTTATCTTATCTAAAATACTTACATCACTTACAACTATATAATCTACGTTTTCTTCTTTTTTTGTTCTATTGATCTTTTTTAGGAAAGAATAAAACTCTAAATCTTCATATAGTTCGTTTAGTTTTTCTAAGTTTATATCAGTGTAAGTTATATCCCCTATACTTATTTCCATTGGAACGTTTTTTTCAATAGTAGCGATCTCATAGCTGATATAGGCATTTTCTTTATCACTAATTAATTTATCATATACAGATCCTTTTATTTTATCAATATTTTCATATATACCATCTAATGTTTTATACTCATTTAATAGCTTTAAAGCTGTTTTTTCACCTATTCCCTTTACTCCTGGTATATTATCTGAAGAATCTCCCATTAAGGCTTTTAAATCTATTATATTAATAGGATCTATTCCATATTCTTTTTTAAACGATTCTGGGTTATATCTAATATGGTCTTTTTGCTTTAATAGTTTTATTCCTACTTGAGACGATAATAGTTGAAGTAAATCTTTATCGCTACTTATAATAGTAGCCTCATAATCTTTATGTTCATCACAAATACGGGCAAATGTACCAATTATATCATCTGCTTCATAGTTATCTATAGAATAGTGTTTTATTCCCATATAATCTAACATCTCTAAAACAAGTGGCATTTGCATGTTTAATTCATCTGGAGTTTCCATTCTACCTTCTTTATAAAAATCATATTTATCGTGTCTAAATGTTTTACCTTTATCAAAGGCTACAAGTATTTTATTTGGTTTTTCTTCATCCATTATTTTATTAATCATATTAGCAAAACCAAATAAAGCATTGGTAGGAAAACCCTTGCTATTTTTCATAAAATTACCATTATATGCAGTAGCATAGTAACTTCTAAATACTAAATTATTTCCATCAACTAATACTATTTTTTCCATATTAATCACCTATTACTATTATACAGCAAAAATATCGGCATTTGCCGATATTTTATTCATAACTCCACACTTTTTTTAATTTTCTTCTACGTGAGGAAGTCTTTCAAATTCACAGGATTTACTTATATCTTCTAATGTAATTATATTACGTTCTAAAGCCTCACTAAAACTTATTTGTTCACCATTATATTCTACATAATTAGGTCTAGTTAAGAAGTAATATACATGTGTTTCACTTGTATAGAATAATTCCATTCTATCAATATCGCCATCACAAGAAAGATGAATAGTATCTTCCCTATTCCAAAAACATCCAGTTATTAATAATATTAATACTGTCATTACTATTTTCTTCATAATATTATTCTCCTTTATCAATTTTCCTAATAGTTCTTTTAATTGGATCTAATTCATGTATTGTAGCGTGTTTGACTCCAAATTGTTTTTTATCTAAGTTTGGTTCCATATTATTAAGTATAAAATATATAACATTAATAACGCCACGGTGTGTTACTATTAAGCAGTTATCCAATGTGAGGATATAGTCTAATTCACGCTTTATTCGCTCATAAAACCCAATATATGATTCACCTTCTGGATATTCTATATGGATATCTTTTAATCCTTTATATTTTGGATATTTTAAATATGCCTCTTCTTCATCCATACCGTTTAACAAACCCTTGTTTAGTTCTCTAAATCTAGAAGAACTTACTAGCTCTACATTAATATATTCATTTATTATATTTGCCGTACTAAGAGCCCTTTTAACATCACTAGAATATATTTTATCAACGTTTAATTCTTCTTTTATAAACTTACCTAATTTATGAGACTGCTTTATACCCTTTTTTACTAGGTCCACATTACTCCATCCACCTATAAAATCTTCATCATCTAAACCATGTCTTACTAAATAGATCACTTAACCACCTCAAAATACGTCTTTATTCTTTTTTATCTTTTTAAATTTATATATCTTAGCAGGTTTATTTCCTTCAAATCTTTTAGATTTACCAGTATCAGATATAATACCTAAATTAAGCATTTTCTTTCTAAAATTTCTTCTATCTAATTCTTTATTTAAAATTGCTTCATATGTTTTTTGTAATTCAGGAAGGGTAAATCCGTTAGGATATAAACTTCTTAGGATGTCGGTTTTTGTTATTCTTTGTCTTAATGAATTAATTGCTTCTTCTAATATTTCATTATGGTCATATGCTAGATCACTCACCTCAAATATAGGAAACCAATCACAGTCAGTTGTATTCATTGTTTCTCTTAATAGTTCAACTTTATCTGAATCGATTACACCTATATAGCCTACCGCAATCATTCTTTGTACTGGTGAACGATCTACCTTACTAAATATAGAAAACATGTTTACATCAACTTCTGATATACCTGTTTTTTCATATATTTCACGTATTATACCTTCTTCTAATGTTTCATTATTATATAAAGCACCGCCCACTAAAGCCCACATATTTTTATATGGTTCATTCTTCCTTTTTACTAATAATACTTTTGTTATACCTTTATCAACAGTAAATAAAGATGATATAACATGTATCCCTTGTTTGGAATATAGTGGGTTATTAACTTCCATATAACACTTCCTTCTGTCTATTATATGCGTATCTTAGTACATTTGTAAAGTGTAAAAAGAAAACTCAAAATTATTTTGAGTTTTTCTAACTAATTACAAGTAAAATATCTTTCTGTCATTCCTTCTTTTAATTCATTTAAACTTTCTAGTAGCTTTAGTCCATGTATAAATGGTACCGCACCTTGGTTTTCCATATTCGTATACTTAACTGATGTTTCTCTTGTTAAAGTGTTTCCCTCTTTAGTTACTTTACAACTAACTCCGTCTATTTTGTTTTCTTCTTCACAAAGAGTTTGGAAATATTCATAATTAAACTCAGCTGCAGCATCATTCACTACGTTTGCAATCTCTGTTCTTACAAATGATATTAATTCCTCTCCACTGTGATTAAAAGTGAATACGTATTCTGTAGTAGTTCCTCCATCAATCATGTTACATGTTAACAGTACCTCTTCATCGTTATCATCATTTTTCAAAAACAAGAATACAACTAGTCCAACAATTAAACATACTGTTATTAATATAAGTATTTTTTTCATATTATTCCTCCTTCGTATAGTATATTGTAGCACTTTATAGTTTTTTTGCAACTATTCTGTTCTAAGTGCTTCTACTGGATCTTTTCTACTTGCCATTTTCGCTGGTATAAGTCCTGCTAAGAGTGTCAAAAGAACACTAATAACAATTAAAGCGATTGCTCCATCAAGTGGTAAAACAGCAAGATTAGATACATCTGTTATATTTTTAATTATGACATTAGCTGGTATAAGCATAAGTAAGGTAAATCCAATACCAAATAAACCTGCTGCTAATCCTTCTATCATTGTTTCAGCATTAAATACTCTTGAAATATCCTTCTTACTTGCCCCTACAGATCTTAATATTCCGATTTCTTTTGTTCTTTCCAATACTGATATATATGTAATTATACCAATCATTATACTAGATACCACTAAAGAAATCGAAACAAACGCGATTAATATATATGTAATAACATTTATTATTGTCGTCACTCCTGACAATAATAGTCCAATGAAATCAGTATAATTTATAACATCATCATCTCTACCTTCTGCTAGCGCGATTGCATTATAATTCTGAATTATTTCTTCAATTCTTTGTTTTGAATCAAAATCTTTTGGAAACAAGAATATTTGACTTGGACTATCTAAATCAACCATTCCAATTAAAAATCTATTATCTTCATATGTTGAACCAAAAGCTTCCACAAAGCTTGCTATCGCAATTAATTGTTCTTCAGGTGATAAACCCGCTAACATTGCTTGTTGTTCTGGTGGTAACATTGAAATATCAAACATTGCTTTTTCTTCTTCAAAAGTCATACCAGTAAAAACATTAGTATATGGATCTGATGCTTGCTCTATAGCGATTTTTGAAGTATTTACTTGTTCAATAACCCAAGCAGTTAATTCTCTAGTATAAAATATCTCTCCTGTTGTTGGGGGTACTAAAGCATCCTCATTTGGTCTTATTATACCTACTATATTAAGATCTAAACTTCTTGCTATTAAGGCTTCCATAAAGGCTACATCATTTCTCATATCTACCCATGTTCCTGTATGTTCATTAAATTGAAAATAATCTGAATTTATAACTAATTTAAACGATAGATTTAAGAATTCTTCAAAAGTATGAGTAGTTTCAGCAAATTCTACTTCTTCACCCATCATCATTTTTCTAAATAATCCTTCTAATTCACTTGCATCTCTCATCCCTAAAGCATATAGGGCATAATCGCTTATTTCATTATTTTCATCTACAACTAAAATTACTTCGTTATAAGCCTCTGGCCATCTTCCTGCTATTACGTCGTACTGTGTGGCTAAAAGCTCCCTATTATCTATCATTTCACTAAAAACATCATATTGTGAAGTCATCATATTCATTTCTGGACCAGTTGGTTGTTCTATACCTATTAATGCCATTATAGAGTTAGGGTTAACTCTAAATATACCATTTGATGTATTCGCATTGTAGATTCTTAAATCAATATTATAGGTATACTGAACAGCATTTAAGTAATCCCCAATATTATCCCCATTTTCCTCAATGAAAGTCTTAAATCTCATTAAATTATTTCTTGACATATTAGAGACCATTGAAGTAACAACGGTTCCCATTATATCATGAGAATATATTGTATTTGGATCTCTTCCATCCCGATCATGTTCAAGATGAGAACTGTCTCCAATTAAAGCACTTAAATCAACTGACGTTTCATTAATCATTATCGGAAAAGCCGACAACGTTTCTTGTTCTACTCTTTTTATATATTGTCTAACACCATACGACAAAGATAATATTAAGGCTATTCCTATAATACCTATACTTCCCGCAATAGCTGTTAATATCGCTCTACCTTTTTTTGTCATTAAGTTATTTAAACTAAGTCCCAATGCTGTTTTAAATGACATATACGTTTTTCTGCTTTCGTCTTGTTTTTCCGCCTTTATATGTCCATTGTTATATTCATTACTATCACTTATTACTTCCCCATCTAATAGCTTAATAGTACGATTAGCGTATCTTTCTGCTAAATTTGGATTGTGAGTAACCATTACAACTAATTTTTCTTTTGCTATTTCTTTCAACAATTCCATTATTTGGACACTTGTCTCAGAATCTAACGCTCCTGTTGGTTCATCGGCAAGTAATATATCTGGATTATTAATAAGCGCTCTGGCTATGGCTACACGTTGCATTTGACCACCAGACATCTGCGTTGGCTTCTTATTAATTTGATCTGCTAGACCAACTTTTTCTAATACTTCTTTTGCTCTTCTTCTTCTTTCTGTTTTAGAAACACCTGAAAGAGTTAAAGATAATTCCACATTAGCCAATACACTTTGATGTGGAATTAAATTATATGTTTGAAACACAAAACCAATAGAGTGGTTACGATAAGTATCCCAATCTCTATCTTTATATTTTTTTGTAGATATACCATTTATAATTAAATCGCCACTAGTATATCTATCAAGACCACCAATGATATTAAGTAAAGTTGTTTTTCCACAACCACTAGGTCCTAGAATTGCTACAAATTCACTTTCTCTAAATGATAGACTAACGTTTCTTAAGGCTTTTACCTCATTAACACCAGTCAAATAATTTTTACTAATATTGTTTAATTGTAACATTTACATCCTCCTATATTCATATCACACACTATATAAGTATAACATATTACATACCATATGTCTCGATTCTCTTGTCATTAAAATCAAGATGTGATACACTATGACCTCAAGTGGGGTGTTTGTATGGCAAGCAGCAAAGAATACTGGGAAAATTACTGGAAAGAAGAAAACAGAACTGGAGATCAATTTTTGTTTTCTAAACTCTTAGACAGACAAAAAATCACAGACATTAACAGTTATTTTGAATTAGGATGCGCTCCAGGAAGCATTATGGCACATTTTGCCCATAAATATAACTGTAAGGTTAGTGGTGTTGATATAGTTGATAAAAGTATTGTTACCGATTATTTAAACAAAGAACAAGTAAATGACTATGAAGTATATGAAGATGATTTATATAAGATTCAAACAAAAGAAAAATATGATTTTGTAGCATCATACGGATTAATTGAACACTATATGAATCTAGACAAAATCATTGAAGTTCATAAGTCATTAGTAGCTGATAATGGTCATTTATTAATAACTATCCCTAATATGAGATTTATTAATAAATTAATACATCAACACTATTCAAAAGAAGAATTAGAAATGCATAATTGTGATATTATGAACCTAAAAATACTTAAAAGCTTGATATTGGATGATGAATTTCAAGAAGTATATGCTAATTTTTGTTATACTTCCATATTTCAAGCTAACAGTAATAGTCAAAAATTTAAAGAACATCCTAGACTTAAAAATATATACACAGTTATGAATTTTCTAATGAAATATACCAAAACTGATAATATACCTAATAGATTTGCATCTCCATATATAGCTGTTTTAGCAAAGAAAAAGACCTTATAGGGTCTTTTATTATACAAATTAAATCTAGGCAGCTCGCGCTCTTGCTTCTGATTTTGGGGTTATTGTAATATCATAACCTTCCTCTAATACACGAAGAAAATTTTTAAGAGTGTCCAGTTTCTTCTGAATTTCTTCAATTTGTACTGGTTCTTCATGTGACTGTTGTTCTAAGTATGCATACCTGTTGGCTGCCACTTCTGCTATATTTTGGATAACCTCTGGATTATTGAAAGCATCCGTACCGCTTCCATCAAAAAGAGTCGCACTTGAATTTGGATATGTTACGTTATCGCTCATACTCTATCCTCCCTATTATAATAATAGCACAAACAATAGACTTTGTAAACAACGAGATAGAAAAATAACCTTCTTTATGGAGGTTATTCATCTACTTATATTATTTGTCTTCAGAATCATTATTTTTTTCTAATTTATTGTTAATAGAAGTCAATAACATAACAATTTCAGAAGCTGCAAAAAATGCAAACATAATATGTATAACATGTACATTTTTTGGTTCAGGCACTTCGAATATCATCATAACTGATAAAAATATTGCATACCCGAGTATCAAACTTGCCATAGTTATTGGTTTCTTATACCATTTAATTTTTTCTTTTTTTGCCATAATTTTTTCTATCCTCCTTTACTATCAAAATTATAGCACAAAAAGAAAGGAACTGTCATCACAGTTCACTTTCAAATGTTTAAAGTTATTTATAAACAATAGTCAAGTGGAGTGACACCTTCAGCATTGTCTACAAACGTTTGAATTTACTTAGTCTCTATAATCATTATCCTCCCGATAACCTGCTACTATAATAGTAATCCATTACAAATTCTAACCTAATTCTATATCTCACAATATTAGACTTCATTCTAATATAAATCTTCTTATAATTTCTCTTCCACTGGCTTTTAACGTAGCCCTCCGTAAATATAGGAGATTATATTAGCTTTCTGTTTCACATTGTAAGTAAAGTTTAAGCATCGCATCAACTCTCTTTCTATATAACATTTTACTCTTCGTTTATTAAATAAATACACAAATTTTATTAAATTTTATTAAGCCATTAAAAAACAGATTTCTCTGTTTATTTTACTCTAGTTTTGAAAGTGTTCTGACGAATACTTTTCGCTTAAGCGTACTTCTTCTATAATTTTAATTTCTGAAAATTTACTATTTCCTAAATATTCAACTTCAAACTTCCTAGAAATAACTAAATTTCTATGTTGTTCATAATTGTTTTTAGTAACCGTAATCCACGGATCACTTGCGCCATGTATATGTACACAAGTTAGAGGATGTACATTGTCACAAGACGGTCTCCCAAAAAGTTCATACGTTGTTTCATATATTATTTTGTTACCAATTATGAAATATTTATCTCCTTTACTCTGTTCTCTGGAAAAATGACCCTTTATAACACTATTCCCATAAAAATCCAAAATTACTTTGCCATTATGGTCAATAATTATAATAGGTTTTGCAAACCCTGCACCATCAATTGCGGCTGGAGTAATAATTATTACATCTTCAAACAACTCAATTTTAATTACATCCGCAGAATTTTTATCATTGCCATATAATCTTGTTAATTCAAAAATTGGTTTATCATTAAGAACAATTCTTTGATAAAGTCCAGCTTCGTCTGGAAACTCTCTATTTGGTAGTATTTCAATTCGAAAATTTAGTGTCTCTTCTCCAAATAATAGTTCTTTCTCACATACAAGTTCTGGATTGTCCTCTATATACCAAGCGGAAGGGCAATCTTCTCTTATATCAAAAATTGTCTCTTTTGGTTCATCTTCAACTACATTCTCTTCCTTATTATTATTTTCTTTTGGGATTGATTCGTCACCTTCATTGTTTGTTGCATTTTTTACATAAAGAAACAAATATGCTCCTAGCGCTAGTATAAATACTATTGCACATATCATTAGTTTTGTTTTCGTTGCTTTTGGCATTCTCATATTTACTTGTTGATTAGTTTCCATATAATCACCTATTCTAAATATAATTTTAACACAATTGTTTAATAATAAAAAGTCTTTATTTATTAAAATAAAGACTAATTAACGAATGGTGTCCCCAACAGGACTCGAACCTATCTCTCACCCTTAGGAGGGGTGCGCACTATCCGGATATGCTATGGGGACACGTATATATTATAACAAAGTCAATCAAAAAAACCAATTTGTCTTAATTGGTTTTTTTTAGTAAGTATATAATTATATATGTTTCCAAATATAATTTTTATAACACCTGATAGAATTGACTTTTCTATATCCATTTTGATCCTACTTACAGGAAATATATGATAACAATGGATTTGATATAGACAATACTTCATAATGCTTATTAACAATCTAGACTATATAATTCATGTTTTTTTATGAAAATATATACGCGTTTGCAATAATACATTATGATTTTCGAATAGTATTATTTTTATATCACCGGTGTGTTACCGGGTAATATCCGTTTGACGGGATATTACCAAAGTACCAAATAGATATGTATAAGAAAATTCTGTTAAATAATTTTTGTAAGATAATAAATTATATTACTAGACTATTTATTATAACTTTTATATACTTTTTCTATCTGATAAACCAATTATATCTAATGTTATTTAATTAGGCAATAGATGTTGCTTCTTTTTTTATTGGTTGACAGTTGATACTGTAAAATGGATTTATTTTTAACCACAAAAAAGAGTAGTAAACTACCCAATTCTTACCATATTTATTAGGAATAATACCAATAAATTAGTTGTGTATGCTATTTCTGCTTTAAATTTATTGCTAAATTCTTGAGTACTAATGCAAGTATCTACTACATTAACTATCCAAGATTCTGCATACTTTGGCACACTAATATCTAGAGGAAACATGTGTGATCTAATTATATCTGCTTCTTTTTCTGTTACTCCAAATATATTTTGAGCATTATCTAAAGCATCTTTAGGATGATTAAGTGTATATAACATAACTTTATCCTTAATGCTTTTTTTATCTGTAATGCTGTCTAAGTAAAAATCATGTAATAATCCACCACGGGCCACTCCAACATAATCTAAACCTAGTCTTTTTGCAATTTTGTACGAACGATATGAAACTTTCAATGAATGATCTAATCTGTTACTGTTATGATGTTTTAATTCCTTCATTGATTCTACAAACTCATCATTGGATAATATATCATCCACAATAAGTTTATACTCGTCATCAGAATTCGTTTGGTTGTTCATTTCTTTTTCACTCCTTAACGACCATCACAATTATACCACATTTTGGCAAAATATCAAAACGGGCCTAATCTATGGTTACCTTTCTACCTGTAGGGGCTATTAATATAAAGGTGTTTCCATCATTTACTGTTATCCTTGTTTTCTCTGTATTTGTATGTCTATATATGGTTTGTGATTCTCTTGATCTCTTTTCCCATGTTATTGGCACTGCATATCCATCAGTAATTAACCACCCTGTTCCTTCTCCTATATTATTGATGCTAAGTCTTCCTGAAGAATCAATAGTTGTAAAAGGAACATTATATACTATTATGTTTCTAGCTGTATATTGTGCTTCTGTAACAGCATCTATATGTTTTACTGCTTCACCGTTACCTCTTGTTTGTGATCTCATAAATACTGATTTCTCTGAATTAAAAATAAACAGAGTAGATCTTGAAGCAGAAAATTCTACAAGTATATTATTAGCAGGTATAGCACCTGTCATTTCACTTATCTCTATTGGTTCAATACTATAGTTTAACAATAGTGGATGTTCACTTGTTGTTCTAAATCCAAAATGAGCTTTAGCTGTCATTATTCTTTCCATAGAAGTAAACGCAGTATGTTCACTTGGTAATCTCAAAGTTGTATCTCTCCAGAAACCTGGTCCATATCTCATTCCATCTATAGCATTAATTCTCATTCTACTAATATCTGTTAAAGCTTGAGGACTTCCACCAAAATGAGTATATGACGCATCATTCTCTACAACATAGTCTAAGTAATATGGCCTAGCACTTCTAACACTACCTATTCGCTCAGTAGTTGCTTCTCTGTATATTGCAAGTAATCTAGTATATCCACCCTCTACTGGCATTTCATATACTATGTATGCATCTTGAAGACCACTTTGATGACCCCAAACTCTATCAATGTTGTTAAACATTACAGCTACATTACGAGCATCCGAATTTAAATTAACTATTTGTAATTGTGGTTCTTCTTTTGGTTCTTCTTTTTCTTCTTTTGGTTCTTCTGGTTTAGTTTGTAGAAGGATATAACCTCCAACACCTAATCCTATAACTAAAAATATAGTTAGTAAAATTAATAATATCTTTTTTTTCTTTGTTCTTATTTTTTTCATAATAACACCACCTCATGTAAGAATACCTTCTCAACTATAATAATTTTACCATGTTTACATGACAAAGGCAAAAAAAACAACCGATTTACGGTTGTTTTAACTTTCCCTTTACACCTTTTATTCCTTTTGCTCCTTTAACCCCCATAACATATCCATTTAATATATTTGTTTCAAATGAATATATTTTTTTATTTTTAAGCTTATAATCTTTAATTGCCAAAGTGATTAAATCCTCTAGCATTTCCGAATACTTCTTACCCATAGGTTCCCATAAATAATATGATAAACTACCTGGAATAGTATTTGGTTCATTAACATATACTTCTTTTGTCTCTTTATTAATAAGAAAATCTATTCTACATATACCACTTAAATTTAGAACTCTAAATACTTCAGAAGCTAAACTTCTAACTCTTCTTTCAGTTTTTTCATCTATTCTGGCTGGAATAATTCTACTCGCGCTTGCCATACCTTTATTAGCTTTACCCTTAGCATTATTTATATATTTATCCTGATAAGTTAAAACCTCTTCACTTGGCAGCGCTTCTTCTATCATACTAGTTTGCTGATAACTATAATTACCTAACACACTACAATTTACTTCAACTAAATTAGGCACTACTTGTTCAACAACTACTCGCTCATCATATAATATTGCACTTTCAATCGCATTATTAATATCAGCAGGACTATTAACAAAAGTAACTCCTACACTACTACCTAAACTTGCTGGTTTAACAATTACTGGATATCCAATTTTTTCTATTTTCTTTAAGATATCATCTTTTGATTCAGAATACTCAGTATCATAAAACCAAACATAATCAACAATAGGAATATCACTATTTGAAAATATTTGTTTCATTACTATTTTATCTTGACCTAATGCTGAACCTAATACATCACTTCCAACAAACGGTATCCCTACCGTTTTTAAATATCCTTGTATAGTCCCATCTTCTACATTGTTACCATGCACGATTGGAAATGCGATATCTATTTCTGCTATGTTTTTTCTAAATATTCCATTTGTTCTTTGTAAGAAAAAACCATCTTTTTTTGCTACTAATGTACAAGGTATTGCATATCTTTTTAAATCTTTAAAATCTTTATATACTTCCACATCAAATAACATATGCCCCGTATACCATGTTTTATCTTTAGCAATATATATCGGTACAATTTCATATTTGTTAGTATTCATATTCTCAATTGCCTGAAGCGCGGTAATAATACTTACTTCATGTTCAACAGTTTCTCCACCAAAAATTACTCCAACTCTTATTTTCATAATTATCTCTCCTATTCATTAAATAAATCTGGTAAATCATTTTCTAAAAGTACATATGCATCTTTGTTACTTAATGATTCAATAAGTGGAAATGCATCTTTCACATCATTTAAGATATGAACTTTTTCTTTTGGAAAATTAGTTTCCATGATACCATCATATATAGCTTTTGTTTGCTGCTCACCAATTAATATAGCATAATCAACATGTTTTACTAAATACTCGCCTAATTTTTTGTTTTCCTCATATTGGCTATCACCTAGTTCAATCATACCAGGTGTCACTATAATCTTGGTTCCAGGCATCATACCTAAAATGTCTAACGCCATTTTAGCTCCTACTGGATTAGAATTATACGAATCATCAATAATTGTTATATCTCCAACTTTTTTTACATCAAGACGATGCTCAACACTTGATACTCTAGCAACACCTCGAATTAATTCATCTGTTGACATACCTAATTCTCTACCAAGTAATATACCACATAAAATATTATATATATTGTGTTTACCTAATAATCTTGTTTTAAATTTATATAGTTTTTCATCATCTTTAAACTTAACGTCAAATGAAGTTCCTTCATGCGATAATTTAATATTAGTAGCATGAACATCTACGTCTGAATTATCAATTCCTATCCAATACACTGTACAATTATTTTTTAATTTATAATTCAGTTGAAATTCATCATCACCATTTAATATCGCCATTCCATCATGTGGCAAAGACTCAATAAGTTCAAATTTTCCTTTTTGGATATTTTTTCTACTACCAAATGTATCTAAATGGGCATGTCCAATTATTGTTAAAATACCAATTGTTGGATTAACAATCGAACATAATCTTTTTATATCACCACGTCTAAATGCTCCTAATTCTGCTACAAAATAATCATTAAATTTATCTAAATGATCGTTAATTGTTCTTATCAAACCATAATCAGTATTAAAACTTTTTGGTGTAGCATAAACATTATACTTAACATTTAATATATCATTAATTATATTTTTGCTTGTAGTTTTACCATAACTACCTGTAATACCAATAACTGGTATTTTTAAATTCGTTAGTTTTTTTATTGCTTTTCTCTTAAAAGAGTGATAAACAAATTTTTCAGCTGGATAGTTAAATATATTTCCAAAAAACACTACAAAATAATTTAAATACCCGAGTATCGCTAGAAGAATATAACTATAAAATATCATTTCTGGGCATAACAGCATAACGGGAAGTACAGCAACTACATGCATTAAAAAAATCATCACAATCAATCTTTTAATACGAGGCGTTACAACCAACGGTTTCTTATTTTGTTCTACTTTTGCTTTTTCTTGAAACTTAACTAATAAAAGAATATAGAAAAGTCCAAATACTATTATCCCTATTTCTATAGGAATAAAATATATAATTATTAGAAGAGGAAAAAAGATATCCACCTCTAACCAAACTTTTTTAAAATTTTTGAATATCCATATAAAGTATCGGTTATTCTCATTATAAAAGTTTTGTTGCAACATTTGCATAGATTTTTTTGTTTTATATCCTACGTATAAAACGTAAGGAATTAATGATAACCAAAATAACCACATTTTCAACACCTAGCTTTCTATAAAAGTTCTAAGTACCTTTTCTACTTCTTTTAATCTCTCTAAATATACATAATGAGTAGCGCCTTCATATACTACTACACCTGCGTCTTCTATTAGATCTTCTAATTCATATGCTAAATCAACAGATACTGCTTCATCTAAATCACCCCATATAATAAGTGTCGGCGATTTAATAAGTTTAACATTTTCTCTTATATCCAAATTAATATTATTAACCAATATTTCTCTCATCGTTGGAGATGCTTTTCTATAATCCTCAGAACCGATATGCTTTTTTGCGATATTTGCAAATAAATTAATACCAGGAACTTTCTTTAAAGTCTTTAATATTTTTGTTTTAGTTGATAACTTTTCTATTTCTACTTTAAATGGTGAACCACATACTATTAGTTGCTTAACATCATACTTACTTGCATATAAAAGCGCGATTTTTCCTCCAAATGAATGACCAAAAATTATTGGCTCAACTACATCTATTTCCATCAACAAATCATGAACAGTCTCTACATAGTCACTAATTGCCCAAGGAAACGCTGGTTCTTCACTTCCACCAAATCCAGGCAAATCAATAATTATAATACGATTTTGCTTACTAAACAAATCACCAAGTGGTTTCATCATCGCTATATTTTGTCCCCACCCATGAAGTAAAACAATCACTTGTCCTTCAGTTAATCCATAATCTATATAATTTATATTGGCTCCCTTTATATTTTTTTGCATTATATCACCATGCAAATATTATATCACATAAAAATAAAGAAAACTTATGTCTTCTTTTAATTTTTTTTGTTTTTATATGATTCTACAAATTTAACTATCTTTGGGCTAACAGCTACTGCTAATATAATACCTACTGCTAAAAACTGTACCAATTGAATAATATAATTACCTATGAAAAATGTTAATATTGCACTTACAATCGCACTTGCAACAAAACATAGTGCGATCATCTTTTTTGATAAATATTCCACTAATGATAGTGTTATGGCTATACCAACCCAAATCCAAATCATATAACTCACCTAGAATTATTATACTAAACTAACCATCTTAATTCAAGCACTAAGAATTCTTTTTTACATCTTTGTCGACAAGTGATGCTTTCTTAATAATGTTAGAACCATACTGATTTTTTAGTTTATCTAAAGCCCCCTCAAGGACATCGCTTTTTTCTACTTCTTCTTCTTTTTCAAACAAAGATATTTGTCTATTATTAGTTGCTGTTAAACCTGTTAAACTAATTCCCATCAAGCGAATAGGCTCCTCATTCCACAATTCTAGCATTAATTCTTTAGAGACTTTAAATATCACATCAGTATTATTAGTAGAGTTTAAAAGTTTTCTTTGATGAGAATAATTAACAAAGTGCTTGTCCTTTATTTTTACTCCTATAACTCTTGCATACTTACCATCTCTTCTTAACCTCAGAGCCACTTTCTCAGCTAATGCTTGTAGTTTCTTTACAACATCATTTACCTTAAGCAGATTATATTCATAGGTAGTAGATATGCTAATACCCTTTCTCTCTTCCTCTTCGGTTTGTACTTCACTAAAACTTATTCCCTTAGCATGTCTAATCATTCCCTCTGTTTGGTTTTTAAAATATTTATATAACATATCTTGATTTGCATTAGCTAAATCACCTATCGTAAATATATTAAGAGTATGTAATTTTTCTACTGATTTTTTACCAATGCCATACAATTGACCAATATCAAGAGGATACATTTTCTCTTCAACTTCATGTTCAAATAAAGTATGTACTCTATTAGGTTTCTCTAAATCAGAAGCCATTTTAGCACATAACTTATTATTTGCTACTCCTATATTAACCGTAAATCCAAGTTTTTCATATATTTCATCTTTCAGTTTATAAGCAAACTTTACTTCATCACCATATAAATTTTTAACATGCGTATAATCTATATAACATTCATCAACAGATACTATTTCAATATCTGGAGTATATGAAGAGATAATCTCAAAAAGATTATTAGACATCTTATTATATAGTTGAAAATTGGGAGGATATATTGCTAGGTTATCACACTTCTTTTTTGCAGCATAAATAGTCTCCGCAGTCTTAACACCTTTTTTTTTCGCGATTGGAGACTTAGCTAAAACTATACCTGCTCTTTTATTCTCATCTCCAGCAATAATAGCCTCAACATCTCTAATATCTACTGCATATCCACCTGCCAATAAATCAACTGCTGTCCATGAAAGATAAGCATTATTTACATCTATATGCATAATAATTCTCATAATCATCACCACTTACATTGTAACACGAACAATCGTTTCTGTAAATAAAAAGATTTAATTATCACTTAAATCTTCTAATTTCTTTTCTATATTAATTATTGCTTTAATATACTCTTCTTCATATCTATTAAGTAGTTCTTTATCTTCACTATGGAATAGCTCTTTTCTTAATTCATTTCTAGGCAGTTCAATGTTTTTGTTTACTCGATATACATCATCTTTAATATCCATAATATACACCTCTATCGCAATTATACTGGTCGTACAACCAATAGTCAAGCAATAAGTATAATTGATATGATTTTAATATAAAGGTGGTGGCACGATGGTTAGAATAGCCGTTGAAAACGGATATTACTTATTTAAATTAGATGATCTATTAGATGCTGACAACATCAGTAAAAATAAACTTGTTCGTGACACTAATACTGACTTTAAGGTGTTACAAAGAATCATTCAAGGCGATATTACTAAAATGGATGTAACAGTATTTGCTAGACTTTGTGATTACTTTGATTGCAAACTTAATGACATTGTCGAATATATACCTAACGACTAAATTAAATTGTAGTTTTTAAAAAATTATGCGAAATAATTTTTTTTTGGATTTATAAGTATATCTTTTTCTAAATAGTCGTCATTTAAACTTATTTTGCTGACATGTTAATATATAACAATGACTGAATTTTATGAACTTTTTAAAAGCACTAAATATATTTCTATACAAGAAAGAAAAGAAATTGAAGATTTATATCTCCCTCTATACAAAAAAACTAAACGAAATATTTTTTATATATTTACAAAGCAAAAGCGCTGCTTTGTAAGAGACTACCAGAATATTAAAAATATAGTAGATACATCTAATGAACAATATCTAACTACATCAATTAATAATAATCGAATCTTGTTAAGCAATGTTAACGGTTATTCTCTAGATTGTGAACAAAGTCGAGCGGTTTTAAGTGAAGAAAAAAACACTCTTATAATAGCAGGAGCCGGTAGCGGGAAGACTCTAACAATTGTTGGTAAAATCAGATATTTAATAGAGCACAAACTAGTAGAAGAAAAAGATATTTTATGCATCTCTTTTACAAATGCAACTACCCAAAGTTTAAAACACAATCTAAAAAATGAATATGATTATGACGTTGATGTTTTTACATTTCATAAATTAGCCCTTAATATTTTAAGTAGACATAATTTCAACATAACTGAATCTGATACTTTAGATTATATAATCAATGAATTTTATGATTATATTATTTTTGAGTATCCTACTGCTATGAAAATAGTGTTAGAGTATTTTGATATTTTTTCTAGTAATTATATTTCAAAATATGAAAATCTTAAAACAAGAAAATCATTTCTTAGTTTTAAAAGGCTACTATCACAATTCATACATCTTTTTAAGGCTAATGTATATAACGATAATAATCTGTATAAATATTTGAAAAAAGCAACAGGAAAAGACTATTGCTTTTTAAGATGTGTAATTATTATTTATAACATCTATAGATCTGAATTAGATTCTGGGCGAGAGATTGATTTTGATGACATGATTATTAAGGCTACCGAGGAAGTAAAAAATTATGGGTGCAAAAAATATAAACATATAATCATTGATGAATATCAGGATACTTCTTTAGTTAGAAATAAATTAATTGAGGCGATAATTAATTATAGTGGTTCTACACTTACTGTTGTTGGTGATGATTTTCAATCTATATACAAATTCACTGGATCTAATTTAGATGTTTTTTTAGACTTTGAAAACATATTTCCAAATAGTAAAACTCTTTATCTAAATAATACCTATCGTAATTCACAAGAATTAATAAGTATTGCAGGTTCTTTTATTATGAAGAACAAAAAACAAATGAAAAAGAAACTAAAATCTAATATAACAAACCTAAAACCAATTAAAATTATTTATTATGATGATTTAAAAAATACATTCAAAAAAATAATAACTTTGTTTAAGAATAGTAACTCTCCTGTTTTGGTATTAGGGAGAAATAACAACGATATATTTAAAGCAATTGATACTGATTATGTGTATAACAATTCTACAGTATACTTAAATGATTTTTCTTTTACATATTTAACTGTTCATCGTTCAAAAGGTTTAGAAGAAGAAAATGTCATCATTATTAATTTAGAAGATAGCATTACTGGATTTCCTAACAAGATAGAAGAAAGCGACGTATTGAAGTATATAATCCCCTTAAATGAAGTTATTCCATATGAAGAAGAGAGACGTCTTTTTTATGTCGCGATTACTAGAACTAAAAATTATAATTATCTTTTAGTCCCAAGAAAAAAGCAATCTCTTTTTGTTAGAGAATTGCTTAGAGATTATAAAGGTTATATTGAAATACTTAATCTTGATTAAAAGTAAAATCCCATTCTTCTAATCCAGCAATATTGTATATATTTTTGTAACCCATATTTACTAATATTTCGCTTGCTTGTTTACTTCTTTTACCTGTTTGACAATAGACAAATATACGTGATTCTTTTGACAGTTCGTCATTAGCCCTGCTTTCAAGTTCATCTAATGGTATCAATATACTACCATCTATATTTAACTCTTCATGTTCTTCTAAAGATCTCACATCTAAAAGAATAATACTACTATCAAGTTTTAATTCATTCATAGTTTGCTCTAATGTCAATGTTGTATAACTATTTGATCTGCATGCTACTAAAAATATTATTAATATTGATATTGTTATTTTTTTGATCAAGATATCATCTGCTTTCTATACTGCTTCATTTGTTTCTTTTAATACTTCATTAGCGCTTTTTTGGATTTCAGCAGCTGATTTTTCAATTCCAGAAACTCCTTTTTCTTTTGCTAATTCATAAATATCGTCTGCTTTTTGTTTTAGATTCTTTGCTTGTTTTCTAGCAATTGCAGAAACTTTTTCACTATCAAGCGCTGAAAGCTCATTAATCATTCCTGCTATTTTATCCTCAAAATCATAACTTATATCATCAAAGTCTTCAATAGTAGTTAAAAATGACTTTAGATTTCGTGCCAATTCTGCTCTTGTTTCAGAACCTTTCTTAGGGGCAATTAATACTCCTAACGCTACTCCCAATGCAATACCTGCTACTAAGCTTGTTTTCTTTCCCATAAATTTCTCCTTTCTTTATATTATAAATTATTGTACATTTCGATAATCTGGTTTTCCTATTTTTGTTACTGGCAATTCATCACGAAATTCAATTGATGTTGGCCACATATATTTGGATAAATTCTTTTTGCAATGACTCATCAGCTCATCTGTGATGTCACCTTTTTTTCGAAACTCTGGTGCTAAAACTACATATGCAATTGGAATTTCGCCCTTATAGTCATCTTCCTTACCTACTACTATTGATGATAATACTTTTGGATGAGAATTGATAACACTCTCAACGTGATTTGGATATACATTATACCCAGCCGTAATAATCATTCTTTTTATTCTAGACCTAAAGAATATCATTCCCTCTTTATTCATTGATGCCATGTCACCGGTATGTAACCATGTATGTCCATCATCATGAACTTTTAGAGTGTTTGCTGTTTCTTCTTTGTCATCTAAGTATCCCATCATTACAAGTGGTCCACGAACACATAGTTCTCCATCTGTATCATATCCAGCATTTTCAGTTGTTTCTGGATTAACAATCTTAGCAAAATTATCAGGATTTGGTATTCCTATACTTTCAGGAAGAAAGTTATCTTCAGGTGTTGCCGTAGCTGCAGCCACACATTCTGTCATTCCCCAACCTACTCTAATTTCTGTATCTGCCCCATGTTCTTTTAAATATTGATTAACTTTTTTTTGCAAATCTGGTGTTAACAAGTCTCCGCCACATACAGCAGTAGATACAAATGATAAACCATTTTCTGGCAAGTTTGTTTGTACCAATGCTTCATATAAAGTTGGAACACCCGCAATAAAATTTGGTTTATATGTTTTAATAAACTTACCAAAATCTGCAGGTGTGAACTTAGGAATAATGATTGCTTTCATTCCACAAACTAATACAGTATGAAAACACACTCCTAATCCAAAACCATGGAAGATAGGTAGTAAACTTAACATGCTATTTCCTGGTTGAACAGCAGGACATATAGTTTTATTTTGATATGCAGTTACATTAAATGTTCTACTATTATGCATGATAGCTTTAGGCATTCCTGTTGTGCCTCCACTATAAAGAATAACCGCTAACTCTGTATCATCTTTTCTACTTCTTCTTAAAGCCGTTTCTCTTCCCTCAAAAATAAAATCATTCCACATAATAACATTGTCAGCAAATTTATTTTTGATTTTGATTCGTCTACCTTTAGTTAACATAAACATTGATGATATAAGTGCTGGCATGGATTCGTTAACACGAGATAATATAATTTTATTTAAATCTACTTCATCTTGAATATCATGTAATTTATCATATAGAGCATTTAGTGTTAACACATATTTACTTTTTGTTTTATTGATACCAAAAACAATCTCAGCTTCACTAGATAGTGGATGTATCATATTCGCTACAGCGCCAATTAAATTACACGCATAAAACATTATGATTCCCTCTGGAGTATTAGGCATAAGAATCGTTACTGTATCATCTTTAGTAACTCCTATTTTTAGTAAACTTTGAGCACATCTTCTAATTCTATTATCAAACTCTTTAAATGTAGCTCGCTTACCAAAATATTCAAAAGCATAATAATCAGGATACTTTTCTACTGTTTCTTCCAACAACTCATATATCGTACACTCAGGATATTCTATAGACGTTGGATAACCTAACTCATCATAAAACTTTAACCATGGCGCGGTTTCTAATTGTTCTTTATCTATTTTGTTATTTTTTTTCTTCATACTAATTTCCTTTCGATTTATAACTTCATAATCGTTACATACCACCTATAACTATAATACAACATAATGACACAAAAAAAACAAAAAACTTCATCTTTTGACTTATTTTTTTTACTGCCCATAAAAAAAAGAGTTTGCACTCTTAATTTCCTTTGTTCTTTTTTTTCTTTCTTGCTGATTTAACTGCTGCTATACCTGCGGCAGCCACTGCTGCACCAGCTACTGCAATAGCAACTTTTGCTTTTTTTGACATGGGCTTTTTTTCTTTTTTCACTTTTTCCATACATACACTCCTTACTTACTTTTGATTATACAAGCAATTAGAACAGAAGACAACCTTAACTGTCTATAAAACTTCTAGTTGACGTTTAATGTGCATTAAACTTTACGTTTTTATTGATGCTTTATTAATTCCCTTATAACTTCATCTTTTGGTCTAAAATATCTTTTCTTAAGTATTCTTTGTTGTTTTTTATTTAAAAATGTATCAATGGGCATAATCTCTTTAAGATTATATTTGACGCCTTTAGATTCAAGATACTCACAAATAAATAACTTACATGTGATACTCTTTATTGTGCAATCTCCATTTTTTAAATACTCACAGAGGCCCTTCTTATATCTATAACAGCAACCATCTTGCTCATGAGCAGACTTTTTTAATCTATTTGCAATACACTGGCCTTCTTGAAAATCACAATAATTATTTGATGCCATATCATTATCAATATAATCACATATATAATCATATACTAAACTATACTGCTTCTCTATGTCTTTTGAGTTAATAATTTCTGATAGTTTTTTATCATTTATGTCAAACGTTTTTTTACTTTTAAATATTTTCAGGTTTATCTTCAACCTTCCTATATTTAACTTGATGATTTATTAAATCTAATGTTCCCAATTTTGTGGTCTTCTTACTTACGACATTTTTTTCTTTGCCAATTGCTAATCCTAATAAATAATAATGATGTCTAAAAGGCGCACCAAATAAATCATACAAATTTTCATAATTATCGAATAGTATCTCTGCTTCATCTTCATGACTTCCTTGATTTAGACTATTAAGTTCAATATAAAACGTTTTTATCATCGCATATCTATTTTCATTTTTATGAGCAGCATAATAAACATTGTCCATTTCGAAATCAAGTTTTGTAACACTTTTTATATCATTAAATCCTGTTTCTTCGATTAATTCTCTTACAGCTGAAACTATCATATTTTCGTTTTGATCTATACCACCTTGTAGCAATATATTCCATCCAAATTTCTTGTTATGCAAATACAAGTACTTATCTTCGCTAGGATGCTTAACTACTAACATTATACAATCTCTATAGACAGTCTTTGCGCTTGGTACAACTTTATTTTCATCAATACTTTCAATAATTGGAACCATTTTATTAACTCTCCTCATTCCTAAAACATTTTACGATCAGAGTATTCTTTAATATATGTTTTTACTCTCTCAACGGTTTTTACACTTTCTGGAATTCCTCCAAGAAATGGAGTTAGAGAGTTCTGTCTATTGTATGCATTTATTAATTTTGCCATTTGTTCATAACAGTCTACAATGTGAAGCCATGGCATTGTTTTTATTTCTTCAGACATGTAGTTTAAATTGGTAGTATATACTTTATCCAAAGTTCCTTCTTCATAGCATTTTTGAAACGCCCTCACTCCACTTGTAAATAGAGAAAACGACACGAAAACGTAAATGTTGTGTGCTCCAGCTTCTTTTAGTTTTTTCATTGAATTTATAATAGAACTTCCCGAAGAAATCATATCATCAACTAAAATAACAGTTTTATCTTTAACACTTTCACCTTTATAGATATGTTCCTCAATTGGTGCCTGTCCTTCGACAATTTCTAATAGATTTCTTTTTTTATGGAAAGATCCTGTTTCTGCATAAAGAAATCTATCTGCAAAATGTTCTGCTCTACCAAGTGCACCTCCATCAGGTGCGATTACTACTGTGTTTTTTAAATCAACAACTTCATTAATCAAAAAATCATCTATTATATAATCTGTTGGATATGCATTCTCAAAACTAGTAAATGGAATAGCATTCAAAAGCCCTGGATCATGCAAATCAAATGATAGAATATTGCTTATTCCAATATCTTTTATAATTCTAAGAAAAGCAGCACAGTCAAGTCCTTCTCTACCTTTTCTTCTATGTTGACGTCCATAAAGTAAAAATGGATTAACTAATGTAAGCCTTGATGCATGACTTTTATTCGCGGTAACCGTTCTTATTATGTCCATAGCATGATTATCCATAGAAAGTGGTATGTCTTCACCATGAAATTTCATTTTTTTACTATAATCGATTGGATCACAGATTATAAACAAATCCTTTTTTCTTACACTATCTTTTATAATTGTTTTGCCTGAACCATCACTAAATCTAGGTAACTCTGCGTGAGTAATATAATTATGATTTGTATCTCTTATAAGATTCAAATACATATTTATATCTTTGCCACCACCAAAGCAATTGTTTAAAAATATCATCCCTAAACCATTTGGACTATTTTTTAATTCTTCTGCCTCATTAAACATTTTTTCGTATTTTTCTTCTAATAGTTTTAGTCTCTCTTCTAGTTTCCTACTCAATATAAAACCCTCCATAATATACCATCTATTCTATCATGCTTATTATTCTATTTCTACCTTTTCTTATAAATTGTTATCTAATTGTTGTAATTATATTATCAACATATAAAAGTGCGATAGGATCATTTTCCGCAATCAATACAGTATTGTTCTTTTTGACTAACTCATCAAATGATGTCATTATTTTAGAAATGTCTTCTTCTCCTAAACCACGAACGGGATTATCAAAAATATAAATACATCTATCTCCCAGTTTCTTACATAACAATTTAGCAAGTTTTATTCTCTGACACTCTCCTCCAGATAATGTATAAGATGGCTGCGTTAGTTTTAAATATCCTAATCCTATATTAGACAAATGTTGTAATCTTCTTGTTATTAATTTATCTTCATTATGAATAATCATTGCTTCATCTACTGTGATATTTTGATTTTTATTTTTGAAAAATTTACTTATTCCATAGTATGTCGCTACTGTTGATTTAGAATTTTTTGTTACTGGAGAGGCATCAATAATATATGGCCTTCTTATATAATTTTTATTTTTAATCTCTATTAAATCCTTACGTTTTTCACTAGCTCCTACTGTTTTATCAAATGCAAAAAAAACTGCATTTAAATAATCGCTTTTACCACTTCCACACTCTCCAGTTATAGAAGTTAGAGTGTTCAATGTTAATTCAACATTATAATTTTTTATATTGCTAAATTTGCTGTATGATGCACTTATTTTTTTATTTGATTTATTTTTAACTCTGTCTGTTTTAATTGCTGGTAAGTTTTTAACATAATCAAGAACATTTATAAATTCTGTTACATTGCCACCATTTAAACCGGATTTTGGTCCAAAAGCCAAAATAGTATCTGCAAATTCTAATATTTCTCTCCTATGTTCAACTACAACAACAGCATTGTTATGCGCCAAAGATTTTATAATTTTAGAATATTTTAAGGCTTCATCTATAGTAGTACCCGCTAAGGGTTCATCAATTACTATAAGTGAATCTTTAATATCAATAAGTTTTTCTATCTCTTTTAGTTTTCTACTAGTACTAAATATTCTTTGCGAAACAAAAAACACTGACGCAGGATAATTTGAGAGCATACATTCTTTTTTATTAATTAAGGTGTCAAAAGCAAAAGAACTTTTACCACTCCCCGAAGGACCAACACACACAGTTAGTTCTCCAAATCCTATATCAATGTTTATATTTTTTAGATTATTAGCATGAGCATTTCTAATACTGATTTTATTCATCATCTTATTACTCCTTTAATAAGAATATTCTATTTTCTTAATACATATCTTAAAACATCATCTGTTGATTCACATTGATGCCTAAAAAGAAGACTGCCATCATCATTTAAAGAGAATAACTGTTTTAAAACTTCTACTTGTTCTTCTGTTGCTTCTTTTCCATAATAAGTTGGATCAGGTATTATTGATCCATCAATAAATCTATCGTTAATATAAGTTTCACCTTTATCCCACTCACTACTATACATTCTTCTAGCAAAAAGAACATATCCATAATAATGTATGAGAAGTGATTTTAAATAAACTAGATTTTCAATAGATTCAGAAGTCGATTCCCACAATTTAAAACGTACACCGAGTGTTTGAAAATACTCAGCACATTCATATTTCTTTATATCATGGCCAACTTCTTCTCTTACAATACTTAACGCTGTACTTTCTAATTGATGTAAATTTATACTCGGATTTCGTGCTGGATATCCTTTTGCTAAGTAAAAACTTCCGTTTGGTTTAATAAACGCATTCATACGCTTAATTTCCTCTGTTATATCATTAGATTCTAATAAAACTAATTTTGATTTACTCATTATAATCCCCCATCATCTATTAGAAATCTGTTTCTAAAGATAGCTTTAGAATTTTCTCATTTAGTGCATCTCTCTCTTTTTTATATTGAAATGGAATAAAAGCAGACACAACCGCGTCTTTATCCATTATATCTCTATCATAAATACCATTTGATAAATAACCTGTTATTCCAGATTTGGATTTATTGTCAGTATCTTCATTAATTTCCTCAATCAATTGATTTAATGACCCTCCATTTTTTATATAATCAAACATTTCTTTACTTAATCTTATTCCCAACGATTTTCCAGTTGATTTTTTACCACTAGAAGCTTGAACAATGCAATAGGTTACTACAAATGGTATTCCGTTTTCATCTAATGAAAAACCACCTTCAATCGCACATAAAAACTCGTAATTAATATCATTTTTATCAGCATAAATTTTAGAGTTTCGATTTCTATTGTCGGCTCCTCTTATTATTTCATATCCTATCGGTTTACTAGGAACATCAGATTCTGAACTTAAGCAAATTATATTGTAATCTTTCATTCCTAGTTCCACTAAAGCTAATTCTACAGCTCTTTTTTTTGAAGGGTTTTCACTCCCCAATAATATATTCATTCATATCTCCCCTGATTAAAATATTATACATTATTTTTACCAAAATAAAAACCGTTATCAAAACGGTTTTTTATAAGATTAAATAAATAGATTTTCTTCAATAAGTTGACGTCTAACTTCAAAACTTTCAGTTGTTGAAGTATCGAATTCATTACCATCTAAAATATAACCAATCCATTTTAAGGCAAAATCCTTTATTAAAGGTATTTCACTATTTTTTAGGTCTGTTTCATTACCGTAGTATTCATCAATAAATTTTTTAGCACCACTAAGATCTATCCCGTTTGTCTTTGAGAAAAATAAAATGGCAACAGCAATGGCAACATCACATACTGATGGCCCATACCTTGCATCATCTAAATCAATGAAACCTATTTCATTATCCATATCTTTATTAACAAAAATATTGCTTTTGGTTAAATCAAAATGTAATGCTGAACAACGTTCTATGTAATTTTCATTATTAAATGGTAATTCACGTAATCCATAATTATTTCCTTCACTTGTAACAAGGTGGAAGGAGCGCAAAAATTTTGCGATAGGACCTATTAAAAAGTCATCTATCTTTTTTTCCTTATTCCAAACGAGTTGTTCACCTTTCATAAAAGAATAAACTACTACATATCTTCCATTAGATAATGTTATATGCATTTCGTTTTCTATTGTAAAAATAACTTTTGGAACATTAACCCCTGCGGATATCAAATGAGAATGCAAAGAAGTCATCGCATTAACATGATTAATATCTTCATAAATTTTTATAACATACTTTTCATTTTGTGAACTAGTTATAAAGACATTCCCATCAGTAGATTTATCATTTTTTTCAATTTTATCCACTAATAACTCATATTTGTTTTCTAATTGTTCTTTCAGTTCAAATATTAATTTTTCGCATGATTCCATAATTATTTTAATCCTTTCTTTATATTATCTTACTCTTTTATTTGATATTGCATATTCCACATCAATCCAATATCTCTGAAAAAGCATATCATCTTCCTTGACTTCATTCTCTAATATTCCGAAATTGTTTTGAATTTGTTTTACAGAACCAATATTATTTTTATCACAAGTAACCAGTACTCTTTCTATTCCTAATTCATGACACTTCTTTAATGCGAAAAACAACGCTTCTGTAGCATATCTTTTTCTACGTTCTGTTGGTCTAATACAATCTCCAATATGACCACCATGAATTAAAAGTCTTTCAGTTAACTCATGCCTAATATTAACCATTCCGACAATTTTATTATCACTTTCTCTAACAACAAAATATGTACTTGCAGGTGCATATCCTTCTTTTAAATTAATCCCCTTAGCAGAATTTTCTATTTTTTCGAGCCATCCATCATAATTATCAATATATTCTTCAAGCGAACCTGTCCCATGCATTTTAGAATTATAATCTAAAAATTCCTTAACAAATTCTCTCGCCTGTTGTTCATGTTCTTTGTTTGGAACCGTTAACACTAATTCGTCCACAGAAATCACCCCTATCATTTTAATTATATTACTAGTCCTCCCTTTATTTATATTATCTTGCTATTCCATTAGAAGATTGCTCGGAGATTAAAAATCCTTTTGGTTTTACTATTCCTTTGATAACATCAATCGTTTTATTGGTACCTTGTATGTTTAATACCCTAGTTGGTTCTAATTCATGTTCTACTTCTCTTGATAAAAAGAGAATTTCATTTTGATCAGAATCAATCAAAGTAAGTATTCCCCCATTTCTTCTTTCTACACCTTTAGGTGATACCATAACGTGAGTCCCTTTTTTTATTTCCAATTCATATAGTGTTCCTACACTACCATAATGCATTGGTCTGAATGGATCATAATCAGCCATAAAGCCTCGCGCTGTTTCTTTGCAAGTTGAAGTTGACACAACACCTGAGTTACTTAATTTTCCTGATGGTATTTCCGATCCATTAGTAGCACGATATACTGTTATATCTTCCTGTAAAATCATTTTTGATGACGCACTTTCTATATATGGGACCACTGTTTTTATCGACTCTAGCATGTTAGCAAATGATTCTGTGTCTATAAACTTAAAAATTGGATTTTCTTTTAATTTCGAGCCTCCTATTGTTCCATGAAAACCTTTAAAAATTCCATGCATAACATCATAATCAATATCATTTTTTATGATAGTTTCAAGCTCTATTCCAGATAAAGATTTATAATTTTCTATGTTCAAAATTTTACTAACAAATAGAAAAAATCTAGATTTATAAACAAATATTGCGTGTTGCTCTCTTTCATCTAAAGAATAAAACTGTTCAATTAAGTTTTTATATATTTGTTCCATCTCTGGAGATTTATATTTTTCATTGCTATCAATAAACATTGTTTATATCACCGCCTCATATTTAAATTATATAACATTTCTAATAAAATAAAAACCATCGAACTTTTTCGACGATTTAACTCTTATTGATCATGTTTACAACTATTGTGTTTCCAATAGTAAATATACTAGATTTCCAAAAATACTAGTAAATAATAAAATGACTACCCATGTTTTTTTAGACAAATATTTAGTTTTCGTTTTGTTCTTTAAATTAACTAAATTTTTAAATTTCATTGCGGATATCATCCTTTTTCTCCCTTCAGCCTCATCTATAATACTATACTACCACAATCTTCATTATTTTGACAAATTCTCATTTTTGTAAGAAAAAAGTATCAATAAAATTCGCTGATACTATTCTTCCTCATCATCATTTAAGTCTTCAAATTGTTCCAAAAGGCTCCTTAATACTGCTTCTTTATCACGTATTTCTTGCTTTACTAATTCAATTTCTTTTTTAACTTCTTCAGAAGTTAAAGTTTGAGTATTCATTTTTGAATACCACCTTTACCAATTGTTTTTTCTCTAATTTTATCATTTACGATATTTATTTGCTCATTTATTTTATAGCGTTCAACTGTTAATCTTTGTAATTCATAAAATAGTTCATTTAAATCATCAGTTACTTGAGGTTTCTTTGAATAATAGTCTACAACTATTGCAGCTTTAGTAACTATTTCTTCCAGGGTTTTCTTACCCATATTTCTAATTCTAGAAAATCTGTCTACACAAGCATCTGATTTCATAATTTCTAAAAGATGATATTCTCCTCTTGGTTTGCCTTTTTCCTTAATATGATAAGAAGTTTCATTACCGATTCCTTCCCACATTAAGCAATTATATGCTCTGTTGGAAAAACCAAATGAATTTAAAAAATCTCCACAATTTTCAGCTTCCATATCAATCATAGGGTCTTCTCCAAGATATTTACATCTCAACAATCTTATTGCTGGCACAAGCCAATCTAGATTTTGTGATTTGGCAGAAAATAAGTGCACAAATCCAGGATTATCATATTCTCGAAACAAATCTTCTAGCGTTCTAATACCAAGCTTATTTAAATAGTTAATTGTAACTTTATCAAAGAAACCAGCAACATTAGACAATTCTATATCACTTACTTCCGGATAAGACGTAGTACTTAGGATAGTTTGCGATACTTCAAATATTCCTGCATGTAGTTTCAAACACTCTTGCACATAACCTCTATGTTTTATAGGTATAAGGACACCTAAAGAAACTATTTCATCATAAAACTCTTTTGTGAGTATTTCAACAGGAACATAGCTAATATTTTTTGGGTCTCTAATCACTGCTTTTTTACACATTTCATAATTCTTGAGTTTAGCGGGAACAAATCTAATCGCACCCGGTGTTTTACCTTCTGAAACTGCAAATTCACAAACTTCTTGTGTTCTTAACTCCTTTGGAATACTTCTTAAGTTTATTCTTTCTTCAAATTCGTTCATTACTGATCCCCCATTATAGGCTTATAAGTACTTTTATCATACAAACCTCTTTGTTTAATGGGGCGTATAATATCATACTTATATCGGACTGTCAAACTCTTTGTTTTCAATAAAATTAAAACCTTATAAAATAAGGTTCTTATAACGAAATGGAGGACTCCACAATTTTTTATTTTTTGCTTACCTTTTCATTTTATTTAAAATATACATCTGTTATCTTAATATATCTTTCTAATAATTCATTATTTGGTAAGTTTTCAACAAACAAATCTCTTAGTTTTAAATAAAACCACTTGTGTTCTTCATAATCTGCATTTTTTGTTACTAAGGCATCATTTCCTTTTTCAACAAACAAATCATAATCAGACAATAGATTATGTAATTTATCAGCAAGTTCTACAAAAAGAATGTCATTGTTTTGTTGATACATTCTTTCAATAAAAGCTCCTTTTCTGTCTTTCCAATTTGTAATTGCCATATCTTCGGATACAATTAAAACATAGTTAGCGATTTTTTCTCCAAAATTGGTTTTAATATCCTCATATCCAAAATTTGTATCTTCAATAATATCGTGTAATAATCCAGTAACTACAACAGCAGCACTGCATCCAATATTCTTTAACATAAAGCCAACTGAAATACTATGAAAAGATAAATCAATATCTTCTTTATTTCGCTTTTCACCACTAAATGCTTTTATAACAAACTTAATAGCTTGTTCTTCTTGAATATACAAAATACCACCTCATCTAATCACATTATATAATATTCCATATAATTTTTATAGCTCTTTCTATTTACATACTAAGTTAGAACAATATTAGTGGGTTTAGAAGGCTACTTTTTCTTACATAAAATATGTAATTTTTGTTCCTTGCCAAGATCGTCAGATCTAACAAATTTTTTACCTAAAATATCTACTATTTCAAAACCGATTTCCTCTAATGCTTTGATAACTGTTTCCGTTTCATAAAAGCATTCTTTTATTTTTTGTTCTTCTGTTGTACCATCGCTAAAACTATAACGAAAAACAAATTCCAGATGATTGTTATCCAATTTATTCATTATACGCCAGAATTCATAATTTTCAGTTTTCTTATGCTCTTCTGGCATTGAGATAAGTCTTTCAAAATTGATAAAAGTATTAAAATCAAATAGAAAATAGCCGTCGCCATTTAACATTTGATGAACATTTTTAAATGTTTGAATCCATGCTTCGAAATTTTCTAAATGATTAATAGAATCATAATTACATGTTATTAAATCATATTTATCAGAAAAAATGTCCGTCGCCATGTTCCCAACAAAGAAGTTAATATCGAGATTCTCTTTTTCGGCATTAATTTTTGCTTGATTTATCATTCCCTCTGAAATGTCAGAACCGCTACTGTTTATGCCTTTTTTTTGCATGTTAATGCAAAAAGTTCCAGTACCACATGCTAAATCTAAATGTGTTCTAAAGTTTAAACCTTTTGCTTTTGTATAGTCATTGAAATTAATGAAAAGAATTTCTGAAAAATCATTTTGATTATTCATGTTATATAATTTAGAAAATTTATCCGTATATGTCTTCATAAGAGCACTCCTTGTCTATTTCATTATATATCATTTTTAATAAAATAAACATGCCTATTCTTTTGTTATTTTCGTCTTATTCTAGGAACTATTCTTTTTTGAAAAGCTCGTTCAAATGACGGGTCTATCGAGATAATATTTTTATCATAGAGATTGTCAATTTCCTCGGCTGAAAAATCGAATTTTTCTAAATAATTATTAAATGGTACTTGCCATTTCAAAGACCATAGATCATTTATATCTAATCTGTTGGAATATAACATTTTATATGCTTCCTCAAGGTTTAAAATATTTCCTTTGGATAATTTGTTAATATCACAACATCTATCTATAAATGCAAGCGCTGTATCACCTGTCATACGCTCAACTTTTTCATTTTTCCATGTAATCTTAGTAATAAAAGAACATTCTCCTCCTCTTCTTATTATTTGAGCCATAAGGCTTTCTTGTGGCATGTCATCCATACCAATATAATAAAAATGAGGATACTGTTTTGTTATAGATTCATATGCTTTATCTTTTGTACGAATATAATACATATCATTTCCGTTTTCAGTTTTAAAAACTTCATCTGTAACTAATCCAATATTCCACTCGTGAGTAATATAATAATGCATTCTAGCTCTATTTTCAGAAAGAATGACGCTATCTATATCAGATAAAACTTTCGCTATTTCTTCTTTTGAACAATGATCTTCATTACTGATTATAGCAACTCGATTATGATTTCCATTTAAAAAAGTATTAATCTTTCGACCAACATAGTTTAATCTTGAAGGATATTCCTTACACCAAGGTGGTTCATGTGTTAACATGTGGTCAGCTTCCATTAATGTTCCCATTAAATCAGTAATCAGAAAAATATTCATATATCAAAACTCCCTTAAACAGTTATTTTCTATAATATCATAAGTCAACATATTTTAAACTTTTTTAATTTTTTTGCTTTTTCATCTTTTAATATAATTTATCTGACAATTCAGGATATAAAATCATAAGTTCAGTAGTTATTAAACAAAAACTCAACGTCTGTTGAGTCTTTTATTTTTTATTAAAATCTAATACTTCACATTACTTATTTTAACGTACAAAGTCTTCTTCATCTTTTGAATCTTCATAACGCCTCTGTAAACTTCTATATACATTAGTTAATAATTTTGCAGCCTTCAAGACATCAGCAAGCTCATAAGAAATCTCATCATAATCAATTTCCATACCACCTGCTTCAAGTTCGTCTAAAAGGTTCCCTAAAAGTATAGCTGCGTATGTTCCATCATATCCATTGTATTCTTTTCCGCATGTCTGTTCAAATTTTTTATCTAATACTTCAAATCGTTCCCTTTTTTTATCATTTAACACTTCCATATTACATTTCCTCCTTGTATCTATAATATATTAAAATGATTGAATTTTCAATATAATAAAACCATTTGTTCACTGTCAATGGCAACTATCTTTTTACTTACCCTTCTTATTCATTACTATATTAATTTCATCTATTATTACATCTCCGTCGTGAAGTGTCCTATATGGAATATTATTTTTTTGGCAATATTCTAATTCTTTTTCTACCATTTCAGATTCAGGATGATCAGATTTATAATGCGGCAATGGGTGATAATCTATTAATCCTATACCCTCCCATATTATTTTTCCATAATTATATGGATCCAGATTTGGATCATCCACAATATCTATACCATACAAATCTCTGTACAATACACATATTCCAGCACTATATCCTGCATATAGATAGTTAGGCGCTTTTGATATCTCTTTTAGATATTCATCAAATCCACTTAAATACATTGCCTGTCTTAATGCAAATGTGTTTCCGCCTATTACATAGAACGCATGGAATTGTTTTAAATCTTCCCTTAATTGTTCTTTTTTATCAAAATAATCTTTTAATGACACTACTGTGACTTCGAATCCAAGTTCTTCTAATTCTTGAACATCATTTTGTATTCCAAGTGCCTTTCTTTCATTTTCTGGATAAATATCCCTTGAATTTGGTATCAAGCATATTTTATTATCATTTTCCGTAATCCATTTTTTTAATTCTTCAGTTTGGTTTCCTACTTTATATGATGATAAATACAATTTCATATTAATCCACTTCCTTCATTTAAATTATATACCATTTTTATAAAAAGATAAACCACCGCAATTCCTTTATTTACAATGGTTTGTTGATGAAAATGAACAAAAAGTTCACACTCTACATATAGAACGATTTGTGAAGGGATTCACAACTTTCCTTTTTACTTACCTTTCTTATTATTACTTTATTGTTGTTATCAATTTATATCTTTCATCATCAAGATTACGTATTTCAATGTTTTTAAAACCTACTTCTTTCAATATTCTTCTCTCGTTTTCAATAGCTAATGGAGTATCCATGTGTGGATATAAATTTGGATTAACTTCATATTCTCTCATTAAACTGTCTTGTTCTGCTTGGGTATTTACAATTCTATCGGAATTTATAAACTGGCCACCCTCTCTTAGACTTTCATAAATTTTCCCATATAATCTTTGCTTATCTATTTCATTAAAATGATGCAATGCAGCACTTGAAATAACAGCATCATAGCTATTGCCAAAATCAACTTCAAAAAAATCACCGCATATAATTTTTATTTCATTTGAAAACTCTCTTTTTTTCAAGTTTTCGAGCATATGCTCAGATCTATCAATCACAGTTACTTTTGCATTGGGAAACTTTTCTAATAATGGGATAAGTTCTAATCCTGTTCCTGCACCTAAGTCTAAAATATTAGTGATATTATCATTTAAACTCTCCGTTATGGCCTTTTTATTCTCCATCATTTTCAAATGCACACTATCATACTCATCAGCTTTGCTATTAAAGAATTCTTTTATTGATTCATTTCTTTCATTTAAGTTCATTTTATTTTTCTCCTTTAAATCTATTTCAATTATATACTATTTTTATAAAAAGACAAACCAATGCATTCCCTTTATTTATAAAGGTTAGAAACGCATTGGTTCAAATGTACTTAATTGGAGGCCCCGACCGGATTTGAACCAGCGATCAGGGAGTTGCAGTCCCATGCCTTACCACTTGGCTACGGGGCCATCCTAATTTAGTGCTCAAAAGCACAATATAATTTTAACTTAAATAGGTATAATTGTCAATTGTATTCACTTGTTGTAAAGTTGTTATATGAATGGAATTAATGTATAATAAATAATAGTGCAAACTAAATGCGAGGTGGTTATATGAACAAGAAAAGTAGGTTTAAAATTAATAAAGAGAAGCTAAATAAGAACGTGTTTCGTAGTTTAGCTATTATATTGTTAATTGGTTTAATTTGTAGTACAGGATTCACTGTATTTTCGATATTATTGTTTAGAGGAATTGAAAACAATATTAGGTTTTTAGCTATAGGAATTCTTATCAATATCTTAATAATTGGTTTAACAATTGAATTTAAGCTATGGAAAAAAGGATCATTGAAGTTTCTTTCTATTTTGTTTGCTATAGGTGTTATATATGCAGGAGCTATTTCATATGGTGGTTATCGCGCTGTAAGAATTTACCGAACTCTAGAGCAGATGACTACACCAGCTACTAGATTATATTCATCTAGTGTCGTTGTTTTAACTGATAGTGACATTCAGAATATAAATGATGCAAGACAAGGTAAAATTGGAATGCTTGATGAAGAAGATAATGTTGAAGGAACTGATATTCCAAAATTAATTATTGAGGAGCATGGTATAAGGGCTTCAAATATTGTAGTATATGATAACTATTTAATTTTACTACAAGCATTATTAGACGACGAGATTGATGCCGCGTTTTTGCCAACTAGATATCCTTCTATGTTTAACTCAATTGAAGAATTTGAAGATATAGAAGCAGAAACTAGAATTGTTTACTCAAGACAGTTGGAGCGCGACTCTAAAGAAGATGCTCATGAACAAAAAAGCTTAGATGAACCATTTACACTATTAATTATGGGAGTAGATGCTAGAGGAGACGGATTACCTGCATCATTTAATGGCGATGCTTTAATGTTACTCACATTTAATCCAAATACTTTAAATACCACTGCAGTTAGTATTCCTCGTGATACTTATGTACCAATAACATGTATGGGTAATAGAAGGAATAAGATTACTCATGCTGGTTGGGGTGGAACAAACTGTTTTATTCGTACTATTGAAAACTTCTTAGAAGTTAAAATTGATTATTTCTTAAAATTAAATTTTTCAGCTGCAGTTAATGTAATTGATGCAATTGGTGGTGTTGAAGTTGATATCCCTCATCCTTTCTGCGAACAAGATAGTCGAGATAGATGGGGAAATCATACTATTTTAGTTGATGGTGGACTTCAACATTTAAATGGTGAACAAGCTTTAGCTTTTATGAGAAAAAGAAAAGTTAGTGCAGTTCATAGAAGGAATTGTCCACCTAAATATACACAACATGCTGGTTATTGGAACGATTTTGTGCGTGGTGAAAGTCAACAAGCAGTATTTACTGCAATGATTAATAAAATGGGAGACTCTGTTAGAAGTTTTAACACAATAGAAGATATTCTTAATACTATTAGTAATAGTTCGACAACTAATATGAATATTGATACAATTCTTTCCCTTTATAATTTAGGAAGAAGATCAATAATAATGTCTAACAGTCAGGCTCAACACTTTACAATGCAAAGATTACATTTACAAGGACATGACGCCCATATTTATGACTGGAGTTTTATTCATAATGCTGGGTCAGGTCGTGTTCTATATAATTTTAATATATTTGCTGACAGTAGACGTGCGGTTATTGACGCTATGCATGAAAACTTAGGGCTACGTGCTGTTACGCCGGTTAAAACATTTAGTTTCTCTATTCATAACGAATTTGAACCAACTATTCGTGGTAGAGGCATTAGAACTGGAACAACTTTATTACTTATGCCAAATCTAATTGGTTCTGACGTAGAAGTTGCTAGAAGGTTTGCTGCTAACAATAATTTAAATATCATTATTAATTATGTAGATGGTGTTCAAGGACAATTTATCGGACAAATAGTTACTCAATCTTTACCTGCTAACTTAGATTTAGCTTTTGCGCCAACTAATCGAACCCTTACACTATCTGTTGTAAATCGAATTGTAATTAGTACTCCTGATCCTGATGATCCAGATGACCCTGATGATCCTGATGACCCTGATGATCCTGATGAATAAAAGAGATTATTACAATCTCTTTTTTTTGTAAATTAGGAATTGCTTATTATTAATATATATGCTAGAATACATTTTGGAAAAAGGGGGAAATACTATGGCAAAGTATTATCTTACAGAAAATGGGAAACCAAAAACTTTAAATGAGGTTACTTGGGCAAAGCTAAACTTTAGTGATTATGACCCTACTGTTTTAGAAGATATCGATAAATTTTGTATGTCTTTTAGTAATGAAGAGGAAATAAAAAAACATTTAGTAAATGTTGCCGTTAATGACTTAAACGATGGACTTATAACAGCAATACCTAATTTTAAAAACCAATTAAATATTAGATTTGTACATGGAAAGGCAGTTAGAACGCTTTCTTATGGACTTCCATATAAAAGTGACCATAAATACTTTGACTATCACTTTCTAAGAGATTATTTACTAAGCCTTAGAAACGATGCTACTTTCTTGTTAAGATTATCAAAAAGTTTTGATAAATCACCAATACAATTAACAAACACTGCTCTAATATATAGAAAGGGCCTATCACTAAGAAATGGAACATCTTTTTATGAAGAAGACCGATTTCACGACGCTATGACTGACTTTGTTAGAGTAGAAGTCCTAAAATATGACAAAGCCATAAAAGGATACACTACTGATTCACGTGGTAATGTACTATATCAATGGCGAAAACTACATGATTTAGCTATGTTTGTCATAAACTATACTAATCAATCTCAAGCCACTAAACCTACTGTTCAGAAAGAAAAACCAGTAGAAATAGAAGAATCACCACAATTAACACTTTTTTAAAGAAAAAAGACGTCAAATTTGACGTCTTTATTTTAATTTAATCGCACTACTGTCTGTATAATTGACAAATTTCTTTATTTTTTGAGGATAAGTCACTAATTCTTCTGTTCTACTATCAAAGAAAATATTACCATCGCTATACATAATATCAAGCTGACTACGATTGCCTTTTAAATGATAATCTTTAATAAATGCTTTTCTTATTTCAACTGATTGCAGTTGAATGTTTTTTTTGTCAATTCTTTGTAGTGATGACAAAATATTATTGAGAGCATATTCACTAAACAAAACTCCTGTAAAAATTAACACTTTTAGTTTATATAACTCTCTTGGTTCTAGACTCAATCCATCAATAAAGGCTAAATTATCCGATAAATATTGTTTCGCAGTACAGTGGTTCAAAACAGCATAATTTTTTTCTGAATCATACATTAATATTCCCTTGCTATCAATTAAGCCACTTGTCCCTATAATTGGTGTTTCAGGAGTTGCTATAATACTTGCATCATCGTCTTCTAAATGCACAATTTCTTTTTCATTAAGTTCTATTTTTGGAAAACGTCGTACATCGTCATTAATTTCATCGATTGCTTCTCTTAAACTCATTAAAGTCCCCCATTTCTCCATATATACTAGCATTTTTATTTATTTTGAGCAAGCTATTTTAATTCAAAATCTAATGTCCCCTGCTCCTTACCATTAACAATAAGTGTTACTGAATGTATCCCAGGATAATGTCTTCTTGTACTTACATCTTCAAATGAATGATTTCTATCATATTTTTTACTTTCATTTTTCTTAAATGATCCCTCTGATAATTGAAATATTTTACGATTTTTCTTGCCATTTGCTTTTACATAGTCAATTCCATACTCTAATCTTACTTTAGATGCATTTTTTGTTATAATTTCAAATGAAAAAGTAAGATTATCGCCAATATTTAGCGTTTTTGTATGTAAATTAAACCCCTTTACATCGACAGAATCGGTATCATTATAACCAAATATAGCCAATGCATCAGAATTACCCTTTTTAAGTAGCGTTCTACATGCATGTTTTATTATCCAATCGGTTTTATCACTTTTTCCATACCATTTTTTAGCAATCTCAACAACTAATTCCGGATGAGTTTTTGAAATATCGTTTAAGTTATTGGCAACACTTTTCCTTACATATAAAGATTCATCTTCTTTTAATTGCTCTAATATAGGCAAAATAGGTGTTGGATCTTTTTTATATTTATCTAAAGCTTGTCCCCAAGGAAGTACTGGTCTACACCCTTCACTAGATAGTCTTCTTCTATGCTCGTTTTTATCTTTTGACCATGCATACATTTGATTCATCGTTTTTTCTTCATAACTAATAATAAATGGTCTAATGGCAAATTCTGAAGAAAAATGTTCAGTAATTTTACCTAAAGCATTCATTGATATATCAAAGTCCTTTTCATCTTGACCATATACTTCAACATAGTCAGGAAAACTATAACATGCAAAACCATCATATTTTCCAAGCACTTTATTAATAACACCTATTGCATCCTTATAATCAGATGGTAAATACTTGCCTAAACCTAAAGTAACTTTTCTTCCTCTCGCTTTTAATTCTAAATCTTCCCATGTTTCATCAATCGTTGTTTTCAAAAACCCTTCTACCTCAAATGAAGGATATGCTGATTTAATAACTTCCGCAAATTCACGAAGTGATTTAGGATTTAACATGTTCTTTAATGGTACACCTTTTTCTATCATTAATATCTCCTATCTTGCTCTTTTTCTCTTAAACCAAGAAGGTAATAACCTTTTAGCACCTCTTGTTTCTTCTGCTTCTTCTAGTTCCTTGTCCCAATTGTCTATTTCTACATTAAATCCATATCTCTGCAGTAATTTAGTGCTTGCTTCATATTCATTACCAGAGAAGCTATACGCATATACATAATCACAATTAGTTCCTGGTTTTAATTTTTCTTCATCATTAAGCGGTAAAATCCATACTTCATTATTTTCTCTTGATGCGATTTTATACTTATCGGTAGGTGGAACCTCTAGTAATTCTTCCCATGTTGAAATCAATTTAGGTGGCATCTTCTTAACATCTTTTGGTGGATGCAAAGTTTGTATGTAACTAGGATCCCCCGTATACATATATCTACTATGATCAACACCACGCTCAATCTTAAATTTATCTTTACAAATACTATATCTTCTTTCTTTAATTAAAAACTCATTTTCTCTTGTAAATATTATCTCAAAATGATTGTCAAAGATTTTCCCATCTTCGCTTGTTATTATATGCTGCCTGTCTGTTGATAAAAATCCTCTCTCAGTTAAAGAAAATGGTTCGACTTCATCAATAGTCTTTTTCTCCCATGCTTTTGCTTCCCATTCTTTTTCTACCTTTTCTCGTCTTTTTTGTCTTTCTTTTTCATTATCTGCAAAAAATAATTCTGGCATAATGAACACTGGAGAATTTTTTCTATTGTATTCTTTCAATATACTTTCATTATCTAAAGGCAACTTAATTCTATCCACTGTTTGATCAAATTCATTAGAACTTATATAACTTATTGCTTCTCCAGCATTTACAGCTGCCCACATATCAAAAATAATTCTAATATCTTCTTCTGGTTGTCTTTCTAAATAACTTCTAACACCTGCCCCATCAAGAGTAATCTCTCTTTCTTCACGATCAAAACTATTAATACTTAATTGTTCTACTAATACATCACCATTAAAAATCCTTTTGAATAATTTAAAGTTAAAAACGCTTTTTTCACCAGCACAAGTAATATCCGCATATATTTTGTCACACTCAAAAATATGATTATGTTGTCTTTCTGTTACTGGTCTATCATGATATGGAAAATAATGTCTATCTTTATCTTTTAAATAGTTGTGAATAGATAAATCAGTATTTTTACTTACTGGAACCTTTAAATACAATATTCCATCTTCACTAAACACAACTTGATTACTTCCTCTTGTTAGCATCATTTGCACTCTATTACCTAAACAATATTTGGCGTCTATTTTACTTATGGACATAACATCTACCTCCAATTAAGATACTATTATACATTAATTTTCACTATAAAAATACGTATTAATTACTTTTTTTAAAATAAAATAAAAGCACCTTATCGAGGCGCTCTTTTTATTAGTTTTGCATGCATAACTACTCTATAGTTGTTATCACGATGACATGTTGATAAAGTTAATACTCTGTCATTTGAATTTACAGTAGTATTAAAATTAAAATCACTCTGATTAATCATCATTTGTAGCCATCTATTATACTCACTATCATTTGGAAAATTTATTGTCATATACAAGTTATCAACCTTAGGTATTGTATAAACGGAGAATACACGCCATACAGTATTTTCTGTCGGTGTAGACAGCCTTACCACATGATTATTAGAATTTCTAACCCACCTTGTTTGTAAGATAGTCCTTAAGTCTCCAAACATAATGCCACCAGCTCTTGAATGACCATATAAAATAGTATTCCTATCTAAACTGCGAGCATTGTTTCTATAATCCATAAAAACCCAACCAGCTTTGTTTCTTCTTTTTCTGAAAGAATGGTTTAAATAATAGCTATTATTGCTTGTCTGAACAACTGGATAATTAATATTTGTACCACTAACATTAACAAACGCTACAGTATCTCTATTAATCGCTAAGAGCTCATTAAAATCAACATTAATAAACGGCAATCTAATAAAATCCCAATAATCATTACGAGGATTTTCTGGTTGATTAACAATTTCCACTTCTTCTAAATCTTCATCATCAAGTTCTTCAACTTCAACCATATCTTCAATTTCCGTTATTTCATTATTAATACTACTTTGATCTAGATACCATCTTACCCCAAAATAAGCACTAATTATAAAAATGAGAATACATACAACAAAAAATGGTTTTGACAAATTAATGTCTTTCTTTTTCCATTCATCAACCTTATTTTCCTTTTTTACTTTATCAACTGCATCTTTATTTGTAGTATCTTCTTTCATTTTTTTGCTTTTTTTAGTTTTTTTCATATCATCACCTTACCAAAAAGAATTACAAAATGTAATTCTTAAATTATTATACTTTTGTTTTTTTTGTTTGTAAAGCCTTTTTTCCAAATAATGCCATACCTAATAGTCCAAATACATTAGCCAATAAAATAGTATATATATTGTCTCCTGTTTCTGGTGATTCTGGATTTCCCATTCCTAACATTTCTGCAAACACATAGTTGCTAAAGCTGCTTGCTTCGAATAATACAAATTCTTCACAATCTGATAATTTAAACTTAATGGGTTCCGCCCAGTAATATTGAATATAGAACAATTCTAGCAACCCAAATTCAAGTCCCATATCATTTAATAGCGCGATAGGAACTGCTACTTGTACCGTCTGCCAATCCACTGGTTGTTGATATGCTTGCAAAGCTTCCGACCATAACTTCAAATCAAGAATTAAGATGTTTCCTACACCAAACTCATTTCCAGATATACGTTCAGCGATTATATCCATTATTTCCTTAATCTTGTCTTCATCATCATTGTCATCTAAATTAACTTCTAATACAGTGTCTCCAGGGATAACTCCACTATCAGCAGATAACTTAAAAGTATATTCTTCTCCATCAAATTCCGCAACTGTTTCCTCTTCTTCTACCTCAGTGAATTGTGCTTCTAAATTTGCCTTACTAATAATTCTAATTGTATGGCGCTGTCCTAAAATCGTCAAGTATATTGTGCGATCTCCACCGCCTGTACCAAACATTATGTATGCTGCTCCATGATTCCAGTTTCCTTTATCTTCATAAAAAGAAATAACTGGATCTGTTAAACTAATTCCCGCAGCAGCATTTTCACCTTTTGAACCACATACTCCCCAATTTCGTCTGCCACCATCCATTCTAACAAAAGAAACTCTTTCGGGTGATGAGTCTGAACATCTTCCTGCAGCCATATTTTCAGTTTTTGCGTATTCTAAATCTGCCATTACTTCTTCCCGCCACATAAAAGCATCGTAGAAATTAACTGCTATCATTGTCGCAGCATTATCTACAACAATAAGATAGTCATTCCATCCTTGATTACGAACATCAACTTGACACCAATCATTACCTGCACCACAACTCGGACCTACTTGTTTGAATTCTAATGCAGAGGCATTTGTAGCAAACGCAAACAAAGCAACAAAGCATAAAATTCCTAGACTAAATAATTTTCTCATTTTCAAGACCTTCCTTTCTAATACTTCTATTATATTATTGTATTTATACCAATACAATAATATGTGCTAACATTTAAAAATCTTTAATAATTGGAGGGGTTTTTATAATATTTCTTTATCAAAATTAAGTGTTTTTAATTGGTAAAAAAATTAGCAAAACTTTGCTAATTTTCTCACTTCTTTTTCTATAATTTCTTTGGTTTTGCTGATGTATTAGTATTAATTATAAGATTTGATTGATTATTTGCTCTTGTATTTAATTTTATCTATTTCTGATAATATCAATTGCTTTATCTGTACACCTTTTTCTGACATTGGTTCGTTACTATACCCATAATATATATCTAAATCTTCTTCTGACATAGATGGTAAATACTTTTTTTCAATACGATGCTTCCTGCGCAAATAAAGCGAATCATTTGTTGTTATTCCAGCTCTTTTTCTATCAATTTGTCCTTTTGTTTCTTTCCTTAAAGTTGGATTTACTCCCTTTTCATATTGAACAATATCAGCATGTCCTAACAAATAAATAGGTTTGTTTTGATAATTATATAATTCTAAAATATCAATTAAATTCACACAATCTTTATTAAGAACTTCTTGATAAGCATTGTTAATATATTGCATCATTACGTTCTCAATCTGGTTTTTTATACTTTTATATATTTCGCTCTTTTTATAATTTGAATTAATTGTTTTTTCTTCTATTAAACATCCAACTAAATAATTTAAATCACTTTCAATAAAATAGTCATGTTCATGTCTAAAAAATTGAACAACATCAAAACACTTTTTAAGTTGACCGTCTTCGTCTGTTAAATCTAAATTAAATCTTATATCACCAATATTTTTAAAACCATACTTTTCTCTAATTGCTATGCCCAAAATATCCTTAATATCAATGTGATTATATACATGTCTTTCATTAGTATACTCATATCTTTTTTTATGAGCTGTTTTTTCAACGGCTTTTATACGTCCATCTAAAACAAAAACAATTTTGCCTAAGGAAGAGTCATATAACTCATTTTGTAATTGATGAAAACTAAAAAAGGTCCTAGGGAAGTGACTAACTGAAATGTGTTCCTGTTTGCAACTAGCGTTTTTATAATTTCTATGAAAATATGGCAAATTCAAATTAGTAGCCATTTGCGCTGAAGTAATACCGTTTTTCATTATTGAGAAATATCTTGCAAAATCAAAATCTATTGAATGATAATAAAAGTAATCAATATCATCAAAAGTAAGCCTTTTTGGTGCCATAGTTAATTCCCCCTCGTAATTGATTATTCTATCATAATATATATTTTTTAACAAAAAAATTATATAAAAAGAATGATTTCTCATTCTTAATACATTTATTTAATTTATTATTGATTCTAATAATGTTATTAGTTCTTTTTCAGAAATTCCTCTAGTCTCAATATCAAAATAAATATCATCAATTTTAAATACAGTAAAATAAATATCTTCATATTGAATAATTATTAATGGAACATTATTTATAGTTGATTCTTTTAAATTATCTTCAAGAAATAAATAATCTCGAAATGGGGGATTATTTTTAGCCATTGCAATAGTAATCGTTGGTATAGTTTCTCCTTCACGAACATAAACTACTCTACAATCAATTAGTTTATCATATTGATCTGAAGAAAATTTTCCATATAAACAATAACTATCTAATGTTAAATCGTTCGGTATTATTAATTCTTTATTTAACCCATATTTTTGAAAAATATCAATAGTAGTTATTTGCCTAATATCAGCATCTACTCTAAGAGAACCACGTATAATATTGTCAGTATTATTAATTATAATATTATTTTGGGTATCCTTAGAACTATCTAATAAAGTATTTGGTCTATTACTAAATTGGACAACAATACCAACAATTAATAACAAACATATTGGTACTAAAGAGTACTTAAACCAGTTGTTTTTTTTCATATCTTCTTTCCTTTCAATTTTAGAAAGTATTTGATTATAATTATTATCTTTATCAAATCTTTCTTTTAGCTTTTTTTTCATTTTGTTTTTATCAGACATTTTAATCATTATCCTTTCCAAACAATTCGTTTAATTCTTTTAAAGTTCTATACAAATGATTTTTTACTGTTGATTCATTAAGCGTTAATTCTTTAGCAATTTCTTTAATAGTAATATCTTCAGCATAATAAAGATAGAATATTTTAGCAATTAAGTTATTCTTATGATTTAAATAATCCCAGATTTCATCCTTGGTGATGTTTTCAAAAACATGGTTTTCTAAATCAAAATTACTCTGTACAATATTATTTATTTCTTCATCATCAACACTATTACTTATAAATATAGTTTTAATCACATTCATTAAGCTATAATGTTTTTTTAGCTTATTTTTTGCAATTCCTATAATATAAGCTTTGATATCTTCAATATCTTGTTTCTTCATCATTTTAAATAATTCAATGTATGTTTCTTGAACAATATCATTAACATCATCTAAATTATTGCACTTGAATATTACATATTTTAAGACATCATTATACGTATCATTGTATACTGTTTCAAACGAATTTTGAGGTTGTTGAGTACTCATTTTTTCCACCTCTACTTATATAGTGCTTTTTATTATCTAAAAAGTTTCAAGTTATATTAAAATATTACTATAAAATTTATAAAAAAGCATTAAAAAACCCGTAGTTACGGGAATTTTAAAAATTGGCGGAGCTATCGCCCCATTAAATGCACTTTTATTTATTTGAAATTTTTCTTGTTGAACTTAATTTATTTTCAATCTGTGATCTTGCTGATTTCATGATATTCCCCGCATCTTTTGTATCCTCTTTGAGTTCTTCTATACCTTGTGAATCATTTTTAATATGTATCTCGCGTGCTGTGACTTCTCCAAGGTTAGTCAACGCTAAATCAATATCTGAAAAATGGTCTCTTACATTTTGTTTTGGCATCAATCCGATTTGCGCTCTTATTTGTTTAGCAGTGAATCCAAACCCATATTTATATATTTGATTAGTTAGCACTGCATAATCATTCCTTTTTGCACCACGTTCCTGCCATTCATCTGTTAGTTTATTTCTATTCCTAATCCCTAAGAGGCGATTGTCTATCCATGATTTACTATATCCCTTTAATTCATACGTATCACGCGCGCGCTTTACAGCTAACTCAGGGTCATTTATTTCATCGATGCGTTCTGCTCCAACTTGAGCCAACCATTGTTTAAAAGGTTCCGCCCGCGGACTAGTAATAGACTGAATAATTCTCAAAATACCTTTCGTATCTGAACATAATATTTCCCTGCTCTTGCCATCTTTTGTTGGCAATTTAAGTGGTGTACAAATTGTCCCCCAGTTGGAATTTAATTCCTTATCTCTGGTTCTAAGCTTTTTTACATATTCCCGAACATTCGCTGTCTCACTTAATATTTCTACTATGTCAGCTATACTAAAATACCAATCATCATTGTACCAAGTCTTTCTTATTTCTTTTTCCTCGAAGAGTGCTAATTTATTTATCATGCCTATCTTTTCTCCTTTCTTATCACTCACATTACCATTATATCATAGCTCAGCAGTTAAACGCAAACAAATGTTCCTTTTTTGGACAAAAAAACATATATTTCTATACGCTTTTTATTTTGAAACGAACTACATTAAGGGTCCGTTTAATACTCAAATGGTGGAGGCGATGGGAATTGCACCCATGTCCGAAACAACCTGTATGTAGATATCTACAAGCTTAGTTAGATGGTTAAATGTCCCTAAATAGTTGGCATCCAACTACCCTATATAGGTAAGATTATATGATTCATAATTGCTTATAATCATCACAATTATATATCCCACTAAATATGAGCCCCTTTATTAACTTTGTGGGAAAAAATTAATAATGAGCTAGCTCGCTAAATTAAGCGTATGCTAAATTATAATTACTGTTTCCAGTTATTTTTTTTGGTGTACTTAACGTGTACCTCCGGCTTGCCATCTAAATACCAGTTATCCCGTCGAAACTAGGCGCCCCCAGTCCATAAAGTATAACAAAAAAAAGAAATATTTTCAACATTTCTTTTTAAGTACTAATAGCTGTTTTAGTTATTTCATTATATAGTTGTTTATAGTCAGTTACTGGAACAAATTCTATTTGTTCTTTTACCTCTTTTGGTATTTCTTCTAAATCAACGATATTTTCTTCGGGAATAAATATTTTCTTAATGTGATTTCTAATTGCTCCAATGCTTTTTTCTTTAAGTCCGCCAACAGGTAGAATACCTCCTCTTAGAGTTATTTCACCAGTCATCGCGATATCATTATCTATTTCGATATTAGTAAAAGCACTTATTAATGATGTAACTAGTGTTACTCCCGCACTTGGGCCATCTTTTTCAACAGCACCATTAGGTATATGAATATGAATATCATTATCACATAATACATCATAATCTATTCCAAAATGATCACAGTTAGATTTTATATAACTAAGTGCAATTGTCGCACTTTCTTTCATTATATGTCCTAGAGATCCAGTTAAGATAAGTTCTCCTTTACCTTTATAGTAGTTTACTTCTATAGGTAACACTTCTCCTCCATATGGTGTATATGACAAAGAACTTACTACTCCTACTTGACCTCTTAATCCATTTTTTAATGGTTCAAATTTTTTCTTACCTAAGAATGTTTCCACATTATTAATTGTTAATACTGGTTTTGTTTTCTTAGTTTTAGTAGTTACTATTCCGGTAACTATTTTTCTAATGGCTTTAGAAAACTGTCTTTCTAGTTCTCTAACACCAGCTTCTTTTGTATAATGTCGTATTACTTCTAATATAACTTGATCATATACTCTTAAGTATTCTAAACCGTTTTCTTTGCATATTTTAGGTATTAAATGTTTTTTGGCAATATGCTTTTTCTCAAACTCAGTATATCCGTATAAATCTATTATCTCTAGTCTATCTGCTAAAGGATGTGGTATGTCATCTATTGAGTTTGCTGTTAGAATAAACATTACTTTTGATAAATCATAATCTGTTTCTAAATAGTTGTCTCTAAAAGAATGATTTTGACTAGAATCTAATACTTCTAATAGAGCGCTTCCTGGGTCTCCCCTTACACCGGTCACTAATTTATCTATTTCATCTATTAAAAATACAGGATTATTGCTTTTTGCTTTAATCATACCGCTTATTATTCTTCCTGGCCCTGCTCCAACATAAGAACGCCTATGACCAACTATTTCGGCTTCATCATCTACTCCACCAACAGATATTTTAACAAAATTACGATTAATGCTTTTCGCAATACTGTATGCTAAAGTTGTTTTTCCGGTTCCTGGTGGCCCAACTAAACATATAATTGATCCTGATGATTTTTTACTATAATCTTTTACAGCTAGATACTCTATTATTCTTGTTTTAACATCATCTAGGCCATGATGTGACTGATTTAAGTTTTCTCTTACCTTTTTTAAATCTAGTAAGTCTTCTGTTACGCTACTCCAAGGTAAACTCAGTAAAGTATCAATATATTTTCTAACAATTGCTATTTCTGGAGATATTGATGGTAAGGTTTCATACCTACTAATATCTAGACTTATTTTTTCTCTTATTTCTTTTGAGCAATCAAGGTTTTCTAACTTTTCATTTAAGTGTACAACATCGCTTTCTTGTACTGATAGTTCACCTAATTCGTTTTTTAATGCTTTTATTTTTTCTCTAAATATAAATTCTTTTTGTGATACATCCATTACATCTTTTACTTTTGCATCAAGTCTTTTTTCTATTTCAAATAGTTCTTCTTCATGATATATATCTTCAAGAACCATTTCTGTTCTTTTTAATGAATTAGTGCATTCTAAATACTGGCGTCTTCTATCTAAAGAGATTTGCAAGTAATTCGCTATTATATCTGTCATATCTGAGATTGTTTCTGCTCCATCAATACTTGATATAACACTGTTACTTATAGTAGGAACTAGCTTTATATAACTATCTATTTCCTTTTTTAGTTTTCTTCCAACTGCAAAATTCAGTTGTGTTTCAACATATTCATCTGGTAAAGCAGATAAAGTCCCTTCAATAATCTTTGAGACAACATATCTATATTCATGACAAACTGCTCTTATCAGACCCTTTAATACAATTCTGATTTTGCCGTTTGGTAATTCTAATTTACTATTAACTCTTGCAACTGTTCCAATTGAGGGAATATCACTTAAATCAAGGCTTTCCTCCAAAGGATTTTGTTGTGTCACTATAAATAACTGATTATCATTTTCTTCAGCTACACTCATAATGACTTGCATATCTTCTTCGTTATCAAGTTCAATTCTTAGTTCGTTTTTAGGCAGAAGGATGAGATTCTTTAATATAAGAACTGATAGTTTTTTTGCTTCCATAGCTCACCTCCGTCACAGTGTTTTTTATTATAACACAAAACATTTAATTGTAAACAAAAAAGACCAAAAATTAAATTTTAGTCTTTTTTCTATACTTACAAATGTCTTTTAACTGACAATTCTCACATTCTGGCATTTTTGCTTTACAGTGATATCTGCCAAATAATACAAGCTGATTATGTAACTTTTTCAAAGAATAACTCTTGAATTTTTCAGTTAATTTCTTCTCAATTGTCAAAACATTATCATTATGTTTTGCTAATCCTAATCTTATACTAACTCTAGTCACATGAGTATCTACTGCAATACACTCTAAACCATATAATTCGGATAATACCACATTAGTAGTTTTTCGTCCTATTCCGTTTAAACTTTCAAGAAATTTTCTATCGTTAGGGACAAATCCACCAATATTCAATAATTTATTTGTTATTGAATGTATATAACTAGCCTTTCTTTGATACGTTCCATTAGGTTTTATTATTTGTTTTATATCTTCGATATCAGCATTAGCAAGCAGTTCTAATGTCCTATATTTCTTGAAAAGAACTTCAGTTACTTTATTAACTCCCTTATCTGTTGAATGCGCGCTTAGCATTACAGCAATTAAGAACTCATAATCTTTAGTATAGTTTAATTCTGATGTTGGATTAGGATATAATTCATCTAAATAATTAACTATCTTGTTTATCATTTAACCAATCATAATCAAACATTTCTTTATTATTTTTTTGTTTCTTAAATTCTTTTCTGTTTTTTTCAACATCAGCAGCTGTTTTTATACCTTTTTTATTCCATTCAAATACTATTCTATCGATATATCTAAAGTTAGTAACACCATTATATATGGCTTCTTTTAATGCTAGAAGTAGTAATTCTTCACTGTAACCAGTGCTTTTCCATCCATTGATTATTTCATATTCTGTTGGAGATAATCCTCTACCTAATTCTTTCTCATATATATCAAATAAATTAGTACTTTCTTTTTTTGTATCTTTTTTCATTAATAAAAAAGCCATTTTTTCATATAAGAGATCTAAATTTATTTCTTCACTATGAACGTTATTCTTTTTAACTATATCTAAAGTTAAAAAGCCTTTTTCAGACAAATTATTAATAGTTTCAAGAACAATCGCGACCTTTAAGTTTAAGTCTTTTCCTATATTTTTAGGATTATAATCACTGTTATTACTATTCCATAAATAAATTAGCATTATAAACTCTAATTCTGTTAATTCTAGCTTTTTATAATTAAATAATAATAACTGTGGTATTTGATACGTTCTTTCTTTAAGTAATTGTAGCATTGTTTCCATACTATCACCCACACTCATTATACATTATAAAAAAAAAGGGTACAACCCTAATATTTTTGTCCACATGTTAAGCAGTGTGGATCTGATTCGTTTTTCTTTGGTTGACCACAGTTTCCGCATAAAATAACTTTTTGAACTGATGGTTCAACTGGGGCTTGTTGTGGTACTCCCACTGGTGATCCTACTGTTGGCATTACTTGTGGTTGTGGTATTGGCGATACTTTCGGAGATGTAGGTTGATTAACTTCTGCCTTTTTTATACCAAACACACCTACAATTGTATACCATTCTTCACGAACATTGATAACTACTAATAAAATTGTTGATATTACAATGAACCAAAATCCTACTCCAGCTTTTCCAAAACCAGAAATTGCTAGAGGATGCATTAATAGTATAAAAGATAATGTTGCTCCTGTTGTCAAATATGTTGTTTGTTTTCCTTTCTGGAAGAAAAAAGCAACTATTGGTATTATACCTAAAATGATGAAAAATACACTTAAAATCTTATATTCATCCCAAAGACTCACTCCAACTATATTAAAGACTTGTTCAATTCTTATAAACGGCATAAAAACAGCCAATATTAATAAAATTCCCGCTACTATTCCACCATATTTATGTAGTTGTGATTGACTCAAACTATTAATTGATGATTTTATGTCAGTAAACGCGGCAGAAATATCAATTTGATCTTTTTCTGCTTCTACTTCAAAAGGTACACTAGTCAAAGGTGTCTGATTTGAACCAACTGGTGCAAGTACCTGTGGTTGTGGCTCTGGTTGTTCTATTTGTGGCACCTCTGGTGGTGGTACATTCTGAGGTGGTGGCATTTCTACTTGTGGCGGCAATGGTTGTGGTATTGGTTGCTGTACTTGGGGCATTTGTGGTTGTACTTGTGGTATTGGTTCTTGGACCTGAGGCACTTGTGGTTGTACTTGTGGTATTGGTTGCTGTACCTGAGGTATTTGTGGTTGCGCTTGTGGTACCTGAGGTATTTGTGGTTCTGGTTGATACATTACAGGTTGCTGAGGAGTTTGGGAATCAGCTTGTGGTATTTGTGGTTGGGCTTGAAATATTCCTGGTTGTTGTGGTACCTGTGGTACATTTGGTTGTTGGGGCTGGGGTTGATATTGCCCATTCATTTCTTGATTCATACTTTTTATTCTCCTACTCTGTCAAAATTATAGCATAAAAGCTCTTTTATATCAATTCCCCTTGAGTCAAAAAAAATATGGATTTATCCATATTTTACATGATTTCTGATATTATTCTTGGTAAATTTGTTTTCAAATCACTATTGAATTTTAAAAGTAGGTTCGCGACTAATTCTGGTTCTTCTACAACGATTACTTCTTCATTATCATATTCTGCTATTATGTATTCTTGAAAATCGTCTTGGTTAAGTAAATATACGTATTTCTTAGCTTGTTCTTCTACTATGGATGCAACAATATATTCTTTGTCATTATCCAATGTCCATGTTTCGCCATGTTCTAACATATTTTTACCTCACATTCTCTGCTTCTTTTATTAGTTGTTCTTCTTGTTTTCCAGCTCTACTATATACTATTAATCCGCCAATTACCGTACCTATTCCTGCAAATATTTTGATTCCTTCGGCATTGTCAGGTAAAAATTGTCTTAAACTACCAGCTCCAGAAAAAAGTGCACTAATAGAATCCCAACAATTTTGTGCGGCGACCATTGGAGTTATGCCATACTCAGACACGAGCACTGGTGTTGCAATCATTCCGCTAGCAAATAATATTGCTGCAATAATTTTTTTTGTTTTTACTGCCCCTTTGGCTTTTTTTCTATTTTTTATTTTTATTCTGATGACCTTAGGTTCTTCCGAAGTTAACTCCTCCACTGATTCTTCTATATCAATTTCTGGTATTTCCGGTTCTACATACACTATGGCTTCATTTTTAGCATGATTATATACAACAGTATCCTCTAAAGACGTGTTTCCATTCAAAGCTGCATCGATTGCTTCTACCATTTCTAATTCTTCATCTTTAATTTCTTCATCAATAGCATTTGATATGCTTTCTACTATATCTTCTTGCTCAGAGTCTAATTCTTCCATCATAGAATCATATGAGTGTAAAGATGAGATAGATTGTATCTTTTCTGCTAATTCAATCTCGTCTACTTGTTTATTCATAAGTTTATTACATATTTCTTCGTAAGGTAGGAAGCATCTTGGTGGAGTATGCTCAAATTTCTTAATGCTATCAATAATCATTTCTTCCGGCCAGTGCATAACATATATCGATAAAGCCTCCGCGATGTCTTCTGTTAATTCACTTCTTTTAGCAAGTTCAACTTCACTTGCCGCTTTAAGAATTTGAAAAATATTTTTCTCATCTGTTTGGGCATATACTTGATATCTAAAATCGTCTAAATTAAAGTTAAGCTCTTCTTTTGTTGATAATTCTTCTAATATTCTATTTATATCAAATTCTATTCTATAAAGCATAATCTGATCATACACAGCTGCTAGATCATAATCTAATAACTTAGCATATTCTATAACATCCAAACATAGTTGATTATATATAGCGGCATCCATTTCTTCCTTATATTCTTTTATAAGTGATTCCTCTATTACACTACCAACATCGACGTATCTTTGTAGTTCATTACACGCATCTATAATTATAGGCGCGATTTTGCTTAAGGCCTCTTCCTTATCACTAGCATTTTCATATTCTTCATTTATTCTTTTGATAAGGCTTTGCTCATTCTTTTTATCATTCATTTCGGTAAGTATTAAACTTTGTGTCTTAGATGATATTAAGCCTTCATTTCCTGCTTTAATTATACCTTCTGTCAATTCTTCTTGTGATCCATCAACTGTTTTTACTAATTCTCTAGCTAATTCCTCTAAATATTCATTTGTAAGGCTTCCATCAGTAAGATCCTTGTCATAAAAACGCAAGAAATTAACAACACTTTCTGAAGGTGTCATTTCGATTGGAAGTTCAGCACCATCTTCAAGTTCTTTAAAACTTGCATCTATGTTTTTCGCTCTTTCCATATCTACAACTAAATTGATAAATTCCATCACTCCAAAAGATAAACTCGAATTCCAATCTAGATTATATTTTTTAGCTACTATTTCAGAATGCTCTTTAGTTAAATATTTTTGTCCTTTTATTACTTCAATAGCCCTATCTTCATTTATTACACTTGAAATAATTTCCCTCTCTTTGGAAGAAATATTCAAGCCCATTATTATATCTTTTTCTTCGTCTGTAAATTCAAACATAATACACCTCGTACTTTATCTTTATTAAGTATATTATAGCATACATTTTTTCATAAAAAAAGCATTAAATTAATTTAATGCATCTTTTAGCTTTGAACCAGCTTTGATAGTTACTGCAACTCTAGCAGGAATATTTACAACTTCACCAGTCTTAGGATTACGTCCTTTTTTAGCAGGTTTGTTTTTTGCTGTAAATGTAGCAAATCCTGTCAATGCAACTTTCTTTGTGCTCTTTAATCCTTTAATAATTCCGCTCATCGCTGCATCTAGTGCACGAGTCGCATCTGCCTTTGTCATGTTTGTTTCTTCTGCCATGTAATTAACTAAATCTGTCTTAGTCATTTAATTACCTCCCTATTTCTATAAGCATTCTTGGCTTACATTCTAAGAATATCATAAACGAGAATTAAAAGCAAGAATTTTGGCATATTTTTCTTAATTTTCAAGGGTTTTTTTGATGATTTAGCCAATTTGTTCCTATTTATGTTTGAAAACTAATATTTAGCCCTAAAATAGTGCATTATATAAAACAACTATAATAATTATTATTACTGCTAAAATAGCCGCGAAAGTAGCAAAATTAATAGCCGTTGCGACAATTCTATTGTTTCCTTCTAAAGGTTTAGTTAATTTATAATTCTTTTTTGTTTTAATAACATGTACCCTAGTTTGTGGAGTGATTTCTCCTAATGATGGCTCTTTTTGTATATTACTTTGAGGTAAAAAGTCAACTGATGCTGGATTAGTATGATCTATTCTCTGTTGTTCTAGAGTGACCGAGGTTCCACACACTGTACAAACAGGAGCTCCAATATGAAGTTCAGCACCACAATTATTACATCTCACAACCATCTCCTACTTTCTTTTTATTATTATACCATGTTTATTTTGTTCTGTTAATACTATTTATTTTTCTGAAGGTAGTCTTCTAACTTTTTAAAAGTTGGGTTTGCTTTTAAATCCGTTTGTTCTAATTGTTCAAAAAGTTTTTTCTGATCTTTAGATAATTTATTAGGTATTTCTACAGTTATTATAATATACATATGCCCTTTTCTACCTGTTTGGACATTTTCTACACCCTTATCTTTTAATCTATGTTTATCTCCTGTACTACTTCCACTTGGTACAGTTAGTTTAACATTACCATATAAAGTTGGAATATCCCTTTTACAACCAAGCACTGCTTCTGTAATTGATATTGGTAATTCCAAATATATATCATTATCATCTCTTACATATAGTTCATGATCTCTAACAAAGAATTCCACATATAAATCTCCATTAGGGCCACCATTAGACCCTGCTCCACCTTTACCTGCTAATCTTAATTGATTTCCGGTGTTAACGCCTGCTGGAACTTTGACTTCAATATCAGTTTTCTTGATGTTTTTACCTCTGCCACGACATTTACTACATTCACTTTCATATGTAACACCCCCGCCATTACAACTAGGACATGCTGCTTGTGACATAAAAGATCCAAACATTGTTCTTTGTTCTGAGGTTATTACACCTGTTCCTTGGCATCTAGAGCATTTTTTTTCACCTAGTCCACCTTTACCATCACATTTATCACAATCTTCAGATACATCTACATTAATAGTTTTTTTTGTTCCAAAAACAGCCTCTTCAAATGTTAAATTAACACGGAGAATCGAATCACTGCCTCTTCTGCCACGATTTCTTCTGCTAGTTCTTCCTCCACCGAATCCGAAGCTTCCACCGAAGCCTCCACCAAATATTTCACTAAATATATCGCCAAAGTCAAAATCAGAAAAATCAAATCCTGCTCCACCGTTCATTTGATCAAAAGCAGAATGTCCATATTGGTCATATTGACGTCTCTTACTTTCATCACTTAAAACAGCATAAGCTTCTTGGGCTTCTTTAAATTTTTCAGATGCATTAGGAGCTTTGCTAACATCTGGATGATATTCCTTAGCCAGTTTTCTAAATGCACTTTTGATATCTTTCTCAGAAGCATCTTTATTAACTCCTAAGACCTCATAATAATCTTTCTTACTCATAATACACCTCTAAATTAATTATTAAACTACAAGGAAGTTCTAGATTTCTAGAACTTCTATAATTTATTCTTTTTCCTCGAACTCAGCGTCCATAACCTCAGAGTTTTCTTCTGCCTCGGTATCATCACTGTTTTCTTCTCTTTCTTTTGCTGCTTGTTCATATACTTTAGTTGCAAGCCCCATAGCTGTTTCCTCTAAAGCTTCTTTTTTAGCTTTAATATCATCGATATCATCACCTTCTAAAGCCTCATTTAATTCTTTAATTTGCTCTTCTGCTTTTTCTTTTTCAGTTTCTTCTACTTTATCTCCTAAGTCTTTAATAGCTTTTTCTGTTGCATATACCATTTGTTCAGCATCATTTCTAATATCTGCTTCTTCTTTTCTTTTCGCATCTGCTTCTTTGTTTGCTTCTGCTTCTTGCATCATTGTTTCTATTTCTTCATCTGTTAAATTTGTAGAAGCTGTTATTGTAATAGATTGTTCTTTGTTTGTTCCTAAATCTTTAGCACGTACATTAACAATACCATTAGCATCAATATCAAATGTAACTTCTATTTGAGGTATACCACGTGGTGCGGGAGGTATATTAGTAAGTTGAAACCTACCTAATGTTTTATTGTCTGATGCCATTGATCTTTCACCTTGTAATACGTGAATATCAACAGCTGGTTGATTATCTGAATATGTTGAAAATATTTGTGATTTACTTGATGGTATAGTAGTGTTTCTATCAATCATTGTTGTACATACACCACCTGCTGTTTCTATTCCTAGAGTCAATGGAGTAACATCCAATAATACAATATCTGATACATCTCCAGCTAAAACTCCGGCTTGAATTGCAGCACCCATCGCGACTACTTCATCTGGGTTAACGCCTTTTGAAGGTTCTTTTCCTAATTCTTTTTTAACTGCTTCTTGTACTTTAGGAATACGTGTTGATCCACCAACTAATAATACTTTATCAATATCTTTTGGTTTTAGTTTAGCATCCTTTAAAGCCTTACGAACTGGATCTAGTGTTTTTTCAACTAAATCATCTATTAGTTCTTCAAATTTTGCTCTAGTTAATTCAGTTTCATAACTAACTCCTTGGGCGATAAATGGTAAGCTAATCTCTGTCTTAGTTGCAGACGAAAGTGTTTTTTTAGCTTTCTCTGATTCGTCTTTAATTCTTTGCATAGCCATTTTATCATCTTTTAAATCAATCTTATGTTCTTTCTTAATCTCTTTTACAATATAATCAATTACTCTTTCATCAAAGTCATCACCACCTAGTTTATTATTCCCACTAGTAGACTTAACTTCGAATACACCATCACCTAACTCAAGAATTGAAACGTCAAATGTTCCTCCACCTAAGTCATATACTAAAATAGTCTGTGCATCTTCTTGTTTATCCATTCCATATGCAAGTGCGGCAGCAGTAGGTTCGTTAATTATTCTTTCTACTTCTAAACCAGCAATCTTACCAGCATTTTTTGTTGCTTGTCTTTCTGAATCATTAAAGTATGCTGGTACAGTGATAACTGCCTTTGTAACGGTTTCTCCTAAATAGTCTTCTGCTGTTTTCTTTAATTCTCCTAAAATCATCGCACTTATTTCTTCTGGTGTATAATTTTTGCCATTTGCTTTTACTTTTTTACTTGTTCCCATTAATCTTTTTATTGAAGAAACAGTATCTGGATTTATAATTGCCTGTCTTCTAGCAACTCCTCCAACATTAATTTCTCCATCTTTAAATGCTACTACCGAAGGTGTTGTTCTTTCTCCTTCTGAATTTACAATTACTTTTGCTTCTCCACCTTCAAATATACTTACACAACTATTTGTTGTTCCTAAATCTATTCCTATAATTTTACTCATATTATCATTCCTCTCTAACTACTTACTCTAACCATTGCTGGTCGAATAACTTTATCTTTTAATAAATATCCTTTTTGTAAAACATCGATAACCATACCTGGTTCAACATCTTTAATTTTTTCGGTCATAATAGCATTATGATATATGGGATCAAAAGGTTTATTATTTCCATCAATCATTTTAACATCAAATTTTTCCATTATATTTTGCAAATGACTATATACCATTCTAAAACCTTCCATAAATTTTACTTCAGTTTCATCTTGTAAGTCTTCCATACTAATTGCCCTTTCAAAGTTATCTAAGATTGGCAATAATTCTTTAACTATGTCTTCGTTACAAAATTTAAGCATTTTACTTACTTCTTCTTCTTTTCTTTTTCTGAAATTTATTAGATCAGCATTGGCACGAATTAATTTATCTTCAAGCTCGCTAATTTTATTATATGCTTCGTTTAATTTATCATGTTCTTCATTACAAGTCTGTTCACATGACTTTTCATTCTGACATTCACAAGATTCGCCACACACACATTCTTGTTCTTCGTGACACTTACATTTTTCTACTTTCGTCATAATTCCTCCATCTCGATATTATCCTTAATATAGTTAAGTAACGTGATAACTCGATCATATTCCATTCTTTTTGGTCCAATCAAAGCGATTGTTCCTTCCTCATCATTACGCTTATATCTTGCTTTAATAATAGTTACATCATCATCAAAATTAGTTTCGCTGCCTATATAAATATTTACACCGTTTTCTTCTTCTCTTATGCTTCCTACTATTTCTCTATCTTCAAATTTATTTATTATTTGTCTTATTTTTTCTGTATCATCAAATTCTGGTTGCATCAATAAGTTCTTTCTTCCCATCATCTTAATATCATCAGTAGATGAAAAATCATTAAAGGCATTATAAAAGGCATTGTATAGAATCTCATGTTGTTCAACATATGTTGATATAATTGGTTTTACCTGAAATTCTAAAAAACTACTCACTTCATTAATAGGTGTTCCCATTATAAGTTTGTTAATTAATTCAACTGTTTTCCCTATATCCTTAGAAGATACACGCCCTTCTAATACAATTGTCTTATTTTCAACATGACCCTTATTGGTTACAACAATTGCGACCATTCTTTTTTCATCTATTGGTATAACTTCCACTTTACTTACTAGGTTATCTTTTGAAGATGTTCCTAACACAATTGACGTATAATTAGTAAGTTGTGTAATTATTTCCATACTTTGTGTAATAGCGTCTGTTAGTACCAATGCCTTATTGTTTACTATTGTTTGCAATTTTAGCATGTCATCACCAGACAACTCTTTTGGTTGCATTATATTATCCACATAATATCTATATCCTCGTTCACTTGGGATTCTTCCACTTGATATATGTTCTTTTTCTAATAATTCAAATTCTTCTAATTGACTCATTTCTGATCTTATAGTTGCACTTGAACAATTCATTATTTTACATATGGATTTTGAACTAATTGGTTTAGCAAATTTAATATAGTCTTCAACAATTATTTTTAATAAAGACTCTTGTCTACCTGTTAAAATCAATTCACTCGCCTCCTTTAGCACTCATAACGTGGGAGCGCTAAAACAATTGTATCATCCTGGTTTAGCAATGTCAATAGTTGAGTGCCAAAAAGAAAAAGAATTTGCATTCTTATTCACATATTAACCCATCTCTACGAGCCTCACTAATAAATTCTTCTCTTGTTTTTGGTGGACTTAACGTTTCCACCCTCTCTGCTACAACTTTTGTATCACTTAATCTATACTCAAAGTCTTCATCTTCATCTTTTATAATTTCATATATTGTTCTAGCGGCTTCATAAGTTCTAAACTCAAATGTGATTGTTGTAACTCTATCGACAACATCATGACCTCTTAAATACCCACGTACAACTCTTGTAGTAGTAACTCCTGGTTCTTCGAGATAATCTCTACACTCAATATTTCTTCTTCCGCATCCTGCTAAGGTAAGAACCAGTACGATTACAAATACTATTTTTCTTATTTGCAAATCCATCCTGCCCCTTCGAGTTCTGCTTTCATATCTTCATATGTGCGTTCATCATCTTCGAAAGTCAAATCTTTTTTACCAGTTAATCGACTTCCTTCTAATGAATAGTCTATTACCGAATCTCCTCTAATTGTTCTATAAACACTTTCGGCTAACTCTTTACTCACATAATCACTTACTTGAATTTCCTCACGTCTTGTAAGTTTTCCTCTATAAAACGTCAACGTCACTTCGTCTCTTCTATCTCTTCCAAGCTCTGGCTGATTTCTTTCTATCGCACAATTCAACGTTGTTTCTCTGTTTCTACAACCTGTAATTAACAATACAAAGCATATAATAATTATCACATTAACAATTCTTTTTTTCATACATAACACCTCTTAAGCAATTATATCATAATTTAAATAAATCAACCAAAAATGCTTGACAATTGTTTTGTTTTGCATTAGTATAAGCATTACCAATTTGCAATTAGCGAATTGGAAGCTAGTATCACACTAGCCAACCCCTTTTTATTCTTTTATGAGGGAGCCTCAGGGGGGCTCTCTTTTTTTTATTCCATTAAAGATAGCGATACTTTACTTTTTTCTAAGTTTATTTCATGTATATAACAATCAACTATATCCCCAACACTTAATACTTCTGAAGGGTGTTTGATATATTTGTTTGTTATTTTTGATATATGAACTAAAGCATCGTTTTTAAGTCCTATATCTATAAATGCTCCAAAATCTACAACATTACGAACTGTTCCTTGCAATTGCATTCCAACAGCTAAATCTTCAATATTTAATATATCACTCTTTAGTATTGGTTTTGGCATATCATCACGGGGATCTCTAGTTGGATTTTTTAGACATTTTATTATATCCTCTAATGTATATTTATCTATCTCTAGTTCTTTTGAATAACTATCAACATTAATTTCATTTAGTTTATCAATTATCTCACTTGTACCCATATCTTCTATATTACATTCTATCTTATTAAGAAGTTTTAAAGTAGCATCATAAGATTCCGGATGTATTCCAGTAATGTCTAATTTGTTTTCTCCATTCATTATTCTTAAAAACCCAATAGCCTGTTCATACGTTTTATCTGTGAACAGTTTTTTCTTTTTTATTTCATTTCTTGATAATATTTTCCCATTTTTGTTTCTGTATTCTATGATTTTTTCTATATTTTTTTTGTTTATTCCTGAGATATATTTTAAGAGAAATGGACTTGCAGTATTTATGTTAACTCCAACTTTATTAACCGCACTACTAACTACATAATCTAATGATTCGCTTAATTTTTTATTAGACACATCATGTTGATATAAACCTACTCCAATGCTTTCAGGATCTATTTTGACTAGTTCTGATAGAGGGTCTTGTAGTCTTCTACCGATACTTATCGCACTTCTTTTTTCTACAGTTAAATCAGGAAACTCTTCTATAGCTAGATTAGAAGCACTGTAAACTGACGCTCCGGCTTCATTTACGATTATGTATTCAACACTTATAGAGTTTTCTTTTATTAATTCGGCAACAAAGCTTTCTGATTCTCTTGAGGCAGTTCCATTACCTATCGCGATGATATCTACTTTATGTTTATTAAGTAAGTCTAACACTATTTTTTTAGCCTCTGATACCTTTTTTACGGGTTCATGAGGGTATATCACTTCTATATCTAAAAGTTTCCCTGTGTTGTCTAAAACAGCTAATTTGCAACCTGTTCGATAAGCTGGATCTAATCCCATAACTATTTTATCTTTCATAGGGGGCTGTAATAGTAGTTTTTCTAAATTATTTCCAAAATTTTCAATAGCAGTTACTTCTGCTTGTTCTGTTAATTCACTTCTTATTTCTCTTTCAATACTTGGTTCAATTAATCTCTTATACGAATCCGCAATAGATTCCTTTATACTATCTACTACAAAAGAATCTTTATTCTTTATTTCTTTTGATTCAATATAATCAATTACACGCTCAGTTTCATAATCTATTGAAACTGTTAATACTCCTTCTTTTTCTCCTCTATTTAAAGCTAAAACACGGTGTGGTTTGACAAATTTAATTCTTTCTTCATACTCATAATACATCTCATATGTTTTATTTTCATCTACTGCATTTTTCTTCATTTTAGAAATTAAAATTCCATAATTATATGTATTAGTTCTTATCCATTTACGATATGTGGCATTGTCACTTATGATTTCCGCTATTATATATTTAGCACCCATAATTGCTTCTTCCCAAGTTTTTACTTTATCTGTTATATATGGCGACGCTAATTCTTTTAGTGAACCACTAGTTGGAAACTCCATTATAGATTTAGCTAGAGGTTCTAAGCCTAACGCAATGGCCTCTGTTGCTTTTGTTTTCTTTTTTTCTTTATATGGTCTATACAAATCTTCCACTTCGACTAATTTTTGACACTTCATAATATCAATACGTAGCTCATCTGTCATCATTTCTTTTTCTTCTATTAATCTAATAACATCTTCTTTTCTTTTTAAAAGATTAACCTGATAAGCATATACTTCATGAATATCTCTAATTGCCTCTTCTGACAAATTACCTGTTGCTTCTTTTCTATAACGCGCAATAAAAGGGATGGTGTTACCATCCTCTAATAGTTTCAAAGTTATTTCAACAATCTCTGGTTTTATATTTAGGTTATTACTAATCTCATTAACTATTTCTCTATTCATTATTCTATTCCTAACTCTTGTAATTTCTCTAACACTTCTTCTTTGAACATCAATCCCTGATGTTCAAAAACTGACTCTCCGCCCCTCATAATTACAATGGTCGGAATCATTGGAAATTGTGATAATTTCATTAACTTTTTTAAGTCATCCATAACTAATGTATACTGTGAATCATCTAGTTCAGTAACATCAAAGGTAAATAGTTGAATTTCTTTACCATCAAAAGCCTTTTCAATTTCTTCTAAAAACCTTTGACTAGGTTCTTCTTCAATTCTCCATATTAAAATAGCATATAATTCACTTGCATAAGAATCTGTCCTTCTCCCAAAATATTCATTAATATCTAAACTCTCTGTGTCAAAAGTTTTTTTATCATTAGAGGTATCGTCTCCTGCATCTCTAATAAACATGAAGTACCCTCCAACAAGCGCGGCTACTACCAAAACAATCGCTATACTAATTATCAACTTTTTTTTCTTTTTTTCCATTAAAAATCACCACTTACATTATATCATATGATTATTTTTTTGCAAAAAAAAGATACATAAAATGCATCTTTATAATTATTTGTCTATTGGCTGAAAAAGTCAAATAACCCTCTTTTTTTCTTTGGTTGTTCCTCTTCTATCTTCTCTTCAGGTTCGACATCTTCTATTACTATCTCTGGTGCTGGGGTTTTTATTTCTGGTTCTTCCTCTGTGAATGAAACCTCAAGTTCTTGTTCATCTAACTCCACAAATTTAGTAGCATAAATTGTTTCTTGTCCTTCAATTGTCGGTTCTTCAACCACTGAATCTTCGATTACTGGTTCCTCTGTAACGTCTTCTTCAACAGTCTCCTCTTGTGATGATTCTTCTATTATAATTTCTCCTTCAGAAATATTTGATAATAGTTCTAAAGCTGCTGGAGTTAATATATCTTCTGATAGTGCTTCTGTTCTTGCTATGTTTGCCAAAAGTTCTAATGCACAAGGAGTTAGTAAATCTTCATTTTTTACTTCACCATCTGAAATTCTAGCTAAAATTTCTAAAGCTGCTGGAGTTAATATATTCTCTGTTAGTTCTTGCACTCTTGCTATATTTGCTAACATTTCCAAAGCTGCTGGAGTAAAGAGGTCTTCTTTTTCTTCAGTTTCCTCTTGAACTGCATCATCAGTTTGTGTTATTGCAACCTCTTCAAATTTTAAATCCAATGGTACGATTGGTTCTTCTGAAATTGGCACTCCATTTGCATCAAATTGATAAGCAGGGATTTCTCTATTTACAAAATCTGTTACTTCTATTCCTTCAGTCGTTTCTCCCGCTCCTAGCAATTTTGCATTATGAACATAATATGCTTCGCATTTATATCCAACATCATATGTTTCTTCCAAATCATTATGATTAAAACTACTGAAACTATTATCATCTTCCATTCCAGCAGGATAAGGAACTGCTACATAATCAAAATTATTCCAATTATACCCCACAACCATTATTTGTTCTGCATTATCAATCAACGAACAAACTGTACCCAATGGTAAATATTTTAAATTCATATTTTACCCTCATTTCTATTCTCTATATAGATTATATACGATTTTCTTGTTTTTTTCAAGCAAAAGAAAAACTTCATTACGAAGTTTCTTTTATTTCAATTAATTCATCTGTATTTTCTTTTTTATGTTGCATGTCAACATATTCCATAAATAATTGTTTTATGATTGCTGCAACTGGAACTCCTAAGAACATACCAATTATACCAAAGTATGCTCCACCAACAACAACAGCTAATATAACTAATATTGGGTTCATCTTTAATGTTTTTCCCATTATTTTTGGTTCGATAAAGTTTCCATCTAATTGCTGGAAAACGATTAAACACATTCCGACTACAAATGTCTGCGCTAAATCACCTGTAAGTGCAGTAATTAGTATTATACCCATAACGGCAATTAACGATCCTAAGTATGGAATGAAGTTTGCTATACCCGCTATTATACCTAGCAGAATAGCATGTTCTACTCCAAATATTAATAGAATAGCAGTTACTGTAACCCAATTTATTAAACTATCTAAACCTTTACTTGCAATAAAAGTAAATCCAACTTTATTAATCTGTGATAAATATCTATATAGTCCTTTTCTATGTGAATCAGACATAAATGTTCTTACTAGTTTATCAAAGAAATTTTTAATATTTTCTCTATCAATTAAGAAATATAACGATACTGTTAAACTTATTACTAAATTGATAACTCCGCTAGCAAGTCCAACAATTCCTTGAGTAACATTTTCTAAAAACTCAGGAGTTAGAAAGTTTGAGAATAAGCTCTCTATACCACCCATTATTGTTTCCTTACTAATCATAGAATCATCAGGTAAACCTTCTGCCCAAGACAATAGTCCATTCATATATTCTGGGATATTGTTTGCAAGTTCTAAAATACTTGAAATAATGATCGGAACTAAAAACCTAATACCGATTATCATAACTCCTACTAGAAGTAGATATACTATTAGAACGCTAAATAATCTTGCTTTATTTGAAATCCAATTAAATTTTGATTTTAAGAGTAATGACTCTAATTTATTACAAGGCATATATAGTAAATAAACAATTAAAATAGAAAATAGAAACGGTGATATCGTTCTAATAAAACCGCCTAATGCTCCTAAGAAAATACCTACATTAGAAATAAGCATGTATATTATAATCATTATAGTTCCAAAAATACCCATTTGAATCCATTTTTCCCATTTTTTATCGGTCATAACAATGCCTCCCTTTATACATACTAAAATTATATCACAATTTAATAATATTATATAACATATTTTATATTACATGCCCCCATCATAGTAATACAACTTTTTTACATTAGGATAGTGCTCCACCCTCGATAAATCTTTTTTTTGTTGTTCTGCAATAATCTTACAAAGGAATAGTGATTTTAAAGCTAAATCAAACTCACCAATAACATAATCGTTTTCTTTTGAATGAATCACTACAACATTTTTATATAATTCTTTTAAAACTGTTAATAAGTGATTGTCCAAATTAGTTTCGTCGTTAATCAAATAAATCAAATTGCTATTTTTATTGTGATATGTAAAAGTACTTCTTCCATGGCAATAACTATATTTTTCATGAACTACTGGAATCCCTAGTCCAGCTTCTACTATCGTTGATTCCAAAACTTTACTTGCAACATAACTATCTTCGCCACTCATTATTTCAAATAGTGGTGTTTCGCCATTAAAATTAAAGTCATACTCAAATTCACTAGCATTTAAATACATTTTCCCCATCAAATCTAACAGTTCATTTTTATCTGCCTTTAAAAAATATTTTAGTAGTATACTCATAGGAATGATTGTTGATGCTAAAGAAATAAAGCTACGTTCATTTGGCAAACTACCCTTATAACAAATATCACTCTTGGAAGTACTGTTGGTTGTAATTAAGTGTGATTGTTCTATCATTTTTTTAGCTTCATTAATGCCATAATTGCTATTTCCATAAGTAATTCCTAATAAATGTCTATACTTTCCATAGCCATGTTTGTCATTCAAATTCATGTGAATGACCTCTCTTGGTTCTTTAGAAAGCGCGATTATTCCATTTACATGTTCTAGAACAACACTAGCAAAATGGGCAACACTGTTAGATCCTCCTGTTCCTATACAAAGACAATTATGTTCAATACTAGATAAAACTGAATTTGCATGTTCTATATCTAAATGATCAAAACTATCGACTAATCTTGGCATTATCATATCAAAGTTGTAATACATATCTCTTTTTTCTGACATAAAAATTCCTCCTTAAGTACATATTAGCACTTAAAGAGGAAATATATGGTCTATATAAAAATTAATTTTTATAGCTCTCTTCTAATAACTTTATTTCTACTATTCTTAGTAATGAAAAATGCCTTATCTCGCCTCTTAATTCACAAAAAGCCGATACATACCATTCGTCATTATATAAAAATAAATTACATGGATGAATTACTCTTTCTTTGCCTTCTTTATCTAATGATAAAAAATTAACCCATACTTTTTTCTTTTCTTTGATTGCTTTAGATAAAACATTATATTTATCTTTATTGTTGCTCTCACTAAGGATATCATTTCCCGACTTCTTTTCTGTACTCTTATAGATTCCATCAACTTTATTAATTAATCGTTCATATTCCTTTTCAAAGTTAAAATCCGCATTCTTCTTTAACTGCTCATAAGACTCTTTTAAAAGTAAAACATCATACTTACTAAAACCTCTTTGCGGTAATAAGACACTATGACTTAAAACATATCCACCATATGGCCCACTAATAGTATCAACATAAATACCAGCTTTTTCTAAATCAGTCTTATATATTCTAACCATTCTTTCAGTAACTTCTAATATTTCAGCTAATTCTTTAACACTATACTTACGATTATTACTTAATAACTGTAACATTGTTAATGTATTTGATAGTTTACTCATATTCCCACCTAATATTAATTATAACATTTTTCTAAAAAACTAACTATCAGAATTAAATCATAATTATTTTTGGTAAACATAAACACTTGCTTTTTTACCATTGACTAAAATATTATACTGTTCTAACAATGATAACTTAGTATCAATGTTATTCATTTCTTCTTTGCAGGCAGTTAAAATCACTATTAATCCTTTAGGTTTAACAATTCTATACATTTCATTAATTGCTTTTTGATAAAAGTCCTGTATATTTTCAATATTATCAAATAGTCCCCAAGGTGGGTCAGTAACTATTTTATCGATGAAATTATCCTCAAATTTATTATAAAAGAAATCAATGTTTTTGAATATAATGTTGTTTCTTTTCTTATACGAACTTTTTAATTCCTGAATACAGTTTTGATCTATATCTATGCCAAAAACCATATTAAATTTATTAATTTTCATTCTGCTTTTGATTATCGCACCACTACCACAAAAACAATCTAAAAATATATCATTCTCGTTTGGCATAGATAAATAATTTAAGAAATAACACAAATCTTCTCTTAATTCACCTTTATTTAATTGCTTATCAAAGCTTTTATGCTTACTTATACGTTCCATAAAAAGAACAATACCTTCACTTCGCTTCAAAATCCAATACTCAATGTCAGGTTTTAATCTATTAACATAATTACCTGTTTCATTTGAAATTTTCTGTTCAAGTTTTGTAAGAACGGTGTTATCAATACTAACTAAATTATTTTGATCTGATATAATTACTCTAAAACTTCTTTTATTCTTAGCCTTCTTTAAATTTATATCACTAAGACTATCTATAAAGCTATTAATATTACCTGTTTTTGCTTGTTTGAAAACAAAAAAATGATTATTAAAAAAAGGTATATCAACTATATTAGCAGAGGTGCTTGTTTTACTTATTATCGCACCATTTAAAACCTGATTTAAAGATATATTAGTACACTTCTCTTCTACTATTTTTTTTACTAATTCTTCAAAACCAACTATAAAACTTGAATAAAACATAGTACACCTCCAATAAGTAATATTATACATTAATATTAATCATTATTATAGATAATAAAGGTATATCTATGCCTTTTTATTTCAACTGAAAAAAGTGGTTTATTCATAAAATCTGGCATATGATACAACTACTTTGCTCAAAAAAGTATGACTTTGGCTGTATGTGTACCTAAATCTGGACCTAAAAATAAATTTTCGATTTTCTTATGTCGGTTTAGTCCAGCGTTTATGGACTTCTATCAAAAAAAGTGGAGCCTTTCGGCTCCTTCAGGGGGTTTTGGTTGTATCCATTCACATTTAACCGTGAATGGACGTGGCATGGAGTAACATGCCATCTTAAGTATAATTTATTTTGGGAAATATGTCAATATATTTCCCAAGTGGTTTACACTGTTATTTACTATTATTCGTTTTTCGTTATTTTATCTATCATTTCCCGGATTAATGGATATTTCCCATCTTTGTAATCCTTGCCATCTAGTAATTCTTGACTATCATTTTTTGCCTTTAATAATATTGGAAAATCTTGTTTTATGTCTGCTAGTAAAAACTTCATATCACCACTTTGACGAGTTCCAAATAAATCTCCGCTGCCTCTTAATCTAAAGTCTTCTTCGCTTATTTTAAAACCATCGTTTGTTTGTTCTAAGACGGTTAGTCTTTCAGTTTCTTTGTCGCTAATTAAGACACAGTAGTTTTCATATTCATTTCTTCCTACTCTGCCACGTAATTGATGAAGTTGGGATAATCCAAAACGATAGCTATCAAAGATAACGATCATTGTAGCATTTGATACATCTATTCCTACTTCTATTACAGTAGTGCTTATTAATATTTGGGTTTTATTTTCTTTAAATTGTGTCATTGCTGTTTCTTTTTCTTCTGAATTCATTTTTCCATGCATTAGTCCAATTGTAGCTATTTTTCCAAGGGCTTTTTCCATTTTTTCTTTTAGTTCATATACATTCTCTAATTCTATTTTGTCTGATTCTTCAATTAATGGTGAGATAACATATATTTGGTGTCCTAATCTTAATTCTTTTTGCATCATATCCAAAACATTTTTTATTTCAGTTGTTTTTTTGACATATGTCTTAACTGGTAATCTTCCACTAGGTTTAGTTTTTATGCTTGTTACATCCATATCACCATATATTGTTAATGCATAAGTCCTTGGTATTGGTGTTGCGCTTAGATATAAAATGTCTGGAGAATTTCCTTTTTTACTTAAAAGTAAACGTTGATTTACGCCAAATCGATGTTGTTCATCTGTAACAACAAGTCCAAGTGAATTGTAAACAACATCATCACTAAAAAGAGCGTGAGTTCCGATTAGTATGTCTATTTCGTTATTATTTAGTTTTGTTAAGATTTCTTTTCTTTCTTTTGCCTTTGTTTTGCCAAGTAATAAAGCAAATTTTATATCAGTATGTTCAAATACTTTGATTATTGTGTTGTAGTGTTGGATCGCTAGGACTTCTGTTGGCGCCATTAAAGCTCCTTGCATTCCACTAATATAGTTCATGTAAAGAGATATTATAGCGACGATTGTTTTACCACTACCAACATCTCCTTGCAATAATCTTTTCATTACTTTAGTGCTGCTCATATCAGTTTTTATTTCGTTCAAACTATTTTGTTGGTCTTCTGTAAGGGTAAAAGGTAACGTTTTTATAAAATCTTCTACTTTTCGTTGATCTATATCTCGTGATATACCACCTTCAGTTAATCTACTTTGTTTTAAGAAGTTAATTTTTAGCATAAAAATAAATAATTCTTCATACTTCAAAAAATTGATTGCCTTATTTAAGTTTTTTTCTGTAGTTGGTGTATGAACTTCTATAATGCTTTCTAATTTATTTCTTAACTTATACTTTTCACTTATATATTCAGGAACATAATTATCTACGCTGTTTGTCTCTAATAATGCATTTTTGATAAATTGATTTATTTGTGAATTGCTAATCCCCGATATAGTATGATATATAGGCTCTATTTTTGGGGTTTCCGTTAATAATTCAAATTTAATGTCTGAGGCAACAATTGAACTATTCTTTTTATCGTATTTTCCAATAACTGTTAGTTTGGTCCCTACTATTATTTTATTTTTTAAGAAGCCTCGATTAAATATACTTACTTTTAATATATATTCTCCAGTGTTAAGTCTAAATTGCATTTTGTTCATCTTTTTATTTATGAAAAATACTGTTGCATTGTTCTCGACAATCCCATCTATTATGATTTTATCATCAGTCTCTAAATCACGAACATTGCTTCTTTTTAAGACATTAAAGCGGTATGGATAATATGTTATTAAATCATACTTTGTTTCTATTCCAATTTTAGTCAAATTAGTTGCTGTTTTAGGTCCGATTCCTTTTATGTTATCAAGCATATTATCACCCACTATCTCTATTTAGTATATCATTTTTGCGTAAAAAAAAGAATTATCGTTGATAATTCTTTTATGCTTCTTGTTCAATTGCTGGTGTCTCTGCTGCTTGTTCTTCTTTTTTCTTTCTATCGATAAACCAAATACCACTAACATCACAACTACTACTTGAAGGCGCTGGATTTGGCATATCCATTTTAACTAATGTTGGTAATCTAAATGCGCTTCCAAATGCCATACAGTTACCAGGTTGAAGTGATTTCATTTTGTATATAACTTCATCCGTTATATCTGGAACCATATCATGTATATACTTAACATCTAATGGATGTTGTATTTTAAATATAAGGAAATTACTACATTGTGATAAAGCTGTCTCTGACATCTCTGATGGTCTTTGAGTAATCAGTCCTAGGACAACTCCATATTTACGTCCCTCTTTAGTAATACGATCAAATATATTATATCCTAATAGTTCGACGTCAATATCTTTTTGAACATATCTATGTGCTTCCTCAAGAATAATATGGAATGGTAGAGATGCTCGATTAGGTAATCCTTTAGCATAATCAAATAATAGTTTTGAATATATTTTTGTTACTGCTTTGGCAAATCTATCATCTACATAGTTTATATTAAAATTAATTATCTGAATTTTCTTTTTATCACCTGTTGTTATTAAGTTTTTGATATATTCATCTTTTGTTACATATTCTTCTACATCAAAGTATACACTGTAATCACCATCTAAAAGTGATCTAAGTCTTACTTTAAGTGGATTTGCTATTTCATATACAGCATCTGATTTTAGGTTTCCGGCATCAATTAAAGCAAATTCAAATGCTAAATATAAGTCCTTTAAGGTATATTTAAATGTTCCATCTGGTAATGATAATTCTGTAGTTTCATGTAAAAATGATTCTATAAAAGTTGTAAGTAGTTCTATTTCTCTTATTTTACCACTTGCATCTATTAATAAACACTGTTTTAGTGGTCTTGTGTATCCCGGTTGGAAAACAGGGCTTTCTAAGTTTAAATCTCTTGTATTATATGTTGATAATACTGAAAATATTTGGTCTCTTATTTGAGGTGCAGGACGTCCACTTAATAAAACATCTAATAAAGCACGAGCAATTATATCATTTTTATGTTTAATAACAGCGTCTTCTTCACGTCCAAATATTGTTACAAATTTTAATGCTTTTTCTATAATTGGTATTTGTGAATGTTTATCTGCTCCTAATAGTATTGCTAGGTCATCTACCCCTAATAACCATAAAGGTAATTTCATTTTTTCTGCATCATCATAAACATTAGTAGTATAAGCTTTAAATGTTGTTTCAGGAGCGATTTTATTTATTCCTTCGAAAGCAGTGTGATATTCTCCATAAGCATCAAATATAAATATACTTGAGCGATATGCTACTGTTGTTTTCTTAGCAAATAAGTTTTGAATAACTCTAGAAAATCCACAAGATTTACCACTACCTGTTGATCCAAATATCGCAAAATGATTACTAAAAAGAGAGTTAATATTAGCACATACTTCTAATCCATCATAAATAGGACTTTTACCAATGTATAAGTCTTGATTATCTTGATAATTTTCTACACCCAAAATAAAATTAATTTTATTTGGTGATATTAGCTTTATTGAAGCTCCAAATGATGGTTTTCTTGTAATGCCTGGTACAAAATGTCCATCAATAATTTCTCCAACTAAATGAACATGTGCGACATCTGACTTAATATCAGTTATTTCTCCAACTGTTTTTTGAGACGGATCCTCCATTATTACATATAAATTTATTAAACTTTGAACTTCCTCGACTTTAACAGCTAACTTAATAAGTACCTTGTTGCCATCAATTCCGACAATATTCCCTATCATTCAACCCTCTCCTATTCATAATCATTATACAATAGTTTTAATAAAAAGAAAAGAGATAAGGCCTCTCTTTTCTACTATTTCTATTCTTGTATGATATTTTTACTAAAACTCTTTTTGACCACTATCGCGCCAATTATTAGTATCAACAAGATAATCACAAGATATAAATACAAGTTATTAGAACTTTCTTCATCTTCTTCTGGTTCCTCCGGTGGATAAACATGATCAGGGTCTATTTCAGTTCCAATAGTATAATACGCATATCCTTCTTCATATACATAAATACCAGTTGATGTTACAAAAGACATATTCCCGTCGTTTAAACCTCTCATATAATTAACTGTTAAGTGAGTAGTGAAATCCGGATGAAATACAAAACCCATAACTCCTTGGAGTTGTCTATTTTCTTCATTCATAGGATAGACTAAAGTAATAAATGTAGTTGATCCATACCCAATTCCTGCTGCTCTTAATATTTGGCCTGCAGGAACACCATCAACTGTCGCGCTTACTTTATAGACATTTCCCATGTTTAGAAGAGGAAATTTTCTTAATATCAGAGGATCAGTAATTTGTTCTACTTCTATCTCAGTTCCAATTGGAAAACGCATTGTCCTTACAGTAACTCCTGTTGTTTCACATTCCCAATCCCTATTAGCAAAGTCTATAGCTAAAATTCTTTTTTCTAATTCAATTCTTCCTAATTCATCCTCCGCTGCCACATAAATAGTATGAAAAGTTTGTTCATCAGATAAACCCTCCATTCCTGATCTTAGTAACAAATTATGACTTGTTCTATCTGTCCTAAAATTAATGTTTTGCCATTCACCATCATTTACACGATACGAAAGTCTTAGACTCGATAGATTATCAACCTCACTATAATCAATAGTTAAGCTATATGCATCAAGCATTGTTGCCGTCCTTGTCACAAACGTATTCCCACTTATAGTAACTCTTTCGTTATCGGCCATAATTGGTGTACTACTAATTAAAAATGCCACCAACATTAAAACCAAATACCACATTCTTTTCTTATACTTCATATACATTTTATTCCTTCTTTCTTTTTTAGATTATCTCATTTCTACTATTTCTATTCTTTCTCCATTTCTGGCTAATACCAATGTTCTTGATGTATCAAAACCTAAATTTTCTTCATAAATGATTCTAGCTTCTATTATAAATGCCGCATACTGTGGATCTAGGTCTTCATGCAGGAATTCTCCTAACGTTACTGAGACTATTTCTATTTCCTTAACAATTGGTAACTTTTGCGTTCTTTCTCCGTCTAAATTAGTCTCTAAATAAAAATATATCCCACCTATATCAGTAGCAAACTGAATAAATGTTTCTTGATATGGGACAAATACAAATTGAACACCCCCAACATCATTTTTTGTAACTTTACTGTTTAAATCATAGAAATCCGCTAAAAACATTTTTGTAACTAATCTAGCATAGTTTTCATCAAAATCATCGCCTCTTACATCACTTTCAAGTAATTCTTTTAATTCAAAGAATAACTCAGTAAAATATTCAGTATGATTCTCCGTTAAAATATAACCATATCCTGCTATTTCATTTAATGTTACTACTTCGCCTTCTTCTTCACCAGTTATTTCTCTTAGTACATTTCTTACTTCAAATGTGATTAAAACTACTAAAACGACTAAAGAGACTACTAAAAAACCTATTAGAATATTACCGTATTTAATTTGTATTTTTTTACTTGCTTTTTTCATTATTCACCCTCTTCAAACAATTCGTTATCTAAATTATTCCCAACTCGTCTAATTAAATCATGCACTATTATTGCATTAGAGATACCATTTAAAATGTCAACTCTTTCTCTTCCATGATCTAAGTATTCTTGTGTAATATCAAGATTTGGATCTATTTGCTTAAATGCCCCTCTAGAACTATTATAATACAATCTATTTGATAACCAGTCTCCATTAGGAAATACAACAATATTATCCTCAACACTCATTATATCTACTCCTAAAGCAAATCTATTATAAAAGCCAAACATATTCCCTAACGTTGGTTGAACGTCTATCATACCCATTGCAGTATAAATACGCCTATTAAACTCTGTTCCTACTAAATTAGGAGTCCATATAATAAATGGAATTGCCCGATTTAATTCATAGAAATATTCGTCTACATCTATAAAACCTTCATCATCTATTGTTCTTACCGTGCCTGTTAGTGGATCATAGTTATAAAATCTATTATACTCTGATCTTCTAATTCTATTATCATGATCACCATATATTACAATAACTGTGTTATCAAGAAGGCCGGCTTCTCCTAAATCCTCAATAAATTGTCCGATAGCTTCATCAGCATATCTAGACATCTTCATATAATTACCTAAAATAGTATCTTCTAAGAATGGTGAAACTCTTTCTTCCATTTCTCCAGTTAATTCATTTAATATTTCTAGTCTTGCATTAACTTCAAACAACCATCCTGTATCATCAGAATAAGTGTTAATCGCACTAAAAGGCGTATGATTAGTTAATGTCATAAACATTCCATACCAATTATCATGTTGTTCGTCTATATTAAGCAATAAATCTATTGACTGTCTAAAAAATGATTTATCACTTAAACCTAATCCGATAGTTTCATCAATAGTAAATGCATTCCGATAATAATAAAAACTATTATATCCCATTCTTGGGTGCATAACTTGTCTATTCCAAGCACTACCTCTATTACCATGAACACTAAATGTATGATATCCAAGATTACGTAACAGAGTCATAGTAGTTATGTATTCCCTATCCCAAAAATTCATAAACACAGTTCCCGTAGATGATGGCATTAATGACGCACTAAAAGTAAACTCAGCATCACTACTAGTACCTACTCCCTCTTGTCCATAAAAGTTAGGAAAAAACATTCCTTCTGAAGCCAATCTATTTAAATTTGGGGTTACTTCAATTCCGTTAAACTTCGTTGGTTCCCAATCTCTATTTCTATCAGAAATGAGAAAACTCATCATACTCTCAGCATGTATGACTATTACATTTTTACCTTCAAAAATACCAGTAAATTCATTCTCATGAGTTTGATAATTAGGTACACTAGTAAAATGCTCTCTAAACAATCTATTTGCTTCATCATAACCAAACATACTATTTAAACGCGCTCTGATGGTTACCATAATATCATTAAGCTGATACGTATATATACCAAATTCTTGAACAATAAATTCTCGATTCCATTGCCTATGCAGTCTACTAATATCTAAAGTTGTTACCATGGATATAAATAATCCTAATAAAACTAACGAAACAACAATAGTGTTTAAAAACCTTAGTTTTGATTTCTCTATTTTTTCTACTTCTTCATAATGCTTTTTCTTTTTTAAGTGGATATGAACAAAGACTATTGTAAATATCTGCCACAGATAAACTAAATCTGACCAATCAAATATAGCTTCAAATACTGCATCCATATAACCACCAACTTCTGTTAAAGTAGCTAAGAAAGATACAGACGCAAATGATAAATAATTTTTATAATACATTCCATTAAGAATACATATTAAACATAAAAAAACAGCCCATGCTAAAAAATATTTAAACCTATTTTTTGGTTTAAGAAAATAAGCAAATGATGCGATTACTAGTACAACTACTAAATCTGCTAAAAAAGGTTTAAACGATAAAGTGTTCCCTACCGTAACATGTCTTATTATTACTCCGTTAATAACGGATGTCAAAACAAACGCTGTAAATAAAATATTACTAAGTATATATTGTTTACTTTTGTTAAAAGCTGTCTTAAGTATTTCTGATAAATTCATTCTCTTTATTGGATTCTTCATTCGCTTACCTCGCCACAATAATTATATCATTATTTATTTCATTTTTCAACGAAACAAAAGAGCTACCTTAGCAGCTCCCTTGTGTTTTCATTTAGATATATTTTGACATTAAAATCTCGTAAATCCCTGTAATTAAAGATGTTATTATTTTGTAAATCAACTAACGCATTATTATATATGTACATTAATTTATCCATATTCATAGCTCTTTCAGATGAGTAAATCATCAATAAATTTCTGCCATTTATTTCTTCTATTTCAATATTAATATCAACGAATCTATCAAAATAAATAATTTCAATTAATAACACATTATCTAATATCTCATTATCAATTATTGCTTCCGCATTACCATCTGTTAATATTGCCCATGCAGCATCAATTTTTATTGTTTCACTAATAGTCACATATTCAAAATTACTTTCAAATATATCGTCATGATAATTAAATCTGAATACATTATCAACAAACAAGACTGCTCCAACAATTATAAACAATACTGATGATACTGTCCTAAGTTTATAGTTTTTATTTTTATTATCAACTGCATCAGTAATAAATGAAGTAAGTACTGTTGATATTAAAAATAAACCAAATATAAGAATAGCAAGACCAATAATTGAGACTCCATTAAATACTAAAAATAGAGCGATTACCGTTAATATTAATAAGGCAATATTAAGAATAATTGAAGGTACAACTAGAATAACAAATATAATAATTTTTATAATTGTTGATAAGTAGTCGCCGGTTCTTTTTTTCGGTTTCTCTTCTTCTATTTCTTTTGTTTCTTTATTTTTGACTTCTGGCTTAGTCCAATAACCTTTAAACATCGCGATTAATATTACAATACATATACCTACATATACAACTCCAAATATAAATGTAAATATCCAACTAAACGCGGTACTAAAAGGATAAAATAACAAACCTGTAAGTTGTGATGTAAGTGCATTTAATAACATAAATGGTAGTTGTAATACAAATATTGCCATTATAAATATAATTATTTTTAGGGCTACCTCAAAACAAAACTCAAGTGATCTTCCCGCAGTGAATGTTCTTGTTCTCTCAGCTAATTCATGACAAAAATCAGAAATAGTTTCGGAAGCAGAATCAAGAATATTATGAAGGCTTTTAGATTTTGGTTTCATATTCTTATTTAAATTATGTTGATCATATATATCATCAACAATGCTATCTAAATCTCCTAATGAAGATATAGCGGCTTCTTCACTCATGCCTTTTTTTATATTTTCCTTTATATCGTTTTCATATCTATTGATTATTTTTCCCCTTGTTTTATCATCCAAGATACTGATTTTTTTCTCTAACTTGTCTAAAAATCTATTCATTTTATCACCTACTTAAATTATATCATAGAAAAATTCATTCTTCACTAGATTAAATCTATTAATATTTCATTGGATAAATATATATAACTTGAGCTTATGTATAATTGATTATCATTAAGTACTAATTTCTCTTCTTCTATTAGTTTGTTTATATTGTCAAATTCTGTTATTTCGCGATTATATTTCTTTTTAAACTCTATTATATTGATTCCTTTGATTTTCCTCAAACCCAACATAAACTCATTTTTTATCTTAGTTTCAAGATCTATTACTTCTTCATGCCTTCTAAATTTACCAGTTACATATGTTTTTATGACCTTTGTATTCTCATATCTAACTTCATTCACATAACCACTCGCACCAACTCCAAAACCATAATATTCTTCGTTATTCCAATATGTTAAATTATGTTTAGATTCAAGTTTGCCAAAATTACTTATTTCATAATGATTAAAACCACTTAATTTATCACATATTAATTTATACATATTTGCATCTAGTTCTTCTGATATTGGTTTTGCTTTATTATTCTTTAATATTGTTCTATCTTCAATAATTAAAGAATATGTTGATATATGCTGAATATCTAACAATGTTATTATGTCTAAGTCTTTATTTAAATCTTCTAATGTTTCATTAGGTACTGCATATATTAAATCCACATTTATATTTGAAAAGTATTCTTTAGCCATTTTAATTTTTTTCTTGGCATCATCACCAGTATGAATTCGACCTAAGTATTTAAGCTTCTTGTCATTAAAAGACTGAACTCCTATACTAAGTCTATTTATTCCGTACTTTTTTAACAACTCTAATTTGTCTTCTATTAGGTTTTCTATATTACACTCGATTGTATATTCTGTTTTCGTTGACTTAATATTTTCTACTATATTAAGCAACGTTTCTAATTGTTCAATACTTAGCGATGTTGGCGTACCTCCACCAATATAGATAGTATCAATCATTTCTCCTTGATAGTTTTCTTTTATTTCCGCTTCTAAAGATAAAAGGTAGTTATCTACCTTATTTTTTTCATAACAAAACTTACAAAAATCACAGTATGTGCATATGTGCTCACAAAAAGGAATATGAATGTATACCGCATTTATCTTTTTGATTGTTTTGCCTCCATTAAAATGTCTAAACGTTTTTCTTTTGTGTCATGTCCTAAATTTTCTAATCTTCCACGCATATAATCTATTATTTCTCGTGCTGAACTTGATTCAAAGTCTAATTCTGAATCCCAACCCTTATCTTTTTTGTTCAAATATTTGGCAAAACTTAAAATAAGACTTTGGACCCTCATCCATTCTTTATACCATTCTTTTTCTTCTTCTATTCTTGAGGCACTTTTTCTTCTAACCTTCTTAATAGGCAGATTAATCCATTTATCTAAATACTTAAATTCCATATTACAACTCATCCATACTCAAAACAGCTAAGAAAGCTTCTTGTGGTACTTCAACACTTCCTACCATTTTCATTCTTTTTTTACCTTCTTTTTGTTTTTCTAATAATTTTCTTTTTCTTGAAACATCTCCGCCATAGCACTTAGCAAGCACATTTTTTCTCATTGCTTTTATATCTGTTCTCGCGATTGCTTTACCACCAATAACTGCTTGTATAGGCACTTCAAATTGTTGCCGCGGGATTAGTTTTTGTAAATTATCTACCATTGCTCTTCCTCTGCTGTAGGCAAAATCTTTATGAACAATTAGACTAAAAGCATCTACTATTTCTCCATTAAGTAATATATCCATTTTTATCAAATCAGATTTTTTGTTTCCAATTAATTCATAATCAAATGAGGCATATCCTTTTGTTGATGATTTTAGTTTATCAAAAAAATCATATACTATTTCTGATAGTGGTAATTCATAATGAATGTTTACTCTTGTTTGATCTAAATATTCCATTGATATGTATATTCCTCTTTTGTTTTGGCATAGTTCCATAATTGAACCTATATATTCACTTGGAACAAAGATATTTGTTTTAATAAATGGTTCTTTTATATAATCTATTTTTTGTCTATCTGGCATTTTAACTGGTGAATCAATTGTTATATAACCTCCATCTGTTAACGATACTTCATATATAACCGATGGGCTAGTGGCGATTAATTCTATATTGAATTCTCTTCTTATTCTTTCTTGAATTATTTCCATATGAAGAAGTCCTAAAAATCCACAACGAAAACCAAATCCTAAAGCTTGCGATGTTTCCGGTTCAAATTGTAATGATGCATCATTTAGTTTTAGTTTATCTAATGCTTCTCTTAAATCTGCATATTTATTTGATTCCATTGGATATATACCACAAAATACCATTGGTTTCATAGGTTTGTATCCTGCTAGTGGTTCTTTTGCTGAATTAACAAGTGATGTAACTGTATCTCCCACTTTGACATCTTCAATACTTTTAATACTAGCGCATATATATCCTACTTCACCTGTAGTTAATTTACTGACTTTTTTTTCATTTGGATTACGTATACCTAATTCAACCACTTCATAATCAGAATTAGTTGCCATCATCTTAATCTTATCACCTATTGCGATACTACCATTTACTACTCTTATTAAAGCTACAATCCCTCTATAGGGATCATAAAAACTATCAAATATTAAAGCCTGAAGTGGTTCTTTACTGTTTCCTTCTGGTGGCGGGATTCTTTCAATAATGGCATTTAACAATTCAACAATTCCATCGCCAGTTTTAGCACTGACTAATACTATTTCTTTTTCATCAAAACCAATTGTATCTATTAGTTCTTGTTTTACTTTTTCTATATTGGCGTTAGGTAAATCTATTTTATTTATAACAGGAATTATAACTAGATCATTATCTAAAGCTTGGTATAGGTTTGCTAAAGTTTGAGCTTCAATACCTTGAGCAGCATCCACAACTAAAAGAGCTCCTTCACAAGCAGCTAGAGATCTTGATACTTCGTATGTAAAATCAACATGTCCTGGTGTATCTATTAAATGCAATAAATAATCTTCATTATCTGTTTTATAATTCAATTGAACTGCATTTAGCTTTATTGTTATTCCACGTTCTCTTTCAATGTCCATATTGTCTAATAATTGTTCTGTACGTTCTCTTTCGGTAATTGCACCTGTTTCTTCTAAAATTCTATCTGCTAATGTACTTTTACCGTGATCAATATGGGCGATAATTGAAAAATTACGCATATTCTCCTGTTTCATAATCTCACCAATATTGATTATATCATATAATTAAAAAATCAGTATGAACTGATTTTAAATGTTTGATCTAATAGCAAGCATTATTACTGCTAATAATAATCCACTCCCAAAACCTAATAGAAGTGACATAAATATTGAATCAATGAATGCTGCTTGACTAGTATTTTGACTTAATACATATTGTTTTGCATTACTTTTACTTGCCCTTTTTTGCTCTTTCCTTTTATTCATCTTTTCAATTAATTTTCTATAAATTTCCTTATTTCTACTTGGTATGTTAGCATCGTTTATTTGAGTCGTGTCACCTTTGGCTGCTTTTAATACTTCTGTTTCAATATTCACTCCGCCAACAATTATGTTTGATACTCTAAATAGTTCTTCGCCATCTTCAATTGTCATTTCATCATCAGGAACGAGGATTGTATCTAATGCTGAATCAATTTCCATGTCTGATATATAAACTATTTCTCCATCACTATTTACTCCTACTTTTTGATCTTCATGTTTTATCACAGTTGCTGATTCAATTTTTATTTCATCTCCAACAAATGTTGCCGATATTACTCGACCATTTATATCAATTGCAATTGATTCTGATAGATTAATATATTCTAATTGTATTCTCCCATTTATATGAAGTCTTAAAAGAGCTGAAACGGCTGATTTTGTTTCTGGCTTTAAACCAACTAAACGACTATGATTTACTTCATCTTTATCAATATAGTCCTCTGCTCGACTCAAAGAGAGTTCAATATTTTGATGTCTTAATTGATGATTAAAAATTTCTCTGGCATTTTGTTTTTCATTATCGCTTTGAGCAAATGACAGATTATCTTGTTGATATCTAAATTGCTCTAACAATGAGGATTCGCTTATATTTTCAATCATTCTAACATTACCATCGATGTTTATTTTAAAATATTCTTTATTACCTATTTTTACTTGTTCAATTTCTGACAAACTCAAACCAAATAGTTCTGCTACTTGTTTTGTTTCTTCTTCAGGTGTAATCGTCTTTTGTTCTTCATCATTAGTCAATAATTCATTTTTGTCCACAATATCACCTATTCTAATTTTATAATAGCATAGCCATTAAAAAAAGGATATTAAATATCCTCTTTTTTTAGCTTGTTTACATGCTTTAGACACTAGTTAAATATTATCATATATATTAAAAATCCAACTAATATAGTAGTTAATATTATTCCGTTAATTTGATCTAACTTAGTTGTTTTATATTTAACTCCTACTGCTTTTGAAAGTAATACGCCGCCTAGTAAACCACCTACATGAGCAACTAGGTTTATTCTTGCAAATTGTAATCCAATAATTAAGTTTATTATTAATAATGGAATTATTTGTGATTTAATAATTGTTCCGAAATAGACTCTATAATGATATCCAAAATATATTAAAGATCCTAATAAACCAAATATAGCCCCACTGGCTCCTACGCTTACAACATGATCTCCTAAAAATAACATTGACAGTAGACTTCCGATAATACCGCTTCCAATATATATGATTAAAAACTTTAATTTGCCAAAGAAGCTTTCTAATTGAGGCCCTAAAATATATAATGCATACATATTAACTAATAGATGTATCACGTGTGCATGTAAGAACATACTTATAAACAATCTATAGAATTCAATGGGACTACTCATGTGACTGTAATTAATCATAGCTCCAAAGTCATATAATAGTCCTGGTTCGACATTCATTAAATTCGCACCAGCTAATAGCATTGCTATGAAGACTATAAGATTACTTATTAATAATGCATATGTAATAATAGGTCTTTTTGGTTTAAATACATCATCTACTTGTTCCGCATCTAATTGATTTTTTTGATTTATTTCATCTGTTAAACGCATAAATAGCTCTAATCCTTTTTCTGATACAGCTCCTATATCATCAATTGTTGGAAATATTTCTGTTACAAAATCATATTTCTTTATATCTTTAATATCTCTAAGTTCAATGCAATCTATTTTATCTGATTCGGCAGAATCCATATTTACATTTTCTCCTAAATTAACAAAGATACTAAGAGCATTCATACTTAAAGAAAATGTTTTTTTCTTTATTTTACTCATTATTTGTTCTGTTCTGTATAAATCAAAATCTAGTTGTTCATCATTGTGAATATAGTTTGTTACTATTCTAACTATTTTATACTCCTGCTCTGTATTCTCAAGCCAAATTTCATCTTTTGCCCCATGCAAAACAATTGGGTTGTAGCCCTCTTCCGTAATAAAATAATGAATTAATTTCATAACGATTTCATCGTTTTTATTTAATGTTATATTCACTTAAGTCACCTGCTTATATTTTAATATATTTTTGTTTTTTAGTAAAGCTATTCATTTATAAATTCATTCATAATATTAGTAAAACATTGTGGTAATTCACTATCAAATTCCATATATTTATCACTCGTTGGATGAACAAACCCTAATCTCTTTGCATGTAGGCATTGGCCTGTGTCATCAATTATTTTTCTTCTTCCATATACTGGGTCATTTACAATTGGATGATTTATATATTCTAGATGAACTCTTATTTGATGAGTTCTACCTGTTTCTAATCTACATTCAAGTAATGTTACTTCATCAAATCTTTCAATTACCTTAAAATGTGTTACCGCACCTTTACTGTTATAAGATGTTACAGACATTTTCTTTCTATCTTTTGTATCCCTACCTATTGGAGCATCTATCGTACCTGAATCATGTTTCACTATACCCCAAACAAGAGTATAATAGATTCTACTTATTTCTCTAGTTTCTAGTTGATTGGCTAATTTCTCATGTGCAGTATCATTCTTAGCTACAACTAATAGACCTGTAGTATAAGAATCAATTCTATGGACTATTCCCGGTCTAAATTTACCATTAACACTACTAAGATTTGAGTGATATAAAAGACCATTTACTAGCGTGCCTGTATTATTACCAACTGCAGGATGTACTACTATTCCATTATCTTTATTGATAACAATTACATCATTATCTTCATATACAATATTTAGATCCATTTTTTCAGGTTCTGCACTCATCTCTTTATCTTCTATTTCTTCAATTGTGATTACATCTCCCATTTTAGGTATATAACTACTTTTTTCTTTTTTGTCATTTACTAAAACAGTGCCACTATCTATCCTTTTAGCCACTTTACTTCTACTGATATCAAGGAATTTAGAAAGATATGCATCCATTCTTTCATCTAAGTTTTCTTCGATTTTGATTTCCTGCATTCAATTTCCTCCTTAATTGTAAAAAATAATATGAAAAACGCGGATGTAACTATGCCCATATCTGCTAGATTAAATACCGGAAAATTATATCCGAATATATTAAAGCTTAAATAGTCTACTACATAACCTAGCATTATTCTATCAATTAGATTTCCTAGTATTCCGCCTATGAGAACACTGTAAATAATTATTTCAAGATTATTTAACTTTTTATCCTTAATGAATGATAGATATATAAATACCAAGGCTAATAAAGCAATTATAATTAAAAGTATTATTTGACCACTAAATATTCCCCAGGCTGCACCTTCATTACGCGTATATGTAAGATGAAAGAAATCACCAATAACTGATCTCGTTTCTCCAAAAGAAAAAGAACTAGATATTATTCTTTTTATAAATTGGTCAAGAAGTACAAATACAGTACCAATAATTATCATACGTTTATACATCGAATCACCTACTAAATTATACCACTAATTGAAAAAATCTGCCATGTCTGACTTTCTTTTATACCCACCAGTATTTGCCGCACTATATTCAAATGTATCTGGTTCTCCTATTAACACAAGTTTCTTTTTTGCTCTTGTTACAGCTGTATAGATAAGTTTACGGTACATCATTCTTTTATAGTTCTTATCAATAGGTATCACAACTAAATCAAACTCACTACCTTGTGATTTATGAATACTAATTACAAAACCATGTTTAATATTTACAAGTTCTTTTAACGAATATGTTACTTCCTGTTCTTCAAATTCAACTATAATCTCATTCTTTTTAATTGATTTTATTACACCTATATCACCATTAAAAACATTGTCATCTGGCATATTTACAAGTTGCAACACTTTATCACTTTCCCTGTATATAACATCTCCATGCTTAATTTCATTTTTTAAAGGACTCGGTGGATTAAATATATTCTGAAGTCTTTTATTTAGATTATCTATGCCATTTATCCCAGCATACATGGGCACCATTACTTGCATAGACTTATCATAGTTTTTATCTATTGCTTGAACACAAAATTTTTCTAAATTAGGAATTATATTATTAGAAGAGCAACTTAGAAACGTATAATCATCTTTAGAACTTAAAAAATCAGTCAATTCATTATTTTTAATCTCAACTGCAAGTGAAGGAATATAACTATTTTCATCCTGTCTATATAAAAGATCTAACTCTATTACATCTATTAAATTACTTTCGATTAATTCCTTTAATATCTCTCCAGGACCAACACTAGGTAATTGATTATAATCCCCCACCAAAACTAACTGTATATTATCAGTTAAACCCTTTAATAAATTATCCATTAAAGGAATATCTATCATACTTACTTCATCTATTATTATTAACTTACTATAATCTGGATTAAACTCATTAACAGAAAAACTATTTGATTCTTTATTCCATTTTAAAAATCTATGAATTGTACTTGCTAACATGCCAGTAGATTCACTAATCCTTTTACTTGCTCTACCAGTAGGAGCCAAAAGTGCGACATTATTTTCTAACTGAATGCGATCATACTTATTCAAACTCTTATAAACCTCAACAATAGCCTTAATAATAGTAGTTTTTCCTGTTCCCGGCCCCCCAGTAATTATCGTTATATTATTTTCCAAAGACTTCTTAATCGCATCTTCCTGTTTTGAGTTGTATATGATAGATTCCTTTTTAGCCAAAACAGATATTTCCTTAGTTATCCCCTTGCAAATGTTTTTTTCACACCCAAGCAATCTATTAAATTTACTGGCGATATTATACTGTGCTTCATATATTTCAGCTAAATAATATTTATCGCCCGAAATATATATTTTACCTGAACTTGCTAATTCTTCTAAATATACATTAGTATCAATATCAATCCCTAAATATCTATATACAACTTCACTTATATCATCAAAATATAAATATGTATCACCATTTTTAAAAGTTAATTCCTCCATAAAATGAATTATACACGCACAAAATCTATATGCAGAATCAACAGATAACGCTTTTTTATGGACTATAGAATCTATTTTTGGAAAAGTAATAAAATCTACATCTTCAATTACCCTATATATATTAGATTCAACTACAGTCATTGTATTACTTTTATATATATTATAAATATTTAAGGCTTCCCTCATACTAAAACCCAAATCAGTTAAAAAAACAATAATACTATGACTCTCTTCATATCTAACCAAAGTATTATAAATTACATTAGCCTTCTTTTCAGTCATACGAGGAACTAACATCAATGAGTTTTTATCCTCAAGAATAGTTTCAAGCACATTTTCTCCTAAACTTTCCACAATACCAAAGGCTAACTTCTCACCAATGCCTTTAAATAAATCACTACTTAAAAACTCAACAATACCTTCTTTATCTACTGGTTTTACCTTCTCATAACTACTTACACTAAACTGCAAACCATATTTTTGATTAAACACTTCTTCACCAAAAAAGTAATAACTCTCCTCCTCATTTAACTCATGAAAATAACCAGTAAAAGTTATTGCCTTATTTTTATACTCTTGCATACCATCTATATCTGTATCCTTAACCCTAAACAAACCAACTATATATCCATTATCAGATTCATAAATAACTTGCTTAAACACTCCTAAAATGTAATTATTCATTTGTACCACCTACTAAATTATAACACAAACAAATGTTTTACACAAAAAAAGTATTTTTAAAATACTTTTCTTCTTTAGTCCCCGCAGGCTAAATGGCTAGGATCAAAATGCCAACGTTCATATTTTTCGTTCCATATAGCCACTACTTCACCACTGCAATGAAGAATAAATCTTCCTGCTCCAGGTGTCCCACTATATCCTGTTAAAAATATTGAATCAATAACACATATATTTCCATTACAAATTTCATTTTGCCTTGGTGTTCTTGGTAAAAAATCCAACTCCGCATTATGCATGAGAATAAACATTTTTTCTTCTGGTGTTAATTGATCTTGTGGTTTTGTTCTCCTCCATGCTTCTATACTTATATTTTCGGGATGAATTCCGAATCTCCAATGTCCATATGGGTCTTCTATTGGTTCTGGTGTTGGTTCAGGTTTCGGTTCTGATTCTATTGGACATCCAGACTCTGGACCATTTTGGGTTTCTATTCTTGATGGATCTATTTCAAATTCATCATCATCATTGAGTCTAACTCTAATATCACCACTACTTAGTGTTAATTCTACTTCTTCTGTATATCCTAAGAAATCAGCGACATTGAATCTTACGGTTGTTACTCTTCTAGCAAAAGTTTCATCATTTAGTTGTTCCTCTAACCATTCTTCAAAGTTTTCGACAATTATATGTTTTCTTTCTGCTTTGTTAAGTGCTGATTCTGGTTTTGTTCTGGCTTTGGCTTCTGCTGAGACTGTTATACATATTCTTTCTATTGTCTCTGGGTCTTTTTCATCGTCATCGCCTCTGTTGTTAAATAATATGTTTGTTCTAAATAAGATAAATAATAAGGTAATAACTAGGATGACTATTCCTCCTATAATTATTACTTTTTTCATATTTATGTGTTCTAATTTGGATTTCATTTTACACCTTCTATCTTTATATAATTATATAACATGTTTGGTTATTTGTAAAATAAAAAGTAAGAATATTTATTTTTCTTACTTTTTAATTAGTACGGTTACTTTTTTATCGTTAGAAATAACTTCACATGTAGTATCTGGCTTTGTTATGTTTTCTATATCGGCTAGGGTTTCTCCACAGATGTATTCTGTCCATTTAGTAGGGACATCACCTGTTAATTCTATTTTAATTCTATCTGATATTTCACAGTTAAGTTGTTTTCTTGAATCTTGGATGTTTCTAACTATCTCTCTAGCCATTCCTTCTTCTTTTAATTCATCGGTAATAAGAATGTCTAGACTAACAATAATTTCTCCATCACTTTCTACTAATACATCTTCTTTAGCAGAATATCTAACTATAACATCATCTAAAGATAGTTGTTCTTCTTTGTTGTCTATTAATAATTTATAACCATCTTCATTTATGGTGAATTCTTTATTCTTAATTGCATTAGTAATTTCTTTCATTTTAGGCCCATATTTTGGTCCTAGAACTTGAAGATTAGGTAAATACTCAATAGTTGCTATTTCTGTTACTTCATCTAATACATTGATGTTTTTTACATTGATTTCTTCCATTATAATATCTTTGAAGTTTTCTATTATTTGGTTATTTGTTTTATCATTAAAAGCAACATCTAGTTTGTTTAATGGTTGTCTTATTTTTATTGTTTCTTTTTCTCTTAATGATCTAGCTAATGTTATAGCTTTTTGAACTATATTAGTTTGATGTAAGATTTCTTCGTCTTTATATTTATTTGGTATATTTGGCCAGTCAGCAAGATGAACTGATTCCTCTCCTGTTAAGTGTTTATATAAGTTTTCTGATATAACAGGCGCTAGAGGTGCGAGCATCTTACATATATTTATTAGTACATAATATGTTGTTTCATACACATCTTGTTTATCTTGTGATTTTTCAGATGCCCAAAATCTTCTTCTGCTTCTCCTTAAATACCAATTGCTAAATCCTGTAATTAGAGAAACTAGTGGTTCTGGATATTTATCTAGCTGATATTTATTCATGTTCTTAGATATTTGTTTTTCAGTATCGTATAGTTTTGCTAATATCCATTTATCTAATTCATTGATTGGTTTAGGTTTAACTTCTTTATTTGGGTAATAGTCATCCAATATAGCATATGAGTTAAATAAAGATGTACAGTTATATAGTGGTAATAGGATTTGTCCTACTTGTTCTTTTATACCGCTGTCATCAAATACTAAATCATTCATGATGACTGCTGGTGATCTAAATAGATATAATCTATAGGCATCAGTCCCATGACTTTTCATGAGATCCATTGAATCAGAATAATTTTTTGAAGATTTAGATAATTTCTTTCCTTCACCATCTAATATCGTTCCATGGACAACACAGTTTTTAAATGCTGGTTGATCAAATAAGGCAATTGCTAAAACATGCAGATAGTAAAACCATCCTCTTATTTGTCCGGTATATTCAACAATAAAATCACATGGAAAATGACTATCAAACCATTCTTTATTTTCAAATGGATAGTGTTTTTGAGCAAATGGCACCGCACCTGATTCATACCAACAATCTAATACTTCTGGGACTCTTGTCATTGTTCCTTTGCATGAACATTTAAATGTTACTTCATCCATATATTGTCTATGTAGTGATTCTAATTCTATTCCACTTACTTCTTTTATTTCTGCTATGCTTCCTAATACTTTTACCTCGGGACATTTATCACATTTCCAAACTGGAATTGGTGTACTCCAATATCTATTTCTAGAAATATTCCAGTCTCTAGCGTTTTCTAACCACTTGCCAAATCTACCATGTTTAACATTATCTGGAATCCAGTTAATACTTTCATTATGTTTTAGTAATTTATCTTTTAGTTTTACGACACTAAAATACCAAGCATCCATTGCTTTATATATTAAAGGTTCTCTACAGCGCCAGCAATGTGGGTAATTATGAACTAAAGTCCCATCTATAATAGATTTACCACTATCTCTTAAGTGTCTTAAGACATCCATATTAACACTAATTACATTTTCTCCAGCAAATTCAGTTATTTCATCAGTATATCTTCCTTTTTCATCAACTGGACAAACTAATGGAACATTAACACTTTTACATAACCAATAGTCATCCTCACCAAATGCTGGTGCCGTGTGTACAATACCTACACCTTCTTCAAGAATAACAAAGTCAGCTAGGACAACTCTATATGCTCCTTCATCTTTTTTACTTTCAAAATAACTAAATAACGGTTCATATGTAATGTTTTCTAATTTTTTACCCTTTACTTCTTTGATTATTTTTGGTTCTTCACCAAATACTTTATCAAACTTAGGAAGAATTGCTTTACCAGCAATATAAATTTCTTCCCCTACATCAACATAAGCATAATCAAACTCTTCATTAACTGCTAAAGCCATATTTGCAGGTAGTGTCCATGGTGTGGTAGTCCAAGCAAGTAGATATACAGGTTTTTTATTAATAACTTCTTCTGTCTTAAATTTTGCTATACACCAAGTATCTTGTCTTGGTCTTGTTGAATCAGCTTCTTTAGTATCTGAAATAGATAAAGCTGTTTCACATCTATAACAATATGGAGTAACTCTATAATCTTGATAAATTAAATCTTTGTTGTAACATTCTTTAAAAGACCATAAAACACTTTCCATAAAACTTTTATCCATTGTTTTATAAGAATTATCATAGTCTACCCAACGACACATTTCTTTTATATAAGCCGCCCATGAATCGTTATTGTTAGCAACGATGTTATAACAAGCCTCATTAAACTTATCAATTCCTATTTCAGATTCGATTTGTTTTTTGTCAGTTATACCTAAAATTTTCTCAGCTTGAGTTTCAGTTGGTAATCCATGACAATCCCAGCCCCATACTCTAGGAACTGAATAACCATTCATCGTCCAATATCTAGCAATCATATCTTTCATAAAAGAAGATATAACCGTTCCGTGGTGCGGTTTTCCTGTTGGAAATGGCGGACCATCATAAAATACTAATTCTTTATCTCTCTTTTCAACAGATTTTTCAAAAGTATTATTTTCTTCCCAAAACTTTAACATACTCTCTTGCATACTCACAAAGTTTGGATTACTTTCCATTTTTTTAAATTCCATATTTACCTCCAAAAAAAATACTATGACTGTAGGGACGAATATTCGCGGTACCACCCTACTTCATAATATCTTATGCTCTTAATAACTATAACGCGTTACCGGACACTTCGCATCCAGAGTGATTTTTATATTGCTTCCTTATTCATTTTCACCAACCATGAACTCTCTTAAAATTATTCAATATAACGTCTCTTTCATTTGCTTTTATATTTTTGTTGCTTTCTTCATTTTGTCTTTTACTTGTTTTATATTTTTTCTAAGAAGATTAGCTTCCATTTCTGTTTTTTCTGCTGTAAGTAAAGCTTCATTAACTATTCTGTCTGCATTTTTCTTAGCTTCAACTATTAATTTTTCTTTTTTTATTTCAATTTTTCTTGTTTCTTCAATAGCTAGCTGTTTTGTTTTACTAAGTTCATCTTCAATGTCTTCATAATGTTTAATTCTTCTTTGTAGTTCATCCATTTCCATTGCTAAACGATGAATCTTTTCGTCTCTTGCCGCTATTTCTTTATCTTTTTTTGTTAGTTCTTTATTTTTGATATTTAAATCCAAAACTAAAGCTTCTACTTGATCAGTGATTCTTTCTAGAAACTCATTAATCTCTTCCATAGTATAGGCCGCTTGGTTTGTAGTTCTTTTATTCATTCCATGCACACCTCACTAACAAAGTATATTCTAGCATAATGGATTTAAGATTTCAATATCTTTTACCACTCAATAGTAATATCATCATTGTCGTGGATATCTTTTCCTTCTAATTCATCGGTTATTTTACCTTGAACACTTATATTTTTAGGTGCACACAAGAATATTCCGCCACCTATTTTTTGTAAATCTCCGCCTATTGCGTAAATAGTACCACTTAAAAAATCTACAATTCTTTTTGCTTGATCAGATGTAACTCTTTTTAGATTAACTACTACTGTATTTCTTTTTTTAAGATGGTCAGCGATTTGCTGTGATTCTGAGAATGCTCGTGGCTCCAGTAAAATCATCTTAGCCCCATTTTCTTCTGCTATAGCCTCAGCTTCACTTAAATCATAAAATTGGTTTTCATCTCCACCAAACGGATCTTCATCACCTTTAAATATATTTTTAAAAAATCCCATACTAATTTCCTCCTTTTAGTATATACATCTTACTACACTTCATTCTAACATAAATATCAGAAAAAGAAAAGTTTTTTATACTATTTGATTTTCTCTATTTTGCTTGCAACTAATTGATATTTATCAAATCTTTTTTCAACTTTTCCTGTTACTAATATAACATCACCTTTGGCTACATCTGATAAATTTTCATACATATTTGGAAATAGTGTTACATCAATCGTGCCTATTTCATCACTACCTAACAAAAATGCCATCTTTTTATTGCTTTTTGTATCTACTTCTTTTATTTTATCGACATAGACTATTGTATCAATTATCTTATCAAAGTACTTTGGAATATCCGGCACTAAAACAATGTTTTTATAATTATCACGAATTTCTGTAACTGGATGTTTACTAATATATAAACCAAACAATTCTAGTTCTCGTTCCATTATGTATGATGTACTATATTCTTCTTCAAAAACCATTTCTGGTTTTAAAGTAAATTCTTCATCTAAATCTTTAGTTAATTCTCCATAATTAATTATAGAGTCCAAATTATTAATTAGTGTTTTTCTATTCCAACCAAATACTGAGAAAGCTCCAGCTTCTATTAATGATTCTATTGTTTTAGTATTAACGCTTTTACCATAACAACGTCTAACAAAATCATATATATCTAAAAATTTAGTTTTCTCTCTCTCTTCTAAAATCAATTTTGCTGCTGCCATGCCTACATTTTTTATATTAGTAAGTGGACATCTAATTCCTAATTCTTCCATTTTATATTCATAACTACTCAAATTAATATCAGGACTAAGAATTTGAATATTATTCTTACGACATTCATATAAATATTTTTTTATTTTTGATGAATCATTCATATCAATTGATAATAAATTAGACATGAATATTGTAGGATAATGGGCCTTTAAATACGCCATTCGATAAGATACCAATGAATATCCTACTGAATGCGATTTATTGAATCCATACTCAGCAAATTTTATCATCAATTTAAACACGTTTTTAATGAGTTCTTTTTCATAGCCTTTTTTAAATGCTCCTTCGACAAATCTTTTTTCTTCTTTAAGCAGTAATTCTTTAATCTTTTTGCTCATAGCTTTTCTAAGAATATCTGCCTCACCTAGTGTATAATCTGCCATAACTTCAGCTATTTTCATTATTTGTTCTTGGTATATCATTATTCCATATGTTGATTTTAAAATTGGTTCTAATGATTTATCCAAATATTCAACATTCTCTTTCCCATGTTTACGCTTAATATATGTAGGAATATTTTGCATTGGGCCAGGTCTAAATAAAGCAATTGAAGCAATTACCTCATCAAATGTATCTGGTTTTAATTGACTTAAGAAGTTCATCATGCCTTCTGATTCAAATTGAAATATCCCTAACGTATTGCTTGTTTCAAATATTTTGAGTGCCTTTTTATCGTTGAAAGGTATATTGTCAAATGTTAATTTGGTTTTATGAGTCTTATTAACTTCATTAATTATATTGTGAATTATTGTTAAATACTTAATCGCAAGAAAATCCATTTTGAGTAGTCCTAAATCTTCTAAATGTTGCATATCATATCCACTAGTATAAAAAGTATGATCTGATTTGTCTAAAGGTATTATTTCATCTAAGTCAATATTAGACATTACTACTCCTGCTGCATGAATGCTTGTGTGTCTTTTCAAACCTTCAAATACTCTTGCAATTTTGTATACATCTTCTAAATATTCATATCTTTTCAAATAACTTTTTACTTTTTGATTCTTATAATTATCTTCTAGCGATAATCTTGAACTAACTATTTTACATAAACCATCAATAATGTCTAATTCTAGATTGTAAGCTCTAGCGACATCTCTTAAGGCCTGCTTCGCACCCATTGTTCCAAATGTTATGATTGGCGCGACTTTTTTATCTCCATATTTCATACGACAATATTCTATTAGTTCTTCTCTTTTTGTATGTTCAAAATCAATGTCTATATCAGGCATACTTATTCTTTCAGGATTTAAAAATCTTTCAAACAATAAATCGTATTCTAATGGGTCAACATCAGTAATATTAAGAACATACGCTACTAATGACCCTACAACACTACCTCTACCTGGTCCGACAATTATATCATTATCTCTTGCATATTTGATATAGTCATAAACAATTAAAAAATAATCACAAAATCCCATTTGATTAATTACATTTAATTCCATTTTAAGTCTATCTTGATATTTACTTGATATCTTAGAACCAAATTTATTTTTTAATCCTTCTATACATTTTTTCTTTAAATATGCATAACTATCTACATTTTTTTCATTCTTAAAAACTGGCATTAAATTTTGATTGAAAACTATTTCCAGATTACATAACTCATATAATTCTTCATATAAATCAAGAAATCCTTCAGATTCCAATTCCTTATATCTTTTTAAGTTATTATCTATTCTATCGCTGCTGATATCTTCTATCGTGGTACCTTCGCGCATAGCGTCAAGAAATCTTACATATTTACTTTCATCAGAAGTAAGATATATTGTTTCTTTCATATATAAAGAACCGCTACCCAATTCTTGTTTCTCGCTTTTTTTGGTATATGTTTTATATATATGTTGATAAAAACTCTTTATTTCTCCGAACACTCCTACATATGCATATGGTATTAGACATACTAAATCATTAGAATATTTTTCCAAGTCACTGAGTTCTAACTCTCTTTCTGATGAAATTGTTGCTAGTTTTAGTAAATTTTGATACCCCTTATAATTCATACAATATAATACTAATTTATAGTTTGAATACTTTACTTCTAATCCAACAAAAGGCTTGATATTATTTTTTTTACATAAGGTATAAAAATCCATGACTCCATACATCGTACTATCAGCAATTGAAAGCGCGTTAAAACCCTCATTAACAGCATAATCAATTAAAGATTTAACTGTAATTAATGAGTCTTGTAATGAATTATCAGTTTTAATATATAATGGAACATATTTCATATACTTTCTCCTAATAAAATTATACTATATTTTAACCTCAAATAACCACTAATAATTGACTTATATTACTTAGTGTGTTAAAATTTACAAGCAGAGAGAGAAAAACTGAACGGAGGGATAGTATGGCAACAAAAGTAACAGCTAAAAAACCACTTACTGGAAATAAAAGATCTCACTCATTACGTGCGACTAAGCGTCAGCAAAAAGTAAACTTACAAACATTAACGTTAGAAGATGGTACGAAAGTACGTACATCAACTAGAGAAATGAGAACTTTAAGAAAAAATAAAAGCGCATAACCAAAACTGAACACATTATTTGATAAAAAAGAGAAAAATAAATTTTCTCTTTTTTTATTATTTATATCTATTTCTCTTTTAATTTATTGTCTTTTTCTTCTAGATATTCATAATCTAATTTATTGGTTGATGTAACTACTGATTTCCCAAGTTTTTTCTCTAAATCGGTTCGGGCCACTTTGGCAGTATTGCCTCCTGATTTTGCAACTTCAACGTTTTCTTTTAATCCCTTAGGTTTTTGTTCCTGGGCGATTAATTTAGCTGCTTCCTCTGATAAATCAGTAAGTATTAATTCAATGCTATCCATATTATCTCTTAACGATTCTTTTCTTAGTCCTTTGTGCTGCTTATACTCTTTAGATGTCATTCCAGACCATTCTTTATAAATTTCATTCGTTAAAATAGCATACTCAAAATCTTTTTCAATTCCTCCTTCTTTCCAAACATCAGTTAACTGTTTTCTATCTTGTAACGCTCTTATTCTTTTGGCAATCCACGCTTCATCATATCCTTTGGCACGATATAAATCTATCGCTCTTTGAAGTGACAATGACGGATCAAACGTTTCATCAATTCTTTCACTACCAAGTTTTGCTAACCAAATTTTAAATGGTTCCGCCTTTTTTGATGGAATTGATTGGATTATCCTGAATATCCCTTCAATATCTGACACATCTGTCAAACGATATTTTCCATCTTCAGCTTTCAATTTCAACTGTCCGATTTTTGCGGACACTTCACTACCTTCGACTCTAAGTTGTGATTTCAAATCGCTCCAGTATTTTCTGGGTCTTGTTGTCCCTGTCAAGGTTGATATTACATCAACAACACTAATATAGTATTTTTCTGCCTCCTTATCCCAAATTGTTCTGATACTATCATCATTAAAAACTTTACTTATTACTTGCATTTTATCTTCTTTCATATTTCTCCTCCCTGTTGGTGCATTAACACCTATATAAATTATATCAGTGTTTATAGGCAATTACAATAGCAAAAGCGAAAATATGTTCGTTAATTTATAAAAATAAAAACAGGGTTTAGCCTGTTCTTTTTTTGTTTAAAATAAACTTATTTGATTAGATTCTTCCATCCCTTCAAACATTTTTAATTCTTTCATTTTTTCTATAAGTGTTCCTGATATTTTAGCTCTTTTTTGTAAATCTTCAATACTCAAGAATTCTCCTTTTTCTCTTTCTTCTACAAGGGCTTTAGCGGCTATGTCTCCTAATCCATCAATTGTTCTAAAAGGAGGAATTAAATCATTATCGCCTTTTATTACAAATTTCATACTAGCGCTTTCAAGGATACTTATATTATCAAATTTTATTCCTCTGGCACTGGCTTCTAAAGCTACCTTTAAAACATCTAATATATCAGCTTCTTTATTTGTAGCATCAAATCCTTTGTTCTCGATTTCAACTATTTTATTTTTAATCGCGTCATAACCTTTCATCATTGTTTCTATATCAAAGTCATCACATCTAATCGAAAAATATGCAGCATAGTAATACAGAGGATAATATACTTTAAACCACGCTATTCTTAATGCATTCATAACATAAGCTGTAGCATGAGCTTTTGGAAACATATACTCTATTGTTTCGCAATGTTCTACAAACCATTCCGGTATATTATATTCTTCTTTTACTAATTCCTCTTTCAATGGTACCCATTTAGGATTAGCCATTTTTGCTTCTCTACCACAATATGATTTACGGACAAATTCTGTAATTTTAAAGGCTGTGGTTCCATCCATGTTATAGCCCATTAACTTGGTAATTAGTTCTTCTCTACAACCAATAATATCATCAAATGTTGCTATTTTTTTCTCAATTATTTCTTTAGCATTACCTGCCCATACTCCCGTACCATGAGATAAACCAGATATTTTAACTAATGCTCCGAAAGTTTTAGGCTTAGTATCTTCTAACATTTGAATAACATATCTTGTTCCAAGTTCAGGAACACCTAATGTTCCAACATTGCACATAATGTCTTTAGGCTTTACGCCTAATGCGTCAGTAGATGATAATATGCTTAATACTTTTTCATCATCAAAAGCTTTAATCGTTAATGGATCAATACCACTTAAATCTTGAAGCATTCGAAGCATCGTTGGATCATCATGACCTAATATATCTAATTTAATTAATTCATCTTCCATAGGTTTATAATCAAAATGAGTGGTTTTCCAAGATGATGTAATATCATCGGCAGGATATTGATAAGGGGTAAAATCATAGACATCCATTTCTTTAGGTATAACTACTATGCCTCCTGGATGTTGGCCAGTGGATCTTTTTACACCCGTAATTCCTAAAGATAATCTTTCAATTTCAGCTGAATTTTTTGTTATCCCTTTATCTTCACAATAACCTTTAACAAAACCATAAGCTGTTTTTGTTGCGACTGTACTAACGGTTCCCGCTCTAAATACATTATCTATTCCAAGTAATTCTCTTGTATATTCATGAACTTTAGATTGATAATCACCAGAAAAATTTAAATCAATATCTGGACATTTATCGGCATTAAAACCTAAAAAACTAGAGAATGGTATATCTTGACCTTCTTTGTTCATAGGTGCCTTACATTTTGGACATTTCTTATCAGGCATATCATAACCGCTTGAATAATTTTTTGACAGTTCCTCACCTTTATCATCTTCAAAAGTTGTATACTTACATTCCCCACAAAGATAATGAGCTGCTAGGGCATTAACTTCGGTTATTCCCATTAAATATGCGATAAAACTAGAACCAACAGAACCTCTTGAACCAACTAGATATCCATCGTCATTACTTTTTTTAACTAGTTTATGGGATATTAAATAAATAACATCATAACCGCCCTTTACTATTCCATTGAATTCACTTTCAATTCTCTCCTTAATTACTAAAGGTATGGTTTTTCCATATAATTCCTTACATTTGCTATCTATCATTTCTTTTACTATTTTTTCAGAATTCTCTATTTTTGGTGAAAATGGAACGCCGCCTGTATCAATAATTACATCTACCATATCAACCATATCGGCTATTTTATTAGTATTCTCAACAACTATTTCATAAGCTAATTTATCATCTAAAAACGAGAAATTTTCTAACATTTCTTTTGTTGTCCTAAAATGTTGTTCAGGTATTTGTGTTATATTTGTTTTTGACAAAGGATGTCTTCCCCCACCTGGAACTTTCTGATGAACAATTATCTCCCGGTGCATTCTGTTATCACTATACAAATGATGAACGTCACCTGTTGCGACAATTATTTTACCTGCTTCTTTAGTATCTCTAATTATTTTTGATATGTGTTGTTGCAGTTCTTCCTTAGTTTCAAATTCTCCTGTTTGTAACATGTGATCATATACTTCAGGTGGTTGAACTTCAACATAATCATAAAAATTAATTATATTTGTTAATTCTTCGTCATCCTTAGAAGCAGCTTCTCTAAATACTTCCGATTCATAGCACCCACTACCAATTAATAATCCTTCTCTTAAATTTTCTATTTCACTTCTTAGTATTCTAGGTGTTTTATATAAGTATTTGGTATTAGCATAACTAACAATCTTAAAAAGATTTTTCAAACCTTTTTTGTTCATAGCAAGAATATTGACATGATATCCTCTGCCGTATTTATGGATTTCGCTTGTATCGGCTAATTTATTAATGTCCGCGATAGTCTCAAAATTGCGGTCTACTAATTTTTGGAGCATTTTATGAAATACAAGTGCGGTTGCTTTTGAATCATAATCAGCACGGTGATGACCTTCTTCATCAAATTCAACATCATATCTTTTAACAATTGCTGATAAACTATGTCTTGAATAAGTATTATCCAAAGTTCTAGATAGTTCTAAAGTATCTATTACTGTATTTTTTAAGGATCCCATTTTATACTTCTTAAAAGCCATTTCTAAAAATGATAAATCAAATTTGGCATTATGAGCAACTATTGGCAAATCTCCTACCCATTTCATAAATGAAGATGTTACTTCCTCTTCATTCCTTTTTCCTTTTAGCATGTTATCTGTTATACCAGTAATCTCAGTTATTTTAGGAGGTAACTTTCTATTAGGATTAATTAACTCTACAAATGTATCAGTTATTTCTCCATTACAAAGTTTTACCGCTCCTATTTCTATCATTTGATCTGCACCACCAGCATTAAACCCGGTTGTTTCAACATCAAACACTACATATGTAGCATCCATTAAAGGTGTTTTTGTTGGTCTAACTACTATCGTTAAGCTATCATCAATCATGACAACTTCTACACCATATATAACTTTAAATTCATTATCTTTTGTCTCATATTTGATAAATTTATGGGCATCAGGAAAAGACTGACAACCATTATGATCAGTTATTGCAATAGCTTTATGTCCCCATTTTTTTGCTATCTTACATAGTTTTTTGACATCTACTACACCATCCATTTGACTCATTAAAGTATGGGCATGTAGTTCAACTCTTTTTACTTCTGCATCATCAAATATTTCTTTTTCTTTTCGCTCAGCAAGATTAATATCATGTAGTGTTAATACATCTTCATTAGAATATTTATCTTCTTTGATATTCCCTCTGAATTTATACCAACCACCTACTTTAAGGTTTTTTTCTAGTCTTTGTTTTGTTTCTCTATCATTAATGAATAATTTAGCATATAAACTGTCTGTATAGTCTGTTATTTTAGCTGTCATTATTATTAATTCTGTTTTTGTTCGTTTAAACTCTATAGCAAACAATTCTCCTTCTAATGTAACTCCATTAGATGGTCCCGTAATTGAATTTAGACTAACAACTTCTGTATCTATTGTTCTTCCCAATATAACTTCAGGACTGTCTTCGGTTTCAATTACTTTTGGCTTAAATTTTCTTTTTGGTTCTTCCTTAGACAATGGTATACTAGGTAGTTCTATTTCTTTTTCTTCTTCGATTACTACTTCCGGTTCATCCTTGATTATAGGATTAACACGAGTAACTTTATAACCAAAAGATTTAAAATCATCAAGAATTTTTTTGTCTAAACTATTGATTTTATTTTCTTCTGAGCTATTATTTACAGGTATAATCAATGTCTCTTCTTGAATACTTACTTCACTATCCATCATTGTTAATACAGCCGGACATTTTTCGCCATACCTGCTTATCAAATAAGCAAAATATTCCTGTATTTTTGTTTCATCAATATTTTGTGGTTTAAAAATGATAATCGCTTTTTCTACTTGGAAGGATTCTTTTAAACTCATTAAAAATTCATCGAATATTAGTGCTGGCAAGGTGTTTTCTGTAGACACAAAAAAAGTATATTCCGTTTTATCTTTATTCCCTACTATCTTATCTAGTTTGGAACCTTCAAAGTGAAAATATTTATCTTTATCAAAGTCTATTTTGTTTAATAATTTCTGTAATTTGTCCTCCACATTATCACCTATTATAATAGTATCAAATTTACTATCAGACAAGCAAGTAAAAAAGGATTTTTATTCAAAAAAAATCAAATGTTTTTTCATTTGATTTTATTCCGCTTTTGTTTGTTCGTTTTTATACTCTTTACATAGCTCGTCTAATTCCACAATTATCTCATCAACTACTTCAAAAGATTCTGCTTTAATCCCTGATGCATAGATATGGCCCCCGCCTCCGAAAGAAACGGCAACGTCATTGATAATTGGTCCTCTTGATCTAATTGAACATCTAATATTGTTATTTACTGTATCTTTTGAAAAGAATGCCCATACTATCATTTCGTCAATATAATTAAAGTTGTTAATCATGTTTCCTGCTGTTGCTGAGTCTACTCCATATTCGGTTAAGACATCTTCGTCCATTTTGATATATCCAAAATTGTTTTCTGTTATTGTTAAGTTGTTCATTATATAAGCATAAAATTTTATTTCTTGCATATTTCTCATATACATTGCTTGATATAGATTTGAAAAATCTAGATTCGTTTTCTCAATTAAATCAGCAACTAATCTAAATGTCTTTACTGTCGTATACGAATACAAGAATCTTTCTGTATCAGAAACTAATCCCCTAAATAATGCAATCGCACTTTTTTCTGTTAGATTTAATTTTGTATTTAAAAGTAGTTCTATTATCATTTGTGAAGTGCTGGAAGCATCTTCATCTATCCATTCGATATCAGCGAACTCCTCAACAAAAGGATGATGATCTATTTTTATACAACATTCAAATTTATTTGGGTCTGCCCCATCTACTCTTTTTTTATCGGGAGTATCTAAAACAATTAACAGTTCCTTATTTGGTATTTCAGTTACTTTATCCATTGTTCCCATATATTTAAATTTAGCTGCACTTGCACCTACTACATAAACATTCTTTGTTGGAAATGTTGATAAAATTGCTTCTTTTAACCCAAAAGAACTTCCTAAAGCATCTGGATCTGCACCCACATGTCTAGCAATTACTATTGTATTATATTTCTTTATTTTCTTATATATTTGGCGATATGTTGAATTCACAATACCACTCTTTCTATTCTTATTATTTTGCTAATTCGTATGTATCTCTAGCTATCATTAATTCTTCATCAGTTGGCACTACATATACAGCGATTTTAGAGTCATCTGTTGATATCAATCCAAATTCTCCGAAAATTTTATTTCTCTCTTCATCTAGATGGACACCTAAACTTTTCAATCTACCAACAATCATTTTTCTAACTAAAATTGCTCTTTCCCCTATTCCTGCTGTAAAACAAATTACATCCGCTCCCTCTAAACGGTTATTATACATAGCAATGTAATTCGCGATACGTGATACAAACATGTTTTGAGCTAATATGCATCTCTCGTTACCAGCGGCTACTCCATCTTCAATATCACGACTATCAGCACTTACTCCGCTAATACCTAAAAGTCCACTGTTTTTATTTAAATCATTTATAACTTCGTCAACACTTTTATTTTCTTTTTCCATTACAAAAGGTATAACAGTCGGATCTATATCACCTGAACGTGTTCCCATCATAATTCCTGGAAGTGGCGTGAATCCCATTGAAGTATCTACGCTTCTATGTGAATCAATCGCACAAATTGATGCTCCACTACCTAAATGACAAGATATAACTTTTAAATCATCTCTACTTAAATGTTCACTTATACTTAAATCAATAAATTTATGTGATGTTCCGTGAAATCCGTATTTACGAACTTGGTACTTTTCATACCATTCATATGAGCAAGGATATAGGTATTCTACCGAATCCATTGTTTGATGAAACGCGGTATCAAACACAGCAACATTGATAGTATTGGGTAAGGCACTTAAGAATGCCTCGATACCAGTAATATTAGCTGGATTATGTAATGGTGCAAGATCGTTACAACTTTTAACATTTTCTAATAACTCATCATTAACAATCGCACTTTTTGAATAGTACATTCCTCCGTGAACAACACGATGTCCAACCGCACCTATTTCATCAAGTGATTTTATAATATTGTTACTTATCAGTTCTTGTTTAACAACCTCAATAGCTGCTAAATGATCTGCTATTGCTAACTCTTTTTTTAGTTTTTGGCTACCTATTTTTAACGTGTAAAATGAACCGTCGGTTCCTATACGTTCAAAATATCCATTTACTAGTTCTTGTTCTTCTGGAAGGCAGAATAAACTAAACTTTAAAGATGAACTGCCTGCATTAACTGTCAATATTTTCATAATACCCTCTTCCTATATTCTTAAATCACCATATTAAGCTTTTGGTCTCATTAAAGGAAACATTGCGCATTCTCTAATTGATCTATCCATTAAAAATGAAAAGAATCGTTCCGATACACCAAATCCATAAGCAGGTGGCATCCCATGTTCTAAAGCTTCAATAAAGTCTGCGTCATCATTATGTGCTTCTTCATCTCCAGCCTCACTCATTTCTCTTTGTTCTTTAAATCTCTCTTCCAAATCCATTGGATCGTTTAATTCTGAATAACCATTGCCCATTTCTGAACCAGCTAAAATTATTTGCATTTGCGCGACTTTTCTTGGATCCTCAACTTGTCTTTTTGGTAATGGGTTTAATTGAACTGGTTGACCAACCAAGAATGCTGGTCCTGATAAAGTTTTTCTAACAAATTTCCATAATAAATCTACTAATCTCCAAAATCCTAATGCTGGATCATACTCAATTTTAAGTGAATCTAATTTTTCTTTTATCTCTTCAATTGTAGCGTCGTATATTCCTATGCCTGTTTTATCTTTTATTACTTTCTCAAAATCATAAATTTCCCATTCTTTATCTATATCGATTTTGAAACCTCGACTTTCGAATTTTGATGTACCCAATACTGCTTTTACAACTCTACGGTACATTTCCTTAGTTAGTTCCATTCCGTCTTTATAATCGGCGTATGCCCAGTAAAATTCCATTTGTGTGTAATCTTGTAAATGTTCCGAACTCATTCCTTCATTACGAAATTGTCTACCTATTTCAAATACTTTTTCAAAACCAGCAACAAGGGCTTTTTTCTGCCATAATTCTCCCATAGAAATTCTTAGATATACATCAATATCTAAGGCATTATGATGTGTTTTAAAAGGTGTTGCAGCTGCTCCACCAACCATTGTCTCTAATACAGGTGTTTCTATTTCTAAAAACCCTTTCTCAATTAAAAAGTTTCTTATCGTGCTCCAAAAAAGTTGTTTTTTATAAAACATATCACGGACATCCGAATCCATAATAATATCTAAATATCTTTTTCTAAACTTCGTTTCTTCATCAGCTAATCCATGAAATTTTTCTGGTAATGGCTTTAATGCTTTAACTAAATGGATATATTTACTAGCTTTAACACTTAATTCTCCAGCATTAGTTCTAAATATTGTTCCCTCAACAGCTACTATATCTCCCAAATCAGCATAATCAAATAGTTCATATTCTTCTTCACTTATCGCGTCCTGTCTAAGATATACTTGAATTTGTCCATATCTATCTTGAATATGCATAAATCCAGCTTTACCTTTACCACGGATTGTCATTATACGACCCGCGATCAAAACAGGTTTTTGTTTCATTCCTTCTAATTCTTCTTTTGTTTTTTCTTCATACATTTCTTTTATTTGTTTAGAATCACTAGTAACGTCAACTCTATGCCCAAAAGGATCTATTCCCTTTGCGGCAATTTTTGCTGCTTTTTCTCTTCTAATCATTTCTTGTTCTGTAAATTCCCGCATTGTTTTCCCTCATTTCTCTTCTATTATCATATCATAAACAAGGAAAAAAGTGTTATTGTTTAACACTTTTTACTTTTCTTTTTTTAGCTTTTTTCTTCTTTTTTCTAACTTCTATTATTTTTGCCAATTCAGTATTGCTTATAAATTCATGAAGTCCTCGTTTTTCACTTTTATACAAAACTGTAATAGCAGAGAATATCGCGATGACAAATTGAAATACAGCGATTATGGATACAGTGATAAAGTAATTGTTTTCTGTCATATAAAGAAGTAGTATATTGTTGAGTAAAACGTAACAAATTCCAAAAACAATTGAATATCTGACAAATAATTGCCAAAGACGAAGTCTTCCACTGTCAAATCTTTCGACTTGAACTAAACATAAGTAAGAGCCAATAGTTCTACCTTTCCATAGATATGGAAGTATTACAAAATAGGCAATCATGAAAACTAAATACAATAGATATGACGTTTGTCTTTCCAAAGATGCTTGATAAAATAATGTGCTGTTTGTTTCAATATATTCTGATAATCCGATGTTACCATTTAAACGTTCCGACAAAAGTGTATTCATTTCAACATTTAATTCATTTAAGTTTGGATTGTCTGGGACAATAGTATTAATAACAAATATCGCCATAGCAAGTATTAAAAAGTCTATTATATATGCTTTTATTCTAATTAGTCTCATGGATCACCTTCTCATAATTCTTAAGAATAGTTTCTATTTCTTCTTTTGTTTTTGTTTTGAATATGGCTTGTTTTACTTCTTTACCACCTTTTATACCTTTTAAATACCATGCTGCATGACTACGTATTTCGAGTAAAGCCATTTTTTGTGGTTTTGTAGCAAGTAAATTATCTAAGTGTTTTCTAATCATGTTTATTCTTTCTTTAGGTGTGACTGCAACGGATTCTTTTCCACTTTCTAAATATTCAATACATTCTTTTATTAACCATGGATTTCCTAATACTCCACGTCCTATCATAACTGCATCGCATTTAGTTTCTTCCAACATTCTTTTAGCTAAATGTCCGCTTGTAACATCACCGTTACCAATTACTGGAATAGATACAGCTTCTTTTACTTGTTTTATTATATTCCAATCAGCTTTGCCACTATAACCTTGATTTCTTGTTCTGGCATGTACAGTAATAGCACTAGCTCCTGATTCTTCTATTATTTTTGCTATTTCTACAGCATTTATATTTTTTTGATCCCAACCACTTCTAATTTTTACTGTAACAGGAATAGGTACAGCTTTTACTACAGATGCAACTAATTCTCTAACTTTATCTGGATCTTTCATTAATGCTGCACCTGCAGAAGCCGATATAGCAACCTTAGGAACTGGGCAACCCATATTTATATCTATGATATCAGGTTTCATTGTTTTATATACATGCTTTGCTGCACTTACAAATGATTCTATGTCGCTTCCAAATATCTGTTGCGCGATAGGTCTTTCATCTTCAGTCATATATAGCATATCATTAGTTTTTTTACTGCCATATAATAATGCTTTATCACTTACCATTTCGGTAACCATATACCCACAACCCATCTCTTTAATGATAGTGCGGTATGCATTATTTCCTACTCCAGCCATTGGAGCGAGCACGATTTGATTCTTAATTTTTACGTTACCAATATTCCATTCCATTTATACCACCGTATTTCTTGTTCATTTGCTTTATCAAATTATATCATAATTAATAGGCAAAAGAAAAAGCTCTTACGAGCTTATACTCCAGTGTATTCACAAACAGCCCCACTTGAACTGCCAAGAACAACTACTCTCACTCCATTATTATTTTCTCTTTCTGGATGTCTTGTCGAACCGGCTAAATAACCGTTTTCAACTAGAAAATTAACTTCTATTTCTGGCGTTCTATCAGAAGGGTTAGTGCCTGTAATAATTCTGTGATATAAATTTCTATCAGCATCTTCTACTTCTTCATTGTTTCTAGCTAAATTAATATGTGTAATAGCGGCATCACATATTTGTTCTTTATATTGCTCTAAACGATCTCTACGTTGTCCTCTTAACATTCCTGTTATAGCTGGAACTGCGATTAATACTATTAAAGTTAATATAACCATTATTCCCATTAACTCTACAAGAGTAAAACCATTTCTTTTTTTCATATCGTATCTCCTATTATCATTATATCTTAGTTAAATCATTTTTACAACACGATTTGACTTAATCTATAACCCCATTAGACACATTGTACACTGCTAGTGATTCGCCTACTCTACAAGAATATAAGTTTACTCTTCCCAATTTGTCAATTGAACCACTCTCACAAATAATTCCTTCACCACTATAGTTTACAACGCGATTTGATGTTGATTTAGCTGGATTATTTCTCCCTTCAACTGTTGCATCAATGCTACAATTGAGAGCTGGTCCTAGTCCTACACAAATCGATAAGTTTTCTGTTGTCATCTGTGCCATCACTACTTCTACCTCTATAGCTTTTACATATCCCATAATTGCAGCTCGTTCAACTTCTGGTAACATCTCATTTATATTATTATTTCCTAGTTCTTCTGCTTCTGTATTAAACAATCTAAAAGCAGCTAATGCTAGCAAACCAATTATTATAACTACAATTAATAATCCTATCATACTAAATCCATATTTATTTTTCATATCTCTCCTACATAAGCAAAAATACACTTTCGTGTATTTTTATTTATTCACATATTTAACTGCTGTACCATATGCTGTTACTTCACTACAGCCATCAAGTACTGAACATGTCGCGATTCTAAGCGCGATAATCGCGTCAGCTCCATATGTTCTAGCTTGCGCGACCATTCTTTCAATCGCTATAGCACGAGCTTCGTTTAGTAAATCTGTATATATTTGGATTTCTCCTCCTACAGTTCCAGCTTTTAAACCACCCATAAAAGAACGCCCAAAATCTTTTGCTCTAACAACACTACCTTGAACTAAACCTAAATATTGTAATTCCTGACCTGTAATATCGTTAGTTGTAAACAATGCTATCGGTTGCATAGTTTGTGGTTCCATCATTGGTTGTTGTTGATTATACATATTATTATCTTGCATATTAATCCTCCTTTTACTCTAGATAAATTATATCACAAATTCTTCTACAATTCACCTTTATTTTTGAATTGAATAACGATTGGAGTCCCTGTAAAATCAAATGATTCTCTAATTTTGTTCTCCAAATATCTTTCATAAGAAAAATGTACTAAGCCTTTATTATTTACTTGAATATTAAAAGTTGGCGGCTTTATTCCAGCCTGTGATGAAAAATATATTTTTAGTCTTTTTCCCTTATAAGAAGGTGGTAGATTAAGTGAATATGCATCTGTAATTACATCGTTTAATACACTTGTTTTTATTTCTTTTCTAGCATTTTCATAAGAGGCTAAAACTTCTGGCATTAAGGTATGAATTCTTTTTTTTGTTTTTGCTGATAAGAATACTACTTTAGCATATGTCATAAATTGAAAATTAATTGCGATATCTTTCATCCATTTTTTCATACTAGAATCTTTTTCATCAATTGTATCCCATTTATTAACTACTAAAACAACAGCCTTGCCTGCTTCAAGTGCATATCCTGCGATATGTTTATCATGTTCAATTATACCTTCCTCAGCATTTAAAACTATGCAGCATACGTCAGATCTATCAATTGCTTTCATACTACGTAACAAACTATATTTTTCTATACTCTCATATACTTTACCTTTTTTACGCATTCCTGCTGTATCAATTACAACATAATCCTCTCCATGATAAGTAAACTGAGTATCTATCGCATCACGAGTAGTGCCTGCTATTTCACTAACAATAACTCTATCTTCATTTAAAACAGCATTAACTAAACTGCTTTTTCCTACATTAGGTCTACCTATAATAGAAAACTTAATTAGATCTTCATATTCTTCTTCAATTGGAGTAAAACCAGACACTATCTTATCTAATAAGTCTCCAATTCCTATATTATGTTCTCCACTAACTTTTATATAGTTAGATAAACCTAACTCATAAAATTCATATTCTGTTTCCTTAATTTTATTACTATCACATTTATTGATAACTACAATAACTTCTTTGTTGCTTTTAAGAAGCATATCTCTAACAGCAAAATCATTAGAGTTTAATCCTTCTTTAGCATCAACAATAAATACAATCACATCAGCTTCTTCTATAGCTAACTCCGCTTGTATTTTTACTTCATCATTAAAAGAGCTCTTCTCTAAATCAACCCCACCAGTATCAATTAGATGAAACTTATAATCTTTATACTCAACTGATCCATATATTCTATCCCTAGTAATACCTGGAGTATCTTCAATAATAGATATTCTTTTACCAACTAATCTATTAAAAATAGTGCTTTTACCTACATTAGGACGACCTAATAAAGCGACTACTGGTTTTTTCATATATCATCAGCCCTTTCACATGTAACATTATATCATTTTTATCAATAAAAAAATAGGCAAAGAAAAACTCAACTAAGTTGAGTTTTTTTGCTTTCTTAAGGCTCTAAAGTAGCTCCTTCATCATCTGTAAATCTAAAAGAATCGTTAGTATTACCCGCTACTGTACATCCAGTTAATGTTATTCTTCCTGTGAGTTGATCTATTGCATGAGTTCCACAAGTTACCATCGAACCAGAATAAATAACTGGTTGAGTAGTATTAGTAGGAACAACATCACCGTTTTTAGCATCCTCTGAAATATCTATCGCACCATTTGGAGCAATATCAGCACTTACGATTTCTACCTCTGGATTTCTACCATGTAGGGTAGTTATAGCTAAACGAACTGCATCAGCATATCCTTCTACAGCTCTTGCTGCTGAGTTTTGTCTAGAGTCTCTAATGATACCTAAGATGATTGGAGTTGCAATTAACGCGATAATCGCCAAGATAACGATAACCGCTAGCAATTCAATTAATGTAAAACCTTTCTTATTCATTTTCATTCTTCACCACCTATCTTCTTCTACACTATAATATTAACACAGCATTTTGTTTTAGTCAATGCTTGAATTATTTTTTTTATGGCACTTTACACTTATTTTGTTTGATTTTTATTTGGTTATTTGCTAAAATATTGATGTATGTGCACCAGGGAGGTGAAATTATGCCAAATATGAAAAATGCAGAGAAAAGACTTTTAGTTAATGCTAAGAAAGAAAAAGCTAATAACAATTATAGTGCTCCTATGAAGTCATCTATTAAAAAGGTTGAAAAAGCTGTTAAAGAAAAGAATAAACAACAAGCTGAAGCTTCTTTAAAAACCGCGATTAAGGCCATTGATAAAGCAACATCTAATGGTGTAAGTAGTAAAAATAAAAGCGCTAGAAATAAATCGCGCTTAACAAAAAAAGTTAATTCAATGGAGTAGTTTACTCCTTTTTTGATATTTAGTTCGGGAGGTGTTCTATAATAAAAAGATTAGTTGGATTTGTAGTTTTTTTAATTATTGGTGGCGCGATTTTCTTTTTCCGTGGTCCTTTATCGCATTTTGTTATTAATACATTTATCTATAATAGAGATATTGATATTACTGCCGAGAGAAATGAATTTTCTAGAGTTTTAAATAATGAATTGTCGGCTGATTTTGAGTTTGTACAAATAACTGATGATTTTATCGCTAAAGATTTTGAACATCTTTTAAATATATTTTATACTATGTTAGATAGTGGACAAGAAGAATTTATTTTCTATTGTGCATATAGCTATCGTGAATGTAGTAAAGATGTCTTTGCTAAAGTTTTAAACCGTGACGGTGGTAACTATATGGGATATATAAATCATTTTGTTCATCCTTTTAATAGTTATAGTGCGATTAATGTAACAGCAAACAATTTTGGAAGAGTAACTGTTAAGATTACAAAGCAATACTCTGAAGAGCAAATAGAGTTTGTTTTAGCAGAAATTGAATCTATTACGGAATCTATTATTACTGATAATATGAGTATCAAGGATAAAATTGAAGAATTTCATGATTATATTATATATTTAGCTGACTATGATGAAGAAAGAGCAGACAACATGGACGATCCAAAGTTTAAAGATAGTTTTACTCATACGGCTTATGGATTGTTTAAAGATAATTTGGCCCTTTGTGGTGGTTTCAGTGATGCTATGGCGATTTTCTTACATCAGATAGGCGTTAGGAATTATCTTATATCTGGAGTAGATCATGTTTGGAATTTGGTAGAGATTGATAATAAATGGTTACACATAGACGTTACTTGGAATAATCCTCTTACTGATAGAGGGACCACCTTTATTCTTCATTATTGGTTTTTGATTGATACTCCGACATTAATGGCATTATCAGAAGAAGAGAGACATGAAAGAACTAGGGACTCCCACCGTTTTAATAAAAATATTTTTTTAGAAGCAATATAAAATCCATGATTATTCATGGATTTCTTTTAGTTTTTGTTCAATATTCATTCCATACTCTATTGATTCGTCATATACAAACTCTAAATCTGGTACATGTCTCATATTAAGTTTACTTGCTAAAGAACTTCTCACAAAACCTTTCGCGTTTTGTAGACTGCTCATTATTTCTTCTTTTTTTGTTTGATCAAGCACTGTGACATATATTTTAGCACTACTCATGTCTCCTGCTGTTTTTACTGCTGTAACTGTTACAAACTTTATTTGTTTATCTCTAACATCATTTTTTAAGATAATACTTACTTCTCTTTGAATCGAACTATTTAATCTTTCTAATTTTACATTACTCACGTATATCACCTCTATATGTATGATTATATCACAGTTTACGATATTTTATTTATATGATATAATCTAAATATCTTAGTATATACATATTATATACAAGCCGAAGGGAGACGATTATAAGGATGTTACCTAGTCAACTTACCCCACCACCAACTCAAAAAAAACCACCCACGCCTAATCCACCTCCTGCGACTAACACATCATCTACGACTAACAAACCAAAAAGTAACGTAAAAATTACTTCTTTTAACAAGGGTGCTAAAAAAGTATTGCGCGGTGGTTTTAAGCTTGTAAAAGTTGGTATAGTGATAGCGATTGTCGCAAGTACAATTTTCGTGATTAAACATCTTGTTGAGGGAAGAGAAGCTTCGTATCAAGCAGCAGTGACAAGATATGAAAATACAATTACTTCAAATAGTAATCCCAACCTCAATCTTAATTTTGAGGACCCAAGTGTACAGGAAAATTTTCCTCTACTTCTTACCATTGTAAATAATGGTGAAGTCGTTAGAGATGTTGATGTTAGAGATGTATCGGTATATACTCATGGTTCAAAACATAACTTAGTTTATCGAGTAGGAGATGAAAGCACACTTCGTATGTTTATAGATAATTCTGAAACCGACATAGCTTTGGATGATGATAACTTAATTCCGTTTACTAATACTGCTTTATTTGATATGACAATAAACGCCTCAGATGCAGACTATAATACTCTCAACATTAATGAAAGAGAACTTAATGATTTAATGTATAATGAGAATGCTGGCAATCATATAACGCACGTTGAGGTTAATGGAGAAACTATACCTGTAGGACACTTAAGCCGAATAGAAGAGGCTGCTATGGATTCTAAAGCAAGATAATATCTTGCTTTTTCTATGAAAAAAGACTATTATCTAGCCTTCTCTATTATTTCATATGCTTCTATTACATCGCCTTCTTTAATATCACTAAAATCAGTAATTGTAATTCCACATTCTAACCCTTTTTTAACTTCCTTAACAACATCTTTTTCTCTTTGTAGGGCATTAACTTCACCATCATATATAACAGCACCATCTCTAATTAATCTAACTTTAGAATTAGATTTAATAATTCCTTCTGTTACTAAAGAACCTGCGATAACACCAACCTTAGAAAATTTAAATAATTGTTTAACCTCAGCACTACCTGTGGTTTTTTCTTCAAATATTGGATCTAATGCACCCTTCATGGCTGCTTCCATATCTTCTACTGCCTTATAAATAATATCATACATTCTAATTTCTACAGTTTGTTCTTTAGCATAATCACGGACAATAGTATTAGGTCTAATATTAAATCCAATAACTATAGCGTTTGAAGCATTAGCCAGTACTACATCACTTTCCGTAATTGCACCTACACCACTACGAACAACTCTAACTCTAGCACCATCTACTTCAATTTTTTCTAAAGCATTCTTAACAGCTTCTGCACTACCATTAACATCTGCTTTTATAATTACGTTTATCTCTTTAGTGCCATCTTGAATTTTAGCAAATATTTCTTCTAAAGAAACAGTAGTTGATTTTGTTTGTTGTTCTCTCTCTTCAATTTTACGAGCCTCACCTATTGTTCTAGCTTGTTTTTCTGTTTCAAAAGCCATAAACTTATCTCCAGCTTTTGGAGTTTCACTTAATCCCGTTATTTCAACTGGTTGTGATAACTTGGTTGTTGTTATTTCTTCTCCTTTATCGTTTTTAAGAGTTCTAATTTTACCATATGAACTTCCAACAACAATTGGATCACCTAGTCTTAATGTTCCATTTTGAACAAGGACAGTTACGATTGAACCTACCTGCTTATCTAATCTAGACTCAATAACAGTACCTAAAGCATATCTATTTGGATTTGCTTTATAACTTTCCATCTCTGAAACAAGTATAATGTTTTCGAGTAAAGACTCAATTCCAACACCTGTTTTTGCAGATACTTGAGAATAAATAGTGTCTCCACCCCACGAATCAGGAGTTAAGCCATATTCTGATAACTCACTCATAACTCTTTCAATATTAATACCTGGTTTGTCAATTTTATTAATTGCTACTATTATAGGCACCTCAGCAGCTTTAGCGTGATCAATAGCTTCTTTTGTTTGCGGCATAACCCCATCATCAGCTGCTACTATTATTATAACAATATCAGTTATTTGAGCACCACGAGATCTCATCTCAGTAAATGCCGCATGCCCTGGAGTATCAATAAAAGTTATTCTCTCATCATTATATTTAACTTGATATGCGCTTATAGCTTGGGTAATCCCACCTGCTTCACCTGATACAACATCAGTTTTTCTAATTGCATCTAACAAAGACGTTTTACCATGATCAACATGACCCATAATTGTTACAACTGGTGGCCTTTTAATCATATCTTCTTCGTTATCAAGTATTTCAAATTCTTCAAATTTTGCTTCATCTTGTATTTGTTCTGTCTTCAATTCTTTGTTATATTCCATTGCTAAAAGAGCAGCCTTTTCAAAATCAATACTATTATTTACTGTAGCCAAAATCCCTAAAGTAAATAACTTCTTAATTAACTCTGAAGCCGGAACACTAATTTCTTTGGCTAATTCACCAATAGTCATTCCATCTTTATAAACAAGAGTACTAGTATCTGCTACTGGAGCATTACTAATTAATTTTTCCTTGCTCTTATACATTTCTTTTTTCTTACGCGCTAAATCTTTTTTGTTTGGTTTAGTCTTAACCACTTGACTTGGTTGAGCAGCTGTTTTTGCTTGTTTTTTTTGCTTCTCTTGAATTTCTTCTTCTAAAGTTTCTTCTTCAATTTCCGCATATTCACTCTCATATGTTTCTTCTGCTTCTTCTATTTCAGATGAAATTACACTATCTAACTCGGTAATAGCTTCCTCATCTAATATATCATCTTCATTATTAACATCAATGTTTAAACTCTTACATCGTTTTAAAATTTCATCAACGCTTTTATCTACATCCATGGCGTATTCAAGAACACTCATCATATTACGCACCTACTTTCTTCTAACTCAATTTAATTAATTCATTATATATTTCCTCCGAAATTTGCACTTCTAAATTGCGCTCTAATTGTTTACTTTTTTTTGCTTTTTCAATTATTTCTTTATCTCTCTTTAAATATGCTCCACGACCATTAGCTTTACCAGATTCATCAATTATAATATTTCCCTCTGGGGTTCTAACGACACGGATCAAATCTTTTTTTGGTAATTTTTCTCTACTAATGACACAAGTTCTCTCTGGTATTTTTTTCATATTACTCCAGTATGTTTATTCCAGCGTCTTTTACTTGGTCATATGTTTTAACATCTATTCTATAATGTGTAAGTCTTGAAGCCAATTTAACATTTGTGCCCTTCTTACCAATTGCTAAAGAAAGATTATCATCATTAACTACTACTAAAGCATCTTTATTTTTTTCATCTGTTATAAACACTCTAATATCCTTAGCAGGACTTAAAGCATTTGCGATAAATGTAGAGATATCTTTACTGTAAGGAATTACATCTATTTTTTCTCCACTTAATTCTTTGATAATTGCATTTATTCTAGAACCTCTCTCACCAATACAAGCTCCAACAGGATCTACATTATGATTTTCTGAATAAACAGCAATCTTAGTACGATTACCAGGATCTCTAGCAACACTATAAACTAATACAATTCCCTCATTTATTTCTGGTATCTCTAACTCAAACAATCTTTTAACAAATCCATAATGTTTACGACTAAGTAAAATTAAAGCTCCCTTAGAATTTATATCTACTTTATTAATAAATGTTTTAATGTGAGCACCCATCTTAATCTCTTCGTTTGGAATTATTTCTGATTTAGGTAATAATCCTTGTGTTTTTCCTAGATTAATGAAATAGTTTTTTTCATCTTCCATCTCAACAATACCAGAAATCATTTCTTCTGTTTTTTCACCAAATTCCTCAGCAATGTTGTTGCGCTCAGCTTCTCTAATTTTTTGAATTACTACTTGCTTAGCAGTTGTAGCTGCAACTCTATTAAAATCGTTAGGTGTTACTTCTTCTTCAATTGTTTCTCCTACTTTTATTCCTGGAACAACTTTTTTAGCTTCTTTTAAAGTTATATGAATTCTCTCATCATAAACAAAAGGCTGATATTTTTCATCTTCTTCTGCTTCCTCTTCTTCGTCAAATTCCATATTTTCTAAATCTGCAAATGAAGTAATTCCCTCTAATAAATCTTCATCTTCAAAATCATTTTCATCTAAAGACACTTTATGTTCTTTATCTAATACAACAGTTTTAAATGAAAAAACTTTGATATTTCCTGAATCTCTATCTATTTCTATTCTAACATTTGACAATGAATGATAATTCTTCTTATATGCACTAGTTAGCGCTAATTCCATAGCTGATAATACATAATCTTCTGATATATCTTTTTCCTTAACTAACATATCTAATGCTGCTTTGAATTCTGCTCCATTCATTTTATTCACTTCCCTTCTCTTTTGAACAAACATCTAAAATATAACTTTCACTAATTAAATCCGCCTCATCTAATATAGGATTAATTAGTTTACTAACTACAACACAATCATCAACATCAATAACTCCATTTTTGTCGATAACTATTCTAAGAAAGTTTATTTTATCTTCTTGTTCATATAATACTTTATCCAACACATATCCAGACTCTTCAATTTGATCTTGAATTAGTTTCTGAATCTCATCCACAACGCTCATATATCCTCCTAAACAAGTATAAAGAGTGGTATAACCACTCTCTCTTTGTCGAACTGGTAACATTATAACATATATTTAGTTAATTTCATACTTTTTTTGATATAATTATTTTGTGGAGTTGATTAAATGGAGAACAAAACATACGCAAAAGAATTTACTATAGGTTTATGTGTATTGCTATTTTATTTTATAGCGAATATCTTTCAATTACCTATATTTGCTTTATTTGGTAATGATTCAATGACCTTTAGAGTGATTTTTTCACTCATATTTCAATTACTAATGATTTTAGCAATAATCTATGTTTATCGGATTGAATTAAAAGAACAGTTCTTGAGATTCAAACAATATATGAAGTTTTATATGAAGAACTATATTAAATATTTAGGACTGTCATTCATTTTAGTTCTCATTACAAACTTAATAATTATGGGAATACGTGGTTCAGGTGTTGCTGGGAACCAAGAAGCAATTATCAATATGGCTGAGGCTGTTCCAATATTCACATTCATAGTTGTTGTATTTTATGCTCCAATCTTAGAGGAATTAGTATTCAGATTATCTATTAAAAAAATATGTGGCAAGCATACTTTTCTATTTATTTTTCTATCAGGGTTAATATTTGGTCTTTTACATGTAATCGGTCAAACCGATGCCTGGTATGATTATCTATTTATTATTACTTATAGTATTCCAGGGTGGATATTTGCTTATACATTGTATAAATCAGAAAATATATTTGTCCCTATTACTTTGCATTTTATTAATAATGTAATATCAATAGGTGCGATTATGTTGTTGGGATTTTTACAGTAATTAAAAACTAGGATTTTATATTCCTAGTTTTTATTTTACAATAGACAGAACTGGATATTTTTCCTTGTCTTCTTTTGTTTTTTTAAATGCTCTAATTATCATTGATTGACTTATTTTTGAATACTCATATATTTGAGCATTTTTTGGATCATCTACCAAATCATGATAATCTGTATTAATATCCATTATTGCTTCAGCATCCATTAATAAAAGAGCCGATCTCATGATTGCCTCTCGCAAAATTGAGCTTATAGCTTTATTTTTTATTGAATAATCTAAATCACTTATTTGTAACATTTCTGATATTTGATATGTCATAACACTTATTCCGTATCCATTTTTTAAAAGCTCATACAACCGATCTTGTATTCCTAACATATCTGATGTTAATTTTGAACTCAACATTAAAGATTTCTGAACATCAAAATTATTTGTTAACATACCTGCTTCAACAGATTTATTTATGAATGCAATATCATACTTAACTTTTAACAGTTCAGCAATGAAGGGTTGATTATTTGTATCTTCAATTGCTTCTTGTACAAATGATAGAAAAGTATTCATGGTTTCGTCTTGTAAAACCTTATTCATTTGAACACTTACATTTATTCCATGTGCCACCGTTTCTTCTGGATTTGGCATTCCTATTGCATATAATATATCCATTATACATTCTGGAATTACATTTTTCACAAAATTATCATCTAACAATACTTTATTGCCTAGTATTGCAAGTATCCTTCTGACTGCTCTATTTTCATTTTTTTGCGAAAGAACACATTCAACATCATCCATAAAATCCATAGGAATTACTTCACTATCTAAAAAAGTTATAATATCTTGACTTCTATCTAAGGAAATACCTTCATATTGTTCTGCTTCCACTTCTAATGCGATTGTTAAATACTCTAGATGATTTTTATATTCCTCACTACTCTTTAATCCAGCAATCTCAAGTTCATATAGTTTTTCATATAAAACATCTACTGAATTTGTATAGCCTAGTAACGATTCCAATTTTTCATAATCTTGCTTTTGCATAAATTTTACCTACCTTTTGAGACAAGGCGTATTATAACAGAACTAATGCGATAGCGCAACTAAAAACACTTAATTAATGTTAAGTGTTTTGGTTAAATTATTTAGGATTTGTTCAGTTGTATTATCGAGATTAGAAAAGTCTACTTCATACCATATAACAGGCAATTGATTTCTAAACCACGTATATTGTCTTTTGGCATATTTTCTAACTCTTTGTTTTATTAGATCTATTGATTCATCTAGGGACATATCTCCTTTAAAATACTCAAATAGTTCCTTATAGGCAATTGGTGTGAGTAATGCTCTAGATTTAATTCCTTTTTTATATAAACCCTCTGCTTCTTCGATAAGTCCGTTTTTTATCATTTTATCTGTTCGTTTATTGATAATATCATATAATTTTTCTCTTTCCATTGTTAATCCTATAAAAACAGCATCATATAACAATTTCTCACTTTTTTTATTTTGCGATGGTGGTATGTTGTTGTTTTGATATTGGATGAGCGCTCTTTCTATTCTTTTCCTATTGTTAATATGAACTTCTGTATTTGGATCGACTAGAAGCAATTGTTTATATAATTCTGCATTAGTATATGAACTATAATCAGCATTATTTTCCTCATCACTAAAATTATAATCGTATAAGGCTGCTTTAATATACAACCCTGTTCCTCCAACTATAATTGGCGTTTTCCCTCTTTTTAAAATATCTTCAATACATTCTCTACAATCATTTTGATAGTCATATACACTATAATCATCCGTAATCTCTTTAACGTCTATTAAACGATGTACAATGCCTTCTTTTTCTTCCTCTGTTATTTTTGCTGTCCCAATATTCATTTCTCTATATACTTGTGTACTATCAGCGTTTATTATTTCACCATTAAGTTTTTTAGCAAGTTCAATACCTATTTTACTTTTTCCAATTCCTGTCGGACCACATACAACAATAACCCTATTCATTTTTACCCCACCAAATAAACATGCTATCGCCAAATGAGAAAAATCTATATTCTTCTTTTATAGCCTCATTATAAGCATTTAATATATTATCTCGCCCTGCTAAAGCACTTACTAACATAACTAATGTTGATTTTGGTAAATGGAAATTAGTTATTAATCCATCAACCGACTTGAATTCATGTCCTGGATAAATAAATATATCTGTCCATCCAGAACATTCTTTAAAATTATTATGGTCATGAATAATTGTTTCTAATGTCCTTATTGATGTTGTTCCAACCCCAACTATCTTATTATTATTTATTTTAGCTGCATTTAAGATATCTGCAGTATTTTTATCCATCATATAAAGCTCACTATGCATTTTATGATTATCAATATCATCGACACTAACAGGCCTAAATGTTCCTAACCCTACATGCAGAGTTATATAGGCAATTTTTATTCCTTTATCTTCTATTTTATCTAGTAATTCAGGAGTAAAATGAAGTCCTGCTGTAGGCGCTGCGGCGCTTCCTAAATTTTTAGCATATACTGTTTGATATCTATCTTGATCTTCTAGTTTTTCATGAATATATGGAGGCAGGGGCATTTCTCCTAATTCATCCAATATCTCCATAAATATACCTGAATATTCAAACTTAAGAATCCTAACTCCTTCTTCTCCAATATCTGTACATACACAAGATAGCTTATCTGAAAAAGTTATAGAATCCCCTACATTAATTCTTTTTGCAGGTTTAACTAAACACTCCCAACTATTATCAGTCATTTCTCTCAACATTAATATCTCAATAGCAGCATCTGTTTCATCTTTACTACCATATAATCTAGCAGGCATAACCTTAGTATCATTTAAAACAAGAACATCGTTCTCACTTAAATAATCAACAACATCAGTAAATTGTTTGTGTTCGATATTACCATTATTTTTATCCAACACTAAAAGTCTTGAACTATCTCTCTTTTCAAGAGGTGTTTGTGCGATTAAATGTTCTGGCAATTCAAAATCAAAATCTTCTGTTTTCATAGGCCACCTTTTCTTTTAATATGATACCATATAATTAAGTAAAAATATATTTGTAGTATTGTTGGTTGGCACACAAAAATAACTTTTTTAAAGTTATTTTTTTCTACCTATTACATCGTATAACAATACTCTTGTTTCGACATCTTCTTTTGAATGTTTTAATATTTCCTCATCAATGATTACTTTATCTTTTTCTATTAATAAGACTACTGTTGAACCACCAAATAAGAAGTATCCTTTTTCATCTCCACGTCTAAATGTTTTTAGTTGATGATTAACTATTTTCCCAACCATTAAGGCCCCTACTTCGATTTGTACTATATCACCATAGTTTACTGTTTCTAGTATAGTGCATTCACGACTATTCTCACTGAATACTTTATATTTTTTAAAGGCG
>Ga0123353_10000016_pt1 | contig 196885 bp, 186 predicted proteins | sample TergutLab28metaG_3_FD_92763 | JGI IMG/M metagenome (GOLD analysis project Ga0123353, IMG submission 92763) | Labiotermes labralis P3 segment gut microbial communities from Petit-Saut dam, French Guiana - Lab288 P3 | ecosystem: Host-associated > Arthropoda: Insects > Digestive system > Gut ... | reverse complement strand
GCTTCGCAAAATCAGAGTATCGCCGGCTTCGCCTGTTGTAACATTCGCGGCGGTCTGATTAATTTTGCGTATGGCAGTATTGTCAGAACCGTTTATGATCACGATGTCTCCGACATTCATCAAAGTGCGGACAGGGTTGAAATATCCGGTCGCTGTTATCGATGAAACTGTTTCAGTCGCGGCATAGTGCCATAAAGTAAATCCATTCGCATATGCAATCACAGACAAGTTTTTATTTTGAAAAGACATGAGGGGAGACTCCTTTTATATCTATCCGTGGCCGTAAAGGTCACGGATAGATGTCGCATTATTCAACGCACTGGATTTTCACAATCCCGTCTTCGTCGATCAACACGCTGCCTTGGGACATGCTGTTGCTGATGAAGTGGGCTGCGCGCTCGCCATGACAAGAGATGTCAGATTTGACTTCCTGACCGCAAGCGTGTCCGACCGCGGACGCGTGATACATAAAGCACTTACGGAAAGTTTTCGGATTTGGCCCAGTTGTTTCACCTGTCGGCAAACCATTGTGCATTATCCAGTTGATGCCCAGCCACTTGCGCAGCTCGAACCCGCCAATCAATGGAGTTTCATCGCCGACATATTCGGAAGAAACGAATTCATCCATAGACAACAGCTCATTCCATTGATGTACTCCGACAACGCAGAATCTGCGGCCATCATCTGGCACATCGTTTGCATTCAGTTCTTCAACCGCAGACAAAATCAAATCTTTGGTTAATGCGGCGGTACCGTTGCCGACAGAGTTTGTGGCGGTTGCCATAGAGGTTATGATCAGCTCGTCAGTCTTGCGTCCCAGGGCATACACTCCGGCGCTTGCGACTACGCGGCGTTCGTCGATATTGATTTTCAATTCATCCAATGCATCGACCCAGTCGCCCGCATAATAATCCTGCAAAATGCATTCCACGGGTTCGTGGTTCAGATTCATAACCGGAACCAAGCCATGGCGAGATTTTGTACTGGCGGTACCTTTACCGACTTTTTGGAAAGTTGTGCTGGCTCCTAAAACACCGGATTTGCTGCGAATTGTGTTGCGCAGCTTTGTGCCCATCTGCTGATAAGCCAGATGAACATCGGCTTCGAATTGTTTTACGAATACCTGATCTATTGATTCAGACATAGGTTTTCCTTTTTTTTGTTAAAGTGAAAAAAATCCCGAACGAATCTGTTCGGGATGAGTGAATTTATTTTCCAGGTTGTACGCATGGCGTGCCATCAAAACAAATATGCGGGTTCTTGTGAATTATCCGCGAATTGTGCTTATACTAAAAAAACCGCCGAAGCGGTTTTTTTAGTATAAGAAATAAATTATTTCTTTTTAGCAACCGGTTTTTTCACAGCTTTTTTAACGGCTGGCTTTTTCGCCGGGGCTTTCTTCACTGCTGGTTTCTTGACAGCTTTTTTAACGGCTGGCTTTTTAACCGCAGGTTTCTTAACAGCAGGTTTTTTAGCAACCGGCTTTTTAACAGCAAGCTTTTTCACCGCTGGTTTCTTTTTCGCCGGGGCTTTTTTAACAGCTTTCTTTGCAACAGGGGCTTTCACCGCCAGTTTCATAACTTTTTTCGCAGCTGGTTTCTTTTTCGCCGGGGCTTTTTTCGCGACCGGTTTCTTAACCGCAACTTTCTTCACAGCTGGTTTCTTGACAGCTTTTTTAACGGCTGGCTTTTTAACCGCAGGTTTTTTCGCTGCTGGTTTCTTTGCAGCTGGTTTCTTCGCCGCCGGTTTTTTAACCGCAGGTTTCTTCGCAGCTGGTTTTAAGAATGAAAATGCCATTCTTCTCTCCTTCCTTTTTTGTTTTATAGAACAAAGGTTCGTTTGTTCTTACTGTCTATTTTATCTGAAACAAAAAAAATAGTAAAGAACAATTTAAAAAATCATGAATATAATTTTTTGAAACCGCTTTCTATTTTTCGAACGTATTCCGGATCACGATCGCGCCAGTATTTTGGATCGCGCATCATATGTCGCAGGTCGTCGTCAGACAAGTTTTTGCCTGCCGTATTTCCGGTTGAAATGTCTGGCTCCATCGACTGTATCATTTTCCAAATGCTTTGAATTCCTTGGGGTGTGCAGCATAAAGCCTCATATGCTTCAGCAGGCAGGAATTTTTCGCCAAAGGCCTCTATCGCGCGCAAAGAATCCTGCATTTGGGTGTCGCCGCCGAAAAAGGATTTTAGCTCTGCTATGGCGTTCGATTCTTGGTGAGTTTGGAAAATTTCCGACAGCGCGGGTGATAAAAATTCTTCCGCAATTGCGTAAATCTTTTCAACTTGCTGCGAAGTCAGTCCGATTTCACGAAATTTGACGCGAATCGTTTCATCATCGAACAAATCGTTCTTTGGATAGTCGTTTGCATCTTCGGGCACCCCGACCGCGCGCAGGAATTTTTCGCGCGCAGCGTTATCCGCATCTTCGCCAGGGATGGAAATCATGGTCCCGATTTTCTTTTCCAGCTCTGTATAAGACTTTACCAAAGCGTCCGCATTCAAAGTTCCGTCTTCATTTTGAAATTTTTCTGGAATTTCCATTTCTTTCATCTCCATTGTACATGTGTTAATTGTATTATTGTTTATCGATGCAACCTTATGACGCGCGCATCCGCTTGCGGCTTGCGCCGCCGCTCGCGGTGCACTTATTCATTCGGTTTCTTTCTGTTGATTTGCGCAAGAAATAAATCCCCGCAAGAGTAAAAATTGAATTCATCATCTCGAACAAATTAATATCCCCGGCGGCATATGTAGTAAAAGCCGATAGAATTCCGACGCCAGAGATAATATAAGTGCGATGACCCGCAGCAAATCCGCCGGTTAAAATTTTTTTCATATATATTTCCTTTATGGATAGAAAAATAGGCCGTCAACCTCGGCCACATATCCGCGCGCGGTCGCCCAAGCGGGCGAAATCTCTGCACGGTGAAATCTGGTCGCGCTGCGAACACTGTCGGGCATTTGCCCGCGTGCCATACGTTTTGTAGCGCGCAAGCACATCTGAAACTTTAAATTGGCCGAATCAATCAGCAAATCCGCATGACGCGTGGAATTTTTATTCAGCGATTCGAAAATTGATCTGTCGACAACGATATCGGCCAACTGTCGAGTAGATTTTGCGCAAAGGTTGCCAATCATTGATGCCAATGCTTCAACCGCAGGTAATGACGACGCGTGCGTTTCCGCATAAATTATCCGTGCAAGCTTATACAGAGCGATTTTTGCATCGTCATTATTTTTAATCAGCATCAATTGCATGCAATTTTCCTTTTGGTTGCAAGAAAAATCCCCATCGGAATGACGGGGAGTAAAAAAAAGCGAATAAAAAAACGCGCAGCGCGCGATTAGATTTCCATTTCTGAATGTTAAATAGCATATCAAAAATCGAGGCAAAAGTCAAATACTAATTTCATCGCCATATGCCATAATGTATTCTTTCCCGCGGCGCAGAACTAGCGCGCCATCATCGCCCAACCCGCAAAGCACCGCATCTCGCCCATGATAAACAATCGTTTCATTCAAATTTGCCGCCAGTTCCGTCCAGCGTTTTCTTACCGCGGAAAAATTGTGCGGCAGCCAAAGGTCCATCTTGTTCATCAGCATTGCCAGCAATGCATCGCGCGTAACTTTCGGGGCATAATCTGCGATCTTTGTCGTTTGGTAGGAGCGTATAGTCGGATTAGTCTTTATATTTATCCCAATCCCGACGATTACGAAATCTTTGGCATATTCGATTAAAATTCCGCTGATTTTTTTACCATCTATCAGAATATCGTTCGGCCATTTTATTTGCGGCGCCATGTCGAACGCGATCAAGGTCTCGGCAACTGCCACTGCCACCGCATAAGACAGCCTGGGGTCGCGTCGCCCAGCCTTGTAAATAAAGCTGGCATAAAGATTTCCATGGTGCGAAACCCAAGCACGGCGATAGCGACCGCGTCCCGCACTCTGTGCTTCTGCCAAAACTATCATGCGATCAACGGCATTGCCGCTGGCTACTAAACCTTGGGCATGGGTTTGAGTACTGGGGATTTTATCAAAAGAAAGCAGTTTATAGCTTGCCAAGTTGAAATCTTCCATTTTTGTTTGTTATAAAATCCTTACCGAAAATTTTCCGCAGCTGATAAATAGCAGTATTCGCAGTATTTGTTGTCGCACCGGAAGAATACCCCAACTGTTGCTGCAGTTGATCCGCACTGACACCCAGATTGCCGCCGCGGTGCAGCGCGATTATTATTTTCCTTTGTGATCCTGTAAGCTGCCCGCCCCCACAGAGTTTTTCTATGATCTTGTTTTCGCGTGCATCAATCTGCTGTAATATTTCTGCTTTCAGCTCTATAGGCGAAAGTTTTTTATTTGACGAGAAAATTACATCGGCCAGCTGTCGTTCGACAAACTCTGCCCCCAGGTCGGTCAAAATATGCCGCCATATAATATCATCCGTCCAAAATGTTATTCCAGCCAACATAAAAGGAATTATAGCCCAAAAACCTCCAATCACAATAAAAAATCGCCCGTATGGGCGATTTTACTTGCGTGGGTTTTTAACCGCAGCCTGGGCGGCGGCGAGGCGTGCGATTGGCACGCGGAACGGGCTGCAGGATACGAAATCCATTCCGACCTTATGAAAGAATTGGATAGATTCCGGGTCTCCGCCATGTTCGCCACAAACGCCCAGGTGTATGTCATGTCCCTTGGTCTTGCGGGCTTTTTGCACAGCCATATCGACCATTGCGCCAACGCCTGGTACATCGATGCTGGCGAACGGGTCGGCAACATAAACACCACGCGCGCGATATTCATCCAAGATTTTTCCAGTATCATCGCGCGACATGCCCAAAGTAGTTTGCGTCAGGTCATTTGTGCCAAAGCCAAAGAATTCTGCGCTTTCTGCAATTTCATCAGCCAGCAATGCCGCACGCGGCAGCTCTATCATTGAACCAACCTTGTAGTCAACAGTTGCGCCTTTTTCAGCAAAAATTTGTTTCGCGGTCGCATCGATTACGGCTTTGACAATGTCTTGTTCTTTTCTGGAACCGATAAGGGGAATTTCAATTTCAGGCAAAACTTTGATTCCGGCTTTTTTGCATTCCAATGCGGCTTCCAAAATTGCGCGGGTCTGCATCTCTGCAATTTCCGGATAAGTGATGCACAAGCGGCAGCCGCGGTGACCCAACATCGGGTTTTGTTCGTGCAGTGCTGACGCGCGCTCGTTCACGAACTCAACCGTCTTCCCGGCATGAATCGCCAACGCTTTGATGTCTTCGGTGGTATGCGGCAAGAATTCATGCAGCGGCGGGTCAATCAAACGAACAGTAATTGGCAATCCATCCATAATTTTAAATAGCTCTACAAAGTCCGCGCGTTGATAAGGCAACAGTTTGTTAAGCGCGCTGCGGCGACCTTCAACAGTATCGGCCAAAATCATTTCGCGCATGTCCATGATGCGTGCCGGGTCAAAGAACATATGCTCTGTACGTGCCAGGCCAATTCCTTCACATCCGAATTCACGTGCTTGTTTTGCATCTCGCGGAGTTTCGGCATTCGCGCGAATCTCCAAAGTCTTGATACTGTCAACCCATTCCATCAGCTTGCCAAAGTTTCCGGTTAATTCCACAGATACGGTCGGAACCTGACCTTCAATGATTTCGCCTTTGCCGCCATCAATGGAAATCCAGTCGCCTTCATTAATCACTGCGCCGGATGTAGTCTTCATCGTTTTTGAAACATAATCGATTTTTATGTCGGCGGAACCTGAAACGCAAGGTGTTCCCATTCCGCGCGCCACCACTGCTGCGTGTGATGTCATCCCACCACGCGCAGTTATGATTCCCTGGGCGGCGTCCATTCCTGCGATATCTTCTGGTGAAGTCTCTATGCGAATCAACATAACCTTTTCGCCGCGCGACGCCCATTCAACTGCGTCGTCGGCATTGAATACCGCACGTCCAACGGCTGCGCCTGGACTTGCAGGCAAGCCGGTCGCGATAACTTTCTTGGTCGCTTTTGGATCAAGCATCGGATGCAGCAAGTGATTTAATTGGTCTGCACCAACACGCAAAATCGCTTCTTCTTTGTTAAGCAGATTTTCTTCAACCATTTCTACCGCGATGCGAACAGCTGCGGTTGCGGTGCGTTTTCCATTACGGGTCTGCAGCATCCACAGCTTTCCATGCTCTATGGTAAATTCCATATCTTGCATGTCTTTATAGTGCTTTTCCAATTTGTCGCGCGCAGCAACCAGTTCGGCATAAACCACGGGCATCGCTTCTTCCAGCGACATACGTCCAGAATCATCCTTTGCCATTGGCTGCGGAGTGCGAATTCCGGCAACGACGTCTTCGCCCTGGGCGTTAATAAGATATTCGCCATAGAATTTGTTTTCTCCGGTGGAAGGGTCACGGCTGAAACATACGCCAGTCGCAGAATTATCACCAGAGTTTCCAAACACCATCGCCTGGACATTAACCGCAGTGCCCCAGTCACCTGGAATATTGTTCAGCTTGCGATAAATGATGGCCTTCTTTGACATCCAAGAATCAAATACTGCGCCGATACCAGCCTCTAATTGCACCCAAGGATCCTGTGGAACAATCTTTCCAATCTTCACGCCAATTTCTTTGAACTTCACGATCAGTTCTTGCAGGTCGGCAACGGTTAGTTCTGTATCGAACTTATAGCCTTTGTCTTCCTTCATGCGTTCCAGAGTGTGTTCAAATAAATCCATATCCGCACCCAGAACAACATCGCTGAACATCATCAGAAATCGGCGATAAGAATCATATGCCATGCGTTCGTTGTTGGTGAATTTCGCGAGGGCTTTTACAGTTTCGTCATTAAGGCCCAAATTTAAAACGGTGTTCATCATGCCTGGCATAGAAACGCGCGCGCCGGAACGAACAGAGAACAATAATGGATTTTCCATATCGCCGAATTTATGTCCCATAATGGATTCTACATATGCAACCCCGGCTTTTACCTGGTCAATTAATCCGGCCGGATAAGATTTATTATTTGAATAATAGTGAACACAAGCATCCGTGGTAACAGTAAAACCCGCAGGCACCGGTAGACCAATCAAGTTCATCTCTGCCAAATTTGCGCCCTTGCCACCCAGTAAGTTTTTATCCTTTGCGGTACCTTCTGCCGCACCGTTTCCAAAGGTATATACCCATTTCATTTTTACTCCTTTTAAGCCAATGGAATATAAGGAAAAGGGAAGGGTAAGGCAACAAAAAAATCCCCGTAGAAACGGGGAGTAAAAACTAGGGGGCAGCGACGCCTTCTCTGCCTATTTTTCAATGATTACCACCGCAGCGCAATAGTCACCTTGGTCGGTAATAGAAACATGAATTCTGGCATCTGCGCCGGCGATGGTTTTAAGCACGGCCTTGGCGCCGCCGGCTATAATCAAATCTGGTTTGCCCGCTTCGTCATGAGTTACAGAAACATCGGAAAAATTTATGTTATCGCCAAACCCGCAACCCAGTGCTTTAAGAAAAGCTTCGCGCGCGGCCCAAAAGTTAGCAAGATGCCGTTCGCTGTTTGCAGAATCGTTTTCCGCGAATTCCAGTTCTTTCTTTGTGAATATGCGAGATTTTTTAAACGGCGACCAATCCAAGAACCGCCCGCATTCGACCAAGTCTAATCCCAGACCAACCAGCATAACAAGACTCCATCTTGATTATGCCGCCATACTAATCACAACATTCCGATTCGTGCAAGAAAAAAAATAATGACTTAAATCTCGTTGATTTTACCAGTATTTATATCCATTAAAAATCCGCGAACTGTTATGTCCTTTGGCATCAGGGGATGATTCTTTATGATGTTCACACCGGCCATAATGGATTCATTAGTGTTATCGAATCCGCGCAGCCATTCATAGTTTTCGATGTTTGGGGATATGCCTCTTTGTTCCATCTTATTAATAAGCTCTGGCAGATTTAACTTTTCCATGCCGCAGTCTGTATGCCCGATTACCATTATGTCGCGCACGCCCAAATTATAAACAGCAACCAGCAAGCTACGCATGACACTGCCATATGGATGGGATATAATCGCGCCGGCATTTTTTATAATCTTTGCCTCGCCGTTTTTTATATTCAGCGCAGCAGGCAGCAGTTGTGTTAATCTGGTATCCATGCAAGAAAGGATAGCTAGTTTTTTCTTTGGGATCTTTTCAGATAAATGCGGAATGTATTCCTTACTTTCCACAAATTTGGTATTGAATTGAATTATATCATCGATAACTGACATAGAAAGATTGTACTATTAATTTTAAGCTTTTACAAGTTTTTGTGACCTGACTGAAAAGCGATTTCATACCTATGGGCAGAATTTCCCTATTTTCGCATAATGTGGAAAAAATGAAAAAATCTAACTTTGTATTTTTAATACCCGCTGTGTTGCTTCCATTTGAGGCAAATGCAGATACTAATTTTTATCTTGGCGGTACGGTCGGACATCACCTTTATAAAGAATCCGGTTATATGCAGCAAGCAGGGTACCTTCTGGGGGCTATTGTAAGATTTCAACACTATGGAAATGGCAATGAAGCCAATCTTTATCTTAATGCTACGGCAGATTATTCCCATAAAGAGTATTCGTATAACGGTTCCCTAGTAAATATGCTAACCAGCGCTAAAAGTCCGTATGAATTCAATGGATCGCAAGTTAATCTTGGCGCAGATGCCCAGGTTGGCGTAGCCTTTAATTTTTATGAGTTAGGCGATGATTATTGGGTGCTTTTTACGGGCTCTAATTATAAAGGATTTGATGATTCGAATGATAAAAATACAGATTATGGACATCGCCGTATTCGTAATTCGATTTTTTGGACTTTTGGAACCAAATATATATGGAAAATAGGGGGACATATAATCACTCCCGCGGTTAAGTCAGGAACAGTAGTATATTCAAGAACTGTGTCAAAAAAAGATGTAGATGTTGTATATAAACAAAAAGAAGGATCTCTGTTCGAATTTTCTGTATCTTACGAATATGGTTATTTTTGGTTAGAACCTTATTTTAAATATCAACAATTTGGTAATTCGGAAAGATCTGTAGAGAAAGTAACTTTATCGAATGGAAAACAAATAGAAATTGAGATGATGGAACCCGCAAATATAACCAGAGAACTTGGAATTAATATAGGGGCAAGGTTTTAAATGTTATAAAAAAATCCCGCAAAAGCGGGATTTTATCATATTTACATTTGCCTAATTCCATCTAAAACGATTTTTTGGCGAACATCGGCGGGTTTATTCCGAGTTTCCAGCAACTGATTATGCGATGTTGCAGCGGCATTGCTATCTTTGTCATATTCGTTGCCGATATAATCAATAATTTTTTTTGCAATGCGCCAATAAGGCACTTCATAATTATTAATTTCAATCGTGTGATGTGCGCAGTCGCTTATATCAAAGCCATCTATGGCCGGGTCAATATTAGTGAAGGACACATCCATGCTATTGAAATCAGCGATATCTTCATTTTCATCTTGAGTATCTTTGACGCATATGTATTTATTTTGTTTTGACTCGGTTTTCAGATAATACTCGCCGCCATTCTCGCCATAGTTGATAGATTCCGAATAATAATGCTTTATTTTAGTTCCAAGGTTTTTCTCAACATTCTGCATAATTTCGAAATCTTTCTTTGCCCCATCATTTAATGATTCAATATATCTTTGTTCCAAAACTTTAAGAAGCGCCGGCGTTTCAGACTTCGGATCATATTTGAATTCTTGTTCGACTTCTTCCGACAGGTCATCATTCGACAATGTAATGGTATATAAATCATCTTCTGAACTGTACTTGATATTGAAATTATAACCGTTGTAATCGAATGAGAATTCGCCTTCATCGTTATCGTTAAAAGAATCGCGCATCATTGTTTTAGCGTCGGATTCATTCAACAGCTCCACTTTTTCCAATAATTTTTCCAGAAATTCACATTCATCATCTATTTCTGCATCTTCTTTTAATTTCTTGAATAATTTTAATTGGCTGGGCAATTGTGGTTTTACAGGAACCGGAGCTTGCGGTTTTGGTTTCTCGTATGTCGGAATAATGGGTTTTTGGACTTCGACAGGACGCGGCATAACTGGTGGTGTAACTGGTTTTGCGCCAGGTTCAGGCGCAACGACAGTCTGCTTTTCAACAGTTTGCTTTTGTGCCGGTTTAGTATCTGTCGATGAGTTTCCAATACCATATTTTTTACGAAGTGCATCATATCCTGAATTATTCATGTGGATACCTCTTTATTGCTGATGGGTATGTCAAAACAATCCAAAGGTTTAATAACCTTTCTGGATTGTTTTTGACATTTTTGCTTTCTTATTTTGTGGCTTGTGGCCGTGCGTTATTTGGAAGGTTGCCCTTTGCCAAAGCGAACTTATCAAGCGCTTCTTTGACAGTATCGATCAAACCGGTACCGCCGGTTGCATTCTTAAGCGCAGTATCCGCAGCCCCCAGCTTGGTCGCAAATTCAGGTGTGAATAAATCACCGACTGATTTCAAGCCTGACTGAACGCTGCCGCCGGTATTTGCAACAACGCTTACATTGGCTTTTTCGAGCGCTTTCGCTTGCTCTATTCCAACGGTTGCGCCAAATTCGGCACGTTTGATTTCAACATTCGCGTTCTGCTTGACCGTTTCGATTTTAACCAAGTAATCCTGATATTCCGGGATTTTTCCAATCTTTTCCGCAAGGGTCGTTTCCGCGGTCACACGCGCCAACTGCATCTGCTTTTCGGCATCCGCAGCAGCAGTTCCGACTTCCCTGACACCCTTTGCTTCGGCTGTTTTCGCAGCGATAACCGCGTCAGCACCCTTCTTTGCAGCATCAAGATTCGCATCCGCAATCGTTTCGATGTTATACTTTTCCGCATCAGTCTGGATTTTGATCTGTTCTTTTTCCGCACCAGTGTCGATAATCCGTTTTTCTTTGTCCTGTTCGGCTTGGATGATCGTGGTCTTCTTTGTGGTTTCGGCGTCAATAACAGCTTTTTTCTGGGTGATTTCGGCATTCGTAACCTGGTTGACTTGCTCAACAGCCAAGTTCTTTTCCATGGTCACTTTGGCTTCTTCCGCGACTTTTTGCTTGGATTTTTCTTCCGCGATACCGACAGTCTGATCTTTTTCAGCATTTCTTTTGCCAACATGCTCTTCTTTTTCAGCTTCTTTAATGGCAACTTGTCGTTCTGCTTCAATTTCCTTTTCTCGTGCTTCCTGATTAGATACGGCAACTTTCATTCTGGATTCTTTTTCGATTTCCGCCTGCTTCATTGCCATAATTCTTCCAATCGGTCCAACTTCAGCTATCCCTGTCTTTGGGTCTGTTTTTTGTTGAACGTCGCGAATGTCCATGAGCTCGATATTTTTAACAGGAACGACACCCCATTCTTCTAATTGTTCTTTGATAGAATTTGTGAAGTCTTCACCGTATTTAGAACGTTCTTCCATAATTTCGGCGATCTTTGCCTTGGCAAGCAGGTTACGGACAGCACCCCTGACAATTTCCTTAATTTGATCTTTCATTTCATTTTCTGTTGTGATTCTTTCCGCTGCGCGATTTGTATTTTCAATACGGAAGAAGGTGCGGATATCAACAAGGAATGGAACACGGTCTTTGTCATAAGCGTCATAACCATCAATTGGGATAGTAAAGTTAGCAACAGAAAGTGATTTTTTACGAACACCAAGACCTGGAATCCATTTCGGCCATTCATAGTAAACGTTTCCGTTTCCGGTATCTTTACCATAGGATGTCGCTTTGTTTGCGGTCATCACAACGTGCACAGTTTCCGGTTCCACGATTGTACGCCAAGAGAGTATCTTTCTGCCGATCCATAAAGCGGCGATGGATCCCACACCAACGGAGGAGATCAAAACATAATTCAATTCTGCGAAGTTCATTTTTCTTTTCCTTTTTTTTTCTTCTCTCTCCGGTTGGACGAAAAGAAACCGCCAAGGAATGGCGGTCGGGAAGTTAGAAAAATCATAGAAACGAATGACCTCGCAGTTTTTGGCATAGCCTGTTGTATAGCTGCGACTTCCCGACTATAAAGCCGGGTAAAAACAGAGGCGCAATCGCGCCGCAAGCCTTTTGCGGATTACGACGCAACCGCGCCGCGTTTCTATGGGATTTTCTACGTCCCGAAACCACATCCCTGTGGATTCAAAGAAAACTATAGCTTATGAAAATTGAAAAAACAAGTTTTTTGTAAAAGTATGCTTTTTATTTGGAAACATTTGGTCGGGGTGACAAGAATCGAACTTGCGACCCCTTGCACCCCATGCAAGTACTCTACCAGGCTGAGCTACACCCCGACGCGAAAGCAATTATACATTGGCGGTATATGAAATCAAGGTAAACTTTAGGATTGTTTAAACAGAAGTAAATGATGGGTTATCTTTTCAAAGATTTCTTCGGGCGTATGGGTGCCGTCTATTTCGAAAAATTCTATCCCGGGCGCATCGCGCAAAAACTCGACCGCCGGCATAGTAAGTTTTTCAAAAGTCTCGATCCTGCGGCGAATGATTTGGTCTTTCGCGTCATCCACGCGATCAGAACCTTCGGATAAACGATTATGAACCCTTTCTATCATCACAGATTGAGGAATGTTTAAGAAAACGACTTCGATATGCACATGAAAGTTCGCAAGCAGCCATTTCGACTGCTTCAAATCACGCGGAAATCCATCCAGAAGAATGTCGCGCATTCCCTTTATTTTGCTTTTGATAAGGGGAAAAATGAGATTGTCTGGAATCAGCTCGCCAGTCCTCATAATTTTCATAATTTCGGAATTGTCGGATAAACTGCGGAATAAGGCGCCGGTTTCTATATATTTGAATTTATGTTGCTGCGTCAGCATTCGGGCAATGGTCCCCTTGCCACTTCCCGGCCCGCCCATGATAATGGTTATGTTTTGCATAGCGAGAACATTATAGCATAAAGTTTGGGAAAATTACAGGGGGCGGAATATCTTCCGCCCCCGATGTAAATCAGGCTTTCGCCGGATTTTTATTTTTTGCTCTGTTCTATCGCAGCGCCCAAGATATCGCCAAGGACCGAACCGCTGTCGGCTTGATTTGCGTAATCTTTGACCGCTTGCTTTTCCATCGCAACTTGCAATGCACGAACAGAAAGCTTTACTTCGTTGCCTTCGATAGATACAACCGAAGCCTCGATCATATCACCGACTTTGAACTTCGTGGTGTTCTGACCTTCTTTGTCGCGCGACAAGTCAGTCTTGCGGACTATTCCACGTGCATCGCCTTGCAGTGTAACGATAATTTCATCCGGGGTAACTTCGGAAACAGTGCCGGAAACAACCGCGCCTTTCTTCAGTGCAATCTTGCCATCGCCCGAACCTGCGGTCATCTGTTTTATTCCCAGAGTGATGCGTTCTTTTTCCGGGTTGATATCCAGAATCTTCGCAGTGACTTCCTGGCCACGAACGAATTTTTTCAGTTCTTCCTCATCCAACTTATCCCAAGACAAGTCAGAGATATGAACCATTCCATCAAGGTCTGGGGTCAATTGTACGAACAAGCCGAATTCAGTGGTGTTCTTAATCGGTCCTGTGACAACATCGCCAACGTTATGAGCTTCGGCAAATTCTTTCCAAGGATTAGCGCGCAGCTGTTTATATCCCAGCGAGATGCGACGCTTGTCCTGATCGATTCCCAAAACAATGATGCTGATTTCTTGGCCGTTTTGCAAAACTTTGCTGGGGTGAATGTTCTTGTTCGTCCAAGACAGTTCAGACATGTGAACAAGGCCTTCGATTCCACTGCCCAGGTCGACAAATGCACCATAATCAGTCAACGAAGTAACCTTTCCGGTAACAGTATCTCCGATATTGAACGCGCGGGACGCGGTGTTCCAAGGATCTTCTTCCAACTGTTTTACGCCCAGCGAAACGCGGTGAGATTCCGGATCGAATTGAATGACTTTGACTTGAATCTTTTGGCCAACATGAACGAGTTCACGCGGGTGATTAACACGCTTCCAAGACAGGTCGGTAACGTGCAGCAAGCCGTCGATTCCGCCCAGGTCAACGAACACGCCGTAATCGGTGATGTTTTTAACGGTGCCTTCTAATACAGCGCCCAGCGAAATATTTTTCATAGCTTCTTTCTGCGCGGCAGCGATGGAGTCAGACTGAATCGCGCGACGTGAAACGATTGCGTTGGTGCGCAAGGCGTCCATCTTCAAAACGCGGAATTTGTCTGTAACGCCAACAAGGGACTTCGCGTCGCGAATTGGACGGCTGTCCGCTTGGGACGATGGCATAAATGCAAATACGCCGTTGATGTCGACAGTGTATCCGCCACGAACGGCTTCCATAATGGTTCCTTCCGGGTCAATACCTTCAGCAACGGCTTTTTCCAATTCTTTCCAAGCCTTTTCTGCACGAGCTTTGGTATAAGACAGAATTGCAGTGCCTTCGCGTGATTCATAGCGTTCGACGAAAACGTCGATAATATCGCCGACTTTCGGGGGATTCGCACCGAATTCTTTCAGCGGCACGCGACCTTCGGATTTCAAGCCAACATCAACCAGAACGAAGTCGACACGAATATCTTTGACGGTGCCCTTGGTTGCATAGCCTTGCAAGGTCTCTTGCTTGCCATATGAGGTATCGAACAATTCGGCGAAGTTTTCGCCTGAAATTGGGTTAAATAAATCTTTGGATAAATCTTTCATAGAAAATAAACAAAGCTTGCCTGCGTATGATACGCGGTCTTGGCGGGTTATTCTGATTGCTGACGCGCCGCCCCGCGAAAGCCAGGGGATTATAGCCAATAAAATTCAGAAAAGCAAATAAATTTATAGCTATATCCATGATTTGGCTAGTTTTTACGTTGACAGATAATTTGATTATGTTATAGTCCGGTCGCTCCCATATTGAAAGGAAAAAGCGACATGAAAAACGGAATTATCCTCCACGGAATTGAAGAAAATCGAAAGGATTATACTGGTTTATCCGAAAGCCCATCAAACCTTGGTTGGTATCCAATAGTGCAGTGGGAACTGACAAAGCGCGGCATTCTGACACAAACCCCAGAAATGCCGAACCCGTATTTACCTGATATGAATTATGATGAATGGGTCGCCATGATTTCCAGGTGCGAAATCAATGAAGACACTCTTTTAATAGGCCATTCCTGCGGTGCAGGATTTTGGCTTAAATACCTGTCTTTGAATCCACAAATAAAGGTAGGGCAGTTGATATTGGTTGCGCCATGGATAGATATAGAGCGCGAACATCCGACTTTCTTTACAAATTGGGAATTCGATAAAAATCTGCCGTCGCGTTGCGGACAGATTGACTTGTTCGTATCTTCTGATGATATGAATATAGTATTAACGTCCGTTGAAAAAATTAAAGAAGTTTATGGGGATAAAATCAAATATCACGAATTTGATGATAAAGAGCATTTCTCTTGGGGCTGCATAGGCCGCGATTTTCCAGAATTATTGACAGTTATAAAATAAGCTTCCGTAAACTTCGTTGTTGGACAAACTGTAAGCATATGTTATGCTATTTCGATAATAAAGGAACCGGCAGTGATATACAAGTCTTTGCATGACATCGCAGATAATTTCGATACATTTTTCTTTGATGCGTGGGGGGTATTTAATATAGGCGGCAGCCTTTCGCAATCTGCAGTCGCGGTTATGGCTGAATTGGTTAAGGCCGGCAAATCCGTATCTTTGGTATCGAATACCGCGCAACCTGCTGATGATGTTATCAAAAAATATAGCAAGGAAGATCTGATCCAAGGCGTGCATTACGAACAAGTTTTCACCGCGGGCCAGTTATGCAGAGATGTCGCGCAAAAGAGCGAATTGCCGATACCTGGGAAGAAATTTTATATCGCTTGGTATAATGATAATCCCGCTTTCGGACCTTATCAAAGCGCACTCGACGGCCTGGGTTTTCAAAGGGTAGATTCTATTAGTGATGCGGATTTTGTATTTTGCGGCCAGCCGAATTATAATGATTCCCAGTTCCCGGATGAAAAACTGTTGGCGCCGGAGTTAGAAAAAGTTATCGCATCGGGTCTGCCGGTTGTATGTCCAAATCCTGATTTGCATGCATTTTATAAGAGTGAGTTTATTATAACTCCAGGACTGCCATGTAAAATCTGGGAACAACGTGGTTTGAAAGTAATTTACTATGGTAAACCTTATCCGGAGATATATACATCGGCTATGTCTGCGCTGGGCGATTTTGATCCTGAACATACCTTGATGGTGGGTGATACATTGGATACAGATATCTTGGGCGCAACGCGTGCGGGTATTAAAACTTGCCTGACATTAGATAGTGGAATCAGCGCGCAAGGTTTAACCTCCGCCGGCATCAAACTTACCGAAGAAAATATTATTGCCGCCGGGGAAAAAATCGGCGCGCGCATTGATTTCATCATCGAAAAAGTCCCAGTTGGGGATTTATAAAAACGCCCGAAATGGGCGATTCTTATTTAGGCTCTGCTTGTTTAAACAGCTCTTCTGGTTTTACGATTTTTTCTTTTGTCTTTACTTGTTCCAGCATGGCGTCCAGCGATTTTTGCTCGTACAGCATTCCGCGCAGCATCGCCAAAGCATTCGGATTTTTATTATAAAAATCAAACACCACATTGGGATCTGGATAACGGCCAGCTTCGGCCCAAATCGCACGTTGCAAATCCTCATTCGTGACGGCAACCTTGTTCGCCGTACCCCATTCCGCCAGAATAAGTCCCAACTTCACGCGATGCTCGGCTTCTTTACGCTCTTGCTTTTCGTCGAATTTATCGTTTTTTCCAGAGCGTTTGTGCTCATTCTTCGCCATTTCCAATTCTTGCTCTACCAAACATTCCGGCAGGTCAAGTTTCACTTTTTCACCCAGAATGTCTAACAGCTCGTTCCGCATATCACGCTTCGCAGCCTCTGCAAATTGTTCTTCCAGAATTTCACGGATATGGGTCTTCAAGGCTTCGACAGATTCTTGTCCGACTTCTTTCGCTAATTCATCATTCAACTCTTGCAAAACATGGTGGCGGATTTCATGAATCTTGATTTCGAATTTGGCATCTTTCCCGGCCAGCTTTTCGCTGTGATATTCTTTCGGGAATTTAACCTTTATGTCGAACTCTTCGCCAACCTTATGCCCGATCAGTTTTTCTTCAAAGCCAGGAATGAATGAACCGCTGCCCAGAATCAAACGATGCTTTTTCGCTTCGCCGCCTTCGAATGCTTCTTTCCCGATAAATCCTTTGAAGTCGATAACTACGATATCGCCATCAGCGGCTTTATAGTTCTCATCTTGTTTTTCAGCCTGTGCGCGTGACTTACGCAGATTTTCCAAAGACTTTTCAACTTCGGAATCTTCGACCTTTGCAACCTTTTTGGTAACGGTAAATTTATCTAATTCAATTGGTGGCAAGAATGGCAAAATATCGAATTCCAAAGTATATTCCAAATCTTTTCCGGCTTCGAACTTTGCAATGTTTGCACGCGGAGAACCTGCCAAGCGGATTTTTTTATCGGCGACAAATTTTTCCAAGTCAGCATTTATCATCTTGTCGGCGGATTCACCGGTCGCAGATGCGCCGAACTTTTGGCGCAGAATCGACAAAGGAATTTTCCCGGGACGAAATCCCGGCATCTTTGCCTTTTTGCCGTGTTCCAACAGAATTTCATCCGCCGCTGTGGTGATATCCGCTGCGGTCAAAACTCCGTTTAATGAATAATGCAATTCTTTAATTTTTTCTTTTGTAATCATAAGACAACTCCGTACCCGTGGTTTGTGTCCGTGAAAAATCACGGACACATTCACGAATTAACGTTTCGAGAATTGAGTCGAACGACGCGCCTTGTGGAAGCCATAGTGCTTACGTTCCACAACACGGCTGTCGCGCGTCAGGAATCCGGCGGCTTTCAGAGGTTTGCGCAAATCCGGTTCAACCAAGACCAAGGCCTTGGAAATACCGTGCTTTACTGCGCCTGCTTGACCTGATAATCCGCCGCCGCTGCACATAGCAACAACATCATAAGAACCATCACGCTTTGTAACGCCAAATGGTTGGGCAATGATCATCTGTAACACAGGACGGCGGAAATATTCAGCAATCGGTTTGTTGTTTACAGTGATGTTGCCTTTGCCTGGAATCAAATATACGCGTGCAACGGAATCCTTGCGCTTGCCAGTGGCATAAGTGGCTTTATTCAGCTTTGCGCTGGCACCTGCAACAGGGGCTTTCGCCGCTGCCACCTTCGGTGCCGCTTTTGGTGCGGCAGCCTTTGGGGCCGCTGCCTTTGGTGCAGTTGTCTTTTTTTCTGCTACTGCTTTCGGCGCAGCTTCTTTTCTCACTGGGGCCGCTTTTTTCGCAGTCGTAGTAGTTTTTTTAGTAGCTTCTGCCATTATTCGCCCCTTTTATTTTTCGGATTCATGTTTGCAAAGTCGACGACGACTGGGTTTTGCGCGGCATGTTTGTGTTCTGGTCCAGCATAAACGTGCAGTTTTTTCAAACGTTGGTTAGCCAAAGCGACCGAAGTGCGACGTCCCATCATGCGTTTAACGGCATTGAAAACAAACTGTTCAGGTTTTTCAGCGCGCATCTGACCAAAAGTGCGTTCTTTGATGCTGCCGGTCCAACCGGTATGCCAAAAGAATTTTGTTTTGTCAGCTTTTTGACCGGACAAAGCGATTTTTTCAGCATTGATGATGACGACATGATCGCCGCAGTCCATGTTGGGTGTGAAAGTCGGCTTATTCTTTCCGCGCAGAACGGTGGCGACATAAGCGGCCAAACGTCCCAGGGTAACGCCGGTTGCGTCGATTAGAATCCATTTGGACTCCAATTCCTTCGCTTTCAGCGATTTGGTTGATTTAGTGAGTTGCATATTTTTAACCTTTTATTAAAAAGCGAGGCAATTATGCCTTGTAGCCACCAGAAAGTCAAGGAAAATCAGACGGGTATTATAATACCATTATAAGCAAGAATGAATATTATTTATTGACAAATAATAAAGTTGTGTTATATTGGTGTCAAAATAATAGGAGTTTAAGATGTCTTTTGAAAAATTTGAAAAAGAATTTAATAGATTGATCATTGGCAATGCGCGTTCGATGAAGCATTGGTTTGAACAGTTGCTTGAAAAAGCCGCGCTTGCAGAAGAATGTGCAAAAATATATCCGGAAACGAATTATTTGGTTGCTGCGATGCACCAGCCTGGTGATATTCTGAATGTTCCCAGAAACAAGGTCGAAGAATATAAAAAAGCCACGCCGTTAGTCCAAATGCAAAATGTGTCGAAATATATTTTCCGAGTTACCCACCAGCTTTTTGATAAAATTGAGATTACTCCTACAGAAGCAGAGAAAGCGATTGCATTGACGATCTCGACGGTGGGGAAAGCGATAGGTATGGATGAAAAAACTGCCAAAAACATTTTCAAAGAGGCATGTGCCGAGTTAGCGATGCATGGACCATTATTGCTTGATTGCGACCGTTGCGAACATGAAGCATTGTGCTTCAAAGCAAAACGAGTTTCATTTGATGGGTGTTTTGTTTTGGAAGATATAGGCAAAGAAACATCGAGCGTTCCAGAAGTAATAGTAGAACCCAGCCGTGATGGCGCTGGCGCAAAGAAGGCATTAGTTAACTTTCCGGATAATCCGAAAGACCACGCCCGCGCAATGGCGGTCATCAATCGGAATATTAAAAATAGATAAGTAAGTTCAAAATTAACCAGCGTAAAGCATACTTTGTGCTGGTTTTTTTATTTCACTTAGCATGAAATAAAATTACGAAGATCGCGGGGAATTTTTTGGTGGTCTTGGTGGGACTCGAAACCGAGCGTAAAAGCACACTGCGAGGAGCGTTATTAGCAACGAGCAGATGTGCGCGTCGTAAGGTTGCAAGGTTTATAGGAACAAAGTTCATGGTGGTCTTGGTGGGACTCGAACCCACACGGTTGCAATAACCAAAGGATTTTAAGTCCTCAGCGTCTACCATTCCGCCACAAGACCAGAAACTGGTGGAGCTGATGAGACTCGAACTCACGACCTCTACGATGCGAACGTAGCGCTCTACCAACTGAGCTACAACCCCTAAAAAATGGTGCGGATAAGAAGACTCGAACTTCCAAGGGTCGCCCCACTAGTACCTGAAACTAGCGCGTCTACCAATTCCGCCATATCCGCAAGCGACAGCAATATTATCCCAAAAAAATCCCCTTTGCAAGAATTAAATACTGATTGACCGGGCTTTGCAAAATTCTGTATAATTTCATCAGGAATGAAAAAAATTTCTCTGATTTTTATCGGATTGACGCTGTTTTGTGCGCATCATGCAGATGCCGCACCGCGTGATGTCACCAGGTCTGCGCGCCCTGCAACGTCGGCAGAGGTTGTCAGCCGCAGCGCAACCACCAATATTTCTACGCGTGGCGCAGCGCCCCAGGTTGCAGCACGCTCTGCAACATCAACACCTGCACGCAGTGCAACGCAAGTCCAAACAACACGTTCCGCAACGCAACAACCTTTGGTAAGGGCGCGCGCTGCAACGGAAACTCAATCAGTCGGCACGCGCACCGGCATGGAGTACGATCAATGCAAGTCCGCTTATTTTGCCTGTATGGACCAATTTTGCGCGATAAAAGATCCAACTTATCAACGTTGTTCTTGCTCGGATAAAATCTATGACATTACTGCGGCGCAAGGCGTAATGAGGGATGCTGGTGCGCAGCTGACGACTTTTACCGAGTCTTTGGATGTAGTCGGGATGAGCGCCGCCCAAGCAGAAGCCATGCGCAAGGCCAGCGAGGGAGAGCTGGCACTGACCGGCGACAAGTCCGCATCCAAGGCTTTGCTGCAAGCGATTATGAATTCAATAAAGGGTGAAAATGCCACGGTTGGCGGCGCGTACGAAGGCCTGAACAGCATCAATATAAAAATGGATGAGTCCGCGGGATTTGGCTTTATGGACAGCGGTCAAGCGATTGCGGCATACAACGGAAAAAATCTTTATACCGCGATTTATGGAAAATGTCGCGAAGCTGTACGCGGTGATTGCAACGATGCGGCCTTGCAGCGCGCGGTTACGGCATATTTGATGGCGGTGGAGCAAGATTGCAACACAGTGCAAAGACAAATAGATGAAAATAAAAAGAAGATGGCTGCTGCTGTGCGCGAAGGCGGCGCTATGCTGAACCTGGCGCGCGTTCAGGATCGCCAAGAACGAAATTCTTCGGACGCGACAGAATGCTTGCGCAATGTTGAGAAAGCGGTGCAGTCTGAAGAAGTTTGCGGTTTGGGATACCGCAAGTGTCTTGATAATGGAAAATTCATAGATGTAACAACAGGCAGACCGTTGGAGGGTGTAGTAGAGTTTTTCAGATTGCAAGAAATGCTGTCATTTACAAGCAATATATCGCTGGGGGAACAAAAACTGGCAAGGAATCCGAACAATCGTACGTTTGTGACTACATTTGAAAAAAAGGTCAGACAGTTTGCTCAACCTTCGCTGGATAAATGTACCGAGATAGCAGATCAAGTCTGGGCGGATTATTTGGATAAAGCGATGCTGGAAATCTATTACTCGCAAAGGGAAAAGGTCGATGAAATCAAAACCGGATGCATGGACTTCGTGTCGGCTTGTTATATGAATGGGTCACATGCGATAACCGCGGCAATGGCTGGATTGATTAACAGCGCGGTAGATTTGACCCCCGGCATGATCGATCTGCAGGATGCAACTTGTCAGAAATATGTGACCGCATGCGATTATATGTTCAGCCGCGGCGAAGGGCAGGGAATAATCGCGCAGTATATTGAAAATAGAAAGAATCAAGACCTGATGGATTCCTGCCGCGCGGTGGTTAAGCAGTGCTTTGATAACTTCGGTGGCGTTGGATATAACAACTTTTATAATCCGATCAGCGGAATCTTTTCGACTGGCAGAGCATTGGATTGGTTTACATTCAAGGATGAAAGCGGGTCTGTTATATCGCCATGCGCAAGGCAGCTAATTGATGTTACTGCCTGCAACTTCAAGACCGATGACAATGCTGATTTTGCGCTTGAAGTATTTGGCGGGTTCGACAAAATGAATGGCACGTATGGGTTGGAAGAAGGAACTACATTTAATCCAAAATCGATGCATAGCCGGGGTGTCGCGACGGAAATTTATAATCAGATAACAAACAGGTTGTCTTCCGAATGTCAGAACTATGGCGGCAGATTTGTTCAAAAAAGATTTTTATCGCCAGATATGTATTCTCAATTCTGCGTGGCGGATTTCTCTACGCCCGGCGGCTTTATCACAATGCTGGCTGTATTGTATGACATAGTTTCTGCGAATGGCGTATTTGAAGAAAATATGTGCCCGATGGATTACGGGAAGAAAATAGACACGACATCTTGGGGGATATGCAGCTGTTGGGAAAATGGGGGGCGGCGTAGTGCTAATGGTACTTCGTTGGGTTGCAGTCCAGAGCGGTATAATACTTATCCAAGTACTCCAGCAATACTGCAGCCAGATCCAAATGCAGTTGCAAGCAATGATCCGGATCTTTGCAATAGTACCAGCTGTCAGCGCAGTGTAGTAAGCCTTCCTCTCGACGATGTAAGTTTCGCAGATTTCAATAATAAAGTATGTCCATTTGGTTTGAAGACTACTGGTACATCTGGAATTACCGGTAGTCAAACATACTGTAATGGTATCAATGATGAAACTTTTGGATATGTTCCAAAAGCTCTGCAATAATCGTATGACTGTATCACCGCATAATATCTATATCCATGTTCCATTCTGCGTAAAGAAATGTAATTATTGCGCGTTTTATTCCAAGGTTTGCGGTGCGCCCGATTGGCTGGATTATAAAAATCAAATCTTATCAGAAATTAATTTTTGGGTCGGGAAGATCGGGCGCGCCGCCGTGCCAACGATCTTTTTCGGCGGCGGCACGCCCAGCTTGATGCCGACAAAAATCTTTGCGGAAATCATGAATGCAATCCGCAGTGCATTCGATGTCGCGCCAGATACAGAAATTACAATCGAAGCAAATCCTGGAACAATCGATACACAGCGTTTGCAAGAATTTATCGCCGCAGGCGTCAATAGAATTTCTATTGGTGTGCAGTCATTAAATGATGAAGAACTAAAATTCTTGGGACGAATTCATAATGCGACAGATGCGCGAAAATTTATTGCGGACGCGCAAAACGCGGGTATTCGCGTCAGCGCAGATTTTATTTATGGACTGCCGGATCAAACTGTGGCGGATGTAAAAAAACTCTGCCAGCAAATAAATGAATTGGGATTGGAACATTGTTCTATGTATGAGTTATCTATCGAATCTGGTACGGCGCTTGCAAAACAAAATCTAAAAATGCCCGACAATGAAACGATGGCGCAGATGTACGAGGCAGTGGGCGAAACATTAAATTTGCAACGATACGAAGTGTCAAACTATGGAACCCCGTGCCAGCATAATGCGAATGTGTGGGATGGTCAGCCTTATCTGGGTCTGGGTGACGGCGCCGCAGGCAGAGTTTTTATAAATAATCAGTGGTATGAGACTAAATACGATTCCATAGGGGTGCTTCGTGAAGCGCCCCTACAAAACCGCGAACGCGCTTTGGAAGTCCTGCTTACTGGGTTGCGCACAACGCAGGGCGTTAAACTGACGCCGGAAATCAAAGAAATCACTAATTGGAATTCTGCGGAATTGACGATTAAAGATAATAGATTAGTCGCGAAAAATTTTTTGCTTTTGGACAATTTGATAGTAAGGTTATTAAAATGAAGAGCAAACTACTCAACATCATTGGAATACTCGCGGTAGTGATTACAGCCGTGACAATTTATTATATAAGAAAGGAACCCAGAAGCATGATTGATATTACAAATATGGATTTGACTATTCGTCCGGGCGACGATTTTTACAGCTATGCGGGCGCGGGATGGCGCCGCAAGAATCCGCTGACTGGCGAGTATGCTCGTTATGGCGTTTTTGACAAGCTACGTCAGGAAAATTCAGAAAAGCTTCATAAAATTGTCCGCGATACCAGCAATAAAAAAATCGCAACGATTTATAAACAAGCCATGGATGCAAATCGTTTGAACAAGGACGGGGTCGCGCCTGTATCAAAAGAATTCGAACTGATAGATATGATTAAAAATGCGGAAGAGTTCTGGGGTGTGCTGGCGGACTTTCATCGTTTTGGCGGCGCTTTTTGGAGCAATGGCGTCGAAGAAGACATAATGGACAGCGATCATTATATTTATTCCATGGGCCAAGGCGGAATCGGCCTGCCGGAACGCGAATATTATTTTGATACTGATGAGCGGTCACAAGAAATTCGCGAAAAGTATAAGAAGTATATGGGCGATGTTTTCGTAATGTTTTCAATCCCAGGCGACCCAAAGGCTGTTTATCAGATCGAAGAAAAACTTGCCAAGGCGCATTATAAAAAAGAAAAGTTGCGTGATCCACATGCGAATTATCACAAAATGACTCGTGCGGAGCTTGTTAAAAAATACGCGGGCCTTAATTGGAAAAATTATTTCGAATTGCGTATGGCGAACCCGAAAAACATCAATGTCGCACAACCCGAAGCGATTGCAGCTGCGCTTGAGATCATCAAAAAAGAGCCATTGGAAAATCTGCGCGCTTATATGAAATGGCGGGTTGCAAATAGCGCGATGGCCGTGTTGGGCGATGCGCAGTACGAACTGCAGTTCGAATTCTACAGCAAAACATTATCGGGAAAAACCGAACGGCGCCCACGCTGGAAAGACGCGGTGTCATTGGCAGAGGGTGTGATGGGCGAGGCCGTGGGACAGGTTTATGTAGAAAAATATTTCCCGCCCGCGGCAAAAGAAAAAATGCTGAACCTGGTTGAAAATCTGCGTCGTGCATATGCCATAAGAATTGAAAACCTTGAATGGATGTCGCCAGAAACAAAGAAGCAGGCATTGGAAAAATTGGGAACTTTCCGCGTGAAAATCGGCTATCCGGATAAATGGCGTGATTATTCAAAGCTGGAAATTTCCGAAAAGGTTTCGCTGTATGAGAATTTGCGAGCGGCAGCAGCTTTTGAAGATGCGTTCTGGATAGAAAAAGCTGATGGTCCTGTTGATAGAGATCATTGGCATATGTATCCGCAAACAGTTAATGCTTATTATAATCCGCCAACGAACGAGATTTGTTTTCCTGCAGGGATTTTGCAGCCCCCGTTTTTTGATTTCAATGCTCCGGATGCCATAAACTATGGCGCGATCGGCAGCGTCATCGGACACGAAATGACACATGGCTTTGATGACCAAGGAAGAAAGTTTGACAAGGATGGTAATCTGAAAGACTGGTGGAAACCATCGGATGCCAAAGCGTTCGAAACGCGTGCGAAAGTCATGGAAGACTTTTTCAATAAAATTGAAGTCGCGCCAGGATTGTATGCGAACGGAAAATTTACATTGGGTGAGAATTTGGCAGACTATGGTGGAATCATGATTTCATTTGATGCATGGAAACTGGCGGGTAGCGGTGCGGCGAAATCCGAATTCACGCCAGAACAAATATTTTTCCTGGGTTATGCGGCATGCGAAAATCAGAACATACGTCCAGAAGAAGTTGTGCGTCTTACCAAAGTCGATCCGCATTCTTTATCCGAGTGGCGTGTTAATGGAATTTTGCCGCATATTGATAAATGGTATGAAGCATTTGATGTAGTGCCAACGGACAAACTTTATATTTCTCCGGAAGAGAGGGTGAAAGTGTGGTAAAAAATCCCGCGAAAGCGGGATTTTAATTAGCCATTTTTTTTCTTAATTCTGCGCTGGGTTTAAATGATGCAACACGACGGGCAGAAATTACTGCGGTCTCGCCGGTCTTTGGATTGCGTCCCATGCGTGCGTTTTTTTCCAAGATTTTGAAAGTCCCCAGATTTGCGATTTTCACTTCTTCCCCGCGAATTAATGATTCCGCGATTTCTGAAAACACAAGATCTACCAGCTTGCCGGCTTCTGCCATGCTTAATCCGGTTGTCGCGCTTAATCTTTTTGAAAAATCTATTCTTGAAACAGTTGCCATTTTTACACCCTTATCATTGCTGCGCCCCAAGTCAAACCCGACCCGAACGCTGGATACATTATTAATTGACCATGCTTTATCTTACCATTATCCATGCCCCATGCAAATGCTAATGCGCCTGATGCGCCGCTGGTATTCGCATGTTGATCCACAGTAATGATAATTTTTTCCAACGGAAAACCCAACCTTTGCGCTCCGCTTTCAATAATGCGCAGGTTTGCCTGGTGTGGGATAATCCAATCGATATTCTCAGCCTGAATGCCAGCATGATCCATGATATAGTTCGCAGCCTCTGGCATTAATTGCACGGCATGCTTGTAAGTTTCCGGACCGTTCATTTCGACAGATTGATGATTGCTTTCATGCAGCATTCCATAACCGTGTCCGTCGGCATCTACGACTGTATCGATGATTCCTGAATAGTTTGACGAAGAATGCTCAAAAATCATTGCGCCTGCGCCATCGCCAAATAAAACAGCGGTACTGCGCTCGCGCCAATCTATATAGCGTGACATTTTTTCCGCACCGATAACCATAATTCTGTTATGCATTCCGGCATTGAAAAAAGCCCGTGCGCAATGCAGCGCATAAACATATCCGGTGCAAGCAGCGCGAACATCAAACGCCGGCGCATTATTAGTCATTCCCAAATCGCGCGATACCATTGCGCCGACAGATGGGAAAGCCATCTCTGCCGAAGTCGTCGCGACAATAATCAGATCAATATCATCGGGCTGTAAATTTGCATTTTCAAGTGCGCGCCGCGCTGCGATCGTCGCCATATCAGAAACTGTTTCGTCTTCACGCGCGAAATGTCGTTGCTTTATTCCGGTACGCGATAAAATCCATTCATCAGTAGTATCCAAAATTTTTTCGAAATCAGCATTAGTCATAATCTTTTCCGGCAAATAAGAACCATAGCCGATTAATCTATTCCCCATCCGTCTTCTCCCTTAATAAACCCTTCACATTTTTCAACTTTTCCGCACTGGCTTTTATCTGGTCGTTAAAGCTGGCATCCGCCAGGTCTGACGCGTATTTTATCGCGTTCGAAAAAGCCAAGGCATCGCTGTTGCCATGAGTCTTTACCGAAAACCCATTTAGTCCCAAAAATATTGCGCCAGCATAAGCACGTGGATCCAGCTTGTTTTTAAGCCGTTTGAAGACATGAATCAATAGGAATGAAACCGCCACCGCAACCCAAGATTTTTTAAAGGTGTCCATTAACACTCGTTTTATCAGCTTTGCCGTACCTTCGACAGTCTTTAAAACAATATTGCCGGTAAATCCGTCTGTTACCACAACCTGAACATTTCCACCGCTGATATCTGTGCCCTCTACAAAACCGATGTATTCATAAGGCAATTCTTCCTTATGCTCGGATAACACTTTGTTCAGCCGTTGTAAAACTTCGTCGCCTTTGGTGTCTTCTTCCCCGATGTTTAGAATGCCAACTTTTGGGCGTGGCATCTTTCCGATTTTTTCGGCATACACGCTTCCCATCAGAGCAAAATCGAATAAGTTCTCCTCGTCGCATATAACATTCGCACCCAGGTCGAGGATTACAACACGTTGATCGCCACCGCCGCTGGGCAGCATGGTTGTGATCGCAGGCCTGGAAATCCCCTCGACAGTTTTCAGCGCCAGTTTTGACAAAGCCATAAGAACGCCCGTATTTCCGGCAGAAACAACCGCGCAGGAATTGCCTTCGCGAACATCTTTTATTGCCATATACATGGATGTGTCGCCGGAATGACGAATAACTTCGACAACCTTGTCGGTAGATTTTATTTTACCTGGCGCGTGAATGATTTCCGAATGGCGGGCTACGCGGGGATATTTCCGAAGCAAGCGGCGAATTCGCGGCTCGTCCCCGAAAACACGGAATAGAACATTATCTCCGCCATATTGAAATAAAAATTGATTCATACCGCCCAAGACAGAGCGCGGGGCTTTATCCCCCCCCATTGCATCGATAGCGATAATTTTTTTTGCGTTTGACATTGGATGAAAAGACGGGTTAGAAAATTATTCTTCCCCATTCTTTTATTTCGTTCCGCACGCTGCGCAAACATGATGTGGGCGTTTTTTTTCGCCACATTTTTTGCAGGTAGAGGCCGGCATAACCGGCAGTGCGTCATGAGCACGCCGTTGTTTGCTGCGAGCTGCGCTGGTTTTTTTCTTTGGAACTGCCATTTTTAAAGTCCTTTTATGTTCAGACGCACATTTTATTAAATTTCAAGCAATTTGCAAGCACCTTTTTCAAAAGTGTTTTTTTAAAGATGCTTTTATGCTATAATTGGAATTATGAGAATGGGCTTTTTCGCCGTTTTACTTGGGATTTTTGCGCCTTTGGCGGTGTTTGCTGCGCGTGAAGGAACGCCGACTTATTACCAAGCTGGGCCAAATACATATGTCGGAACCCAGCGTCAACCTCAAATAGTGGCCCAACGAAGCTATACTTATCAAGTCCCGCGCCAGGAATTACCGCCAGGTATTGGCGGAACAATGACACCGGCTGGCGTTGCAACCGATGAAAAACCGCCATGGGTGTTGTCGGCGGATTATGCCCGAAGATACGCAGATTTTTCTTTCAAAACCGGGGTGAATTCGGTTTTGGAATGGAGCAATATGGTCTATAACGAAATCGGCGTTCGTTTGGATAGTAATTTCACTATGAGAAATTATGACCTGTTCGCTTATGGCGAATATCGCATGGGTACAATGGCCAGCGCTGGATTTTCCATCGACTATGACTTGGAACCATACAATTGGTCAGAACCTGATATAGGAATTTTCACAATTTCAGTCGGAAACCAAACTGGAAAAACAAATAATATTAAATTTGGTTTTGGTGCGAAACATATGTGGGATGTGGCGGGATGGAAGCTGTCGCCGTCAATCGGGTACGAAATTTTCAAACATGATTTAAGAATGTCGGATCATTATTATCCGAACCCTGCGGTATACCTTCCTCTGTTAACACCGGACGGAAACTATGTTTTCGGTGATGCGGCTGGCGCTTTTATCAGCGTGCCACAAGGTCTGGCCAAAGAATATGCTGAAAATGGTTGGTATCAAGTTTGTTTGTCGCCAGAAGATATCAAAGTTGCGGCGGTAAATCCGGATGGATCGCCCAGTGTTAATCTTGATGGTTCGTTAAATACAACAGATTATGATCCGCTGTGGATGTATTTGCCATGGGGTGTCGGACCGGGCGAGTGCGTGATTATTGGCGGGGATGGACCGATAATAGTCCCTGGGGTAACGCATATTTATAATACGACATGGAGCGGGCTTTTCCTGGGACTGGAAGTCGAAAAACAAATGACTTTCAAGGATAAGTTGCGTTTTTATGTTCAGGTCGGAATGCCTCACTATTCATCCGAAGGCATATGGCCGAACAGAACGGACTGGCAGCAAAATCCCAGCTTTATCGACGAAGGCAACACCGGCGCATATTCATATCTTGCGGAAATGGAGTATAATTACAAGCTGTCAGACCGAATGAATCTGTCGTTGAAAGTGGATACGAACTTTTTCCATGTAGGCAATATTGGTGGGAAGTTGTTTGTAGCATCATATACGACTTATTTGATGGATGAATTTGGCCAGTATGTATTTAATGATGTCAGCGGACTACCTTGTGATCCGACAGTCCAGGCGGGATGTTATCCTGTGCTGGAAACGGTAGAGGCGCATACGGTGAACATCCCGGATTCATTGAAGTACGCGAATTGGCAGTCATTCGGTGTTCATTTGGGCGTTAAATATGCGTTTTAAGGCATAAGGCATAGACAGCTTCGTGCGTTGCGCGAAGTTTTTTTTATGCTATAATGCAAATATGAAAAAATTATCTCTTATCTGTTATTTATGCTCTGTGCTTTATTCTGGCGCGACATATGCCGCAGAAGGAAGATTTGATTTCGATCGTTGGAATATGATTCTTAATAAAATTCAAGATCGTGCAGTTGCGGAAAATGTTGATGATCGTACTATTAATGCCGCGATCCAAGATGCCGCATTTATTCCAAAAATCGTATGGCGGGATCAAAATCAGTCAGAATTTAAATTGACTTTGGGGGAGTATCTGGCAAAAACGGTAAATGAAAAGCGTATCGCAAATGGGCATAAGATGCGCGCTAAATACCCGACGTTGCTGAACAAGGTTCATCAGAAATATGGCGTTTCGCCAGAGGTTATCTTGGCGTTCTGGGGACTGGAAAGCAACTATGGTGAAACCAAAGGCAGCAGTAAGTTAACGGATTCTTTTTTAACGCTGATTTATGAAGGTCGGCGCGAACAGTTCTTTACTGACCAGATGATTGCGTTGATGAAAATCTCCAGCAAGAATAGGATTCAGATTGAAGGGGTCAGGGGCAGCTGGGCGGGCGCGATGGGACACTTTCAGTTTATCCCAACTACACTGCAGCAATACGGTGCAGATGGCAACGGCGATGGCAGAATTGATATTATAAATAATATAAGCGATGCTATGTTTTCAGCCGGAAACTATCTGAATAGACTGGGTTGGAATCCGAATGAAAAAATAGTTCGTCGTGTTGAGTTGCCAGAAAATTTCGATGTTAGCTTATGTGATGGAAAAACTAAAAAATCGCTGGCCGAATGGGCTGCGATGGATATAGCGGGCGTGCCGGATGCTAATATGGAAGCAGGCCTGGTGTGTGATGCAGCTAACTTCAGTCCGGCCTTGGCATATCTGACTTATCCGAATTTTTATCGCATAAAGAAATGGAATAATTCGAATTGGTATGCGATCGCGATCGCGGAACTTGCAGAGAAGCTGTAAATTACAATTTAATTGCATGCATATGCTTTATCTGCTATCTTTCCTATCATCAAAGGAGTTTATTTATGGCTATTAAGGTGCGTGACTATGAAGTCCGGTTGACCAGAAACAAGGAAGAAAGAAAACAAGTCCGACAGTTGCGCTATAAAGTTTTTGTTGAAGAAGAAGGTGCCAGCGCGACCGAGGAACAGAAAAATCTGCGCGAAGAATATGATTCATTTGACCTTTATTCAGATTATATGGGGGTGTTTCACAAGGGTAAAATCGTTGGAACTTATCGCATTATCGATCGTGATGCCGCTGAAAAAATGGATGGATTTTATACCGAAACAGAATTTGATTTAAAGAAAATCAAAAAAGTTCGCGGGAATATCGCGGAAATGTCCAGGGCTTGCGTGGATGCGGATTATCGCGAAGAAGGCTTGGTCATACGCATGCTGTGGATGGGCTTGGCAGAGTATATATTAAAGCGAAAAATCGTGGTTCTGTTCGGGGTGGCATCTTGGGTTGGGACAAAACCGGCGGAATCGGCCCAGGCGATTTCTTATCTGTACTATAACCACCTGGCGCCTTTGTCTTTGCGCACCATGGTGGAAAAAGATAAGTTGCCTGACGGGGTAAATCCAAAGCTGACGAAGATGAATATTTTGCCGCGGGATTTCATTGATGAAGCAGTGGCAAAATCGCAAATGCCACCGGTGTTAAAGGGATACTTGCGCCTGGGGGCAACATTTGGCAAGGGAGTTTTCATCGATGCGCCATTTAATACTTATGATGTATTTGTAGTTTTGCAGACCAAGAATATCAGCCGTGCGTATCAAAAATATATAACTGGCTCTGAAACGGCATTCGCTCATTTGGAGGTGAAAGAGGGCGCAATGAAGAAGTTCGGCAAAGCGATGTTATTGCCGTTCACTGGGTCATTTGCCTTGTTCAAAGCGGCGGCGCATTTTTTCCTGCGTGATGATGCCGACGATGCAGAGCTGGTTGAAGAAGAAAAACAAACGGATGAATAAAGATGAAAAAGATATTTAATATTTTATTTGCACCTGTGCGGTTTCTGCTTTTCGTGCTGTGGATTTTGCCGAACGCGATATTTGTATTGTTTGTACCAACGGGTTCGCGGCTGGGCCTTTGGGCTTTGCGTTTCTTTATGAACGGGGTGATGCTGATTGCCGGAATACGTATAAAGGTGCATGGTCAGTTATCAAAAAAGCGTCCATTATTAGTGGTCGGCAATCATATTTCAGTATTTGAAATGGTAACATTCCCGGTTGCATTCGGCGGCAGTTTCTTTGGAAAGAAAGAAATAGAAAGTTATCCTTTGGTTGGCTGGATGTGCAAAAAGTTCGGCGTGATTTTCATTGATCGCCGCCCCAGTCATGCGCTGGAAGGCATAGAAAAGTTACGCAAGGAAATGGCCAAGGCAGATTATCCGATGTTTTTGTTTCCAGAAGGCACTACAACCAGCGGCACTTATGTTCTGCCATTTAAAAGTACCTTGTTTAATTTTATGGAAAATGGCGAAGATGTGACGGTTCAGCCGGTTGTTCAGTTCTATCGTTATCGCGATGGCAGCATGATACCGGATCAAATAATGGCGGATGATTATGCATTCTTTGATAATTGCAAAATGACCCAGCCGCCGTATTGCAAGGTAGAGCGCAACTTGATAGGACAAATATTTCATGTCTTTTCGATTGGCGGATTTATGGTAGAAGTGTTTATCTTGCCGCCACCGCCATTGGCGGGTAAAGACAGAAAAGAAATCGCGACAGAGTTGCATAAAATTATTAATGATGAATTTAAAAAATTAAAATGATTGCGTTCGGGATTCGAATGCAATCCCGACAAAAGGTTATAAAAATGTTTACCGTATCAGATAAAACTGCATTATCTTTATTGAAGTGGAGCGAGTTTTTTATCTATTTTATGATAATCACCCCAATTATTGTTTTGCTTTATCAAGAAAAAGGAATAACCACCGGGGATTTCTTCCTTATCCAGGGAATATTCTTAATCGCCACATTTCTATTTGAAATCCCCAGCGGATATATGTCAGATGTATTCAGTCGCAAGAAAGTACTTTTACTTGGCAGCATAATGTGGTTTCTTGCCATGGTTGGGCTATTTTTTGCATATGGATTTTGGGAAATTATGCTGGCAGAAGCGGGGCTTGGCCTGGCCGGAGCATTGTTTTCAGGAACCAAGGAAGCATATGCATATGACTTGCTGAAACGCATGAAGCGTGAAAAACAATTCCTGAAAGAAAATGGCAGCATCAGCACATACGGACAATCCGCAGGATTCATCGCAGCAGTCATAGGTGGATCGCTTTATGCAGTGATTGGGAATTGGGTTGTTGCAATAGAAGCCATGGTGGCGTTCTTTGGCGTCTTGTGCATTTTGGCGTTGCCTGAATTGCAAGAAGTCAGGCGCAAAGTATTCCCGGAAACAAGCCCTTGGAAGGATGTAATGGGTATAGTAAAGATGTCAGTAAAGCATCCAGAGATAAAATGGCTTATGCTGTTTCCCGCGATATTTGGGTCATTTACTTTAATCATGATGTGGATATTACAGCCGACGATGGAAGCGGTTGGAGTGTCTGTCGCCTTGTTTGGAATCTTTGTCGGGATTAATCAGTTTTCGCGAATATTATTTGCGAAATACGCACATAAAGTTTATGAATCATTTGGCGTAAGAAAAACTCTGTATGCATGCATTGCTGCAGTTGTTATCGCTATTGCCGCTGTGTTTGGTGCGCTGTTTGCGGGCGCCGAACATATGTGGATAGTATATGTTATGTGTGTCATAATCGCGATTGTTCCGGCCTGTCAGAAAATGAGCTCGTTAATATTCAACACTTTGATTCATCATAGAATTAAATCGTCAGAGCGTGGCACAGTCTTATCAGTTAGTTCAATGTACGCTACATTTATCAGCGGCGGCATGATGATATTGATGAAGCCTTTGATGGATGGATTTGGAATTGGATGGACGATGGCTGTAACACTTGTAATGTTGGTTGCAATATTGTATCCTCTGAAAAAGGTTCTTGCGATAAAGGAAATATAAAATGTCAAAAACAGCAATTACGCCAACAAGGGCTGAAAATTTCAGCGAGTGGTATCAGAATGTCATAGTTGCCGCTGACTTGGCGGAAACTTCACCTTCTGCGGGCAGCATGACTGTAAAGCCGTACGGTTGGGCGATATGGGAACTTATGCGGGATGAATTGGATAAACGGATAAAAGCCGAAAAAGTTCAAAACGTGCAATTTCCTACCCTTATCCCGTTGGAGTATTTTAACAAGGAAGCCGAACATGTAGAAGGCTTTGCAAAAGAATGCGCAGTGGTTACCCATCACAGATTAAAAATGGTTGATGGGAAACTGCAACCAGATCCGGATTCAAAGTTAACCGACCCGTATATATTGCGCCCGACATCGGAAACGATTATTGGCGAAGCTATGTCGCGCTGGGTGCAGTCTTATCGTGATCTTCCTTTGCTGTTAAATCAGTGGACAAGCGTATTTCGGTGGGAAATGCGCCCGCGTATATTTTTGCGCACACGGGAGTTTTTCTGGCAGGAAGGGCATAATGTCTTTGCAACTGCCGAAGAAGCATCCGCCGATGCGAAAAAAATGCATGATGTTTATACAAAGTATATGCGCGATGTCTTGGCGATTGATTCTATTGTTGGGGAAAAGACACCGGAAGAAAGATTTGCCGGTGCAGATCATACTTACACGCGTGAGCAAATAGCGCAGGACGGAAAAGCGCTGCAGGTCGGAACTTCTCATGATTTGGGTCAGCATTTTTCTAAATCGTTTGATATAAAGTTCTTGGGGCCGGATAGAAAGCTACAATATGCTTATACTACCAGTTGGGGAACATCCAGCCGAATGATGGGTTCGGTCATTATGATACATGGTGATGATGATGGGTTGGTATTGCCCCCCAGCATTGCGCCTTATCAGGTTGTGATAATTCCAATCTTGCCGGAACAGAATGAGTACGCTCGTAAAATTGAAAAACAATTTAAAGACGCTGGAATCCGTGTCTGGCTTGATGACAGCGATATGCGCAGTAGCGATAAAATGTGGAAATGGATAAAGCGTGGCGTGCCAATCCGTGTCGAAATAGGCGAAAAAGAAGTCACGGATAACACGATAACATTAACTCGTCGTGATATTGGAAAGGCAAGCAAAACGACGGTACCAGTCAAAACAGCTCATTCTTTGATTCAAGAGCTTTTGGGTAAAATGCAGTCTGATATGCTGGTTGCTAACACTGCGTTTAACAAAACCATGATAACAGAGGTCAAGGATTTGGCTGAATTATCAAAAAATCTGGAAAAAGGAAAAATTGGATTTTTCCGATTGCCGTACAAGGAGACCCTTGCGCCGGAATTTGAGGGATTAATGGAAAAATATAAAATCTCTCGCCGTTGCTTGGATGAAAAAGATCCCAGTTTCGTATTTGTTGCAAAATCGTATTAAAGCAGGGGGCGCTTCTTGCGCCCTTTTTATCACGTCGTCAGCGCTATTTCCTATTTACATTATTGGCAAAAAATGATAGAATTCTGTAATAAGGAAGGGAATTCGAATGAAGAAAATCTTGCCCGTATTGTTCGGACTGCTGTGCATGCCCGCGTTTGCAGAGGTTGCACCGGTCTATTACGAGTCTGAAACGGATGTGGTCGAAAGCCCGTTCTATGACGAAAACCCCGAAGAAGTTTCTGCACCCGCAACTGCGCCGATTTTAAGGCAACCCGCGCTTAATGCGCGTACCCCGGTGACGGCGCGTTCCGCTACGCGTGCTGTTCCGGCGGCGGGCGCGCAAACTGCGCCACGCGCAGCGGCGACCAGCCGCGCGGTTGCTTCACGCAATGCGGCGACCAGTATTCGTTCTATGTCTTTGACAGGTCCCGAAAAAACGCTCGCTACGCGGTCTAGTGGCACGAATAATGTAAATACAGCGCGTGCCGGAATTGTGCAGTCAGATACTGTGACAGCACCTTTGTATAATGCGCGTGTCGGCGTTCGTGGCAGTGCCATAGGGCAGCTTTCCGCAACACGTATGGCGGGAACGCCGCTGTTTGGAAGTTCTCCTGCTACGCCGGTTGATACGGGCGTAAGCATGGAAGAAATTGCACAGCTGGAAGATTTCTGCAAAGCGCAGTTTTTTGCTTGTATGGATAATTTCTGCGATGTTCTGGATGATAACCAGGGCCGGTGCAGTTGTTCCGCCAATATTGCTAATTACAAAAAGAGCGAAGATGCGTTAAAGCAGGCGACCGAAGACTTGCAAGATGTCGCCATGAAAATTCAATACCTGGGTCTTACCAAGGACGAAGTGAATTCTCTGTTCACTCAAACCGAAGCAGAACAGGAAATGCAAAGAACCCAGGATACCAGCCAGCTTAAAAATGATTTGGATAAAATTAAAAAACTGGTTCTGGATGTAAAAGGCGGCAGCAGCACGGGTTTTGAAAACGGGTTCTTGGATTTCGCCAGCTTGGATTTGAATTTCGGAAGCGGGTTTGATTTGAGTTCGTTGTTCGGAATGGGCAGCAGCACTATATCGAACCAGCGCGGGGCAGAATTGTTTAAAACAGCATCGACCCGTTGCAAAGCGTCTGTTTTGGATACTTGCAAAAAACAAGGCGTGGATACGGCCTTGATAACAAATTCTTATGACTTGGAAATCGACAGACAGTGCATAGAGTATGAGCGCGCATTGGATGATTCAAATACCCAAATGAGACGGACAGTGCGCAATGCGACGGCAGTGCTGCAAAAGGCGCGCTTGGTCGTGGCGCAAAACCGGAATTCTTATGATATGCGCGGATGCGTCAGCGCGTTGGATGCATGTATGCAGAATGATTCTGTTTGCGGAAATGATTACGAATTGTGCTTGGATCCGACCGGCAAGTTTATTGTTAATGGCGAAGTTATCCCTGGCAGCGATTTCACCGCCCCGGGCTTTACCTCCATGTGGGGCGTATGGGGTAACTCTGGTTCGCTTTCCGAATTTATCAGTTCGAATATAACTAACTTTAATTCCAACAGCGCCAATATGGTCAGCTTCTTGGTATCAAAGATTGGCAGAAATGAAAATGGCAGAGATTACGGAATGTGTATGTCCGTGTTGAACAGATGCCAGGCTTATACTTACAGCACCGGGGCCAACAAACGTTATGACCCGCAAAATCAGGTTGTTAAAGAATACCTGACCCAAGCGTTAACCCAGATAAAAGCGCGGCAAGATAATATTATTGCGGAATACAGGGCAGGTTGTAAGTCCGATGTCCAGTCATGTCTGATAACAAATGGCGCGATAATCGGCAGCAGTGGAACCGATATCGGATATGTTTCAAATGCTGTATATAACGCGTGCTTGTCGGTGATTAAAAGTTGTGCCACTACTTTAGGAATCGGTAAAGAATCGCTTGTCGTTGATATCGCGTGTTATACCGCAGGAGAAGGCAGCGCTGAACCTCCATATAATGCATGGAGTGTCCCAGGAACAGCTTCGACAGCATTTGGTTGTAATTGCCCGATACGTTCTACATGGAGCATGGCTACGAAAACCTGTAATTGTCCGAAAAACTCTACATGGAGCTATGAAACCGGCGAATGTGAGTGTGCCGTAGGATATGAATGGGGGGGAACCAATCCAGCAACAGTAGGTGGAAAGATTTGTTGCCCCAGTGCAACGCCATTCTGGGATACTGTCAGTGGTGCTTGTATTCCATAAAAAATCCGCCAATCGGCGGATTTTTTTATTGTTGTTATTTATTTATGCTTTTTCCAACGCAACGATTCCTGGCAGTTTGCGGCCTTCTATAAATTCCAAGAATGCGCCGCCACCAGTGGATACATAAGTCATATCATCCTTTGTTCCGGTGGCCTCCAACGCCGCAACAGTGTCGCCGCCACCGACGATTGATTCCAGCTCGCCAGCCTTGGTTCTGTTTGCTATATAGCGGGCCAGGGCGAATGTGCCGATGCTCCATGTTGGCTGCCATTCGGCCATTCCGACCGTGCCGTTCCAGACAATCGTTTTAGCGTTCGCAATCGCACGCTCGTATTCAATAATTGATGCTGGTCCTTCGTCCATAATGACGTCATTCGGCCTTATGTCGCCCATCATTTTATCTACCCTGGGCACATCTTTTTCCCATGCGGGGCCGACGCCTTTTTCAAGAGGAAGAATGATTTTATCGCCATAATCCCGCATAATTTCCAAAATTTGTTCTTTGACGGCGGCATCATCCCAAGATTTTTCCAAATTCCCTTCGTCCATAACTATGTTCGTCATGCCCATAGCGATGCGAATGCTGGTTCCGATTCCACCTGCGCAAATAATCTTGTCGCAGAGTTTTCCAAAGGCCTTGATGACGCCGATTTTAGATTTGATCTTTGCACTGGATACCAACCCCAATAACGGTCGATTTGGATTTCCCATAACGCGCGAAAGATGTTCGATTTCCGAAGCCAGCAATTCCCCCGCGTAAGAAGGCAGAATTTTCGTAATGCCGACAACGGAAGCATGCGCGCGATGTGACACAGCAAATGCATCATTTATGAAAATATCAAATCCAGCCGCCAGCTTTGCCGCAAATTCCGGATTGTCTTCTTCTTCGCCCGCATGAAAGCGCACGTTCTCTAGCAAAACAATTTCACCATCCTTCATACCGGGCAAAAAACTTTTATCCAAACAGTCGGGAATCAATGGAATTTTCATATATTCCGCAATCGGTTTCAGCGAGTAATTCGGGTCGATTTTTCCATCCGGCCGCCCCAAATGGGCACAAATTGCAATACGTGCGCCCGCCGCCACTAACCGCCGAATGGTCGGCATGCTTTGCTCTATACGAAATGCGTCAGTAATTTTTCCATCGACGATTTGAACATTAAAATCATCGCGCAGCAAAATATATTTTCCGCGGACATCACCAATTTCATCAATAGTATGTATTTGCATCTTCCTTCCTTTTTATACGCATCCCTGTTTTTTAATTTTCTAAAAATAATATTTCCTTACCGCGTGCTTTCGCATAATCAATTTCGTCTTTTGTACTGCTGCCGATGTATCCATTTTTATTCACTACGAAGATAGCATCCGACATATCTATTTTCTTTTTATGTTCGGTATCCAATTGTTTGTGTTGCTCGGGAGTGTACGCATCCTTATCGTCAGCGGTTGGATAGATAATTGATAAGACACAGTTACCTTCTAACGCTAGCTTTTCTGACCAATATCTAATATCAGATTCAAACTTTAATGAACCACACATGGTTATGACTTTCATAATAAATCCTTTACTGGCTTGTAACTCTTCCTGTAATGTTGATTTATACCAAATTCTTTGATTGCCTGCAAGTGCGCTGCGGTCGGATATCCCGCATTCTTATCCCATCCGTATTGTGGGAATTGCGCGGCCAACTCATGCATAATTTTATCACGAGTTTCTTTTGCGATAATGCTGGCGGCGGCGATAGATAAGGACTTTGAATCACCCTTTACAACCGCGCGACCAATAATAGTATTTCCCGACATTTGCGATATATAATCAAATTGTGCCAGTGAAGATATATTACCCTTGCGCAATGGCGCGCTTATCAAATTGTCCGGCATTCTGTTTCCATCGACCAAACAAAAGTCAGGCTTTTTCGATAAATCCGCAATTGCGCGCTTCATTGCTAACATAGATGCATGCAAAATATTTAACTCATCAATCTCTACCGGACTGCATTGCCCAATGCCAACGAGGCAATTTTCCATAATCCAGTCATACGCCAGCGATCGCTGCGCATGGGTCATCTGTTTTGAATCATTGATCTGTGGATATTGCGCATCAGATTTAAATATAACCGCTGCAGCAACCACGGGTCCGCACAGGGGACCGCGTCCAGCTTCATCAACGCCGGCGATTATCAATTCCCGATCATGCGTAACTAGTGGAGATAAATAAAAATTATCTATGATTTCATTTTCAATATCGAATGTCGGAAAAGACTTCATAGCTTCATATTGTTCTGCGTGCGATTTGGTTCCGCACGAATTCATCTTCGCTGGAATATAGCGGCCACTTGCCGTTCGCCAGGTCTTCAAGGCTGGTCAATGGCTGCTTCAACCTTGCGCGATACAGCCACAAATTTGAAATCACCCTTTTGATATAATTTCTTGTTTCGACATTTGGAAAACTTTCGATATAAAGCAGCGGATCGCTCGTTTCAAAATTCTTTTCGAATTTTGCCATTGCTCCGTTTCCAGAGTTATAAGACGCCAGCATTTTTATAATGTTATTTTCGACATTCGGCAGCCCCAGCAAGTCCACAATATATTGCTGACCCAGGAACATGTTGTGTTCAGGCTTTGAAATATTTAAGTCCGACATAGATACATCATTGCGTTTTGCAACTTGTTTGGCGGTTTTGGGCATTAATTGCATTACCCCTTTTGCGCCTTTGTTGGATTCAGCTGTGGCCTTGAATCCAGATTCCTGGCGAGTAATTGCAAATAGCAGAGCGCGGTCGATGCTCCATCCGCCCATCGGTTCCCAGTCGGGCAAAGGGTACTGGGCAGAGAAAATTACATTATTATCAATTTCCATAATACCGCGATCACGCACTAATCCTGCGGCCTGCATGGATACGCGCGGTAGTTCTTCACTGGAAGCCACGGAATAAACAGCATGCAGCAACTTATCAGATGCATTATGAGTCAGCAGCAAGCGCAGGTATTTTTCTGCCGCGACTTTATCCCCGATTTGCAGCAGCGCCAGCGCGGTTTTTCCATATCCGGTATTTGAAAGTTCTTCGATGTCTTCATCCGAATATTCCTTGTCAAAGAACTTGTACTTTGGCGTTTGCCCCAGCATAGCCGCGCTTAACGCGCCGTAAAACATCTGTGGTTTTTCTGCCGCTGTCTTCCAGTGTTTTTTTGCAATATCTCGGCTGCCTGACATCTCTGCTGCGCGTCCCGCCCAGAACGCAGCTTCTATCTTTCGTGCATCATTGATATGTTGCAATTCGGTCAAGCTTTCAAAGTGCGCCAAAGAATCAGAAAATTCTCCATCCTTGAACGCCATCAACCCCATGGTCCACAGGCCGTATTCTGATAACTGTTCTGCCGATTGTTCCCCGAATTTTTTGGCCCAATCGAATTCCCCGTTGGTGTAGTAAACGAAAGCCAAACGTCCCGCCAGCCGTCCCCAATCCGCGTTCGATACGGATTTCTTAAATCCTTTTTCTTCCAGAATTAGCCGCGCGTTCTTTGTATTTCCATGTGTCAGGGAGTTCTTGAATTTTTTAATTTTTACGCCTGCATCACCACCATAATTTTTCGTGGTCCAAGTTTCGGATTTCGCAGCCGTGTCCCCTGTGCCGATCGCAAGCGTAGGCAACTTTGGCGCACGAGCAGAAGTTTTTTTTATTTGCGCCAGCTTATGCATTCTGTCGGCGCCGGGTTGGTCGTAATAGCTCTTCATCCATTCGACAATTTCCACGCCGCGTGATTTGTAAGTCTTGGAAGTATATCTTTGGAATAAAACTTCCTGCATTAAAATCTTGTCTTCGATAGTCGCATCCAATTTTTTCGCCGCATCGATTTTTTCAGCCGTTTGCAGCTGGAAAATTTCCGTATAAACCGCAACATCGGATTCGCTTAAAATCTGCGGCAAACTTGACGCGCGCGCAGCGCAAAGGAACAAGGAAAAAGGAATAAGGAATAGTAATTTTTTCATCAGAACAACGAATTTTTGTATTTTTTTGGCAGCTCGCAAACTTTCGCGCCTTCTTCTGCTTCGGGTACTTGATTGATGATTTTCTTAAAGTCCGCGAGCTTTGAAAATTTGCGATAAACGCTTGCAAACCGCACGAATGCGATTGGATCCAGGTGTAACAGAGATTCTGACACCATCTGTCCGATTGTTTCACTGGAAATTATATCGTCGGTATTTTCAGCTTCTAACCTGCGATGTATGCTGGTTATGAATTTATCGACCCTGTCATCGCTAATATCGCGCTTGCGACAGGCGATTTTTACGGATCTTGCCAGCTTTTCGCGGTCAAAAGGCTGTAATATTCCATTGCTTTTCCGCACCATTAGATCGCGCAGCTGCACGCGTTCAAGTGTTGTGAATTTTGCCCCGCAATCATTACAGACACGGCGACGACGAATAGTAGCGTCTTCTTCATTAGGACGGGAATCCTTGACCTGGGATTCTGAACTGTTGCAATAAGGGCATCTCATAACCAAAAAACCTAGCAAAAAAACAATAAAGTGTCAACCACGGTAATTTCTTTTAATTTCTGGATATCTTTCCATAATAGCGGCCAAAAATTTATTGTTTCTATCATCGACCGCATTATCAGCCCACAGCGCGCAATCTTGAGTGTTTTCCTGCTCTTCCAAATGTTTTATAGGATTCGAAACGATGGCGATTTTCGTGCCGTTCAAAACCGCCATGGCCCAGAACCATACGTCGTCTGCGGTCGGCGCAAGATCCATGAATAATTCTTCTTTTAAAACGTCTTTATACAGCGCATGCGGAGGGTATAAAATCCCGCCGCAGCCGGTTGCGAAATTTTTAAAGCTGGGACGCCCGAACAAAACCCTACGCCGCCAATGATTTTGAATTTTCCGCCATTTTCTATAAGGCTTGTCCGGCCTCATCCGATAAACATGATGCCCGATAACAGCATTGGGATATTTCTTATGCGCAGTCATAAGGCGTGCCAGCCAGTCTGCGGGATACAGAACATCGTCATCAGCGGTTATGATAATATCGTCCGGGAAATCTATCAATGCTGGGGTTAATTTTTTATGAGCGCGGGTATCCTTGGGAACCCACCTGACTTCGAATTTCTTTTCCTTTGCCATCAGATCGGTTGTTGAAGCCGGCAGCTTTTTCCCGGGAAATTGACTTTCTGCCAGATATAGAACAACTAAATCCGGCGCAGGAACCTGTGTCAACAAGGTTTGCACCATAGCTGGGACTGCGTCCATCCGGGGCGGATATGAAGTAAATGAAATTATTATTCTCATACTCCCAGGGAAATTGAAAAAAATAAAAAAATCAAGTGATTTATTTTCATAAATCTAATCACTAACCGCTAACCATTAACCCCTGTTTTATGATAAAATGCGAGGTGAGAGAATGTCTGAACCGGATTTTGCACGGCGACTGTGTTACGCAGATGAAAAAGCTGCCTGATGGTTGTGTCGATGCAGTATTTGCCGATCCCCCGTTTAACCTGCAACTTGGGCGTAAAACACTCTATAGGCCCGAAGACCAAACCGCAGCGCGGGCGGTCCGCGACGATTGGGATTCTTTCGAATCATTGGCGGAATATGATGATTTCACTCGTGGGTGGCTGACAGAAGTTCGCAGAGTTCTTAAACCAACCGGATCATTATGGGTGATCGGCAGCTATCATAACATATTCCGTGTAGGCGTTATGATGCAAGACTTGGGGTTCTGGATTCTGAATGATATAATCTGGGTGAAAACCAATCCTATGCCGAATTTCCGCGGAACCAGATTTACAAATGCCCATGAAACTTTGGTCTGGGCGACACCGGAAAAAACCGGCAAATATACCTTTAATTACGATACTATGAAAAAGTTCAATGGTGGCAAGCAAATGCGGTCTGATTGGGCAATGGATATCTGCTTGGGGGCGGAAAGGTTGAAAGATGATGACGGGAAGAGCCTGCATACTACGCAAAAGCCATCAGATATGCTGCGAAGAATAATCCTGGCATCGACACGCGCGGGCGATGTAATACTTGATCCATTCTTTGGCAGCGGCACTACGGGCGCGGTTGCAAAGGAACTGGGGCGGAATTGGATAGGGATAGAGCAGGAAGGAAAATATATAGCCCCTGCACAAAGTCGTATCTCGGCGGTTGTGCCGATTGATCTGTCTGAAATAGAAGTGCCGGCGAAACGCGAAGAAGTCAAAGTTTCATTTATGGAATTGTTGGATGGCGGACTGTTGTATGCGGGACAAACCCTGGTGGGGCCGCGCGGCGACAGGGTTATGATTACCAAGGACGGCCAACTGTCGCATGCTTTGTATGGCAAAGGTTCTATACATGTTATGGCGGCAAGGATACAGCGCGCGGTCAGCTTTAACGGTTGGGATTATTGGTCGGCAGAAAAACGGGATGGAACACTGGTATCGATAGATGCCTTGCGCAAACTCGTCCGCGAAGCAAAGCAGGGTATGAAGAAAGCGGCATAATCCCCCATAGAAGAGGGATTATTTAACCGCGCTATTTATTTTTTATTTTGTACATCAATAGTCATGAAAAGATTCTTATAATTTTCAAGTTCCAAATAAAAATCTTTCTTTTGATATCTGGTTGGATTTAATGGATTCAGTTCATAGCTGACGCTGTAGAAATTTGCGAAAGAAAGTTCGATCTCTATCTTCTCGATAAAAGCCTTGGGATCCTTTGGGGTATATACCGGCTTTGCATCGGGATAAAATAATTTGTGTTCAGTCACTCTGCTGTTGTCTTTATTAGCGAACCAAGCATGTAATATCTGGTTATTTTCTTTAAGGACATAGTTAAGGCCAAATACATCTTTCAATACGATTTGATTGCCGATTTTCAAAGATTTTGATTTGTTATCATTCCGAATTTCTACAACTGTTACTGATTTTGGTTTTTCAGGTGGCAGAATCAGCGTAACGGGCGTATCAAGCTTAACTATCTGTTTTTCTTCTATGGCGGTTGTCTGTGACAGTGGTTTGATTGCAGCGGTCGTGTCTTTCTCTTTCTTTGTCCGCGTTCTTTGCTTTTTTGGTTCTTGGCTTTTCAGGAATGCAATTCTATCTAATATGTCTTGTAGAGATTCTTTTTTACCGGGCTTCCAATTACGTCTTTTATTTAACGCTTGCGGCAAAGTCGTCTCTTCAAGAGGGATATCTCTTTTGGATCTCTTTTGAATTTTCTCAATCTTTGGGGCAGGCGTATCCTCGATAATTTCTACTATCTTGACCGGCTTGGCCTTTGGAGTGATCTCTTTGACGGTTTCAATTTTCTTTCCGTTGACAAGAAGATTTGCTACCTCCTTAGCCAACAATGTAGCGAACATCTTATTAGAGTTTATTAAATTGTTAAGAGCTTCGAAATCTTTGATTTCTTCTGTTTCGGTCTTGGCAAGAATGGTTGGCTCGACCTCCATTTCGGTTTTAATAGGAATAATCGGTTGGGATTCAGTCACAGGGACCTCTTCTTTTTCATTCTCTGATTCTTCCTCGATAACTTCCAGTGTATTTTTTTCTATTATTTCGGTCTTATTAAAGAATCTTTGTTCTATCGCTTCGTCTGCGCACCATGGCTGTCTTGATTCAGATGCGATATTGTCGAAATAGTCTTTGGCAGGTATAGGAGTTACAGTTCCATCTTTCGGATCATATTTCCTGATTGTTTCGGACATAACTTTACCCGAGGCATTCAAAGGCATTGCATAAAAAATACGGTTTTCCGAATCAAAATCTATGAACGCTGCCCCTTGTTCGAACGGTATTTCTGTGGTATTGAAATCTACGAGCTTTAATCTCTTACTGTTTCGTGTGCTACGTAAAATAGCGACAGGGGTTTCTTTGAATTTGGCGATGATCTCGATCGGTTCCAAAGCTCCTTGTATGATGCTTTTGATTGGTTTTCTGCTATCCATATTCATCAGTGATACGGAGTATGAAACATCTCTGGATTTGAGATGTGTAGTTTCCCGAAATCGAAAAGGAAATTCCTTGGTCGCCTTTGGCTTCAGGGTTCTTTTGGAACAGCGCTTGTCATCATTCTTTGGGTTGCGTGTCTTGTCAGCATTAATAAGATCGCGGCCTGCCATATTTTCAATCCTTTGAGTTTATCTCTCTCCTGGCGGGCGCATTATTACATAATCACATTTATTGTCAACATAAATCACATGATAGATTCATTAAAAAACCTCTTGCAATCATTCCTAGAACTTTGCTACTCTCAATACCGTTCAAACATAAAGGAGAAAAAATGACTTGGGCAATCCTGGCGCTGATTATTGCAGTCGCTCTTTACTTGTTCGGCGGAATGCTGATCAAACATGATATGAAAAAACCGGCAACGATTGGCGTGATGATCGCGAAAAAATCGATAAAATTGCTATCGATTGTTTTGTTGATAATCGGCGTTGCGCGTTTGTGGACTCCGTATTATCTGACGGATGTAAATCCTGGCATCGTTATGGAAATGGTGAAAGGTGCACAGAATGCGGAACAAGGCAAATCTAGCAAGGAAGTTAAAAAATATGTTAAAAAGCATATGGCAGAAATGGTCGCGAATGCTCCGATCCTGGGCGATGTGAATGCAAAGAAAACAATATTCTTGTTCACTGATTATTCTTGCCCGTATTGCGCGCGCGTTCATAAAGAGTTGTTAACCGTCTTGGGAAACAACAAAGACGTTCGCGTTGTCATCAAAAACTTCTCGATCCATGGCGTCTTGTCAGATGGTGCCGCGCGTGCAGTGATTGCTGCGAAAATCCAAGACAATACCAAAGCTGCGGAATTGGATAAGCTGTTGATTGAAAAGCCATATTGGCCGGATGATCTGAAAGGCCAGTCCCAAGAAGCGCTGGAAAAAGCGATCTTGAAGAATATCCTGACGGCGGCAAAGAAAGTTGGCTTGGATGCCGATAAACTGGAAGCCGATATGAAAAGCGAAACCGTCAACAATGAATTGGCACAGGTTGGCGAATTGGCGCAACAGTTTGGAATCCAAGGTACTCCGTTCTTGATCATACAAGATCAGGCGTTCCCGGGCGCAGTCCCTGCGGCGCAGATACAGCAAGCGCTGAAATAAAAAAAATCCGCCTTCGGGCGGATTTTTATTACCTTTTCGATTTTCTTTCTTTTATACAATATTGGATAAGTCCGGCTATCACAAATATCAGCAATGCTGATTCCAGGGTTATGCCCATAAAGCTTTTTACAACAACATTATAAGTTATCCAGAATATTCCAACGAAAATCCCAAGGAATCTGTAAATGAATTGATTTTTCTGCCAGATTGAAATCGTAAATGTCATAGTTGCGAAATACGCGAACAAAGTCATGAATCCGGTTTGCGTGAATGCCATCACGGTTGTGAATAAAGAAATCCATAACGCCAGCCACCACCAGTCGGACTTTGTGATTTTCATCTTGTCAGCAGGACTGCGGCGCGAATTTATAATGTCGCTGACTATATCCCGGCAAATCGCGATAATGCACATGCCAACCGCAACCCATCCGCCCAGCAAGGCAAATCCTATGCCCATAGAAGTGTTGCTGGTTATGACTGTCAAAAGCAGCCTGCGTCTTTGAGTTATAAAATAAGTAGAAGCCAGCAATAAGTATGCGATACTGACAAAGACTTGAGAAGTTATGTATTGTGTGCTTAACCAGTCGCCCATTATTGCCTTCCTTTTTAAATTGGAGGCATTCTAACATAATGTTAACTTTTGTCAATCAGGACAAATAAAATAATAGGTATTTAATTTATGGTTGTCCTGGGTTGCAAGATGGGTTAAAATCGGAACCCAGGAAGGTAAGAATGAAAAAGTTATTAATAATTGGTGAAAGTGAATCAAAAATAAAGCTGGCGGACGTAGAAAAATTCGATGTCGGTGAAATTCGTAATCTGACTATGGAAGAATTTAATAACGCGGATGAGTTCGATGATTCGATTATTATGAAAGGCTTGGCTGAAACCAGCGACTTTATGCGCCGCGTTTTACAAATTAATAAGAATTATGGTGGCGGATTTATATCCCAGTGCGGTGTTTTTCAACGCGCCGGCGAGCGTCCGTTTATCGTAACCGACAGCGCATTAAATATCGCGCCAAATCTGCGCGACAAGGAAGGAATTACAAAGAATGCTATATTCCTGGCGCGGCGTACGGGTATCAGCAAGAATCCGGTTGTGAATTTTTTAACGCCTTCATCGCGCATAGTTTCGAATATAAAATCTTCCGTGGATGCATGCTATCTGGAAAATTATGTTCATGAAAATTTCCCTGGTATCCGCGCAATGCATAATGCGCTTGATGTGTGCTTTACTGATTCGGCAAAGGATAAGAATATCGAAAATGCAGAACGCCCGGATATCTTGATAATGGATAATATCGATCAGGGAAATTCGCTTTATAAAGCATTGACTATCTTCGGTGGTTTTTCAGTAGCGGGGTTTGTGGTTGGAAATGAAAAGATGCCGCCGGTTATTCTTACATCTCGTTCTGATTCCATGGAAAGCAAACTATGGTCTGTGGAATTATCCGCGAAATAAAAAAAAGCGCCCAATCGGGCGTTTTTTAATGGCGCATTTTCTGGCCTTTACCGCGTGGACCGCGTTGCTGCATCATCTTATCAATCATTCGGGCGCGTTCTTCTGGAGACATTTTTTGTAGTTTTTCATTCATCGAAATCATAAAATCCCGATTGAATTTGCATTGAATATCGTTTAATTTTTCCAACTGCGCTTCGATTTCTGCATTCGGCGCACCTTCCTTCATCAGTACGAACAAGCGAGTACGTTCAGCTGCAATCGCATTACGCTGTTTCGGTCGAATATCATTTAGTTCCGCAATCGGCCGATATCGATGGCTCTGCATCCAGTGTCCAGCGAACATTCCGATCATCAGCGTGTTCAACAGTAATGATACGATTAGAATGATTTTGATATTTTTGGTCATAATACTACCTCCATAAGTTCGACTACATTGTCAATGGTGTATGTTTCGAAGCCCGCGACAAAGCCGATTACAAATACCGCGGCCATCATTGCGATTGCCCAGTTCGGGCGAATTGGCAGGATATTTGCGGCGCGCTCCCACAAGACGCGCAATGAAATCGGCCGACGTTGGGGTACATTTCGCGAAGCCGCCACTACACGGTCGCAAAAATCTGCGGATAATTTTGGAATATTTTCGCGTTCAAGCTGCATATCCGTACTCCTTCATTGAGATTTTTAATTGTTCTTTTGCGCGCATGATTAATACTTTCACCGCGCTGGTCGATTTTTTCATAATCTTTCCAACATCTTCGTATTTAAGGTCTTCTATGCAGCCAAGATTAATCGCGGTCTGTTGGGCGGCGGGCAGTTTCTTGATAGCATTGTTCAACGCGATATATTTTCTCTGCCTGTCTATTATGTCTGCCGCCGAATCACGATCATCTGGAATTTCTGAATCGTCCAGAACAACAATAGGCTTTCGTGCCCGCCGGTCATCAAGGCATAAATTTATAACAACCTTTGCAAACCAAGTCTTGAATCCGGCCGCGCCGTCTGGGTCGAACTTATACGGTCGTTCCCATAATTTCAAAAAAGCGTTTTGCAAAATATCTTCGGCCGTATCGCGATTGTTCGCAAAACGATAAGCAATCGCGAAGAAATATTGCGAATGACGATTTACCAGAATAGAAAACGCGCCGCGATTTCCGTTCTGAATTTCCTGCATCAATGATATATCGTCGAATGATTCCATGTTGGCTCTATTATAAATCAGTGAATGATTAAATCAAGCGCGGCCGTAACCGCGCCATGATTATTTCGCCAGGGCGTAAATTACCCCAGCGCCGACCAGCCCCAAAGTCACCAATGCCACCGTATCGTTGACGCCATGATTATGGTTACAACCACAGCCAGAATTGTATTTATAGTTGTGATGTTGCTGGCAAGGGGCGGCCTGAACAACAACAGTCTTTGCGCGTGGGTTATGCGCAGGACGGGCGAACGAGGGGCCACGTTGAACAACGGCGCCAGGCTTGTTATGCGGTGCAGTCTTGTTAGTGTACACCGCAGCATCGGCGGCGGTCGCCCCCGCAGCGATAATAATGGTAGTCAGAGAGATAGAGAGAAGTTTCTTCATTTTTGCTTTCCTTTTTGGTTGCTCACCCATATATACGTAAGCAAGAACAAAAAGGTTACAAAAAAAGTTAAATGATGGGAAATCTACCGCAAAGCTCTAAACGCCGAATTGATATTATTTAGAAAAGCTTTTCTTTTTCTTTCATCAAACAGCCCCAGGCTGAGCAACAATGTGTAAATATGCGCACCATAAGTAGCGAAACCCTTCATGATTATAAAGGGAAGATGAAAACTTTTCTCCTCTTCTTCATATATCCGCCCAGCACTAGGTACGCAAGTATGGACAGCCGTCACAAATTCGGGATTCTTTTTAAGAATTTTTTTGTCTTTGTAGTCAAACAATTCTATATCAGCATTTTTGAATGTGTATGCTTCCTTTAGCGAACGCCAATATGGACTTGCAATATAAGGAGGCAAAGTTTCCGGCGGCTGTTCGGTTTGCTTTAATACTTCGGACCTTTTGGGTAATTTCTTCAAATCTCTATCTCGCCAACCGTTATTATCGTTCTCATACAGCAAATACCATCCGCTGCCCAGTATAAACAATAAGGAAAACACAATAGCTTGATCGCGCAGTACTCGTCCGCCCAGTGTCCCCATGAAAAATTGTTTCAAGCCGTCTTTCATTTTCAATTACCTTTTTCTTTGAACTATAATTCCAATCAAAGTTATGAGCACTCCAGCGATCGTCATACCACCGCCGAAAAACATTTTATCAGTTGGCCCGAAAAACCTTGGGTCTGAATACATCAGATGCTCGGGCTTACCTTCGGAGATAAGAATCGTGGTCGCTTTTCCATGGGTCATGCCTGTGCCGTCACGATTTTCTATATATCCTTCTACGAATTTATTTATACCCAGTCCCGCAAGCGTCAACCCGCCGACAATAACCACGGCTTTTATCCATTTAAAAGCTGTCTTTCCCGGCCCACAACTATATGGCGAATGGTTTGATATTGAATAATTTTGCTTTATTTTCATACCAATATTATAGAGTAATATATTAATTTGTCAAGTATTTTGTCAAAAAATAATAGGGAGTATGTAAAATATAAATTTGTCATAAATGGTGGGCATAGAGGGACTTGAAACCGAGCGTATAAGCGTCCCGAGAGCGGCGGTGTAAGCCGCGAGCGGTTGACGCGCATTGTGAGGTTACAAGGTTCACATACACTAAATTCGTGGTGGGCATAGAGGGACTTGAACCCCCACGGATTTCTCCACTGGAACCTAAATCCAGCGCGTCTGCCAATTCCGCCATATGCCCGTAAAAAGATGCAATCCGCGCCGCGCGTCTGCCAATTTCGCTTGCCGCTTCGCGTCTGCGCGTATCTTCGTAGTTATTCAATCTTCGCTTTGCTCGATTTCATATACTCGGATTCGCCATATGCCCGGCGAACTTATTTGATCTGAAATACAGCGCGAACCGTTACAGAAAATTCAGCATCAGTTGCAAAGAATCCAGCGCCAGCCACGCTGTCCGCAGCCATTACCCTCATCAACATCGGACGTGGCATTGCTTCATCCGCAGTTCTTCCATATTCAGCAGAAATCATTTCGCCAACGCGCGCACCTTCGCTTTCCGCAATAGTCTCTGCTTTTGCCCGAGCATTCTGAACTGCATCGTTTATGCAGGCCTCTAATGCAGGTTTCAGCTTTTCATTAGAAGCGAACATCCGCAAGTTCTCTGGAAAAACGTTTTCAATCTTTTCGGCTTTTGCCAGAACTTCTTCGATGTCATTGGTATTTTTGCTGGATACATCAATTCCGATTGTGGTCTGAATCCCGATTGTCCTCTGGCTGTTGCCTTCCCATTCTGTCCTTTCAAAAGATTCCCAGCGATTGGTTTGAATTTCCAACCCGTCGAATTGATTCAGCATTGCGGCTGTTATGTTATAAGCGCTTCGTGCCATCGCCATAGATTCCGCACCTGTTGCCCCCATCGTCTGAATACGCAGGGTTATCGCAGTTGTATCCTTTACTGTGCGCCCGATACATTCGCCGACCACGGCAACGGAACGGTTGCGTATCGCGGTTGTCGAAGCAAACCATTGAAACGCAATTACCCCGATTAGAATGAAAAACAAAATCACCCAAGGAATAGTTTTTTTGAAATTCTGTGTGAATACAGCCATGACATGCCTCTTTGTTGCAAACACTTTAATAATAGAAAAATCAAAAGGCAATAATTTTTAGGTCTATACAAGACTAAATTCCAAAACTCGTTCAATGCTGCCCAAATCTTTATAAGAAGCGACAAAACGCCAGCCAGCTCCGGTGAAAATCTTACGCACAGCGTTGCCTTGTCCCGCACCGATTTCGAGGAAAATCTTGCCGCCAGCACGCAGCCAATTTTTTGCATTCTTTGCAATTGCGCGATAAGCATCCAATCCATCCGCCCCGGCAAACAAAGCAATCTTTGGATCATGCAAAGCGCCGGCATCCACACGATTATCACTGGTTGCAATATATGGCGGATTGGAAATAATGATGTCGAAGCCGGAAATTGATGATTTATGATTGGTAAAATCACTTCTGATAATTTTAATTTTATCTTGTAATCCCAAATCTTTCACATTCTTGCGTGCAATGCGACAAGCAGCAAATGATTTATCAATCCCAACTCCTGTCGTCCCTGGCATGTTTTTTACAATGGAACAAATTAAACAACCTGTCCCGGTACCCATATCTAAAATTATTTTTTGCTTTTTATTCTTCAGCACCGCCTCTACCAGCGTCTCGCTGTCCGGTCGCGGGTCCAGTGTGTGCCGTGTCGTGTGAAATTTTAATCCATAAAACCATTTCTCGCCAATGATCTTTGCAACCGGCATGCTGCGTCGCAGTTGTCGCGCCATTAAAAAGACCCTTAATCTGCTGATTTTTTTCTTATTTTGCAGGATAATCCGTGCCGCTTGTGCGCCACCAGCTTTTCTTAATATCTCAAATGCTTGATTCATATCCATAAAAACAGTATAATCCACCCCATGGCAAAAGCAAAAAATATATTTAAAGCTCGTAATCTGACGCGCATAGCTATTATTTTGGTAGGAATATTGATAGTTGTTGCGGCCGCTCTATTTGCAACAAAGCCTGGCCGTCGCATTATTTCCAGCCCGCCGGTGGAAACTCATATCCAAGTAGAAGCGGGCGATACTCTATCCAAGATTTTGTCGGACCATAATATATCTGGCAATGATATAAATACTATCGCGGCGCTATTGAAGAAAGATTGTGGGGTTTCAGGCTTGCGCGCGAATTCGGATGTGTTGGTTTTGCAACAGAAAACTAATGATGCGCCGGTGGAAAAAATAACTTTATCAAGCGGAGCATGGAAACGGATAGAACTGACTTGCACCGATGGACAATGGGGTGCGGAAATCGTTAGCATTGAAAAAGATACCCGCATAGTTCGCCGCGCTGGAAAAATATCATCGGGCGGAACTTTCAGCCAAACGGCAATAGAATCTAATATTCCGATTGGCACAGTCTATGACATTATTAATTACTTGGCGTTTGAAATTGACTTTGAACGTGATATTCAGCCAGGGCAAGAATTCGCAGTGCTGTATGAAGAAAACATGATAGATGGCAAAGTCATAGATGGCGGACGAGTAATTGCGATTTCTTTCGATACTCATCTTGATCGTCGTGGAAAACTGAAAATGTATCGGTATGAGAAAACAGATGGAAAGTTCGGGTATTATGATGAAGAAGGCAAGGGTGCAATTAAATCATTAAAAAGAACCCCGATTGACGGCGCCAGTATATCCAGCAAATTTAATCCAAACAGAAAGCATCCGGTGCTGGGCTTTACCCGCGCGCACAAGGGTGTAGACTTCCGTGCGGCATCGGGAACCAAAATTCCGGCTGCAGGATCGGGTCGGGTCGTAAAGCGCGCCTTTGATAAAGGATATGGTAATTTCGTAAGAATTCGACATGCGAATGGATTCGAAACGGTTTATGCGCACATGTCGAAATTTCAAGCGGGCGTAAATGTAGGCACAACGGTGGCCCAGGGGCAAATTATCGGATATGTGGGCAGCACGGGGTTATCGACGGGGCCGCACTTGCATTATGAAATTATAAAGAACGGGGTACACGTGAATCCGATGACTGTGACATTCCCGCGTATAGATGACTTGACTGCGTTGCAGAAAGAAAGCTTCTTGAAGGTGCGCGAGAAAATTGATGAAGCGATGATTGCGCTGGAAAAAAATCCAAGATTATCAATTCCGATGTAAAAAAACCGCCTTTAGGCGGTTTTTTTAGAATCCGAACACCATTCGTTGTTTGGATTGGCGTTTTTTTTCATTACGTACGGCTTCTTCTTTCAAGCGCTTGCGCTTTGTCGTCGGCTTTTCATAACGCTGACGTTCTTTCATTTCGCGATACAATCCTTCTTTCTGGGACTTGCGCTTTGACACGCGCAGAGCCTGTTCCACATTATTGTCGCGAACCAAAACTTTGACCATAAAAATCACCCCCTTTACAAATTTTTGGTGGAGCTGATCGGACTCGAACCGACGACCCCCTGCTTGCAAAGCAGGTGCTCTACCAACTGAGCTACAGCCCCAAAGCTCCGCCAGTTTACAGCCCCAGACGGCAAAAGTCAAATGCAAAGCACTTGATTTGCATTTTTTTTTCGGCTAAACTCCGCCCATGCTGAAAAAAATCAAATCTTTTATAAAAAACGATGATAAAGATGCCCAGATTAAATGGAATCTTTATGGGCGCGTATGGCGCGAAATCGGCCAGCCCCAGTGGAAATGGCTGGCGGCGGGCGTTCTGTTTACCATTATTGCTGCGGGGGCAGAGGCTTTTTCGATTACCCTGGTAAAGAAAATCATAGACCAGGCGTTTATTGAAAAAAGCGTAGATACCTTATTTTTCATAGGTCTGCAGATTGTCGCTGCATTCGGGTTTAAGGCTATTTTTACTTATTCGAAAACCTTGTCGATGGCCAAGGCAGGCTTGCTGGCTGCGACCGGCCTGCGTCGTCGGATTTACCGACATATGGTTCGCATGCATATCGGGCAGTTTCATACTTCCCGCACGGGCAAGCTGATGAATTATTACAGTGTCCAAGCGGGGGCGGTACTGACCTTGGTTACAGATACGGTTATAAACGCAGTGCATAACGGTGCGACTATATTAATGATGTTGGGGCTGATGATTTATTACGCGCCGCAAATGGTGGCCTTGCTGCTGTTCCTGATACCTGCGATTTTCATACCATTGATAATTATTACCCGGAAGCGGAGGAAGCTGACAAGGCAGTCCTTTGGGATTTCTAATGATTCCACCAGCCATGTGAATCAAACCATACAGGGGATTAAAACGATACAGTCTTTTGGTACGGAAAATACCGAAGGCGAGAAATTTAACACGATTGAAAATGCCGCAATCCGTAATGGGTATAAAACCGTACAATTGAACGGAATACAGTCACCGCTGCTGGAAGTAGTGATTTCTGTGGGACTGTTTATATCTTTGATTTTCGGCGGTCACTTTATTGCGAATGGCACAATTTCGGTCGGTGACTTTACGGCGTTTATCCTGGCGCTGACCGCGGCGTATCAGCCGGCAAAGAAAATCAGCAGCATTAATGGCGGTATTCAAAGCGGTTTGATTGGCGCGGAACAGCTGTTCGATTTCCTGGATGCCCAGCCGGAAATTAAAAATGCGAAAAATGCGACGGAACTGAAGCGCGGCAAGATGGATGTCAAATTGGAAAATGTTCATTTTGCATATAATACCGCGGATGGGGAAGTCTTGCATGGCGTGTCGCTGCATGTAAAGCCTGGGACAGTATGTGCTTTTGTAGGTCCATCGGGCGGTGGCAAAACGACCATATTCAATCTACTGGAAAGATTTTATGACCCGCAAAAAGGTAAAGTCTTGATCAATGGAAAATCGCTGAAAAGCTATACCTTGGAATCGTTAAGAAAAAATATAGCAGAGGTTTCGCAAGATGTGTTCTTATTTAATGGTACAATCGCGGATAATATCAAGTACGCAAATCCAAATGCGACCAAGGCACAGATAGAAGCTGCAGCGCAGGCGGCGAATGCCCATGATTTTATAATGAAACTGCCGCAGAAATATAATACCCAGGTTGGGGAACGTGGTGCATTATTGTCCGGCGGACAGAAACAGAGAATTGCAATCGCGCGCGCGGTATTGAAAGACGCGCCGATATTGCTGCTGGATGAAGCAACCAGTGCGCTGGATACTCACAGTGAAAAGCTGATACAGGCAGCATTGAAAGAATTGATGAGGGGGCGCACGACTTTTGTAATTGCGCATAGATTGAGCACTATTCTTGACGCCGATCAAATCTGTGTAGTGATGGGCGGGAAAATAATAGAGCACGGAACGGATACGCAACTGGTGGCGCTCGGCGGCGAATATAAAAAATTACGCGATATTCAATTCAAAAAAACGAAGTAACTTCAAATGAAAGAACTAATAGAGAATATTGAAAAGCAACAGCTGGCGGATGCCTTGGGCGAGCGTTATTTATCGTATGCGGTCAGCACGATTGTTGCGCGTGCTTTGCCTGATGTGCGTGACGGGTTAAAGCCCGTGCACCGTCGAATACTCTATTCCATGTTGCGACAAAGGTTATCCCCAGCAGCGGCTTTTCGCAAATGTGCGACAGTGGTCGGTGATGTGCTGGGTCATTATCATCCGCATGGCGATACATCCGTCTATGATGCGATGGTGCGTCTTGCGCAAGACTTTTCCGTACGTTATCCGTTGATTGATGGCCAAGGAAATTTTGGAAATATTGACGGTGACCCCCAGGCAGCATATCGTTATACTGAATCAAAAATGACCAATGCCGCGATGTTAATTATGGAAGGCCTTGATGAAAATTCAGTCGACATGATGCCGAACTTTGATGGGACGACGATGGAACCGACCGTGATGCCGGGCGCATTTCCGAACTTGTTGGCGAATGGTTCTATTGGAATTGCCGTTGGTATGGCAACGAATATTCCGACTCATAATGTTGCAGAAATTTGCGATGCATTGAATTTAATGATTGATAAGCCGGAAAGCACAACCGCGCAGATTATGAAGAAAATGATCGGGCCCGATATGCCAACCGGTGGAATTCTGATTGATGATTTTGAAACGATTGTAAAGAATTATGAAACGGGCAGGGGTGCCTTTAGAATCCGTGCGAAATGGGAAACCGAAGAACTTGGCCGCGGGCAGTATCAGATTGTTATAACAGAAATTCCTTATGGTCTTGAAAAGCAGAAATTGGTGGAGCAAATCGCAACGCTTATCGATGCAAAGAAATTGCCATTGGTCGATGATATTGTTGATGAATCCACAACGGATATTCGTATTGTGATTACGCCGAAAAATCGTAATGCGGTTGCTGATATGGTAATGGCGCACTTGTTTGCAACGACGAATTTAGAATCGCGATTCAATATGAATTTCAATGTTATTGATTCTTCTGGCGCACCCAGGGTTATGAAAATTGGTGATGTATTATTAGAATTCTTGGCGCATCAGAAAACTGTTCTGCGGCGGCGAACTAATTGGCGTCTGGATAATATCGCGCGTCGGTTGGAGATCCTGGGTGGATTGCTGGTTGTATATCTGAATCTGGATAGAGTAATTGAAATTATCAGAACTGAAGATGATGCGAAAGCGGTGTTAATGGAAGAATTTTCGCTGACTGAAATTCAAGTCGAAGCGATTTTAAATACAAGACTGCGCAGCCTCCGTAAATTGGAAGAAATGGAAATCCGCAAGGAAGATAAAGCGTTGCGTGCGGAACAAAAACAATTGAAAGAATTGCTGGCATCTGATGAATTGCAAAATGAGCAGTTAAAGGCTTGGTTCGCAGATATTAAAAAACAGTACGATAAAAAAACTGCACTGGGGCGGCGACGCACAATCTGGGCGGCGGCCGGCGAAGAAGTCGCGGTTAATCCGGATGACTTTATTGAAAAAGAACCATTGACGATTATCTTATCGCAGATGGGTTGGATTCGTGCGGCCAAGGGCCATCTGGATATGGGCGCATTGGATATGAAATTCAAAGAAGGCGATGATCTTGCATTTGCGTTTCATGCGCAGAGCACGGATAAAATCAATCTGTTTACGTCAGGAGGAAAGATGTTCACGATTGCGGCGAATGGCTTGCCGGGTGCGCGTGGCTTTGGTGAAAGCGTGCGAATGATGGCGGATATTGCGGCGAATGAAACAATCGTTAATGTATTCGTGTTGGATATGAGCGCGAAATATTTATTGGTGGCGCGTCGTGGAACTGGCTTTATTGTGGCCGGCGAAAATTGCCTCGCGCAGACCAAGAACGGAAAACAGGTAATGAACACGGATGCAAAAAATCCGGCGTCGCTGTGCATCGATTGCCCAGCGATGGCGGAAGAATTATTCATCGCAATGGTTGGCAGCAACGATAAGCTTTTGATTTTCCCTGCAAATGAAATTCCAGAGATGGCACGCGGCAAAGGCGTAATCTTGCAAAAGTATAATGCTGAAAGAACTTATGTCATGGACGCAATGTTCTTTACAAAGGGTGAAGGTTTTGGCTGGGTAACCGGCCGCGGCCGCACGGTGTTGGAAGATTGGGCGCCATGGATCGGAAAACGCGCCACACAGGGACATACAGTTCCGGTGGGCTTTCCCCGCAGCGGAAAATTTGGGCGGTGAAGCCACCGCTGGCTTCTGGCCCGCTCTCTGGAATAAGTCATATATTTTGAAGGAAGGTTAAAATTGAAAAAATTCATACCAGAAACTTTTCCATTGGAATGCAGTTTGATAGAAAATCCTAAAACTATCTTTGGATATCTGCGCAAAAATTTTTGGAAGTTTTTTGGTTGGAGTTTTATCATCACCAGCCTGCTTTTTGTAATAAGCCGTTCGGGCTTTAGTATTTTTGCGGCTGTTCAAATGCAAATGCTAACGAATTTATTGGATTCGGCGCATGATAATTTTTGGCATTCGGCATTGATTGTTTTGGGAACTATTCTGATTGTGAATATGATTTTCGAAATAGCATATATCATGCACCACTATACCTGGAAAAAAGTTCGCGCAAAGGCAAGAACTTTGATGACCTTGGATCTTATAAATTACCTGCATTGCCAATCGATAGGATTTATTAATGACAAGATGCTGGGCAAACTGAACCAGCAAGTTAATAATATCGCGACATCTTCTTTGAGTGTTCTTGCGAAAATATTCTGTCATATTGCGACTAATCTTGTGACGTTGGTTGTGGCGTTGGGATTGGTTGCGGGGCTTCATTGGTCTATCGCCGTTATATTGGCATCAGAAATGCTTGTACGACTTGCATGGTTTAGATTCAATTTCAAAAATATAGTTTTGACGCACAAGCGCAATGCCGCAATGGTAAGCCAGATACATGGCGCAACGACAGATACGATTGGCGGCAGCATGAATGTCCGGGCTTTTTCCGGCCGCGAAAAAGAGCTTGGTCTGTTGTCGCGTGTCTTGGCGAAATGGAGAATGCGGTATTCCGCGCATATGTATGCGGAACGTAAATTTTGGGCACCATTGGCTGTGTTGGAAGCGTTGGTATTCAGCACGGTGGTATTCTTGTGCATAATGTATTTTCACAGCGGTGAAATGAATTTGGGCGCTGTTGTATTTATGGTCGGCGCATATGCGTCTATTAATGCCGCCGTGTGGGGATTGATTGATAAAAGCACAGAGCTGTTTGAAAGCGGAACAGAGTTGATGCAAAATTATGCAGAGATGAATGGTAAAATCTCCATAAAGGATAAAAGCAATGCGCCAGCATTGGCTGTATCGCACGGCAAAATCGATTTTGAAAAGGTGAATTTCAAGTACGATAGAAAATCGCCGCTGGTGTTAAAGAACTTTAATTTGTCGGTCAGCGCAGGCGAACATGTCGGAATTGTCGGCGTATCTGGCAGCGGCAAAACGACGATTATAAAATTGTTAATGAGGCTGTATGACACAAACGCAGGCAACATTAAAATCGACGGTCAAAATATTGAAAATGTATCACTGAATTCGCTGCGCAGAAATATTGCGTTTATCCCACAGGATACCGCATTGTTTAATAGAACGATATTTGAAAATCTGCGCTATGCTTGCGACAAAGCGACGATGCAGCAGGTGGCAAAGGCCGCAGAATTCGCGGGCGCGCATGAATTTATTACCCAGCAGTCATGCGGATATGATACAGTTGTCGGGGATCGCGGGGTAAAATTGAGCGGTGGTCAGCGGCAGAGAATTGCGATCGCGCGCGCGTTCTTGCAACAAGCGCCGATTTTACTGGTGGACGAAGCGACCAGCAGCCTTGATAGTAAAACCGAAGAAATTATTCAGAAAAGCATTACGAAAATATCAAAGGGTAAAACGATGCTGGTGATTGCGCATCGCTTGTCGACATTGATGAGAATGGATAGAATCATAGTGCTGGATAAAGGAAAGATAGTAGAGGTGGGAACACACAAACAACTGCTGGATAATCCGCGCGGTAAGTATGCAAGAATGTGGAGAAATCAAAGCGGCGGATTTATGGGTGTAAAATAAAATGGGCATATTTTCTAAAATTTCTTCGTTTTTTACGGGCAAGAAAGAGCTGGATGTCGCAACGGCGGAATCTTTGTCGGATGCCTTGATTGCTGCGGATATCGCGCCAGATTTGGCGGAATCATTGGTATCAAAATTACGCGCACGCGGAACCGTTGACGCGGCGGAGGCAAAGCAGATTCTCTTTGACGCAATGTTACCGATCGCAAATAAACTTTCAGTTCATGATTCTTTGTTTTCTGTTCAGGAAAAACCCGCGGTTTTGTTGGTGATCGGCGTTAACGGCGCGGGAAAAACCACTACGATTGGGAAGCTGGCCAGGCAGTGGACAGACAGTGGCAAGAAAGTTATTGTCGGCGCATGTGATACTTTCCGTGCGGCAGCAGGGGAGCAACTGGGCGAATGGGCGCGTCGCGGCGGGGCAGAACTGGTATGCGGAGTGTCGAATGACACGGCGGCAACGGCTTATGCGGCGGTTCAAAAGGGGATCGAAGATAATGCGGACATAGTGATCTTGGACACTGCGGGACGCCTGCATAATCGCAGCGATTTGATGGACGAACTGTCGAAAATTACACGCGTGATAAAGAAAATCGTCCCGGATGCGCCCCATGAAACCCTGCTGGTTTTGGATGGAATGACGGGACAAAATGCGACCGCGCAAATAGAGCATTTTGATAAATCTGCAAAACTAACTGGGTTAATAATCACTAAAATGGATTCAACATCAAAGGGCGGGTTTTTGATTTCTTACGCGGCAAAGGAAAAATCCCCGTTGCCAATCGCGGTAATCGGATGCGGGGAAAAAATAGGCGATCTGCGCCCATTTGATGTGGTTGAGTATCTGAAAAAATTACTGGATATGTAAAATCGACAAATTAATTACTAATCTACGCTGCCGCATTGCGGCATTTTTGCCATTTTTATATTTCTCATTTTATGTTATAATTCAAGTTGTCAAGACGGGGGGGGGTCGTGATGCGGAAATTTTATTTATTACTTTTTCTATTACCTTGCGTGTCTCCTGCGTATTCAGGCCCGTCCTCTTTCACTACTATGGCTTCGATAAATGCTGATAATAACAGGTTGAGCGCACTGAATACTTGTATCAAAAATAAAGACTTCAATTGTTTGAATGAAAAGATTGATACAGTAAAAGCGGATGAATATGGGTATAGCAAGCTTAACCCACTGTATATCGCAGTGAGTGATTGGCCGGACATAAGAGTGATAAAAAAGTTGGCTGATGCAGGCTATTCCGGCGTAGATTTTCAAGGCAAATATCCGATATATGTAGCGATGGATAATGATAATATGGAAATCTTTGACCTTCTCACAGAAAGAAAATATATGAAGGTTACTAGCCCGTATTCTGTAGCAGTAAGGGCAAAAAGAATAACAGATGCAAAAAAACGCGATAAATATCTGAAAGTAGTATATGACAAATATCCGGAATTATCCAAGATTGCTCCAGAGCTTACGAAACCAAAACAACCAGCAAAATCAAAGCCTGTAGAAACTAAATGCGAAGAAAATGATATGGGGCAACTTATCAATCTGGAAACGCAGGAAGAAGTTGTCGATATAGAAGAATGCGTGGTTGCCCAGGAAGTGGAATTTGATAATGATGATCTTTCCGGTCTGCAGTTCAGGATTGACACATCATCGCAATTGATGGATTCTATCAAATCCCAGTATGCTGGCGAAAAAGCCTCGGCTTGGAAAAACGCCGAAGGAAAATTCAACACCGCGCGCTTGGCTTCCGATTCTATCGCGGGTGCGACCCTTGGTGCTGTTGGCGGAATTGTCAGCGCAGTTGTAACAAAAAAGCATCAAATCAAAAAAGGTTTTGAAGATTTAAATTGTACTTTATCCGGCGAGAAAATTGCGGACTGGGGCGACGAGTTTCAAATATCTGGCCCGAATAAAAAAGAAGACTGCGGTGATGCGCGAAGCAATATTTTCGTCTGGGCGTCCAAAAACAATACTGGAATATCTTATATGGACTTGACCGAAGATATACAGAACCCGGATAATAATGCATGCTGGGTGCGCATAGGAATCGCCAGTGAAGATTCGCGTATAAAAACTTATGATATGCCGGCGCGGTACTTTATGGTGGGCAGCACGGTGACTTGCGGCGGATGGCTGAATGAAAAAAACATAGAAAAGCAAATTCTTGATGCCAAGAAAGGCGCGCGTACCGGAATAACTGTCGCGGGTGCTGTTGGTGGCGCAGCGGTTGGCGTTGGGGCTATGGAGCTGTTCGGTAACAAGGCAATCGGCGGCAAAGTGATGGGCCAAAAGGCGCTGGGCGAAGAAGAATTATTGCGGTCACAGATACTTGCCGGTCCTGGTGGCGAAGTAGAATGGCAGAGATATGAATCCGCAAAGAGGGTTCGCGATGCCGCCTGTGCAGAGCTGAAAGAAGCCGGTGAAACAAGCCCGAAATGCGATTAAAACAAATCCGAAACGTTGCAGATTTTTTTCAGTGCTGAAGTCGATGCAATTTCCAATTTGTTATCTTTTAACCTATAGATGGTCTTTGTCGCCATAGTTGGCGTAACCCAAGTATCTTCCCAATCGCGAGAAATTTTTATAACTTGGAAATCCGGATAAAAGGAGAATCTTAATTTTTGTAGCGAACAATCGGCGCCTTCGACAGTCCTGAAACCTGCGGGGGTGATATCTGTAAATTGTCCATCCAAATTTAATTCTATTTTGTAGTCATAGTGAAAATGAGCAGTACCGTTTTCAAATCTGCTTTTTGTGATCTTATCTTTTATCCCATCGCCATTGATATCAACATTAAAGGTTTCAATGCTGGCCAGACCCGTGCCATCTTCATCTAATTCAAAACGCTGAATATTATCCGGGTTCCCCAATCCGTCATTAAATTCATAGTTTTCGTTGAACTCTTCCGCCTTTTGTACGATTTTTGGTGCCGGGACATTTCCGCTTAATTCCGGCAGATATTTTGCGCCCAGCTTTTCGGTGCCAACTACTTCACTTTTTTTGCCTAACCTTCCAAAGATAACGATCGCCACCCCGACAATTAATACTATCAGTATTATCATAACCCATGGGATTTTTGAACCCGTGTCGAAAGAGCTTCCGCTTATAATTTTTGAATTTTCTAAATCTGACATTATTGCGTCCTCCCTACTGTCCAGCCTTCTCTTTCTTTTTGCACTTTTGCTATGCTTCGCAATTGTGAATCGTTAAGCGATGACATTTGTGTATGCAGTGGTATTCCTGTACGGCTTGACACTGCATTCATATAGCTTCTGGTCGAATTATTATCCGATGGTGGCGCCCAAACGCAAATTGCAGACCCCAGGCTGCCTTTGGGCAAGTCCGGACATTCTTTATGCCAAGCATTTTGATATCGAGATTGTTTTAATCTCGCAACATGCGCGTCCATTCCTGCTTCTTCGTTGGCGAATACAAGAAACCTTCCGTTGCATGCGATGGCGCCCAGATAAAGTCCTTTGCCGCTGCTGCAAGTCATATTCCCAGGATTATTATTCCTCCATGATGCCGAACCTTCGATTTTTGTCCCCAGAACATTTCCATAAGCATCGTAATAAGTAACACTTTTACCATTCGCGCTTATGACCGCGCGTCCGGCGCTGCCTGAAATTTCGCTGGGCAGAGGGGTGGTGCCTGTTGCACCGGTCGCATTGCCATATGATATTATTCCCGTGGATTCTATCGGCATCTCCGGCATATTAATGCCAACTGCGCCCGTAATACCGGTATAGCTTTCGGGACCCATGGTTTCGCCACTGACCGCAGTGTCATAAATATCGAAGTCTTCATAAAGGTCATTTTCATTGCGCATTTTCAAAGTAAGTTTTGAAGTAGCGATAAGCTCATTAACTTTCGCAACAGGCACTTGGATGGTATTGCACCCCAGGGCAAATACATCGCCGCCCCAAATCGCATTCGCGATGGGTCTTGATAGCGCCAGAATTCCGAATATCAGAAAAAGGTTGCGGATGTTCACAGCAACGCTTTTTAAATCATTTTTTGCGCCGCGAATTAAAGATATGCCCCATCCGAACAGCAGTATTCCTGCAAAAGCAGTGATCGCGATCCAAGCGATATTAACAAAACCTTCCAAGCTGCGGACAAAACAAGTGGGGTCTTCCATAAAAATATATACCCCATCAGAAGTCACCCTCTGGAATCCAGAATTTTCAAGCAGGCGAAGAATCTGGTCTATATTATACATGAGAACTGATAACTAAAACTGATAACTAATTATCAGTTTTTTAATTGCTGGCCCTGAAAAAACTTTGGGTTGTCGCTTCATCTTCGTTCGCGGCGATGCCTGCCCAACCGAATAAATCCCCCAGCATCGATGTATCGTCTTTCTTGGCTTTTTTAAATGGCAAAATGTTTTTCAGCTTGCCCATTCTTGTGCCACGTGCCGTGGGCGCCGGTTCGCTTATCCCTTGGGATTCTACGAATTCGGCCGCCAGCTTTGAAAGGGTCGCATCGTCATCCAAATCTGCACGGTCATCACGGTCAGCGGAATGCGTGCTTTCTATGATTTTTTCTTCGGGCAGGGGGGTCAGGTTTTCAAAAATATCTTCTATGGTCTTTGGCGTCTTATCATCATCGATCGGCAAATCTTCGCCCAAAGCAACAGCAATTTCATCAAAAGCATCGACTGGTTCAACCTCTTCAGCAGCAACGATTTCGACCGGTTCTGGCGCAGGTTTCGATTCTTCCGCTTTCCCACCCGACAGAACTGATAAAATAGGAATAACGCGTTCAGGTTCAAGCTCTGATACTGGCTCTTCTTTTATTTCTGGCTTTTCAGCCTTTGGTTTGCGGGTTCTTTTTGGTTTTTCAACTATCTCTTCTTCTACTTTTTCTGTGACAGGCAATTCAGCAAACAAGTCGGCTTTTTGCTCCACACCATCGCTGTCTACCGGAACACCGAATAAAACAGTGTCTTCGCTTAATGCCAATGTCTTGCGTACTTCATCGAAAGCGCGGCGTACATCCGCTACATCAAAGGTTTCCCCGCCAGAAATATAAACTATTTTCGTCTTCACAACAGCCCCCCAAACAAACCATAATTATACCATATTTAATGTTGAACGCATAAAGAAAATGTCTTAATATGACGATATAATGGAAATTAAAGAGAAAATCTTTCAGGAATTGAGGGAATTAGAGGCTGCAGCAGACAAGTTGCGCATAGCAGCCCATGGCGCAAAAAACCAAACTGATTTGGAGGTTGCAATCCTGGAGCGCCAGTTGGCGGACCAGCGTAAAAAGAACCGCCATGCTGGTGAACTGATAGACGAGTCTATAAAGGTTTTAAAGGGGATTGAATGAGCGTTGTTGCAATTCCTATCTTGAACAAGAATTATGCCATGGGATGCGAAGACGGCCAGGAAGCCCGGCTGATAGAAATTGGCAAAATGGTTGATTCCCGGGCGAAAGAAATCCAAGCAAAAATTGGGCCGCTTCCCGAGGGCTCTCTGTTAGCGACATTATGCATAGTCTTGGCGGATGAAATAATGTCAAAATCGGCGGCAAACGCGCAAGACAATTCCGAATTGAGCGAAATTTTAAAAAGAATCCAAGAAATTAAGAAAAAAATTACTATTTAAGCAAATTCTGCGCTTTTGCAGAAAATACTAATCCATTCGCCACCAAAAGATGATCGAACAGTTCTATCCCCACTGCTTTCAGCATATCCCGCAATACTGTCGTCAGACTGATATCTTCAAATGAAAAAGTTGGTGTTTCATTCGGATGATTGTGAGTTAAGACGATGCTGCGTGCATTTATATTCAGCGCATGTTTTACAATTTCTCTCGGATAAATCGCCGCTTGGTCTATTGTGCCGACAGAATGAATTTTTTCTTCGATTAATTGGTTATTTTTATCCAAATATAAAATGTGAAATTCTTCTATGGTTTTTCCCGCAAAAAGCTGTTTGCAGTAATTTTCAAGAATCTCGAACTTGTGAAAAACAGGCGCATCCTTCATCTGAAGAATATATTCGCGCAAAGTAAGCTCATGCAAAGCTTTTAAAAATATGGCGGAATTTTTGCCAATGCCGGGAACCTTCATAAGCTCTTCGACTGGTGCGGCTATCGCATTATGAAATCCTCCAAACTTGTGAAGCATCTCGCGAATGGCCGGCTTTACATCAATTCTGGGAATCGCGTAAGTCATCAAAAGCTCTATCAGTTCTGCATCCACCAGGCGAGTTTCCAAGAATTTATCGCGCAGCCTTTGACGATGACCGATTTTGTAATCTGAAATCAATATTGCTGCTCCGTAAATATTACGGCGCCGTCTTCGGTGATGCCGATGGTATGTTCCCATTGCGCAGACAAGCAACCGTCCACAGTCCGTGCGGTCCAGCCGTCTTCATCAATTTTGCATTTATTGCCGCATTCGCAGATTATCGGTTCGATGGTGAAAACCAAACCCGGCACCATTTTCATACTGTCGAATTTTTTATCATGCCAATGATAAATCTGCGGATCGTCATGCATAACCTTGCCGATGCCATGCCCGACAAAGTCTTCGGAAATGCTGAACCCGTGCGGACGAACGATCGCTTCGATGGTGCGGCCGATTTCGGATAAAGGTACACCAGGGGCGCAAACTGCAATCGCGCTGTTCAAAGCATCCTGGCAAGTTTGAACAAGCTCCTGTGCGCGCTGGGACACATTTCCAATCATGAACATACGCGAAGAATCTGCATGAAAACCCTTATGTTCTGCAGTTAAATCAATATTGATAATGTCGCCATTTTTCAAGATTTCATCATCGCGCGGAATGCCATGAACAATAACATCATTAACAGAAGTGCAAATATGCTTTGGATATCCGTGATAGCCCAGGGATGCGGAGCGCGCATCATTCACGCGCAAGAATTCTGCAACCATCCGGTCAATTTCACCGGTGGAAATGCCTGCACGAATATGCGGAGTTATAAATTCAAAACAGCGCGCGACAATATCCCCCGCGGCAAATAAACGTTTAAAATCTTTCGGGGCATAAACAGACGGCAGCATCAGTTCCCTCGTTTTTTAATTGCCAGCTTTGCAGCACGAACGGACAGCTTTAACGCAAAGTCGCGCAGTAAGATTTCGCCCGGCATGCCAGTGGTGCGTAGCTGGCGTTCCAGTTCATTCAGGCGTACCAAGACCGATACAATTTCTTCTTCATCCCAAATCCTGACGGCAATGTTAAACTTGTCTGCAACCTTCCAGAACAAGCGTGGCATCTGTCCCGCTACAACTGCATCCAGCAACTTTTTGAAATGCGAATCCAGCATACGAACCAGCATGTTCGGTTCTGCATTGTCAAAGAATAAACGATCCAGCGCTTTGCAGGTTTGCGCGATATGTCCCGCAGTCAGCGAAAACATAAAATCGTCGGTATCCGCAGCGCCTGTATCAGGCAGACATTTTTCGACATCTTCCAACCCAACGGTTTTTTTATCATCAACATAAATCGCAATCTTTCTCAAAAAGCTGCGTGTGATGCCTCGGTCTGCGCCCAAGTGCGCGGTCATATAGTTCATAGCATCCGGCGCGATTTGCTGAATTCCTGCGGCAAATAAATCTTTCTGAATCAGTGTCGCCAAAGTTCGTGCATCGTCGGTATAACAGGGCAGTGCGGCAACTTTATCACCACTTTCGAAATAAGCACGCAACCCACCGCCTGCGCGCAAATCGCCCGCAGCAATAACTACGAAAGCACCAAGTCCGGGATGCTCGATCAATTCAGAAATCAGCTTTGCATCAGAATCGCCAGCATTCGCAACCAGAACCATCTTGTTCCCGCCGAACATCGACGCACTGCAAGCCTCGGCGAATAAAGCATCTTGTTTTTCTTTCAGGTCATTGGAATCAACGGCAAATAAGTTGTCTTTTTCAATCTGCAATTTTTCTGCGGCACGATCGCACAGCTCGTCAATTTGACCAGCGTCGGGTCCATAAATTAGCACCGCGCGAACTTGCGACAAACCATTATTAAAATCTGCTTCTTTCCATTTCATATAAATTCTACCCCATCACCGATTGTGCGAACAAAGTTGCCGTCGGAATCGAACAAAGCGCCCGTGTCTTCCGGACAGCAAATTGCCTGCATGCCATTTTTGCAGTATTCTCGCGCACGTTCCACTTCATATTGTGGCCAATGAGGAACGACAAACAACTCCTCTCTCTCTCTCTCTCTCTCTCTCTCTCTCTCTCTCTCTCTCTCTCTCTCTCTCTCTAGCTTTCAGCCAGTGCAATGGTTTCATATGCGGATTGGCTTTCATAAAATCGATTGTTTCTTGATCCATTCCCACTTCACAGCCCATTAACATTGCGCCAGCGGACCCGCCATAAATAATTTTTCCGGCCTTTCGAAACTCTTCAATTTTTTCCACAAAGTTATTTTTATAGATGCCTTCGAACAAGTTATATACTTCTCCCCCCAGAATCCATAAAGCGTCATAATCATTCACATTAACATCGGCGGTTGTACTGCCATTTGCAATATCCATTATTATATCTGGCCGCAAATTTGAAATGGTTTCGTTACGTTTTGCTATGGATATTTCTGGATTAGGCGACGCCATAGGACACAGTAATAAACGTCCGTTCATTGGAATCATATCCAGAAAGAACTTTTCCATATTCGGGCTTCTTCCACCGCCGCCGATAATTATGTTTTCTACTGCCATAATTTATTCCGAAATTGCTGCTGCTGTTCGCATGCTGATTTTATCCGCCAGTAATCTGATAGTATTCTGAACAGCATTGTCCTGCGAAGCTTTTGCCGCGACCAAGTCCCGCACGAAAGTATAAGATTCCACCGCAACCTCGGTCCCACTTACCAAAACTTTACCGCTGTCTCTTTCTTTCACTTCATACTTCGCGGTCATGCGAATTTCTTGCCAAGTAGCGTCACCGGTCCTTTGCAGTCCGCGAAAGGTAGAATCCGGGTTTCTTAAATCGACAGAAAGAATATACCTTGCGCTTTCTTGGTCATTCCCGCCACCGAACCGAGCATTCAAATTATTCCGCAAGTCGATTCCGTTGGTTCCATAAATAGGTGCAACCCAAACATCCGCGGTCTGCGAAGATACGTTATCGGAATACATAGGGCTGAACCCGCAGCCAAGGCACAAAACGAAAGACAAAAGACAAAAAAGTTTTTTCATTGCTTCACCACAAAGTTAATCATTCTTCCCGGGACGAAGATTGTTTTCACGATTTCGCCCGTGATATATTTTTCCGCAACAGCGTGTGCGGCAGTTGAAACTTCATTTTCTGTTGCGGCAACGGGAACCTGGACTTCTCCACGATGTTTCCCATTCACAGATACGGATACGGTCACGGACGACTTCACCAGCTTTGATTCATCTGCGACGGGCCAAGGTTCAAACACCAGCATTTCGCGATGTCCCATCTTTTCCCACATCTCTTCGGTCAGATGCGGCGCGAAAGGATTTAAAACTTGTATTAAAACCTTGTACGCTGTACGCGGCATACCCTCAACGAATTCATTAATGTATTCCATCATCGCAGAGATGGCAGTATTGAATTGCATATTCTCAATACGTGCGGTCATCTTTGCGATTAAGTCGTTAACCAAGAATTCTTGCTCCGCCGTCAAAGCATCACTAGTTAAATTATCTGACAAGCCTTCAACACGTTTCAGGAATCTTTCTATTCCGCGCAGAGTATCTTCTGACCAGTTTACGTTCCCTCCGAATGGTCCCAAAAATAACGTAGTCATGCGTACTGCATCTGTCCCAGCGCGTGGAACGACATCAACAACAGATACCAGATTTCCCAATGACTTCGACATCTTGCGCCCATCCGCACCCATCATCATACCGTTGATGCTGCGTTTTTTAAATGGTTCTACGCCTGGTACCAAGCCCAGATCATATAATGCCTTGTACCAGAATCGCGCATACATCATATGGCGTGATACATGCTCCATCAAGCCGATGTAATGGTCAACCGGCATCCATTTATCCAGTTGTGCGCGGCGGCAAAATTCCTTGTCATTATTAGGATCCAAATAACGCATAAAGTACCAACAAGAACCCGCCCATTGCGGCATAGTATCTGTTTCGCGTTTGCCTGCGCCGCCGCATTTTGGACAAGTAGTATTTACCCAATCAGTCGCGCGCGCTAATGGACCTTCGCCCGTTTCCGTAGGCGTATAATCGGTAAGGTACGGCAATTCTAATGGTAATTGATCTTCGGGTATTGGCACCCATCCGCATTTGTCGCAGTGCACCAACGGTATCGGTTCGCCCCAGTACATCTGACGCGAAAAGCACCAGTCGTGCATTTTGTATTGTTTTGCAGCACGTGCAAAATTGTCACCATGTGCCAAAGCCGCAGCAATCGCATCTTCCTTGTTTAATCCATTCAGAAATTCGCTGTTGATGTGCGGGCCATCCCCATCCTGGGCATGCTCTGAAATATCACCATTATCCAAAACTGGAATGATTTTCAAACCGAATTTTTTCGCAAAGTCATAATCACGCTGGTCATGCGCAGGCACCGCCATGATTGCACCAAGACCATAGTCAGCCAAAACATAATCAGCCGCGAAAATTGGAATTTCTTTGCCGTTAAAAGGATTTCGCGCCATTAATCCACGCAATTGCACACCGGTCTTTTCATGACCAGCATTGGTACGTTCAAATTCATCTTTGGCTTTTGCCGTCGCGATATAAGCGCGCACTTCATCGGCGTTTTCAATTTTACCTTCATCCAGCCATTTCGCAACCAGCTTGTGTTCCGGAGCAATCACACAGAATGTAGCACCAAATATGGTATCCACACGCGTAGTGTAAACGGTCATTGTGTCGGCGCCCACGGCAAAGTCCACTTCTGCGCCATAAGAACGTCCAACCCAATTTTCCATAACCGCTTTCACATTATCCGGGAAATCAACCAAGGCCAAATCATCCACTAATCTGTCAGCATATTTAGTAATAGCGAATGTCCATTGCTCTTTCATCTTCTTTTCGATTTCGCCATGACAGCGCGGACATTTGTCGTCTTCCAATTCTTCATTGGTAAAGGTAGTCAGACAGCTTGGACACCAGTTCATCGGAGAAAAGGCTTTATACAAAAGACCAGCATTATATAATTGCAAAAACAACCACTGAGTCCACTTTACATACCCAATATCAGAAGACGCCAGATATGATTCCGGGTCATACGAAAGTCCGATTAAATCAGAATCCCGTTCGAAAATTTTAAATAGTTCTTTTACGGATTCAGCCGGGGTCTTTCCAATTTTTTTCGCATAATTCTCTGCTGATATACCCATGGAATCAATCCCCATTGGCAACAATACATCAAACCCGCGCATACGCATAAATCGCGCGATTATGTCCATGCTGACAAATGGTATTGTGTGACCCACATGCATTCCGTTGCCGGATGGAAATGGGAATTCAATAAGCGTGTAATACTTTGGCTTACTGCCGTCGTTTTTCGGAACAAAAGCGCGGGCTTCACGCCACTTTTTCTGCCACTTTTCTTCACGAATTTTAATTTTATTATCTGTCATAAGTCTTGCCTTTCCGCGGATTATACAACAAAAACAAATCCGCGCAAGCGCGGATTTGTTCTGTCCAATATAAGTTGATTTTTTGTTCGATTAGAACGCTACGTTGACGCGAACGCCGACTTCAGCCTTTATATCCGTACCATTCTGGGATTTCGGCTGGGCATCGTCAAACGTATATTCGCCGTAAACAGCGACTTGTACACTTTCCGTAACCATGCGAGCAACCGCCACGGTCAAGATATATTCGTCGATAGCATCCTGCAGCCCGCCGATAAAGTTATCAGCAATGCCTGCGGTTATAGCAGCAGTCGTGCCCGGCGCCGTCAAACCGTCGATAGTCGCCGCGTTAGAATTGGTTAAATCCACGCTGGTAATCACATTTTCTGCACGATGCTTGTATGTGAAACCGCCCCCTAATGACCAATCGCTATTAAACTCGTAAAACGCTTTCAATCCGGCCGAGTATTCCCAAGTCGATTTAGTGTAAACGCTGAACGAATCCGGCAAACCGCTCATATAAGTTGGGATCAAAGGCACCAATGGTCCAGGAAGGCTGCCGGCAAGCATCGCGTTAACCACGCCTTTTGCGCTGGAGGAAATTCCAATTTCATTATTGTTATTTCCAATTGTGCGCAAAACTTCTGCGAATGCGGCAGCTGTGAAATTATCCCAAGTTTTACCAACCTGAGTTCCCAAGTATGCGCCCCAGCGCCCGTTGGAATAATTGTCATAGTTGAACGACAAAGGATATGTCCCACCCAAAGTGTTCGGCGACATCACCAGTTCGGCGCTCATCTTCGATATGCCGCCCAGTTGCGCGTCTGCATAGATATCCCAGACCCAGCCATCGGTAAAGCTGCCGTCAAACGCGCGCGCGTTCAGGCCCAGTCGTCCATTATGCATACCCTTGCGGTCAATATCACCGTCATAGGTATATCCGAATTGTCCACGCACTGTCAGCCAGTCGGTTATACCGACGCCAATATCCAAATTGCCGCGCCAGATTGGAAATTCGACTGCACCGACATGGTCTTTGGCCTGCATGGCCAGATTGTCGTTGGCTTTCTTATACATTATGCCAGCGCCCAGTTTTGTATACACTTCGCCTGCGCCCGGCAGATAAAGCGGATTTTCCATATTAACAGCCATCGCAGGTGTTGCAAATACAGCAGCAGCGGCGGCCAGTTTAAGTGTTTTTCTCATCATTACTCCTTTTGGTTTTGATGACCAATCGCCCGTTATCGGCAACAATTGGATTTCCCGCCGCCCGTTATCGGCAACAGCAGATGTCATCTTTCCACCGCCCATGATTGGCAACAGCAGATGTCACGAAGATGGCAATTCGAATCGTTGCAGAGAATAGGAGAGAAGTCAAAGGAAAATCGAAACCCTTGACAGAATTACTTTGTGCATTATATGTAGATGGGAAGCAAAAAGAGCATCCCGTATAGCCAAAGGAGCGCGCTATGAAGAAACAAAATGCGCAAAATAAACATCTGCTTTTTATGCTGATAAAGCTGGTGAAACAAGACCCGGATGCGATGGAACATTTCAGGGGCTGGCCAGAAGACCAAAATCCACTTGAGTTTTTTACAAGGCTGGTTGAAAAAGAATCTATACAGAAAGCAAAGCCTGCAGAGAAATCTACTATTCCCCCTGAAATAGAAAAAAAATTAAATAATGCTTTCAGCGATCTGTTCTTTGGATTGGCTTGGCGTTATTGGATGCAACCAGGAACTTCATTAGCAAGCGCATGGATGCAGTCGCTAAACATGTTGAATCAGATATTCGCGCAAAGGGAAAAGCAGCAGAAAAATAATCCCGGTATCGAATATTTACAGAAACATCTGGAAAAGAAAAAATTGGAAACGCAGCAATTTATAGCAAAACATCCGCATACGCAACATCCTATGAATGTGCCGCAGGATCAAATTGCAGAATATAAAAAGATTGGCGATAACAGCTATAACAGCGGCATGAAAGGATTGAACGAAGCATTAAAGTCGCTGAAAACATCTGATAAAGCGGCACAGTTGCCATCGAATATTGTCGACCTATGGCAAAAAGCCCAACAGCAAGCCATATGGCGCAATGGTCAGCAGAAAATCTATGCGAAAGCGGCATAAAAAATCGTGGCGATTGCCACGATTTTTTATTTGATTATGGATTTCAGTTTTTTAGAAACATCTTTTATCGCGATGCGTTCTTGCTCCATCGTGTCGCGATGACGCAATGTTACCATACCGTCTTCCAAAGTTTGATGGTCAACAGTAATGCAGACCGGCGTGCCAATCTCATCATGCCGGCGGTAATTTTTTCCAATGTTTCCAGAATTTTCCATTTCTATACGGCCAAGTCCCAACTTGCGCAAGTCCGCTACAATTTCGTTCGCGCGGTTCAGTAACTCTGGCACATTGCGCGCCAGCGGAATAACCGCGGCCTTTACCGGCGCCAAGCGTGGCTTCAATTTTAAAACAGTACGAGTCTTTCCGTCGCCCAGATCTTCTTCGGTATAAGCATTCAGCATAACTGCGAACATGCACCGATTTACCCCCATCGCGGTTTCGATCACATACGGGATAAAGCTTTCACCCGTCTGCGGATCGCTGTACGACAGTTTCATCGTCGATTCATTATTCTCTGGTACTGTCGATTTTATATCGAATTCTTTTTGGGATTTAGTATGTGAACCCAGATCGAAATCGGCGCGGTTGTGAATTCCTTCGACTTCGTCGAATCCGTCCGGAAATTCGTATTCTATGTCTTCGGCCGCCTTGGCATAGTGCGCCAGTTTTTCATGTGGCTGGAAACGCAGCTTTTTCGCCGGGATTCCCAATTCATTTATCCACCATGCCATGCGCGTGGCTTTCCATTCTTCGTATTGTTTTTCATCATCGCCCGGCTTAACAAAATATTGCAGTTCTGCTTGCTCGAATTCCCGCATACGAAAAACAAATCCGCGTGGAGAAATCTCATTCCGGAAAGCCTTGCCATTTTGGACGATTCCAAAAGGCAGCTTATGAGGCACTGAATCCAGAACATTTTTGAAATTAGTAAACGTGGTCGTCGCAGTTTCCGGCCGCAAGTATGCGTTGATTTCGCCATCCATGGTCGCACCTATGGAAAGTCCCATCATTACCTGATAAACGCGGGGTTCCGTCAAATCTTTGGATCCGCAGACATCGCATTTTGTCTGGTCGGCCATCTTGTCCTGGCGCATGCGAAGCTTGCACTTTTTGCATTCCACCATCATGTCGCCGAAAGTTCCCTCGTGCCCGCTGTATTTCCACATCAATCGGTTTGAAATCTGCGCAGCATCCAAACCTTCGACATCGTCGCGTTCATACACCATCGCGCGCCACCACGCATCGCGGATATTCTTCATCAGCTCTACCCCATAAGGGCCGTAATCGTAAGTTCCCGCCATTCCGCCATAAATTTCAGAACCTGTAAAGATGAACCCGCGGCGCTTGCATAATGCGACAATATCATTGATGGTTACCATTTAAATAATCCTTTATCATTTAGATTTTACAGAATTTACGCAGAAAATCAATAAAAGAAATTATTCCCAAAGGCTTGATGATTTGGTATAATATGTAGATGTCACATATGTTTAGAAAAGTTAGTTTTTTTATAGTGCTCTGTGCGCTTGGTGCAAACGCCCAGGCGGGGAATCCGTTTTTTGGCGAGTATAAAAATCAAATTATGTTAACAATCGGGCAGGGATTTGATTCCGGGGAACTTATCGCGTTCAAGCATCTCAACCATCCGGCGCCGTATTACATGATGAACTTGCAGTATTCACAGCCGACGACTTTTTTCAGACTACCTGCGCGGCAATCTATAAATGCCGTGAAGACATTGGGGTTTGGAAGAAGTAATTACGGTGGCGGGTGTCGATATTATGCGTGTAACTGGCGGGACTATGAGGCCGAGATTTTTATGCTATCCCAGGATGTGGCGCTGTATAATACAGAGCGCTGGTATTTTGGCACAGGCATGGGATTGGCTGTGCAGGGCAGACAGAATGAACGCGAAAATACAAAATTCTTGATAGGTTTTCGTTTGTTCGCGGGATATAAAATGACCGAGAATTGGAATCTTGAACTGGTCATGCAGCATTTTTCTAATGGCGACACAGGCACAGAAAATAATAGTTATGATTTCTGGGGACTTGGCGTCGCGTATAATTTTTAATCTCCGCGCTGGTTGAAGAAATTGTTCCCATAGATTTGCCAATTGCATTTATGTAAAAATGCAAAATGTTCAGAAAAATCGGCAGTTTTTTAGTTTTTTGCCTTGTTTGTTTCAGCGCGCAGGCAAGCAATGTGATGCATGGTGACCAAAAGAATTCGCTGCGTTTAGAAGCTACTTACGATATTACAGATCGGTTTTCCAAAACTGTTTTCAATTTTCAGTTCAGCTATACCCAGCCGAATACATTTTTCAGACTAGAAGGCCGCCGTGCTATTCATCTTTTATATATTTCGGGAACTACGAAGTTATTAGAACCGGTGGCAGAATTGAGGTTTTATGGCGTAAGCGAAAATAAAAACATTTCTCAATTCGGTGTTGGTATTACCCAAGAAGTCGCATTTTGGAAGGCTGGCGGATTTTATGTTGGTGGTGGAATTGGGCCTTATGTCAAAGAACATAAGAATGATTTTGTAAATGCTCGGTTTATGTTCGGAGTCCGCGGATTCGCAGGTTATTCTTTTGGAGATTTCAATATAGAGCTTTTATTCTTGCATTTTTCAGATGGACATTTATCAGAGCTAAATTGTGGAATGAATACTTTTGGACTAGGGGTGTCATATAATTTTTAAAATGGAGAAAAGAGAGATGAGAAAATTATTTGTATTTTTATTGTTTGTGTTTATTGCCGTGCCCGCAGTTGCCAGTAAGTCAGAAAAAAGAGATAATCCATTCTTTGGAAACTATAAGAATCAATTAGGGCTTTATATAGGCCACAGTGTCGGACCGGGACCTATTCTCAGGGTATTGCCAAACCAAAACTGGCAGTCTGAACCATTTGAACAAATTGCATTTCAATATAGTCAACCGTTCGAGTTCTTTCGTCTTCCTGCGCGACAAAATGTTCATGCGACGCTTTTCTGGAGACACGGAGATGTTGATGTTCGAACACTGCCTGCTGCAGGATTAAGCTGGGATGTTGCTTTGTTGCAGCTTTGTGGTTTTTATTTTGGTGCGGGTTTGGGTGGATTTATAAAGCCAGATTATGCCAGGGATCGCCAAGATTCATTGTTTATGTTCGGGTCAAAACTGTTTTTTGGATACAGGATTTCACAGCGCTGGTCCGCAGAAATTTATACTCATCATTTTGATAATGGGGGTTTAACTTCGATTAATGGCGGCTATAACTTTGTTGGTGGCGCCGTACTGGTTAACTTCTAAAGAAAAAGCTGGGAAGCCCCAGCTTTTTTATTCCTCCACAATCGCTTCAACGGGGCAAGATCGGACGCACATCCCGCATCCTGCGCAAATACTTTGGTCTATCTTATATTTCCCGCCGGCCGCGATGATTGCACCCATCGGGCATCCTCCCACGCAAGCCCCACAGGACTGACATTTATTTGAATCAATTTTAAAAGTCACGATTATCTCCTATTCAGTAAGCTCAAGATATATTGGAACATTGCGATAAAGCTGATGTAAAGGTGCAGCGCACCCAAAACCGCCAGCTGATTCTTTTGTGTTTCATCGCCCATGGCCGCATATGCTTTCTTTTGGAATTGCATATCGTATGCGGTGAATAATGCGAAAACCAAAACGCCAATCGCACAAACGATTGTTGCAAAGGTTCCTCCCAGCGGCCAAATCATTGACGCCAGTCCAATCAGGATAAGGCCGATCATTCCGATAAACAGGAAAACCCCCAAGAAAGATAAATCCCTTGCGGTCTTGTATCCGAACAAAGCCATGCATCCGAACATCACCGATGCCAGAACAAAGGCTTGCAGAATCGATGCTGGGTTAACAGCCAGCGCGCCCCAAATCAACGGAGTCATCACGAACCCCATCAGTACGGAATAAACAGCCAGCAGCAGTCCGCCTGTTGCGGGCGACATGTGAAAAGCGCGCGCCTGCGCAAAGATCGACAGACCCAGACCGCCGAACAAAACTATGTAATACAGCGCGGAAAATCCGCCTTGATTTACGAACAGTGTAATTCCGCCAGCATATATGGTCAGATATGATGCGACCGCAGTTAACATAACTGCGCCAAACATCAGCGAAAACACCCTTTGAAGATACAACCCCAGGCCGTTATCGGCAGATCGTTGCATGGGGACAGCTTTCTTTATTGCCATGATTTTCTCCTTTAATTTGCCCGAATAATATAATACAATGCGGCTATAAATTCAAGGCAAATAATCAAAGGATGATATAATGGTAAGTATTCGCGATAGAGAACAAATGGAAAAACTTTTAATAGTTGGCGCAAAGGAAGGATATGGTTTTGATGTCAAAGAAAGACACGAATTTGAAAAGAGAAAATTAGAGATATATAAAAACGAACTGAATCTGCTTGATGCAAAACTGACATCCAATGGATCTAACAAAGAATTAGTACAACGAAGAAATCATGTTAATAAAATTGTGACTGCCGTAACAGCCAGATTGCCGATATACAAGGCAAGAATAGATATGAAAAATGGAACTGCGGAAAAATATAAAAAGTCAGTCGCCATTGCTGCGCATAAAGCTGTCAGCACAGTAAAATCAGGGCGTGGGATAACCCAAAAGAAAAAGATAAAATGATAATTATAAATCCTATTTCTCCGGTGGCGTTCAGTATCGCGGGCTTTGCAGTGCGCTGGTATGCGCTGGCGTATATCGCGGCATTTGTGCTGGGCGCATGGATTTTCAGAAAACTTTCACAACGCGGCGGGAATAAAATCCTTTCTTCAAAGAAGGCTTTTGATGATTTATTCACTGCAATGATATTGGGTGTTATAATCGGCGGCCGGCTGGGTTATGTGCTGTTTTATAACCTGCCGTTTTTTATCGCGCATCCATTGGAGGTAATTGCTATCTGGAATGGCGGAATGTCATTCCATGGCGGTTTGTTGGGTGTCATTATCGCGGCATTCCTGGTCGCAAGAAAACAAAAGATAACAACTTTTTCTATATTGGACTTGCTGACAGTGGTCGCACCGATCGGTCTGTTTTTTGGCCGCATTGCGAATTTTATAAATATGGAAGTTATGGGACGCGAAACAACACAGCCATTCGGAGTAGTGTTCGCAGGCACGGGTGATACAGTCCCAAGACATGCTAGTCCGTTATATGAAGCAACATTGGAAGGATTACTTCTTTTTATAATAATGTTCTGCTTGTGGAAATTCACAAAGCTACGCGAAAAGACGGGTGCATTAAGCGGAATTTTTGCGATGCTTTACGCGTGCTTTAGAATATTTGCGGAACAGTTCCGCGCGCCGGACGCACAGCTGGGGTTCCTGACCAGCTGGGGCTTAACAATGGGACAGTTGTTAAGTGCATTGATGTTTATCGCGGGTGGCATTATCTTTACAATTGCAATGCGGAAAAAATAGTTTTTTATAGGATTGACAAGTTTTTATTTTACATACTAAAAATTGAAATTATGGCAATCGAGAAATAAGCGCTTGCCTGGACAAATGCTTTTGTAATATAATTTTCCTATCAGAGAATAATCCTATTCAAAAAGGATGGGGAATGAGAAGAATTTCCATGCTTGCACTTGCGGTGTCGTTGGCGCCATTCGCAAGCTCTGTTGCGGCAGCTACCGTGAAGATTCCTGCATCCACTACTGCTGGTGTTGCGCGCAATGCCAGTGCGCCACGTACAAATACCATCAGCAAATATCTTGGTTCTACGGCGTACGCAATAAAACCTGGGGCCACTGTAAAGGTTCCGAGTCCCAGCGGCATCGGGGGTGGCGGCGGTGATTATGTCGATCTTTCTAATTATGTGACCTTTGGCGATTTCAACAATTTTCAAGATCTTATCTATAGTATAATAGATGGCATAAGCGGCGGTAGCGGCCCACAGGGCACCACCGGGCCACAAGGTTCGCAAGGTGCAACTGGCATTGGCACAACAGGTCCGCAAGGCGTGCAAGGTCCGATTGGTCCCCAGGGATCAGCCGGCGGCGGTGCCACAGGAACATTGAATACTACGATTGTTACATCGCTGATCCCCAATCCTTCCGAGTCATTTGATGGAACCGTGCAATTGCACAAGGTTTCGAAAACCGGTGATTATGATGATTTGGCGAACAAACCGTTTATTCCTGATGCGTATGTTTTGCCTCTGGCCCAAGTGACAGTCCGTGGTGGTGCAAAACTTGGCTCTGACGTTACGATTAACGGAACTCCTGAACTGGGGGTCGCAATTGCGGATCCGGACAGAATGTATCCGGTGCAGCTTGATGGCAGCGAGCGTATGTTTGTAAATGTTCCATGGAACGGCGGTGGTTCAACGGGTCCAGCGGGCTCACAGGGTGCGACCGGTGCGCCAGGTCCAGCTGGTGCGACAGGCCCGATTGGCCCAACGGGCCCAACAGGCCCGCAAGGTTCCGCAGGACAATCAGCGTATGAGCTTGATGGCGGGGATCCCACATGGACCAATATAACCAATTGGTTTGGTTCATTTAAAATAGGTGCCCAAGGCCCACAGGGCAAATCTGCATATGATCTGGCGGTAGAAGAAGGATTCGAAGGAACCTTTGAAGAGTGGCTTGAATCATTGATAGGGGAACCCGGCACACCGGGTGAGCCAGGTCCGCAAGGCGCGCCGGGTATGGATGGCGCAAGGGGTCCGGCGGGTGCAGCAGGGGCACAGGGCGCAACCGGCGCGGCAGGAACACCGGGTACACCGGGTTCAGATGGTGCGAGGGGCCCAGCAGGCCCAGCAGGTTCAGAAGGTCCACAAGGTGCAGCCGGGGCCCAAGGTGCGACTGGTGCAGATGGCGTAAGGGGCCCGATAGGCCCACAAGGTGATTCTGGCCCGCAGGGCGCAGATGGGGAAGGCATTGGAATACCCGGTCCCGAAGGCCCACAAGGGGTAAAGGGTGACCAAGGCACAGCCGGTACACAGGGCACCACGGGCACCCAAGGTACGGCCGGTGTGCAAGGTAATCAAGGTACGAATGGCACGCAAGGCGACCAAGGGGGCGCTGGTCCGCAGGGTGTCACTGGTGCCCAAGGTGCAGACGGAACACAAGGCGCGCAAGGTGCGGATGGGGCTGGCATCGGAATACCCGGACCACAAGGTGATTCTGGCCCGCAAGGTGTCCAAGGCGCAGATGGAACACAAGGTCCGCAAGGTGCGGACGGTGCAAATGGTGCAAAAGGCGATCAGGGGGATATCGGCGCATGTGAAATATGCGAAGGTGTCCAAGGGCCTCCCGGACCCCCGGGAACAGGCGGGACAGGGGATCCTTGCGATGGCATGAATTTTCAAATGCATATGAACGAAGATGGAACGATTCAGTATAAGATGGAACCGTGCGATGAAGAATGGAAGAATCTGAATCTCACAAAAGATGACTTGAAAGGCGATAAAGGTAATGACGGCGAACCTGGCACATGCGAAACATGCGAAGGCGGTCCTTATGTTGATATAGAAACGTTCAATAATCTTTTGAATGAGTTCACAACTCTTCAATCCGAGTTCACAAGTCTTTCAGAGTTTGTTACTAATCTGGCTTTGAATGGCGTGGAAGGTCCGCAAGGCCCCGCCGGCCCACAAGGTTCAGCAGGAGCGAATGGTTCCACCGGTGCAACAGGCCCAATGGGACCGACGGGACCTTCTGGCCCCCCGGGAACATGTCCTTGTGATGGTGAAACCGTTGATCTTGGAGAAAAGGAAAAAGACTGGGATGCAGGTTTTGATAAAGGGCATTTTGAAAACGCCTGGGCTTCAACTTGGCAGAATGGCTATAGATTCACTTTGTCAGGATATCTCTCTTCTGAATTGTTGACTATACTATTTGAATCTGGTGATCGCACATTAGGAAAAATAGACTTTGAAGCGGAAGGGCTGGAGAAACCATCAGAAGAGGTGAGATGCAACGTAGTAAGCAGTCCATCAGGTTGTGCGATTGTAAAGATGAAGACAGATGGCGAAGTCTATATTGACCAGCTATATCAACCGCCACCGTGTTCGATATCACAAGTTGATTGTAAAATCCCAAAATAAAGCTGAAAGCAAACCGCCGCATCTGCGGCGGTTTTTATTATCTCGTAAGACTTGCAAATAAATTTCATTTATATATAATATTCTGCACGGATGGGTGGCAGAGCGGTTGAATGCAACGGTCTTGAATCCGAGTATATGAAATCGAGCGAAGCGAAGATTGAATAATTACGAGGATACGCGCAGACGTAAAGCGGCGAGCGAAAACCGTCGGTTGAAAGACCGTTGGTTAATATTTTTGGATGGGTGGCAGAGCGGTTGAATGCAACGGTCTTGAAAACCGTCGTGGGGGCAACTCCACCGGGGGTTCGAATCCCTCCCCATCCGCCATCGATTTTCACCGGGCAAAGCGAGGGCCAGATGAGCATAATAACCAAGTTGAAATCACTTTTAACAAAACCCGAATCAAAACTGAAGTATATCAAAAACGATCAGGATTTTTCCCACCTGAACGATCGTGAAATTTTCAAGGCGATGTATGACGAAGTCGGAACGATCAAAGCGAACAAATCCGTGGTATGGCGCGAAGAATGGATGAGTCAATTTGATCCCCGACCCGGATCCGCAATTCTTGAGTTGGGTGCGCATAACGGGCCTAACTTGATCTATTATGCAAGGCTGGGGCACATGATCGATGGGGTCGAAATATCCGACACGCTTATAGAAACTTTTGAAAAACACGCCAAGCTTGAACCGTCAGATGTTCAAAAACGAATGAGAATATTCAAAGGATGGATAGAAGATTTCAAGCCGCAGAAAAAATACGACTATGTCTTGGTCACCGAAGTGTTAGAGCATGTGTCAGACCCCTTGCTAATCCTTAAAAAAGCCGCGCAATGCATCGGTAAAGACGGACTGATTTACATATCCAGCCCCACCAAACATTGGGGGAATAACACCCACGTGCGGGGTGTCCCGATGAAAGATTTGAAAAAGTGGCTTGGCGAATCTGGGCTGAAGGCTGAAAAAATATTCGAAGAAAACGAACGGGTTTTCTGCTATGCCAGCAAGCAATAGAACATATGTATCACTCTACGGTATATTATAGGATAATATAATGTTAAGCAAACAATATCTAAACAAAATCGTGACTGTAAAAATGGATCGGCCGCTTGGAACAAAGCACCCAAAACATGACTGGGTTTATGAAACTAACTATGGGTTTATTCCGAATACGATTTCCGGTGACGGAGAGGAATTAGATGCTTATGTTTTGGGTATCGATAAACCATTGGATGAATTTACTGGTCGCTGTATCGCGGTTATTCACAGAACAGATGATAACGATGACAAGTTGATAGTTGTCCCAGATGGTTTGGATTTAGATGATGAAATTATAGAATCTGAAACTGCATACCAAGAAAAATGGTTCAAACATATTATTTTGAGATAAAATTATGGCAACGGTTCATTTTATGCACGGTTTTATTGGATCTGGAAAAACCACAATCGCAAAGCGGTTGGCGCGTGAATTGCCAGCTGTGCGTTTGAACAATGATGATTGGATTGTACTTCTTTACGGTCGTGGTCCGCATGGAGATAAACATCTTGATTACGTTCAGCGTATAGATAAAGTTCAATGGGACCTGGCGCGCGAAATTGTTCGCGCCGGCGGCGATGTTATTTTTGATTGTGGTACGTGGTCAAAATCTGGTCGCAAAGAATCCGTCGCACGCGCTTTGGAATTCGCGGACAAGGTTATTTTTCATAATATTAAATGCGATATTGATGTTGCACGGGCGCGATGTGTGCGGCGCACAGAATCCGGTGGCAATGAATTGTTTATATGCGCGGATGCGTTTGACGCACTGCTTTCTAAATTCGAACCTATATCTGATGACGAAGGATTCAAAGTTATTACTTACGACAATAATTCAGAATCTGAAAGCGGGGATATAGAAATCAAAGAATGGCGATATGCTGCATATATTCTGCCGGTACGCGAAATCAACGGCAAAAAACAAGTTGCTTTTATCAGGTATAAAAGCGGCTGGCACGGTGCGATTGGCGGACGACAGGACGGGGATGAAACCCCGCGTGAAGCATTGTGCAGAGAGATTCTTGAGGAGCTGGGCGAAAGCGCAAAATTTATAACCGACAATGCGATCGAAGTTCCGGAAAAAATGCATGCCGAAATTCGGGATGTCTCATTCCGCCGCGCAAAAAATGAAGAGCATACATTTTTTATCACAAAAATTCCGGCGACAACTGAATTTGTCTTTTGCGAAAAAGATAATCCAGGATTCAAAATCGTATGGCTGGATGTCGATGCTTTGATAGACGAAAAAATTGTAATTTTCAAAACCGCTCGCGATTACAACGCTCGTGTGCTGATTCCGATTATAGAAGATTTATAATAGCTATGCTTTATATCTGAATAATTGGCTGGGGCGATGTCCGCCGCCAGTACGCATCTTGCCAGTCGCAATTACTTTGTTCGCTATTATTCTGCGAAACGCAGCTGCCAGTAATTTTTTTCCCAAGATTGCTTCATAAACCTGTTGCAGTTCACCAAGAGTAAATTCATGTGGCATCATGTTGAATACAATATCCGTGTATTCGATTTTATTGCGCAGACGATTAATCCCATAATTTATTATTTCCGCATGGTCGAATGCCAAATCTTTTTCTGTAATGCGTATATTGTCGTTGGTCAAAGCCAGTTTATCTCCATCCATTTTTATATCAAAGAAGTCTGCATTGCGATGTCCTGCATATTTCAATTGGCTTTTATCCACCAGCGCCATAAAAGCAACTGATATAATGCGCATGCGCGGATCGCGCCGTGGATCATCGAAAGTATAAAGCTGTTCGATATAAATATTCCGCAATCCGGTTTCATTCAATAATACGCGCTTTGCCGCATCTTCAGCTGTCTCGCGAATCCCCATAAATCCGCCCGGCAAATTCCATTTGTCTTTAAATGGGAACTTGTCGCGATGCACCAGCAGAACGCTGAACTTCTTTTTTTCCGTGCGGCGCCAGTTTTCACCTTCTTCGCTGGATACGGAAAATATCAGAATATCGCTGGTGACGGATGGTCGATCGAATTCGCCTGGATTATAATCTTTCAGGAATTCTGCTTCGGTTTTATAGTCTGGCATATCACTTCCTTTTTTATCAGATTGATAATATCAGACTAGGCATCCGCTTTCAACTGTTTTAAATAGTCTTCTATTGTTACAGTCCCCAGCCGCTTCATCGTTTTCTTTTCGGCGATTGTGTGGAATTTTCCGGGTTCGAATTCATACTGCTTGATATTCTCTGCTTCGAATAAAGTGATGAAATATCCGCAAGGCTCAAGTTGCTTCATATCATCCGCGTTAAACCAAAACAACAAGTCTTCTATGTTGCACACGACGGAAATGAACCCTGAATGGTCTCTGGAAAAAGGCATAGGAAATGCTGGTGCGTGATAGAATGAAAAGCCAGGCAGGCCATTGTTCTTTTGCTGGCCATCTTTGTCGTACCAGATGCCTTCGCCGATGCCGTCCATGGTGCACACGCGGCATACTATTTTCTTGGTCATGGTAAACTCCTTTTATCTGGTGCGGATTTTCAGGATTGGTGGCATCTGGACCCGCTTGAACGCAGCGCCCGCATAGCGCTTTTTTATGGATTCCGGAACTTTGGAATCCGCGCCTTGTTCTATGGAGGAAAGCATCGGGTCAAGGATGCAATAGTCCGGCATGCTGTCTGTGTCTTTTTGTCCATGCGCCAGTTCCGCAGATGCAGGCCTCGTGATAATTCCGCGCGGTATTTGCGGATATAATTCCGCCATTTCATAAACTTGGGTTTTGTATAGGTCGCCCAGTGGCGCCAGCGCGCCGCAAGTATCGCCGTACAAAGTGCAATATCCCATCGCGATTTCGGATTTGTTGCCGCATGCCAAAACCATCCGATTGAAATCGTTGGAATAGGTCATGCAAATCAGTCCACGAATACGCGATTGCAAATTTTCCAGTGTCACCTTATTTTGCGGAGTGAAAGACAAAGTTGCTTCTGCCATGTCGACCAAAGGCTGGATGTCGATGGTTTTATGTGGATTGCCGACATTCTTTGCAAGTTCGTTTGCCAAATCGATGGACAGTTGCGATGTGTACTTGGTCTTCATCATCATGGTGTGAACATGCTTTGGCCCCAGCGCTTCGGCGGCCAGCATCAGCACCAGCGCAGAATCCATGCCCCCGGACAAGCCGAACGTTACATCGGTAAATCCAGCGTTTTTGCAAAAGTTGCGCAGGTCAGAAACTAAATTTTCTTTTATAAGTTTGATATCTTTCTTCATTTTATTTTCCTTTGTTTTCTTTGGTGAATTGTGTGCTGGTTATCAAGCGCAGCTGACCGGATTTCAAATAGTCCACATAGGTTTCATTGGCGACGGCATCCATTTCTTTGAACAAGCCTTTGCATAAATCCGTCAGCACAGTTACGGAATAGCCCCGTTTCAGAAATCCATCCATCGCATAAGCAACGCATATGTCGGACGCGACACCGAATAGAACCATTTCCCATTCGGCGGGATTCCATTTCAAGGGCACATTCGCATTTCCGGTACCATCGATATTCGCGCTGGCGTGCCACATTGAATTGTCTTTTTTGCCCAACCAGGAAACTTTGTTCGCCGGCATTTTTATCAGCCACTTGTGACCCTGGGTTCCGACTTCGCAATGTATTGGAAACTTTTTTGCTTCATCCGAATATTTGCATTCGGTGTATTCGGGCTCTATGTGATCGTCGCGAGTGGCAAGTATGTGGTCGAACTTATTCGCATGTTCGCGAACAAAAACGTTCGCAGGTTTTACTATCTGCGGGCAATTAAGGCTCAGCTTGCCTTTCGGCATAACAAAGTCATATTGCATGTCTATGATCGTTAAAAGTTTTTTCATGTTTTGCTCCTTTGGTTAAAAACAGTTTTGGTTAAAAAATTTTCTGGTTTTGTTCGATTAGTTTTTGCTGATACTGATAAAGGCTCTGTTCGATGCCTGCGACGTATTCACGCGGATTTCGCAACTGTCTGTGTGCTTCGTCCAATCGATCCAGATTTTCTTTGCGGGATTTGCTGATTTCCGAAACGGTGCGCTTCATGGCTTTTTTATCTACCGTGCCGTTTTTGACCACATAAACAGCGGGCTTGTAAAACCGTTGTCCGACATCGAAAACTTTTACTTTTCCGTTTTGGGGATTTATTGAATACAACGGCTGTTTTAAAACGCCCGAAGATTCGAATATGTTGTTCACGGACATGATTACATCGCCGTTAAATTTTCCATCCATGTCCAACATGCGGATAGTTTCCGTCGCGCCGGGAATAGTTGTTTTGATTGGATCTTCGGAAAATTTGATTTTGTCTTTGCCCGCAGATTTTTTAATTTTATAAACACCGCCCAATGCAGGCTGATCCGCCGATGTAACCATGTTTGTTCCAACGCCGTAAATATCTATCTGCGCGCCTTCAGCATTAAGTGATTGAATGACATGCTCGTCCAAATCATTGCTGGCCACGATCCTCGAATCATGCATGCCGGCATCATCAAACATCTTGCGCGCTTGCTTTGACAGGTATGCCAAGTCACCGCTGTCCAAACGAATATTTATTGCTTTCATGCCCAGGGCTTTGGCGGCCTTGATTGCGTTCTTTACACCGGTAATGGTATCGTATGTATCCACCAACAAAGTTGGATTGTTCGGATTATGTTTCAGCCATGTATAAAATGCTTCGTATTCACTGTCGAAAGACATTACGTATGCATGCGGGTGAGTGCCTGATAAAGGAACATCGAATTCTAATCCTGCATCAACATTCGATGTGAAGTCCGCGCCGCCGATAATCGCACTGCGGGTGACGTTCAAGCCGTACAGTTCTTGCATGCGGCGCAGGCCGAATTCAGATACAACTTTGTCGCCTGCCGCATATTTCACGCGAGAGGTTTTGGTAGCAATCAAAGATGAAGAATTCATCGCGTTCAGGATCGCCGTTTCAACCATCAAGACTTGCCATTTCGGGCCGATGACTTGATAGGTTGGCTCGTTCGGGAATGCCAGTTCCCCTTCAGGCAATGCCTTTACACTGATCATGCAAGGCGCATTTTTGATGTATCCCAAAAATTCGGATGAAAATTTTGGAGTGCCATCGGCATACTTCATTTTTACCAGCTTCGCGATTTGACGATCCGAATAACCGGGTTTGTTCAGCCATTGCAGAATTGGTCCCAAACCTGCCGAAATCGTGTATCCGCCATTGAATGGGTTTTTGCGAATAAAGGCTTCGAACGTATCGGGCGTTTCGTGCATGTTTTCTTTGAACAAAGTTTGTGCAGTTGTCAGGTGATAAAAGTCGCACCAGAAGTTTTTCGTTTTCATTTTGTTTTCCTTTTTTTTGTTAATGTTAAATTGTTAAAAACATAATTTCGTAAAAAAATATGTTATCTGGCCTTGGTTTTTGCTGTGGTTATTTTGCAAAAACTTTGTATGTCTTCGGCTGAAGGTTTTTTGATTAGCAAGCTTTTCAAGCATCCTTCCCGAAAGCCATCCGACATCAAAATTTCGTTCATGAATTTTTCAGGGGATACGCGAACCAGCTCTATTTGTTCACCGTCGTCCAGTTTAGGTTCTTTCACCTTTTTGCAGTTGCGCGCGATGTAAAAGTAATCCGACCATATAACGCGGTTCGAATGCCGAACGCCGCCCAAAAGTTCCCAGTCATCGCTGGCCATTCCGGATTCTTCAAGCATTTCGCGCGCTGCGGCATGCTGCGGGGTTTCACCCGGGTTCATCATCCCGCCCAACAGGCAGTATCTTGGCTTTTCGCCTTTTCTTTGGATCTGACGTGTCAGAACGATCTGGCCGTCTTGTTCCGCCAGAACCAATGCGGCATCTTGGCGAACACAAGTCTCATAAATCGCGGCTTTGCCATTTGGTAAAACCACTGGATATTCCCAGATATCGTAATTATCCGTTCTGGCGGCGATGCGCGCGCTGATTGGGATTTCATGGGGTTTGGAAAGAGTCATTTTATTCTCCTGGGTTATAAGGTTGTGATTTAACGGGCTAACCATCGACAAGTCGCCTGTTTCGCGGATTTTGCTCGCACTGATAGGGATAATGTCGCGTGGGATTTCTACTGTGTTTACGCCAATTGCTTGAAATAGTTCTTTGTCTTGGTCATCGCCGCAGTAATAAGCGTCTGGTGTAAGACCCAGGTTGGCGATGACATAATTCGCCCATCTTTTATAGTCATACAGGTCCGCTATTGGTTTTATGCACAGGCGAGACTCGGACGGAAACACATTTTCAACCATCTGGCGACGCTGGGCATATGTAAAAGGATTGCGGTCAGTACCGGATTCCTGGGCGCTGCCAATCAGCAGATAAACATTTTCGGACTCATCCAGCATCTGGCGAATGATGGATTCATGCCCCATATGAAATGGCTGTGCCCTCATAATTGTTAAAGATGTCTTGTATTTCTTCATTTTTCTGTCCCTTGCGAATCGGTTGTGTTATTTACAGAGTGATTATAACAATATATTTATATTAATGTCAAGATGTTTTTATCAAAATGTTATAAATATAGGAATAGGGCAGGATTTTGATGTTTTTATATTAAAAAAATCCGCATAAATGCGGATTTAAAGGAAGTTTTTACTTTATTCTGTTTCTTTTGCCATTACACATACAATATGTCGGAATAAAATTATCATCTGCAAAATAATATATTTGTTTCCTGCCCTCATAGATATCAGGGGCTTCAAATTCTTCGCCGTTTTTCTCGAACACAAGGATGTCACCATCCATTTCAGATTTTTGAGACTTTATTAAATTGATATCGACTTTGGTCATTTCATGGTTATTTTGACATGCCAGGGCCCTGAATTCTTCCAGTGGTTCCTGTAATCTGATCTTGTTCACCTTCATAAGTTCTTCGAATATCCCCAGGGTCTTTCTATTTGTTATGACAACATAGTCAGAAGATGGCGCATTAACTTTAAAACGTAATCCGTAAAGCCCGGGATCATTGAGAACTGTTGTTTTATTCTTTAATCTATTTATGAATTCAGCGAAAAACTCTTTCGGTTTCGAGATGTTGTACTGATTCTTTTCATTGCGGAGAATTTTATTCATATCCCACGCGAATGCTTCGTCAATATAATACCCTCCATGACATGTGTAACCAGCAACTTTCGGATTTACCGAAAAAGCATCCGACGAAGTTTCAATGCGATATTCTGTCGGGGAAGGGCCATTACGCAGTATGTTTTGAATAATCTTGTTTAGTTCAAGAAAATAACTTATCCCAGCATTCCCTGAAATATCTCCCATCGCGATATTATGATATAGCTGATTCATGATTTTGTCTTTTTTTGCGTGCCAGCCTTGTTCTGGCATAGTTATTTTGTTCTTATTTTATCACTATTGTACCGTTTGTCAATATATTTGTCAATAATATGAGAATACAAACCTGGGGATATATTTTTATAAGTTAGTTATATTTGATAATAAAAGGAGAGAGAAAATGAGGTATCAAAAGATTTTAGCCGTCATCGGATTTATCTTGGCGTCCACGCCGGCCCTTGCCGCGAATAGGATAGAGGTTAACTATGGCGAAATTCAAACGATTACCAGCGGCGCGACGGGCTTGAAATATTTCGGACCGAATGGCGGCGGTGTCATCGCGAATTATTCAGGAACGGTAATTATAGAAGACAATCTTAAGTTTTCTTTAAACCAGGCCGATGCCGGAGGCGCTATTTATAGCGTTCCTGACAGTACCGTTGGCCATCCGCCGGCGACATTGACTGTTGGAAACGGTGTTCTATTTTTACAAAACACCGCAGTAGCCGATGCCGGTGGCGCGATTTATGTTTCGGGAAATGCGGCCCCATCTATATTAGCCATCTTGAATAATGTTTCATTTATAGGGAATACAGCTCCCTTGGGATGGGGTGGCGCGTTGTACCTGCAAGACGTAACGACCAATATCGGCGATGGTGCTATATTCGATAGTAATATGTCTGGCATACACGGCGGCGCGATCTTCAATTGGAATTTCGCGTCTACCACAGGCGCAGCAACGATTGGAAATAATGCTTCGTTCACAAATAATTCTGCTAAAACCAACGGTGGCGCAATTGCCAATTACGTCAGTGATATTACGATTGGCAGCGGCGCGACATTTTCTGGAAATACCGCAGGCGGCCAAGGCGGCGCGATTTATAATACAGGAACGATAACCTTTGATGGTAATGTTACATTTGCAAATAACACAGCTGCGGGAGTTTTGAATGATATCTACAGCCTGGGGGATGTAAGCTTTACGGGTAGCGGAACAGTAACCCTGGATGGGGGTGTTATCGGTGGCACAGGCAGCTCTATCACATTTGATCCGAATACGACATTGATTGCAAAGCTGCAGATGACACCGACAATTATGGCGGATACTATTACAATAGGCAGCGGCAGCACATTAAGCAATCTGGTTATTGGAACCGGCGTCAGCGGCAATAATCTGGAACTATGGGATATAGCAAATGCCACGGGCTCGTTTGCTTATACTGGGATTAATGCATTGTATAATATTACGCAGAACGCGGATGATACATTTAATGTGTCGCAAAAAACCGCTGACCAAATAGCAGCAAACACCGGCGCAAATTCTAATCAGGTCTCGGCGCTGATGGGTCTTATAAGTGGCCCTTCCAGCAACAGTCAGTTTAATACGATTGCGAATAATATTACTGATTTGATGCAGTCTGGAAATCCGGCAGAAGTTGCGGAAGCTTTGGCGGCGGCAGAAGCGTTTGCTCCGACATCCGCGCCATCGGCGCAAGCAATCGCGACACAGAATTCATTGCAAGTTTTGGATGCGATCGGAACCCGACTTTCCGGCGGTATTCCGACGGCCAGCGGACAATCTTCTGGTGATCTGCGATTAAGACGAGAAGCGATCTGGGTCCAAGGTTTAATTAATGGTTCAAGATTGCGCGGGAATAACGGATTCTCTTCTGACTCGCGCGGGGCAGCAGCCGGGGCGGAAGCGCTTGTATCAGAATCCGTAAAGCTGGGTGTTGGTTATGCTTATACTAACACGCATGTGACCCCAACTATAAGCGAAAGCAAAATCAATTCGCATACTGCTTTGCTGTATGGCGAATATAAACCAACAGCTTGGTTCGTGAATGGTGCCGCCAGTTATACTTGGAGTAACTATGACGACGAAAAACATATCCTGGGGTCGACGGTAACCAGTGAACATACTATCAATACATTCGCAGCCCAAGGTATTACTGGATACGAGCTTTCCGATCATGATGTAATGTTAACACCCCAAGCAGGCTTGCGATATTTGAATGTATCACAAGAATCATTTACGGATTCTACGGGTTCATCTACCCACAGCGGCAATTTTAATTACTTAACCGGTATTGCGGGTGTAAAACTGGCTTACGAGTACAAAAGACAATCGCATGAATACGGCGGCGCATCGAAATGCAGTCTGCGGCCAGAAATTTATGCTGGTGCAATATATGATATTATAACGGACGATGTATCTGCATATATGACGATGGCGAATGGCGCTGTTATTAATGTGCGCGGCAGCGCGTTGGAACGCTTTGGCATGGAAGCCGGCGCTGGCTTAACGATGGCAATAGACAGGGTTGATTTAACGGTCAGCTATATCGGCCGATTCCGCAGCAACTATACCGATAACACCGGCTTGGTAACACTGAAGTACAGATTCTGATGTTGGGGAGAGGAAAACAAAGGGCGCAAATTGCGCTCCTTTGTTTATTTTTAGTATCGGCATGCGCGCAGAAAATTTTGCCGCCGGATTCTTTTATGCAACACGATATACATACAGATACGTTTACTTTGCGCATTTATCAGAAATTAACAAACTCAACAGCTGTTATAAAAATTTATATCGAAGGCGACGGAAATGCCTTTGATGGCTGGGGTCATCCAACATCCGACCCGACGCCGCGTGATGATTTTATGCAAAGGCTTGCGTTCGAAGATCCTTCTCCTAATGTTGTATATATCGCGCGTCCTTGTCAGTATATAAAAGATCCGATCTGCACAGAAACCGATTGGACAACCGCCAGGTTTTCGAAAAAAGCAGTAGATGCATCGGCAGAGGTTATAAAGCAAATTGTTGACCGCCGTCCTATGATTTTAATCGGTTTTTCGGGCGGCGCGCAAATTGCGGGACTGGTCGCAGTATTGCATCTTGAAATAAATGTGAAAAAATTAATAACGATTGCTGGGAATCTAAATCATCCGGAATGGACGAGAATGAAAAATCTTCCGCCATTAAACCAGTCATTAGATTTGAATTTATATAAAGAGGAATATAATAAATTTCCACAAATACATTATGTCGGTACAGAAGATAGTGTGATACCGATAATATTAACGGCAGAGTTTATAAATAATCCGGAACGAATTATAATTATCCCGAATGCCAAACATGGAAAAGGCTTTGAGAGTATTAATCATTTAATTTGGGAAGAAAATTAAATTCTCTTTTCCAAATAATTTTTAAGAACGGCCAGATGGCTTGTATCTGGGTTTTTGGATGCAGTTAAAAAAGTTACATTGCCTTTGGAAAGAAGCTTTTTAATTTCGCCGATAAAATTTTTCGTTTCCGGGTTTTCATTCAGCTCGTCAGCATAAGCCGCTTTTAACCAGCTGAAATCAGCGCCTTCATGATGTATAGAATATCGCAGGGCGGACGATGGAGTTATATCTTTTGCCCACTGATAAAGATGTGCGCGTTCCTTGGAAACCCCGCGCGGCCAAAGCCGATCGACGAGTATCCTATACCCGTCTTCTTTTGACGGGACATCATAAATTCTTTTTATATTCAGCATAATAATGATTTTATCTTATTGCGCTATCTTTTGAAACAGGAAGATATTCAAAGTGCGTGCGTTATCGAATGAGTGTATAATTCGTTCATGAAAAAAATTTTCGCAGCAATATTTATGGGGGCGTTTATCATGACGGGACATGCGGCACAGGCATTACAGCTTTACAGCAACACAATACAAAACAATACATTCATGTCGTCAGAACAAGCAAACAACAGATGCGGCGGCGATAATATCTCCCCGGATTTGCGATGGACCAATGCGCCACAGGGAACAAAAAGTTTTGCATTAATTGTTCATGATCCGGACTCGATGAATGAGTATGGATTTTATCATTGGATTGTTACAAATATCGCAGCAACTGTAACAGGAATTGCAAAAGGCGCAAGGTTCCCCGCGCCGGCCAGAGAGCAGGTTACTAATTTCGGGATGCCGGGATATAACGGGCCTTGTCCGCCGGTCGGGCATGGCGCGCATCATTATTATTTTACACTGTATGCGTTGAATGTTGCCAGTTTGGATCTGGCGCCCGGCTTGGCGCCGCATCAAATCGAAGCCGTGGTCAGGGCAAATTCAATCGGCCAAGCAACGATTACTGGATTATATCAAAGAAATTGATTATAATCGGCATATGAAATACTACAGCCTAATTCAAACTCCGTTCGGAACAGCAGTTTTATCAGAAGAAGATGGTGCGATTGTCGAATTGTCTTTTGATGCCCATGGGTGTTGTGGGATGCAAAAAGAAACTCCTCTCTTGCGCATGGCTGCAAAACAATTATCAGAATATTTTTCTGGTCGGCGTCAGATATTTGATCTGCCGCTGAATCCAATCGGTACAAAATTTCAGCGCGATGTATGGAATGCATTGTTGGAAATACCGTTTGGGGAAACGAAAAGCTATGCGCAAGTGGCGGCTGCCACAGGACGTGATAAGGCCGCACGCCCCGTCGGCGGGGCAGTGGGCAAGAATCCAATCCCAATAATAATTCCATGTCACAGGGTGCTGGCCGCAAACAACAAAATTGGCGGATTTTCGCTGGGTTTGGATATGAAAAGAAAGCTGTTGAAGATAGAAAGCATTTTGGTTGACAATTAAGAACTTTATTACTATGTTGCGGGCGTAGGCGGGCAAGAACAATAATTTTGCATGTCGAGGACGCCCTATGAATAAAAATTCGCAATTTATCCAACCAGGTCTTTACGAAGAGTTAGATAAAAAAAATCTAAAGTTTCTTCAGGCAAATCTTTTAGATGCATTTGATGGCCAAGAAATTGCTGAAATTCAAAAAGAAATTGATAAGCTGACCGTGGAAAAAAATGATTTTGAACAAGAACACAAATGGTTGGATGTAAGTGATTTGGAAGACCGTGCCAGAGAGCCCTTGTGCAGGCGAGATATTTCGTTTGTCAGTGAAAAAATAGCTGCACGGCAGGCTGCGCAAGCAGTAATAAAACAACGCGATAACAGGTTCTACTTCTTAACGGTAAGAAAAATAGATACTAAATAAAAAATCCCGCTTTTGCGGGATCTTTTATTTCTCATTCGGGATAATTACAACTTCGTTATATTGCGACAGGAATCTTTTGCCCGTCGCGCAATAGAATTTCGTAAGGGAATCTTTATAAGCCGTTACTTCCGCGACATGACGATTTTCAACTTCATCCTTGGCGCCCTGGAAAGAAGAGAAAGCCCCCAATCCTGCACCTATACCGGCACCAGTTGCTGTCGCGCCCGTCCGTGCTTTGTTATTAAGATCAATGATGCCGCCGTCAGTTGCATCCTGGGTTAAAGCGTTGAAATCTCTTGCTGTAAAGGTCGTGCCATCCCTTCCAACCGCCTGTTTCCCTATGGTTCCATCAGCATAGCGGAATCTAATATCCACATTCTTTGGACCACCAGCACGCCATGTCTTGAAATCTGCATAGGTTTTGTATTTTCTGGCATCCCAGTCCACGATAACCGCGGGTTCTGAACTTGTCATTTCTTCCGCAGAATCCAGTTTATAAAATCCTTCGCCGCCGTCACATCCCACAGTCGCGTCTTCCATTTTGCCGTCTATCAGACAAAAGGAGCCTTTACCCATCATCTCGCGATTAATATCTTCTATCTTGGAATCCTGGTTCCATTGGCCAATTCTCCAGTATGGAATCTGTGAAACACCGCATTGTTCATAAATTGTTTTGCCATCTTTTGTTGATTCCGTGCATTTTACCATGCTGCCCAGATTTCCCCAGAAAGCAGGACCCGTGATCGGTGCAACCTTTGACACAATTCCATAAAGGCAATCATATCCTTCGCATTTTTTTATCAGCAGAACAGCTTCCCCGATACCGGACATGTTACCGATTAATCCGCCACCTATGGCATTGACCGTTGCGCCCATGACAACATCGCCGCCGATTTTGCCCGTTTGGGTGCTGACCGCAGTCGCACCGCCCAAAGCCACCGCGCCGATCGCGGTCTTTTTCATTTTGTCGCCGCTTGTCCCGATCATGCCGCCTTTTCCAGGATCATTTTGACCCAAGAAGTTACCGCCAATTCCACCAATAAGCGCAGCCGCCGCAATCTTTAATCCGGCGCCTTGTTTTTGTTCCTGGTTCATTGCCTGTTTTACTTCCGCCAATGTGGGCTCGCGATCCGCAGGGAAAATAACTTTGCCGGCTTCTATGGTAAGACCATCCGCAGGAAACGCGTCAATATTACAGTCTATGGAACCACCCGCCGCAACACGTGCACGCGCCAGAATAATATCTTCTGTACCTTCAATTTTACGCAGCTCTACCTCTGCAACACAACCAGAGCTTGTTTTTAAACCAGCATTGGCTCTATCCCAAGCAAAAGACCCATTTGGAAAAATATTAGCGCAAGAATCCAAATTTGCCATGGAAACGCCATTGTAAAATTGTCCGCTGGCAATAGCGCGCGCCATGTCCATGTTCGCCACGCGCACAGGCAGCCCCAGCTCTGTCGAGTTCTGCGCTGTTTCCAACATTTCTTGCATTTCTGCTTGTTGTTGCACAACAATTTCGCTTCCTTGCGGGGCAGCATAAGTACCCCCGCGACCGGTCCCGGAATTTCCAATGCGCAATGCAGCACCGGCGTTACCGACGCAAAACACAACACAGAGCACATACAAAGATACTGATGTTTTTTTCATACTCTGCTCTAGAACTGAATTCTCATTCTTACGCCCAAGTCCAGCGTTCCCAGGTTTCCGCTTTCATACCAGTTTGTATAATGAAACACGCTGTCGTAAGCCCCGGGTTCTTCCGAACCAGGCGTACCAATTGGCGCCATCCCAGTCGACAGCCATTCAGTTTGGGAAACTACGATGCTTCCCGAAGACTGCACTTTGCCGAGTCCTGTCCAACGCACAAAAAAGTCCAGCTTTATTCCGCCTTCTAATTCCGTAGACAGACCGCCTTCCAACATATATGCCAGCTGTTCAGTTGTTCCGCCAGCATGATATGCATAGATATCTGATATAGCGGTCAAGGTTCCCGCCGGGTATGTAATACCGTCTTCTATCCCATATTCGCCGTAAAATTCCGGGTCATAAACCAAATAGTCCGAAATAGTATTTGTCGCAATACCCAAACCTACTCCGACATAAGGGCGCAAAGCACCACCCGCCATATATCCTGTATAAGAATCCAGGTTATAGTAAAGATTCAACATGGTCGCAGTACTGGAAATCGCGCCGCCGGTCGCAATTGCCGGGGTATATCCGCCCACGCCGTCACCTGTCATAACATGGTCAGGATAAGAAAAACCGCTGTATCTGGAATAAGAGAAGTCAACGCGAATATCGCTGTTTATCGCGGCACCGACCGACAGCTGCAATGGAAGTATGGTATCTTTTTTATAGTTTGCTGTGGCAAAGGCACCCGGTGCAAAGTACGCATCTTTTTCATTCTGATAATTGGCGCGCATTCCGCCATTCAGCGACATGGTGTATCCAACGGAAAGTCCGATGTACAGCCCACTGTCTGCCAAGCGATCATAATCCGAGGGCTGATAATACTGGCGTCCTGCGGCTGCGGCGCTGCTTCCAACGCGTGGCACTGCGCCTGTAACGCGATTCGGATTTGCAGCAGTAGACAGGGTTCCATTCCCGGTCACCGGCACATATTGTGGCTGCATTGGCTGTACATATTGCGGTTGCATTGGCTGTTGGTTATACACAGGATAGACAGCAAAAGCACTTGACCCTGCGGCCAGTCCCGCAAAAACGGCAAAAATAGCAATTTTTTTCATGGGCTTTTAAAACTCCCTCTTCAAAGATTATATCATAAATAGGGTGAAAATAAAAAGACGAAATGCATATAAGAAAATGGGAATAATTCTCCACTTGCACGCGCATATATACATGCACTAATATCAAGACATGAACATTTTTATAATGATTTTGGTTTTTGTTCTGATGGCGGGGTACTATCTGATGGATTCGCCCAGCCAACGCTTGAAGAATGATAGCATAAGTTCCGCGATCGAAGTAACCGAAGTAAAATCCGTCTTGGCATGCATGGCGCGCGCGCATGCGGCGGCCATAGACTTGGACGCTGCGGGTGGCGCCGAGGCTTCGGAAGAATTGGGTTCGGACATGCCATGCATGGAAAAATACAATGTTGAAAGTCGAAAATTGTGCGCGGATGAAAGGCGCGAAGTCTCGGCCTGCACCCCCGACCGAGCGGGCAAAACCATAGGAAACTTTATTGTTACGACGGGTGATATGGTCGGCGCAAAACATTCTAATCTGATATTGAAAATTCTGTCGCAAGAATATGAAGCCGCGCCGAATTTTGGCTTAATAGTAAAAACGGACGGGTCTTTTTCAATACTTTCCGGCAACGGCCACAGGCGCGTTATTCCAGACAGTATTGTAAAAGCGGCAGAATTGGAAGAAGGGCAGCTGGTATATATTACGCAATATTCAGCATCAGCGGAAGTTAATCTGGGTATGCCGGTAGAGACAGCTGAAAAAGTATTTTGTGCTCCTTGGGAACAAAAGATATTTCGCTTTAACAAATGGGAATGCATGCCGCAAAATTTTCCGGAAATTTGCACGGGCGATACGATATGGCGATATGAAACCCAAAGCTGTGAAATTGACCCGGCCCGTCGTCCATTATGCGGCAGCGGTCAAACGGCGGTTGATGTAGACGGCACTTGGTATTGTTTAGAGCCAACAATGGAACGCACTTGTCCGCCGGGCTCAACGCCCCAATTGGATTATACGGCTTTGGAATGGACATGCGTTGCAGAAGTTGCCACGACCGGCACGACAAAATGCAAGAATGCACAAATTGCTAAAACTCGCGCAATGGGCGGAACTTTGCTGAAGCCGGGAAATCTGTGTAATAATTGTGAAAGGATGATAACGGATCCAGATACTTGCGAAATAGTTTGCATACCGGACGAAACGAAATTGAGCAGCCATGTATGTTATCCTAATCCGGGCGAATGCAAAGGAACAGGACGCGCATTTTATTTTGGCTTTCCGATGGATATGGAATACATAGCCGCGGTTGTGGAGCATATCCCCAGCCTTGATGAAGTTGAAATTCCAATGGACAGCACGCATTCTCAAAATAGAAAATTCAATTGTCTTGATTGCGGCATGGGCGGCAGAATTGATACGGACCGTTCGTTGCCGCCGTTCGTGGCTGTGTGCGAGTAAAGGAAAAATAAATGTTTATGTATAAATCTCTAATAACACTTCTGTATCCGTTGATAAGATTATATCTGGGGATAAGGCGCCGCCGGGGCAAGGAAGATGCCCATCCCGACAGATTTGCGGAAAGGCTGGGGCGCCCCAGCCTTGCACGTCCACAGGGATTTCTGATATGGCTGCATGGCGCAAGCGTCGGGGAAATAAATTCCATGCGCGGTCTTATTGGCAGGATTCATAAAGAATATCCAAAGGCTAGTATATTACTGACCAGCGGCACAGTTACATCGGCGAAAGTCGCAAAGAATTTTGATGCGCTCCATCAGTATGTGCCGATTGATGTGCCATTCGCGGTGCGGCGCTTTATGCGGCATTGGCATCCGGACTTGGCGGTGCGTGTGGATTCTGATTTGTGGCCGATACAGCTGGATGCTTTGCATCGCGCGGGTGTTCCAAATTTCTTAATCAATGGGGCAATGTCGGAAAAGTCTTTCACGCGCAACAAGAGAAATAAAGCATTCGCGCATGGAATGCTAAAGTCTTTTACAAAAATTATGGCAAAATCAAAAACAGATGCGGCGCGATTAACTGCGCTGGGTGCAGAAAATGTATCGGTGATTGATAACCTGAAATATACAACCCCGCCGCCGCAGGATAAATCGGAAGATCGTAAAAAGTTACAAGCGATAATAGGCAGCCGTCCGGTGTGGCACGCGGCTGTATTGGGCGAAACCGAAGGTCCAATAGTGTTTGCCGCACATCGCGAATTAAAGAAAAAAGTTCCAAATATTTTATTGCTGATTACACCGCGACATCCCAGTGCGAGGGGGGAGTTAGCGAAAAGGTCGGGCAATTTAAAACTAACTTTTCGTTCAGATGGTGCAGAGCCTTCGGGCGATGTATATGTCGCAGATACGATCGGCGAAATGGGTTTATTCTATAGATGTTCGAATGTGACATTTATGGGACGTTCCTTGTTGCCGGATTGTCGCGGATCAAACCCAATAGAAGCAATGAAGTTGGGCAATGTGGTTGTTACGGGAAAATATACATCGACATTTGATGAAGTGTATGATGAAATGGAAAATGATGGAGCGCTGGAACGTGTCGCAGACAGCGCGCAGCTTGCGGATGCGATTGAAAAATTATTAACCGATAAGAAATATCACGCGCAGCAACATCAAGCGGTTGAAAGATTTATAGAGAAAAAAGAAAATACTCTTACGATTGTTATGAAGGAATTGAAGCCATTCATTACTAAAACTTAATCGCGAATTTTTTGCGCAGCTTTTGTCGCCGTTCTCGCGAAGTAACGAATGCCAGCATCAGGTTAATAAGCCATTTTGGTAAAATACGATGATTCTGGGCGTAAATTTCCAAGAAAGTTTTCATCTCTGCATCGCCGGCGGCCGCATCATCCTTATGCTTAAAATTATTGTCGTTGAAAAACCTGCGCAGGTTTTCATTGATGCCGATTATGCATGCCGGACAAATATTTTTCTCCTTTGAAAAAGGATCGATAGATGCGTCGACATACTGGGCATTGAAATTTTTCAACTTGTCGATAAGTATCTGCATTGGTATCGGCACATTATACCTATGTATGCAAATCAAATTAATTCCATCGCGCGCGAACAATGAAAGGTGCAGGGCGGTTCCTTCTATCCCGGCAATATCGGTCGCATTTTTTATCATTGCGATTTGTTCGACTATCGGAAATTCCTGTGGGTGAATAATAGTGTAACCGTTATCTTGGAAAATTTTTTCTATGCGGGATTCGCCAATGACAGGATTATGAATCAGCTTTGTCCGCGATAAATAAATCTTCTTTGGAAGTGTTTCATCCGATTCCACGGCTTGCGCAATCTTGGCAAAAGTATCGCTGTATTTCCGATTGTAAATCTTTTTCATATAATTGAAAGAAGAATCCGGAACCAGTAAGTTTCTGAAAGCTGTCGGCCGTTGCACCACCAACAATTTTTTAATACCCAAAAGCGAAAATAATTCTGCCGCAGAAGCTTTTGTCGCGGACTTGTCCATTGGCAGCCGCGAAGACAGCGGACCATCGCTGACAATGGCAAAGGTATAATTAGCATACTTTTCTTCTAACACAGGCCAAGCGCGCGACAGGCTGTCCGCCAGAAAGTGCCCGATGAAAGGTTCCGCATAACCCAGGAAGATAACATCTTCGTCTATGTATTCAGCGCCTTTTGGTGACTTGCGCCAAATTTTTACGTTCTTGATTTTCTGGGGGGATAATTTTATGTCCCGCTTACTAATGGAAACTGCAGCATGCGGCAGCACACTAATGCCCAAATCCGCATCCATATCAGACTTCGAATCAAAGTATTTCAAAAAATTGCGCCGTGATGCGGAAAGATATTTGGTATTCATTTCCAGCAAATTCTATAGACGTTGCGCGGATTAGCAAATAGGAATGAATACTTTATTTAATATACGCAAAACATTTGTCGAAAGAATTTAATAACAATTGTGTCATGTTGTATGTATGTAGTATAATGCGCACAGGAATGCAAAGGAGAAATAAAATGAGAAAAATATTTATTATGGCATTTTTATTGACGCTGCCTGTTATGGCGAATGCCGAAGCCGTCCCCGATGGAAAATTTAGCGGCGGTAAGATCGGCAGTTTTATGGAACAACTCACTGATGAACAAAAAGCCTGCCTGGCAGAACAAGATTGTCCGAAGTCCGGAATGAAAATGAAAAAATCCGGCGAAGAATTAAAGTCGGGGCAATTGCCGGATAAAAGAGAATTAACAGAGGAAGAAAAGGCTGCCCGCGAAGCCAGCCGCGAATGCATGAAAAAAGCATTTGAAACTTGCGGTATCCAAATGCCAGAGCGTATGAAAGATGATAAAACTCAACGCCCAGAACGCGGTGTTTCGGAAAGAGGCATTTCGGAAAGAAAGTAAAATTCACAGCGTATTTTATACCCCGCAATTTGCGGGGTTTTAATTTGAAGAAAATAACAAAGTAGTTGGTGGATGATAGAGGACTCGAACCTCCGACCTCTTCGATGTGAACGAAGCGCTCTAACCAACTGAGCTAATCATCCATGTGGGGCTCATTATATTTATTTCTGGGTAAATTTCAACAAAAAATCACATGCCTCCGCCGCCCCATGACGCGGGAATTTGGTTATAATCGGAAAGCCCGGTGGCGCCGGTATAGGCACCAGTAACAAGTGCTGGGGCGATTTGATAAAGAAACTGACCGCTCGATTTCGCGGATGGTCCAGAAAGAGAAGTGCAACCAGAAAACATATTTTCAAACGCGCTATCTGGCCAAATGATATTATTGCCGCTGCTAGCCCGTTGCACGGCCAGCGTCAAAGTTGCACTCATATTAATAAGTCCATAACCCGTTTCTTGATTATATCCGCCCCCCAGTGTCGTTGCTCCGTCCCGAATAACATCATATACTTGGGCGGGCGTCGCACTGGGCCAAACCGCAAAGACCAGCGATGCCAAGCCCGCAGCTTGGGGCGATGCGAATGATGTGCCGGCCATATTCAACCAACCGCCCGCGGCTGTTGTTGTGTAATAACTGCTGATGGCCACTACGTCCATGCCGGGTCCGTAATTGGAAGATGAATAACGTGTTGTGCCGTTGCCTGTGCTGCCGACAGCGATAACGTTGGGATATCGCGCAGGCCAATCGATGCTGTTTTTTCCATCGTTACCGGTCGCCGCGAAAATAGCGACGCCTTTGTTATAAGCATAATCTATGGAGTTTTTCAATGTCACACTGTCTGATGTAGTCCCCAAAGAAAGATTCATGACCTTTGCGTTATTGTCTGATGCCCATATAACGCCTTTTGCAACATTGGCGACCGTTATTGTGCCATTGGCATCGTCAATTTTGACCGGCAGAATTTGTGCGTTCCAGTTTATGCCCGCGCCGCCGATTCCATTGTTCCCAATCATGCCCGCAGTGCCGGCAACACCGGTGCCATGTCCCACCTTGTCGTTATTTGGTGAAAGACCAGAAACGGCCGCATAGCCCGGTAACAGCAGAGGCAAGTCGGTATGGCCGCTCGCGACGCCACTGTCGACTATGGCGATAATGGGACTGCCAACACCGGTGGTGATATCCCAGCCCGCCGGTGCGTTAATGATGTTCAGTGCTGCTGATTGTGATTTCCATTGCGGATCATTTGGAATGATGTTGAAGTGCATAATAAAGTTCGGTTCGGCGTATACGACATGCTTGTTATGTTCCAACAGTTTTGCGATGGCTTTTGGATTTTTGACCTTTAATATTTTTACTCCAATTTGCGGGATGCTGCCGACCTCTGTTGCATCGGACAATTCTGGCACTTGGCCTTTGCCAACATTCTGTACAAACTTTACCAAAATTTCTGTCGGCTCTTGATTGCCCAACGCAAGGCCTTTGCCTTGGTTCGTATCGGGATCGGCGACTGCAATACCAATGGTCGCAAAAAACAAAAACGCTAATAAGAATAATTTTTTATAAAACATTATACCCTTCTTATTGAGCGATCAGACCATCGAACAGACCGTCGCCTATGCTATCGATACTTGTGCATCCCATGAATGTTTCAGCAAACATGTTTGTTACCGGCAAGCCGACAATTCCAGCAAACAAATCGCTGGGAACTTCGCCGGCCATATTGATGCAATCCTTGAATGTTCTGTAAAACCGCGGGCTGCCGGTATCGGATGTATTCAGTATCGGGAATATCGCGCCCAGGTCGCCATCAATGCCGACAATTTTATTTTTGTTTATCGAGTTATAAAAACTTATCGCCGCGGTCGTCGTATTGTTGCTATACCCGGTCGCGCCGCCGCCGATTGTCACCGTATAATTTCCACCGGCTGCATACACATGCGAATATGTCGTCAATGCTGTGCCAGCTTTGTTAACTGTATCCATGTTGCCGTCGCCCCAGTGAATTGCATAATTGCCGGGCGCTGATATTTGAAAGTTGAAAGTATCGCTGGGATTTATCCCGTCCAGCATCACTCGAAAACCTGATGGTATGCCGCCGCAAGAAGATTGCAGCTTGCCTTGCTCTGCCAATGAATACAACGTGCCGTTATGCACCAGTTTGAATACTCCGGGCAATGTGCTGGATAAATTGCCGTAATAAATACCGCCGACTGAATCCTTTATCATCAAGCTGGGCGTTGTGGTTTTTGTCGAACGCAAGAATGCCGACACGCCATTGCTGGTATTCCAAGTTCTGTAATTAACGCAAGATGTTGCGCCGGTCAAGATATTGCCCGTCTGTCCCGCCGGGCATGCGATGCAGTTGCCATTGTTTTCATATGTCCCTGTGTCGCATGGATTGCATATTCCCCCATCCAAATGACACCCCGGTTCACAGCTGCTTGCTGCATGTGCATCACTAATGAAAATTATAGGAATCAGAAAAAGGAAAAAATATTTGCAAATATTTTTCATATTATTGCACCCAGACATAAACGCGACCCGCGGGTGGCGTACCTGCCGGCGCCCCGGGCAAATCTGGGACAGTATCGAACCGATCGTCATCGCCGCCGGCAATAGTACCGGACGTTGTGCCGATTGCAGGGGTATAGCCTTGGAACCCTTGATGTCCTTGTGCTCCGGTATTACCAGTATTGCCTTGGAATCCCTGCAGGCCTTGGTCGCCGTTATAGCCTTGCGGGCCTATCGTGCCGGTATAACCTTGGTTGCCTTGTGCGCCGATATCCCCCTGATCGCCTTTTATACCTTGGACGCCGGCATCACCTTGGACACCTTGTAAGCCTTGCGAGCCCATACCATCCGCGCCTTGTGCGCCTTGGGTTCCTTGCGATCCCTGTTGGCCTGTCGCACCCTGCACCCCGGTATGGCCCTGATCGCCTTTCGCGCCAACCCCCAATTCTCCTTGGTAACCTTGGTTCCCCTGTGCGCCTGGTCCACCCTGATGACCTTGTGGTCCGGCAATTCCAATGCCTTCGCCAGATTCACCTTTCTGACCCTGATATCCTTGGTCACCTTTTGCGCCAACTCCCGGTTCGCCTTGATAACCTTGGGCTCCGTCCGCACCATTATGTCCCTGTGGACCCATTGCACCGGTATAGCCTTGCGGACCAGTTGTGCCCGTTACGCCTTGTGCTCCGTTTGCACCCTGAAAACCTTGTGTCCCAGTTACACCTTGTGTACCTTGCTCTCCTTGGGACCCAGGAATCCCTATTCCTTCTCCGGTCGGACCTTGCGCGCCAGTTGCGCCTTGTGCGCCTGTATCCCCTTGATCACCTTTTATACCTGGGGTACCATTGTCACCTTGAAATCCTCGCGCGCCCTGCGTGCCGGTATTGCCTTGATCCCCCTTTGATCCTTGCGGACCAATATCACCTTGTGCGCCAAAACCGCCTTCGCTTGCGCCCTGTGGTCCCTGCAGACCAGTTGCGCCTTGTGAGCCTTGCGGACCCTGGGCACCTGTCGCGCCTTGTGCACCGGTATCTCCGTCGCCTATGCCATCTATTATGTTATAGATAACATCTTGAAAGTTATTGAATTCGCTTATGGTTATATAATTAGACAGGTCTACATAACCACCGCCACCAGGAATGTTTGTGCCGGAACCTAGTTTAAAGGAAGGCATTCGCGACAGAGCCAAGGAGGTTTGTGTTGAAGCGCGCGGCTGACTGGCGGCACTGCGCGCAATAGGGGCGCTAATAGTAGATGCAGGAATTTTTTTGGGGACAGCAGCAATGGAATTAGAAAACGACACCAAAGATGCCGCTATTGCGATTATGGAAACTTTAAACTTTGCTGTCATGGGAAAATTATACTATAAAAGCGAATTCTTAATCAATAACTTGTTTTTTCTATTAAATTGACCGGCTGATGAATTTGCTGCCTGCGATGACAAATCGCCAGGGCAACTTTGCGTCATCGCCAGCGTAATCCACCCCTATGCGCGCGCCAGCCGCGATTTTCGGCGCTACGCCAACCCGTGATTCTATCCAGATTTTGTCGCCATTGATTAAATCCAAACCATTATGTTTTGTCGTAATGCCCAGCGCCTCGGTCAATTTCGCCGGACCATTGCATAGGTTTCGTACATCGGCAATCCCGCGTCGTGCTTGCATAATATCAATTCCAACGGTTGGTTCCAGCGCGCGAATCAATATAGCATTTGGACAATTCTTATCACCGATTACAACATTAAACATGTTATGCATTCCATAAACGAAATAAACATAAGCATGCCCACCCATCCCGAACATCGCTGCATTGCGCGGGGTCTTCTTATTTGGAAAGGCATGACAGGCGCGATCGCAATCGCCTTTATAAAGCTCTAACTCAACAATACGTCCTGCGCATAATTTTCCATCGATGCGCGAATATAAAGTCGCGCCCAATAACACGTTCTTCGAAATATCAAACGGTTCACGCAAATAGTCAGAAAGAGGAATTATTGTCGCCATTGTTATTAAAGAGTTTCGGTCCAACTAGAAGCCACCGGCGGCTTCGCCGGTTATTTGGCAATGATGAAAATTTTAGCTTTGTTTGCGACGTTGATAACTGCATCACGGTCTATGACAAAGCAGGTTTTTGCATTAACGATAATTCCGCGAAGTCCTGCTGCCGCAACATCGCGCACAGTGTCAACACCAATTGCTGGAATGTCGATGCGCAAGTCTTGCTTTGGCTTTGTCATTTTTGCGAATACGCCGCTTCCTTTGCGACCTTTGCGAATTTTGATAACGCGTTTCAACATTTCCGCGGTACCTTCGGCCGCCTCGATCGCCAGAACTTGTCTATCTACGACAACGCTCATCCCAATATCTTCAGCACCGATCAAACGTGACACGTGAATCGCGCGCTCTATAACGCTCGGGTCATCCTTGCTTGGTTTTACGCGAGTCTGAATACCTGGGGCAAAGACGAGGTCAGGGCATAATTCTTGCGCACCAATAATTTTATATCCCTTGGATTCGATGCCGGCAATAAGTGCGGACGCCATCGAGTCATATCCTTTTTGATGCTTTAAAACTTTTGCCAGAACACTGATAGACCATAAGTCTGGTCGAATGTCGGATAAGTTAGGATGTCCGATTGCGCCAACGAAGGTCAATAAAGTGATGCCGCGCTTTTTGCATTCTTTGGCCGCTGTACCGGCGCCGCCCAGACGAATAACCAAGTCAGGTTTTAATGCCGGATCATAAAACCCACGCAGGCCGATAACAAAAACTTCCCAGCCATTCGCACGTAATGAATCACGAACCAAAAAGGGCAGGCGATGGGCGCCACAAAACAAAGCAATTTTTTTCATGCTTTTATGATAAGGGATTTTATGATAAAATTCAACTATGAAGAAATTTATTCCGCTTGTTTTTTGTTTTGCCTTGATTGTCGCGGTTGGCGGGTGCGCAACCCGATATGGCGATGATGCACTTCTTCGCGAGGTACAAAGCGGGCTTTACTGATATCAGAGATAAAGAAAAAAGTCCCGCTTTCGCGGGACTTTTCCGAATGTGCCCAAAAGGAAGGAAGGAAAGGAGAAAAATGGGACATTCTGAACTGGTTCGGACGCAAGGGTTAGAGGAGAGAGAATGTAGGAGGGAGTCTAATCCCCTGCGCCCTATAAAGAGAGCGAACCCCCTTTACGTCTACTAATATAATACAAAAACACCATTTGTCAAGCATGAATTAACAAAAAAGTTTTGGCAATAAATTATGGCGAAAAATCAAGCAAAAAAGCCTCATTCTGTCCCAAAAATGGACTTTTTACTGCTGTTTGATAGTCTGTTGGTTTGTAATTTTGGCTGTTTCTTGTTTGTTATATTTATATTCTTCCCACATTTCGTGGCCTTTTCCCAGCGCCACAATAGACAGGGCTACGGTCCCCAGCAAAGTAATGACAAGAATAACACCACCAACGATCACTATCCTGACAATTTTCTTATTTTTTTCTTTCATGGTCTCAATCCTTTGATATAAAACGGCAAACCAGGCATTTCTGCCAAATTTACTGGTTTCTGTTGTTTTTAAGGATTGGTTTGCTGGAAAGCATGTACCCAGCATACATTCAGGCGTTTTTACACCCCGACTTACACTATTGCAGTCTGCCCCCGTGGGGGAACCAAGTGGCTATGTATATACATTATAGGAATATTAGAAATAATTGCAAGGGGAAAAAGGTCATCATATTTTATCTGGTTTTTTTCAACCTTTCTGCCTTTATCATACCAACACCGGATTCATGTTGATCTGTTACTTTGACATTAAAACCGTTTTGCTTCAGGATTTTCACCAGCGGTTTATAATGACCATCATGGTATTCCATAATTATGTTGTTTACACGCCCCAATAATTTTGCCTTTGCAAGGTCTGGGATAATTTCTCGTTCTGCCCCTTCGCAGTCTATCTTCATCATGATTTTGCGTTTTTTATCTTTCGTTAAAATCGGACGCAAAACATCGCTGGCGCGACGCAACTTGATTTTTTCTATAACCTTGGCATCGTCGTCTTTTATCTGCTTTTCTTTTATGGACGACTGTGCGCCCGGAAGCTTTGGATTATATGGTAAAGACAAGGTTTCATCATGATCGGATAATCCGAAATCGAAAAGTTTTATTTTCTTTGCTAATTTCGGATTAAGACGCATATTTTTTCGCGCTTGGGACATTGTTGGTTTAAATGGTTCAAATGCATAAATTTCTTTTACCGCCATACGACGAGCAAAATAAAGCGCCGATATTCCGATATTCAGCCCTATGTCAATTACCATCCAATCTTCGCGACCTGTATCAAAATTGTATTCGCGGCGTTGCAGAACGCCCTTCGCCGTCCACAGGGTGTTGTCAGCGGTACCGACTATATGAAGTCCGTTGCCTTCTATATGTATTCCGTCTGACTTTCGAACAAGCGAATATTCCGCCCAGTTGAACCATCTTTTGTATCGAAGCAATAAGTCTTTTTTTACAGACCGGGGCGTCCAAGAAAAAATTTTCTTACCAAATACGCTGAATTGGCGATGTCCGTCCCATGTATCTTCTATGCCGAAGCGTTCATAAAATGGCTTTCCGGCCGGGTCATGCACATAATCGATCGTGTACCATCCATCATTATGCTTGCGGCGGATAATCGCGACATCTTTTGTCTTTATCTTGTTTTTCCATAATACATATGTGAATGACAGCTGATCGCGACGGGAATGATTTTTTATCATATCCCACCATTGCTCGTCAATTTTTATAATCGTCGGGTTAAGATGCCGGCGAAACATTATTCTTGTTACCGCAAGGCCGTATTTTTCCGGCATTTTCTTTGACAGAACGAACTGATGCGCTTCATCTATTTTTTCTATGGAATCCTTGCCGAAATCTATGCACGCGTCAAATTCTTGATATGCGCAATCACGGCTGAGATGTTCGGCAAGTAAAATAGGACTGCGCGATTTTTTATAAGCTTTTTTATAAGCATTGAAGACTTGCGGCCCCAGAACATCTATGCCGCCGTCTATCCACATAGATTGCTCGTAATCTGGAAAAAGAATATGCGGATGAGTTTTATGCCAGCGCGAATTGCGAACATTGTCCATCTTATCAAACGCCAGCGGACGAATTTCCCAAGGACCGGATTTTCCGCGTGATAAAAGCTTTTCGTTGTCAGTAAAACAAACATAATCGCAATCAGGATTGATATATTTGTGCTTGATCAAATTATCATAACCGCCAGATATGCAGGTATACACGACGAGTTTTTTCATGTTTATCCAAACCTTAAAATATTGACAGTTAGGATTATAACATATGCCGAAATATGTTCCAGTGAAAAACGACTTAAGTATTGACAAATAATGCAATAATACTAATATATTCCCCATGAATTATATAGAGATCAACAAAAAGGCGTATGACATCCTGGCGCCGTTTTATGAGGAGCAGCAACGGCAAGCCGATGCTGCGGACCATGGCGGCCTTTTCAAACTGGTCCCTAAATTGCTTAAGAATGGAAGAATGCTGGGATTTCATGAAATAGACGCCTCTAATTATCGAAAAGAAATTCTTTTTACCGATTTGATTGCAGGGCAGCCAAAAAATCCAAAAATGCTGGATATTGGCGTCGCGATTGGTTATGTAATGCGATACTTTGCAGACATGGGGTATAAAACGACAGGGGTGGATTTATCCTCCAGAATGTGCGAAGTGGCCGGTAAAATAAGCCCAGAATCCGAAATTTTCCCTGGCAACATATTTGATAGAGATTTTCCGGCGGAGCAATTTGATGTAATAACCATGATGTCACTGCTCTGCCAGCTGCCGATAGAGGATGCGCGGGAACTTCTGGAAAGGGTCAAAACTTGGCTTAAACCGACGGGATGTATTTATGTTTCTACTTCAGTGGAAAAGAATAAAAAATCGGGAATATTCTCAAAGAAAACCCTTGGATTTTCAAAATTAAAAGACCAAAAGATACAAAGGTTTCGCACAAATTATACACTAGAGGCATTTATTGATTTGATAGAATCCAGCGGATTTGAAATATTAATGCCATTTTTAATAAAAGATAAAAGCAAAACAAACAGAGTATTCCAAGGCTATATCTGCCGAGTCAAATCTTGAAATTAAAAAACGACCCAAATGGGTCGTTTAGTTTCTGGTGGCCTTGGTCGGAATCGAACCGACACTCCTTTCAGAACTTGATTTTGAGTCAAGCGCGTCTACCAGTTCCGCCACAAGGCCAGATGGTTTATTTCTTTGCGGCTGTCTTTTTTACCAAACGCGCGCTGCGCAAAGGCTTGTGCGCTGGCTTTTTCGCCGGCTTCGCAACTGGTTTATTGCCCAGCTTTTTATCGATCGCCTTTTTAACCGCTGCCATATCTTCGGACAAGCGGGAAATCGGCTTTGCCATGACATATGCGTCCAATCCGCCGTGCTTTATCAAGGTGCGCAAGCCTGCGGTAGAGATACGCAGCGAAAATTCGCGTCCCAGAATCTCGCTCTTGAACTTCAATTTTTGTAAATTCGGCAGAAATGTGCGTTTTGTATGACGCATTGAGTGCGAAACATTCATTCCGACTTGTGTTTTCTTTCCTGTGACTTGGCACATTCTTGGCATGGTATAATCCTTTATTGACTGCGGGATAAATTACATTAAGCCGCCTTGAAAGTCAAGCAAAAATAACTATATTTTGCGCATAAAGGAGTTCGATGTGAATCCAGATGATATGAAAGAAACACCTGAACAGGCGATAAAAAAATACACAACTGACTTTACCGCTCTGGCGGCAAATGGAAAGCTGGACCCTGTTATAGGACGTGACGAAGAAATTCGTCGGTCGATTCAGGTATTATCACGCCGCACAAAAAATAATCCTGTTTTAATTGGAAATCCTGGCGTCGGGAAAACGGCAATCGTCGAAGGTTTGGCCAACCGCATCATTGCGGGCGACGTTCCGGAAAATCTGCTGCGTAAAAAATTACTGTCGCTGGATATAGGCGCGCTTATGGCGGGCGCTATGTTTCGCGGACAATTCGAAGACCGCTTAAAGGCGGTACTGAAAGCCGTCAAGGATTCCGATGGGCAGATTATTTTGTTTATTGATGAACTTCATACAATGGTCGGCGCTGGTAAAGGCGAAGGTTCCATGGATGCCGGAAATCTGATGAAACCCATGCTTGCGCGCGGGGAATTGCATGCGATGGGCGCAACGACACTGGACGAGTATCGCCAGTATATCGAAAAAGACCCAGCGCTGGCGCGACGCTTCCAGCCTGTGTTTGTGGATGAGCCGGGTGTCGCGGATTCAATCTCTATCCTGCGCGGATTAAAGGAAAAATACGAAGGCCATCACGGAGTGCGCGTCAGCGACGCCGCGATTGTTGCGGCGGTGCGCCTGTCAGACCGCTATATCACGGATAGATTTCTGCCGGATAAGGCGATTGATTTAATGGACGAAGCCGCGGCGCGCGTTCGCATCGAAATCGCCAGCAAGCCAGAAAAGCTGGATGAAATCGACCGTCGATTGATGCAGCTGAAAATCGAACAGCAAGCATTGAAAAAAGAAAAAGACGAAGATTCTAAAAAACGCTTGAAAGAATTGGAAAAACAAATCGCGGACGTATCGGCTGAATCCGAAAAGATGACCGCGGACTGGAAGGCAGAGCAAAAGAAAATGCGCGGACTGTCGGATGCTATGGCGGTGCTGGATAGTGCAAAGGCAGAGGTTGCCGTCGCGATGCGTGCGGGTGATTTTGAAAAAGCCAGCGCGCTGCAGTATGGAAAAATTCCGGAATTAGAAAAAATCATCGCGGAATTCGAGACTGCAAAAGAATATAAGACAGTATTGCCGGAACATATTGCCGCGGTAGTCAGCCGCTGGACTGGCGTCCCGGCAGAAAAATTAACAGGCGACGAACAATCGAAATTACTAAATCTGGAAGACGAATTGAAAAAACGTGTCGTGGGACAAGATAATGCGGTCGGCGCAGTTGCGCGTGCAGTGCGCCGTTCACGTGCAGGATTATCAGACCCGCATCGTCCATCAGGCAGCTTTATGTTCCTGGGACCGACAGGAGTGGGTAAGACGGAACTTGCCAAAGCCTTGGCGGAACAATTATTCGACGATGATACGGCAATGACAAGAATTGATATGAGCGAATATATGGAATCGCACAGCGTATCGCGCCTTATCGGCAGTCCCCCGGGATATGTCGGTTATGAACAAGGTGGGGCGTTAACGGAATCGGTCCGTCGCCGCCCTTATCAAGTCTTGCTGTTTGATGAAATCGAAAAAGCCCATCCAGATGTATTCAATATCTTTCTGCAGATATTAGATGATGGAAGACTGACAGATGGACAGGGCAGGACGGTTAACTTTACGAATACAATTATAATCATGACCAGTAACTTGCGGGACGATGCATCGGTGCGCAAACACTTCCGCCCAGAGTTTATAAATCGTATCGATGAAATAGTTTGGTTTGATGCGCTGGGTAAAAATGTAATGCCGGGCATCGTAAAAATCCAATTGCGGAATCTGGAACACCGTTTAAGCGAGCGTCGCATTACATTGCATGTTTCCGATAAAGCAATCGCATGGCTGGGCGAAAATGGATATGACCCGATGTTTGGCGCAAGGCCATTGAAACGCTTGATTATGTCAGCGGTCGAAGATCCGATTGCGGATAAAATACTTGCGGGCACAATCCTTGACGGCACCACAGTCGATGTAGATGTGAAAGGGAAAGAGTTAATAGTAAATTAAAAATCCGGCTTTCGCCGGATTTTTATTGTTGCATGAATCCTTTATTCAGTAAGTATTCTCTGAATGTTGGAACTGAATAACTTTTGTTTAGTTTCACTTGCTCGAACCCGCCGACATTACAGAACGTGCTGGCGCCTTCGGCGAACCAATATCCTAATCCGCCAGCTGCGCCCGCCAAACCGCCAATCAGTGCGCCGCGTGCAGTTGCGGTCTGATACCAAGGACGATCCTTGCCAAGGTCTTTATTTATGCGATCACCTAACCCTTCATGAATACCGCCGATACCAACGGCATTGACTTGAATCGAATCCAACACTCCAAACAAAGCTTCTAATTCGGCATTCAAATTACCATGTGCTCTTAATGCCAAAAGGGCGCCATAAGCTTCCATCAAAATGTTTTTAGTAGAATCATCCGCCACAGATGCCGCGCTGCCCAGATATTCTTCGCCAGGTAACAAGCTGTTAATGCCTTGCCAATTGCAAGTACCGTTTGGAACGTTTCCGAAATTATCGCTGTCATTTTTACTTCTTACGACGATCCAGTTTAATATGTCATAATTATTTACCCCAGAGTCTACCGAGCTAGCGGAAAATTCAAACTTATTCAAAGCGGTTACCAGGTCGGATTTAAATTTTGAATTTTGCGCTTGTGTTGCCATCATAATATAACGCGTCAGAAAGTTCATACGCCAAAGATCCATCTGTATTGTCGCGTCATTATCAAGTTCAGCGGAACCTTGACTGTCACGGAACAGGCAAGTAGCAGAAGATATTTCCCCCGACATTAAATTCCCATTATTTTCAGGATAAAAATAATATTCTTCCAGTTTTGGATTTTGATGCTTGTTATTCGGCAAGTATGGATTGCTGAAATTCGAAGCCCTGACAAAGCTGACTTTGCTGCAATCTGCAGTTTTATCTGTCGATGCATGTATATTCTGAAACTGGCAGAATTTTACGCTGTTGTCATGTACATCGGATGTGCAGTCAGATCCCACCGTTACCTTTATCCGTCCCCATTTTCTGAAACCATCGACATCGAGGCGTACCAAGTCATGGAATATGCGTGCAGTGCAGTTATTGATCAAATTAATCGCTTGCTGAATCTTGTTGTCCAAGTTTCGATTGCCCGACAGCGCGGCCCTTAATTCCGCGGCTTGCGCCGGCAGATCATAAGGTCTGCCATCAAACATTATCTTTGCGGCGCCAGCTTGACCGCCTTTATAAGCGGCTTCATTTTCATTGGCCAATGTTGCCAAGTGCGCTGCTTTCGCATTTTGATTCTTATCGATTATCGCGCCAACGCCCGCGCCAATTCCTGCGCCGCCCGCAGCCATCAAGGGTGCAACCCATTGGCTGGTTCGCCGCATCACGGTAATCTGGTCAAATAAATTGGCATCACATCGTAGTGCGGTGCCCATTTCTACCAACCCGCAAACATCTTCGCCGCCTTTTTTAATAACCCCAGACCAGTTATGTGCGCAAACCGGAATCTGACATTTCATCTTGGTTTCATCAAAAACACCGGAATGTCCATCAGCTTTGATGCCTTCGCAAGCATTGCGTGCAACGCAAATATCAACGCCCAGCATAGGAATAACTTCACCGCAAGGGTTTTCTGGCTTTATTGGCGGCGGCGGTGGCGGCGGCGGGGTAGGCTTTTCACAGTTCGGGCAATTATTTACATCCAGTCCAGGCATGCGCGCTTCATCTTGCGCTTTCTGCATCAGCACGCCGGTGACAGACCCGGGCCTTGCGCGCCCGCTGCCCACGGCACTGACAGCAACGGAATCCATCAAGACCAAGGCTGAAATAACAAAAAAACTTGTTAAAACTCTCATCTCCGCCCCTATTTATTGTAATATTATACCATTTTGCGAATACGATTGCACGGATTTTTTATTTATGATAAAATAAAAATAATGAGGAAATTTTTTATTCTCTTTTTCTCTTCTTCCCTTTTTCTCTACGCGGGCGGTGCCAGCGCTGATGAATGGCTGCCTAATTTTGAAGACATACCGAAGATGGAAAAAACTTATGTCGTGGAAGACGATGGATTTGTGTATTCCCAGCCGGATGGAAAAATAGCGCAAACCACGGTGGCCAGTGATGAGGTTACTCGTCGCCAGTTCCAACGTTTTTATCGTGATGCTTTGGATGAATTGGGATGGAAGAAGATTAAAGATGACAGCAACCTGCAAATATTCACACGTGGCGGGGAAGAATTGAAGATAGAAATAATAACGACTGAACCATTAAGCGCAAAGTTTACAGTCGCGCCGAAATAAGAATTACTTTTCTATTTTTTTATTTAAAAGATCCCCCGCTTTAAGATATTCCGGGGAATTTTTTTGCAGTTTTTCACGCGCGGATTTCGCATAGCGTTTCATCTGTTTTTCGTTTTTCATCAGGTTATAGTATTCGGCGCGCGCCCAGTCACTACGTCCATCCTTGTCGCCAAAAGCCTTTGCCAAAACCCAATAAGAAAGCGGAATTGGTTCGGACAGAATTGCGCGTTTGCTTAATTCTATTGCGCGTTCGTTATCACCGGGCTTTTTGCGCTCACTTAAAACCAATGCCAATGCAGTTTCTATCTGCGGAGCATTTGTGCCTTTTGCTTTTAATTCATCAAGTGTTTTTTCATATGCCTTTACGCTGTCATCATAATGTCCGAATTGATATTCGATATCGCCCAACAATTCATAAAAGAAAGGATTGTCGGGGTGCCGTGAAATCAGGGTCTGTGCGCCAGTCTTCGCCATCTGCAAATTTCCGCTGCGCATGAATCTGATGGAATGAGCATAAACCGCCGGGTCCCCAGTATCTTTGGAAGGATACTTGGTTTCAACTTGTGTTTCTTTCTGCAAATACCCGATCAGCTTCGCACGGATCAGTTCATAACTTTCTCCGTTTGTCTTTTGTCCTTTTTTACTTTCCTTTATCTTTTCCCTTACATTCTTCAGTCTTTCTGCTGTAAGTGGATGGTTTGCGTTATTCGGATTAATACGGGCTTCCGCGGCGCCGGTGATTTCTTGCATCTGTTCCAGTACCTCGATTAGTCCATTCGAGTCAAGCTTTGCTTTCACCAGCAAATTTATGGCGGCATCGTCAGCCAGGCGTTCTTCATCACGGGAAAATGACAGCATGGATTGTTTCGCGACGCTTTGGCTGCCCGCCAACAATCCGGCGCCGGCCATAGGATTCGCAACCATCAGTCCAACGCCCAGCACTTGCATTATCAAACTGCGCGTCATTTCAGCCTTCATGCGCGCGGACATCTGCGCCATGTGCCCGCCGATCATATGACCCATTTCGTGCGCGACGACGGCTTGCAAAGCGTTCGCTGATTTAATGCGTATCAGTAAGCCTGTATAAACAAAAATATCTTCGCCATTGGATACGAAAGCATTGAAGTCATCATCGCCGATGATATGCAAGCGCACGCGCCCGTCGGCAATGCCGGCCGCGCGAGTAATGGGAGTAATAAGTTCCATCAATACGGATTCAGTCTCTGTGTCGCGAATTTCTGTGGCTGCCTGCGCAGATACGCCCGCACAGAATAGAAGAGTAATAGAGTAAAAGAGTAAAAGAAATTTTTTCACGAAACAATTATCCGAAATTTACCGCAATTAGGCAATGGGAAATTATATTCAAAATAAAACGCGGCAATTGCCGCGTTTTTTCTCTCCATATATTACCCGACAATTTTTTGCCAGATGGTCTTTTTTGGTGCCGGCTTTGGCGCAGACTTGCGACGTCTGCGCTTTGGCGCGTTTACCGTGGTCTTTTTTGCCTCTTGATGCTCCGCATTCTTTTTCTTTACATCAGTGCTTGGCGAATGAGCGTTCAAAATATCGTCTGTCTTATTAGCCTCTGGCGCAACGCGATGTATTGAGTACTGATCGATATTCATCAAACTGTCGTCGCCGACTATCACAATTTCAGTATCGAATTCTTGTTCCATCGCCGCCAGTTCTGAACGCTTGTTATTCAACAGGTAAATAGCAACATCAGACGGCACCGTCATGATGATCTTTTGCGCGGATTTTGCCAACAGTTTTTCCTGCAAGTGACGGAATAAAATCACCGCCGCAGTTTGAATCGAAGGCACTACTCCGGCACCCAGGCAGTGCGGACATTGAATATAGCTGGATTCGATAAATGAAGAACGCATCCGTTGGCGTGACAACATCAAAACCCCAAAGTTATTGATTTTTGCAACTTGGGTGCGTGCGCGGTCGCGTTTCATCACTTCGCGCATTTTGGTTTCCAGCTTGCGATTGTTCTTTTCGTCTTCCATATCGATGAAGTCGATCGCAATTATGCCGGCCAAGTCACGCAAGCGCAGCTGCAGGGCGATTTCTTCCGCGGCTTCTAAATTGGTAGAAAGGGCGGTTGCTTCGATATCTTTTTCCTTGATCGCGCGGCTGGAGTTAACGTCGATTGTGACCATTGCCTCGGTCGAATTGATAACTAAACTGCCGCCGGATTTCAGCTGAACATATGGGCCATGCAAGCCTTCCAATTGCTGCTCCACACCTGCTTTTACGAACAGTGGCACACCCCCATCCGAATACAGCGCCAGCTGCTTTTTCGGTGTGCGGCCATACATCTGCTTGAAATAGTTGGTCGCTGCTTCGAATGCGTCTTCGCCCTGAATCACCAGAATATCTTCTGGTTCAGACAAAAAGTCGCGAACCACGCGACGCAGCAAGGAATCTTCAGTATGAATAATCGCCGGGGCGACGGATTCAAGCGTTGTTTTCCGAATATCGTTCCACAGATTAACCAGATAATCATAGTCTTTCGCGATATCTTCGCCAGATGTGCCAAATGCCGCCGTACGTAATACAACGGTCATTCCCTTTGGTATCTTCAAGCTATGCAGGATGTCACGCAAGCGCGCGCGTTCCGGTCGGTCGCTGATTTTCTTGGAAATGCCATAGCTGTTCCGCTTGCGGCTGTTCGGCATAAGAACGGCAAAGCGCCCCGCCAAAGACAGGTAAGTCGTCATGGACGCGCCTTTTTGCCCGCGCTCTTCCTTGACTCCTTGGATCAGCAGAATCTGCTTTGGCTTTATGACGTCCTGGATCTTGAATTCTCTGGCCCGTTTTTGAAATTCCTTGTTATCCTCGCCAGAATCATTGTCGTCGTATTCGGCGACTTCGTCATTTTCATTTGGATCTTCATCGTCGTCGACAATGGCGGCATGTGCCAGCTCTAACAGTTTCTTTTTTTGTTCTGGGGTAACCTGGTAATAGTCCGGATGAATTTCAGAAAAAGGCAGAAATCCGTTCTTACCTGTACCGTAATCCACGAAAGCCGCCTGCAATGACGGTTCTACGCGAATAACCTTTGCCAGATAAATATTGCCTTTGATTTGGGGTTTAGTTGTTGTTTCTACATCAAAATCCGAAACCCTGTTGTTCGCGGATTCTATGACCACAACCCGGGTTTCCTCCGGGTGGACCGCATCCACATAGATTCTCTTGCTCATTGTTAAATCCTTTGTGTTTTGCGAACAAAAACATAGTATTGACCCGTCCCCATGAGCCTATGGCTATGCCAAGGGACTGCGCTGTGATGATTGGCAGTGCGAAAATCAATAGAAAAAGAGCCAGCACGCTGAACACTGTTTCGCCTATTTTTTGTTGCGTAGAGAAGCCTATCATTGAAATATGCAATAGGCAAGAAATTTATTTTTTCTTTCCCAGCTTCGGAATTTTCGGGTGGGGAATTTTATGCGCCAGCGCGGATGCTTCCGCCAGCCAGCGCTTCATCCTGGCACGCAGATAATTTTCGTAAATCAAGAATAATCCCCCAGCGCCTATCAGCGGCAGCACGTAGTAAATTATGCGGTATGCCAACAAAGCCCCAAAAATACTGGCCTTGTCTACATCCCCCGGCAGCGCCAGCATAAACACACTTTCAAATACGCCAATACCGCCTGGAACCTGGCTGAATACCCCTGCGACTTGGGCAATCACAAAAAGCCCAATGAAAATGCCAAACGGAATATCTACAAAATGAATCAGACAGAAGTACAACACTAACCCGGCAAATACGCTGTCCAGTATTCCTACCAGCACTTGGAGGAATGCAGCCCCAGTGGTTGGAATCTGAAAGTGCAAATCGCCTATCTTTATGGTTTTATTCCTGAACAGCTGGGTCATCACAAAGTAAGCCCCCAGTGACGCGACGCAGAAAATAAACAGCCCGTGCAAGCCTATGCTGGCGCCAACGGATTCTGCGAACAGCGAATGCGGAACCATGAAATAACCCAGAATCACAATCGCGGTACAACCCAAGAAATAAGTAAATCCGTTATAAGTCAAAATCTTTACAATATCGCCTGCGCGTATTCGCCAACGCGTGTAAAGCCTGTATCTGATCGCGCCGCCAGAAACAACCGCATGGCCTGCATTATTGCTGATGGCAAAGCCGATTACGCCCGCCAGCATCCATTTCCACCATGAAACCATCTTGCCTATATATCGCAGCGCCAGATAGTCATAGAAAGACAAAGTGATATATCCTGCGATCGCAGCCAACAATGCCCAAACCAAATTGATAAACGGAATATTCCATAATGCGCGGGCTATTTCATAAAGGGAATGATGGCGCAGCTGCCAGTACAGCATTCCTGCGGCAATCATAAAAAACAAAATCCCTGACCAAGAAACAAATTTTTTGAACAGTCGTTTTGTTTTGGCTGACATGGTTATCCTTTTTTAGCAGGACAGAGAATAGTCAAATCGCATCAAAAAAGCAAACCTAAAAAAATCCCGCCGTTTGGCGGGATTTTTACATTTGAAGGGTAGGGGATTCATTATTGTATCGATGTACTCTTTTTAAATTGTTCAATTCTCTTTGCAGATCTCGAACCCTGTATGCATGTACAAAAGACTTAATAACATATGCAATTGTATTATGTCCGACAAAATGTTTTGTTTTAGATAAAACAGGTTTCAAAACCGTTGAAAGATTTTCAGGTTTGCGTTTCATTTAAATATCCCTTTACATTCCGTCATATACGCGAACGCCAAAATGATAACGATGTAATTCTTCCGGCATTTTCTTTTCAAGATATGAATAAGTATTCGCGAGACCCATTTCGAGTTGGTTGCATTGGGCTTCCATGGCATAAACAGCCTTTTTGGAAATTTGGAAGTCTGTGTCGCCCAGCATGTCTTTAAACGCCTGAACCTTGCTTTTATCTCCAGCTAATTTTTTAGAATGACCTTGAATAGTTTTTACCAGTCTCGTGATCGGGTATGAAGTTATCGTTTTTACCATTTTATATCCCTTTTATTTCTTGGCCCCGCTATCTTTACAATTAAAATACTATTTGTCAATAAAATTATAAGTTGCGAAAATTATTTCGTGTGGCTATCATTTTCGCGAACAAAAGGAATCATTATGCAAAGACCTTCGCTGCGTAAACCAGACCAAATGCGTCCGGTATCAATAGAAACAAATGTGAATAAATGGGCAGAAGGAAGCTGCCTTATTAAAATCGGCGGAACACAAGTGCTGTGCACTGCGTCGGTGGATATGCAACAACCCTTGTGGAAGCGCCAGCAGAATAAAACAGGTGGATGGATTACGGCGGAATATAATATGCTGCCGCGTTCTGTTGAAACTAGAAAAGGACGTGAACAGTTAATGCGCGATCATCGCGGTGCGGAAATTATGCGTTTAATAGGACGCTCTTTCCGGTCGGTCTGCGATATGGAAAAATTGGGCAAACATACGATTACAATAGATTGTGATGTTATACAGGCAGATGGCGGAACGCGCTGCGCATCTATTACCGGCGGGTTTATAGCATTACAATTGGCGGTGCGCTGGTTGTTGAAGAACGAGCGTATTCGTGAAAATCCTATTTCGGATTTTGTGGCAGCGGTAAGCGCTGGCATTCGCAATGGGGATTTGATTTTGGATTTGGATTTTGAAGAAGACTGCTGTGCAGAATTGGACGCGAATTTTGTAATGTCGGGCAGTGGAAAATTTATAGAAGTGCAGGCAACAGGCGAAGAACATCCTTTTGAAGCAGAGAAAATGATAGAGCTGATGAAGCTTGCGTCAACTGGATGCGCAAAGCTTATTGACCTGCAGAAACAAGTTCTGGAAGATTGACGAATAGTTTTTATATTATATCCTAAAAATTAATTGAAAAATAAACGCTTGCGTGGACAAAAGCTTTTGTAATATACTTTTCCAATCAGAGAATAAATTCCGCGGAAAGGAAGGGATATGTTACGAGTTTCCATGCTTGCTCTTACGGTGTCATTGGTATCGTTTACCGATTCTATGGCGGCGGCTACTGTAAAAATCCCTGCATCTACTACTACCAGTGCTTCTATTGCGCGTAGCGCTGCGAACCAGCCTCGTATGACTAATACCATCAGCAAGTATCTTCAGTCTACAGCATATACGCTGAAGCCTGGGTCTATTGTAAAAGTTCCTGGTGGCGGCGGCGGTGGTGGTTCAATTGACCTTTCTAATTATGTTACTTACAGCGAGTTCAATAATTTTCAAGATGTTATCTATAACATAATAGATGGCATCGGCGACGGCGAAGCCGGCCCGCAGGGTGCCCATGGCCCGCAAGGATTTCAAGGAGCCCAAGGTATCCAAGGTTCCACAGGAACCGGAACAACAGGTCCCCAAGGTGCGACCGGTGCTACTGGTCCTCAAGGCCCGCAAGGCGGGGGTGAAGGCGGATCTGGCGTCCAGGGTCCAGATGGCGCCCAAGGTCCAGTTGGTGCACAGGGTGTGATCGGTCCGCAAGGTTCTGCTGGTACCCAAGGCGCTATCGGTACGATTGGCGGTCAAGGGTTTGACGGTAATCAAGGTGCTTCTGGCTCGCAAGGCGCGGCTGGTTCGCAAGGAACCACAGGTTCCCAAGGTGCGACTGGCGCCCAAGGTCCAGATGGTGCTGGTCCCGAAGGTAATCAAGGTCCTGATGGCGCACAAGGTGCTGCTGGTCCGCAAGGTTCTGCCGGTGCACAGGGTGCAACTGGCGCACAAGGTCCAGATGGTGCAGGTCCCGATGGCAATCAAGGCCCAGATGGCGCACAAGGTGCGGCTGGTGCTCCAGGCGCTGATGGTAATCCCGGAGATAAAGGCGCCCAAGGCGACAAGGGTCCCCAAGGAGATCCAGGTGAAAGAGGTCCAGATGGAGAACCGGGTTTAGAAGGGTTACCAGGCATGCCTGGTACGGATGGTGCCCATGGTGATAAAGGTCCGCAGGGTGACAAGGGTCCCCTGGGTGATCCAGGTGAAAAAGGTCCACAGGGTGATATTGGTCCGACGGGCGAAATCGGTGATACAGGTCCGCAAGGTGTCAAAGGTGACCAAGGTGAACCAGGTGAACGAGGAACCGATGGTTCAGACGGTACCAATGGTGCCCAAGGTGTGACAGGCGCACAAGGCGCCACAGGTCCGCAAGGTGCAAATGGTATTGATGGTACAGATGGCGCCCAAGGAGCAGCTGGTGCGCAGGGTTCTGCTGGTGCACAAGGCGCCACGGGTTCCCAAGGTGCAACAGGGGCCCAAGGCGCAGATGGTATTGATGGAATAAATGGCGCCCAGGGCGCAACAGGAGCACAAGGTACAACTGGTGCACAGGGGTCTACTGGTGCAACAGGCGGCGCCGGCCCGCAAGGTATACCTGGTGAGGATGGAGTTGGTATAGGAATACCTGGTCCACAAGGTACCGCTGGCGCACAAGGATCGACAGGTTCGCAAGGAGCGGCTGGTGCCCAAGGAAATCAAGGCACTGCAGGTATAGATGGTTCACAGGGTGCAACTGGCATAGGTGTACAGGGAGCCACAGGTTCTCAAGGGAATCAGGGCGCAACTGGTTCGCAAGGCAATCAAGGTACGGCCGGCACAAATGGCCAACAAGGTAACCAGGGTATAGCTGGTACGAACGGTCAGCAAGGCAACCAAGGTACAATTGGCGCAACCGGATCACAAGGCAATCAAGGCTTAACTGGCGGAACTGGTTTACAGGGTAATCAAGGTACCGCTGGTACTAATGGCCAACAAGGTAACCAAGGTATAGCCGGCGCGGCTGGATCGCAAGGTAATCAGGGTTTAACTGGTACAGGCGCGCAAGGGCCCCAAGGGAACCAAGGCAATCAAGGTACGGCTGGCACGAACGGCCAGCAAGGCAACCAAGGCTTTACTGGTGTAGGTTCGCAAGGTCCGCAAGGAAATCAAGGAGTAACCGGATCACAAGGTAATCAAGGCTTAACTGGTACAGGTGCGCAAGGGCCACAAGGTAATCAGGGTAACCAAGGTTTGACTGGTATAGGCTCGCAGGGTCCACAAGGTAACCAAGGTACAGCTGGTGCGACTGGATCTCAAGGTAATCAAGGAAATCAAGGCTTTACTGGTGTAGGTTCACAAGGACCACAAGGAAACCAGGGAGCAACCGGTTCTCAAGGTAATCAGGGCTTAACTGGTACAGGTGCCCAAGGCCCACAAGGAAATCAGGGTAACCAAGGTTTAACTGGTACAGGCTCGCAAGGCCCGCAAGGCAATCAAGGGGCTGCAGGCACAAATGGCGCACAAGGCCCAGTAGGTCCGAAAGGTGATACTGGTCCTGTCGGTCCTGCGGGGCCTCCCGGTGGCGGTGCTGACGGCGAAGGATGCCCCTGTGAATTTGATATTACACAAGAAGAAGATGATATGTGTATTCGGATTACATTTACGACGGGACCTCCGATGAGACAGCAAACTATCAGTATACCGAAACCGGGTGCTCCGCCGGGTACTCGTTGTTAATAAAAAATAAATGTCTAATAAAAATCGCCGCGTTTGCGGCGATTTTTTAATGTTGTTTCGCAAAACTATAAGCCATCTTTAGATGGTTTGGATTATATGTTCCATCCATGATTGCGATCGTGTCTTCGACCAAAACTAATTCTTCGTTGGTCGGAATCATAAAGACTTTGATACGGCTATCAGGCGCAGAAATTTCAGTTTCGCCTGCACCCATGAATGTAAGGGTTTTCTTGTTCAGTTCCTTGTCCAGTTTAATTCCCAGGTGTTCTAATCCTTCGCAGGTTTTTTCACGCAGGATATAATCATTTTCTCCGCCGCCAGCAGTAAAGACTATTGCATCCAGTTGTTCTCCGATCGCTGCTATATATTGGCCGATAAACTTCTTTGCGCGTGATGCTTCCATATCGACGGCCAATCGGCAGTTGTCGTTTTCTCCCATATGATCTTCTACATCACGACGGTCGGAATAGCATTCTGTAACACCCAGAATTCCAGATAGTTTGTTCAAAGAATCCAGAATTGATTTGTCGGACAGCCCCAGTTTTTCCTTTACATAAAACGGCACCGATGGATCCAGATCACCACAGCGCGTACCCATCATAAGGCCCGCCAGCGGCGTCATGCCCAGCGATGTATCGATGCTGATTCCATGCTTTATTGCGCAAGCGGAAGAGCCCGAACCCATATGCATGGAAATAATATTGCATTTCGATGCAGGCTTGCCCAGCAGCGCTGCTGCGCGCTTTGATACATACAAGTGCGAAGTTCCATGGAATCCATACTTACGCACTTTCAGTTCGCGATACCATGCGCCCGGCACCGCATAGCGGTAATTATAATCCGGCATAGTCTGATGAAACGCGGTGTCGAAAACGGCTACTTGTTTTGCATTTGGCAATATTGTCTTTGCCGCGACGATGCCGGTTAAGTTAGCCGGATTATGTAATGGTGCCAAGTCAGAAAAATCGTTGATAGCTTTTATTACTTCATCTGTTGCTTCGACACTGCATGCGAATTTATCACTGCCATGAACGACGCGATGGCCGACCCCAATGATCGATTCCAGCGAAATGCCGTTTTCTTTTAATAGTTCGATAACGGCGGTAAGCGCTTCGGAATGATTGTTCAGCTGAATATCTTTTTGGCCTTTGTTGGACTTGGACTTAAATCTGATAAAAGAACCGAATTCGTTAATTTTTTCGGCATTTCCGCCGAATACGGGCATGTGTGTATCTGTATCAAATACTTGGAATTTTAGGGTCGAAGAACCGCAGTTCAAAGCTAATATATACATAAACTATCCTTTTGTTTAGGGCAAAAGAATAACAAATGTTTTTTAGGATTTCAATACCAAACTCGAAATTTTATTTTCCAATTGGCATTGGTGATATTTGTCGTTACGCCAGTTGTTTTATGGGATACCCAAAAATTCTCTGTCCCGATACCTAGTCGAATATGCAGACCGTTAGAGTCCAAAAACAAGTTGGGGCTTGGGTTTGCGCGATTCCCTATGCCGAATCCGCGAACAATGTCCCCGACAGCCCAGCCAGCCTCTGGCGTCTGGCAAACCAAAACACATTCGGCAATTGCAGAGGATATGTCAGTGTCCAGGGTAACTTCATCAAACGCGTAGTCATAAAAACTGGTGTTGGCAACAGTGCAAAGCGTGCTTTCCAGAAAGCGGGCGGGGCGCAGATTATGCGCTGCGAATAAACCATTCCAAAATCCAACGGGCACAGTTTCGATGTCGAAGTTTGTGCCTTCTCCTGATGGCGCGCCGTTTGTGTTTTCCATATCTGCGCGTGCAAGCAGAAATCCGCCGAGTGTTTCGCCGTCATGAATGCGCAAAGTCTTGGTGTCTGTATCCATGGAAATTTCCCCGGCGAGGCCGGTGAAATTATCATTTTGCGCAGCAGTGCCACGCCGAATTTGTAAAATCCGTGTCATAAGTCTTCCTTTTGTTATAATTTTTATAAAAAAAATCCCGTAAAAACGGGGAGTAAAAACCAGAAGGCCGCGGCGCCTTCGCCGCCCGCCAAAGGCAGCCAGTCATGGAAATAATTGTACCATAAATCATACAAAAAATCAAGCTAGTAAAAAATCGCGCTTTCTGATAAAATTAGTTAATTATGTTAGGTAATAATTAAAAGTGGCAGATAAATTAGATATCATTATCAACCAAGCTCGCAAATTTGCGCTTGCTCGCGCTATGGTTTCTAGCGTTCTTTCGGATGCTGAAATTTCGGATTGGGCGGAAAAGTATGCTTCCAATGATGAAGAAAAGGAAAGAATACAAAGTGCTATAAGTGAGGAATTTAATAAGCGCAGTACAGAAAGGGTTACCCCAATTGATGCTGAACGCACCGCCAAAGGGGTAAAGGCAGACACTTTTGAAAACTCTCTGAAAAAATGGTTTAAGCAGTATCATATTTCCAAAATGAGCGCAGACCAGCGTGCAAGATGGTATGATTTGCGTGGTAAGCGGTTTGAAATTGCTCCGAACGGGAACAAAATTTTCCTTGATGACAAACGCAGCGCAGCGCAGAAAGGTTGGGGTGATCCAAAGACGGGTGAACTACTGGATACAGTTCCGGATTTGACGCTGGAACTTGATGACCCCGGCTGGGATGAGTTTTATAGAGTTGTTCAGAATACACTTCGATCTATGGATGACGATCGGACGGAGCTGTCACGCGCAGACCCAGAAAATGGCACTGCGACTTTGGATAAGTATTTTGGTAAAAAAGGATTAAAACCTTTTTCCAAACCACAGCTGGACCCTTCGAAAGATGCAGGTGCGATAAGTACTATTGCAAATATAAAACGAGAACTAGATGCGAAAGGTATCATATACGACTATTTAGAAAATCTACCCGATTATAACAAGATTTTCACCAAAGAATATCCTATAACGCAATTTGCCAAAGATCTATCTGACAAAGATTTTATGGGCAATTCTAAATGCAGAGAACATTTGCGTCTGGTTGCAATTCGTTTGCAAGACTATGTTGAAAATTCTGTTGCGACGATTGACGATAGTTCTTTGGAAGACAAACGAGATCGAATAAGACGAATAAAACAACTTGGCGACTTAACAAAACTATCTGCCAGGATGAATCCTGAAAACGATGAAGTTACTCCAGATCAGATGCAAATGTTCAAGCAGCCGGAGTTTTATCAGGAGCTGCTGAAAGATTTCTATGACAAAGAAGATAAAGAAAATAAATCCGCATTCTTTAAGCAATTTGAAAAATATAATGGCAATAAGCTGACTGGTTATATGAGTTATGCGCTGGAAAAAAGCAACTATTCTTCCGGTGACAACCAGTTAGTCCCCAAATATGAAGAAAAGCGGAATGTAGTTCAGACAGTTCAGAAAAAATGGGATGATTGGCGCGAGCAGCACATAGAGAAACTTTGGAAAAAGCAGCATTCTCATATTTACAGTGCACCCAATGCCCAAGGAATAGTAGCTGCGATCTGCAAGGCCAAAATTTCCCCCACTGATGGTATTCTGAAAGTTTTGGAAAAGAAGGATGAACTTCGCCCAAAAATTCAAGCGAAATCTACTGCATCATTAAAAGGTTTCGATTTCTTGATGGCCAGCCTGACAGAAATGAAAAATTCTGGTGAGATGGATAAGGCTTTGGAAGGCGCATTGCGTAATGGAGCCAAGTGTCAGGCCATTGCCATGGAAATCATCAAACGGGGCGTAAAACATCGCGAAGTTGAAAAGGCAAAGGTCGCGTTGGAAGTTCTGGCTGTGATGCGTTATGACACTTTTTCATCTGCACATTATAACGAGATTTTCAAGGATAAGTTTGACCCCCTCAAAGATGCAAGTTTTATGAAACATGAAGGGGTGAAACAGGTAGTCGGTGCTGCAACCACCGGATTAAATCTTTTAATGAAAGGCGGATACAAACTGGCCATTGCTGGACGAAATAAATATCAATTCCGTCGCGGAAAAGTCAAATTAGATAATAAGCGGCTTACCGACGGAATTTCGGATGCAAAGCGCGATAGTAAAAATCGTATTATGGGTGGTCGCAGATATCCTGAAAAAGTTTCCCCGGAAGGTTTTAATTACTGGGATGAAACAAAAGAGAGATTGAATAGAGCTAATGAGGATTTGAGAATCGCCGAGGATGCTGCAAGACCCATGCAGGGCTTGGATGCATTAGAAGATATTATAACTAGTTGCGAAGCAAGACTTGCAAGATATTATAAATTATCAGAAGTAAGAAGAGAATTAGATGAATTAATAGAAGCTGAAAGACACATTGAAGAACAAAAGGAAGTATTAGAAGTCAAAGCAGAGGCTGAAGGAGAATTAACAGAAAGGGAAGAAGCGCAATATTTGCGTCTTGAACAGCAATTAAAGCCATTAGCTAAAAGAAAACAATTACTTGAAAATGAAATTGGTGATTATAAAGATCTCCGGAATGACGAACAAGCCAGGAGACTTGAAGAGTATGTAGAGAAAAGAAAAGTTGATTATGCCAATGAAGAAGCAAGATTGGAAGGGCTGCAAATAACCAAAGAAAAACAATATACTGTTCGTCGTAATTTGCTTATTGCGCAGAACGAGAAACAATACGCGGAAGCAGCGCATAATATCAGAAATACCAAAAAAGAAAAAGATGAGGCCAAAGCCACAGATAGCAAACCAGCGAAGCGTGAAGCTGATGAGATGACCAAATTTGATGAATTGGTTTTCTTCTGGAATTATGTGAATGGATATACTGGCGCGAAGGTCAATGACCATAACATATTCCGCAGCTCTAAAACAATTCGTGAAGAAGCCGACCCGACGAATAATTTTGATAAGCGCTGGATGAAGACTTCGGGTTATCTGGCAACGCATGATTATGATAGAGCGGCATAACAGCGTAAAAACACACCCGCAATTGCGGGTTTTATTTTGGGTTGTTTTTCCCAGGATTTATGGTCTATACTGCTGCGTTGGGTCATGGTGACCCAATGTAAATAAAAGAGCAGAATGCATGATAAAAAACATTTATGAAATGCTGCACAAGGTATGTATCGAAAATAGTGCAAGCACTTTCTTTGTCCGCCAGGGTCAAACCTATGCGGATTTGTTGTGTAATGTAAAAAAGCGCGCGGTTCTATTGGCGCAGAACTTTAAAATCAAAAAAGGCGATACTGTCGCGATTCTATCCGGAAACACACCCGAATTCATCAGTTCTTATTTTGCGATAACTTCACAGGGCGCAAAGGCTTTGATGCTGGATACAGGATTATCAAGGGCCGAGCATTTGAATATGATGAAGCATACGAATTGCAAGCTGGCATTGGCGCAAAAGTCTTATTTTGTCGAAGGTGGTCCAGAAATGTTCGATATCGAAACATTGGACACCACCGATGAAAGAGATTTTGTCGCGGCGGATGTTGATCGTGAAGACTTGGCTATGTTGTCTTTTACATCAGGGTCTACGGGCAATCCAAAGGTTGTGGGGCTGACGCACAGCAACCTTATATCACTGGAAACAGCAATTAGACGTTACGAGCCGGCATTGGGTAATGGCGCCACAATCTATGGTTTTCTACCCTTGTATCATATATACGGTGTGACTGTGAATATCATTGCTCCGCTGGCCGTGAAAGGCAAGGTATTGTTGCAGCCCATCTTGAATCCGAAAGAATTCTTAAAAGACTTTGCCCAGTATCGTCCAGAGGTTATCCCAGGCGTTCCTCGCATCTGGGAAGTCTTTTACAAAAATATAATCGACGGTGCCAAGGAAAAGAGAAAGTATACGATGATGAGAATTATCATCAGTACCAGGCGATTCTGGCGCACCATAGGCATGGGATTCCTTGTAAAAAAAGTAACGAATCCAATCCATGAAATCTTCGGTGGTAATACCAAAGTTCTGCTGTCTGCCGGTGCTACATTAAAACCAAAAGTCCGTAAGTTCTTTGAAAGCTTGGGTTTTGCGGTTGGCGATGGATATGGTTTAACTGAAACGACGGGTGCGGTTCATTTTAATTTTAAATTCAAAATGGCGAACGGCAAAATGCATTACGCGGCGCCCTTGGAAGGTAACCAGGTTAAAATCCATAATCCGGACAAGGATGGAGTCGGCGAAATCTGGGCACGCGGAAACGTAGTGATGAATGGCTATATAAATAATCCAAAGGCAAATGCGGAAGTGTTTAAGGACGGCTGGTTCAAAACAGGCGATCTTGGCAGATTCGAAGGCAAACACCGTTATCTGGTTATAAAGGGCCGTAAAAAGCAGATTGTTATCCTGGATAGTGGTAAAAATGTGTATCCGGATGAGTTGGAAGACCTTTACCTGCAGAACGATGAGATACTTGCGGCGGCAGTAATGGAACGTCAAATCAGAGGTAAAACTGTTGTATACGGCGTGTTTCAGGTAAAACCCGGAACGACAGTTGATAAGATTGCCTTGTTGTTGAAGGTGTCCAATCTGACAATAGCGCCTTATAAATGGGTGACCCATTTTGCGATAACGGAAGATGAATTGCCTCAAACAAGTACAAGGAAAATCAAACACTTTGAAATCGCAGCGATGCTTGATCGTGGAGAGTTTCCAAACAGGTCGGAATGAAAAATTGAAACACTAAATCAAAGGCATGAAAAATGGCAAATCTACATTTTCATTATGGAACGATGGGGGTATCCAAATCGGCAAGTCTTATTACGGATGCGCATAACTTTCGGCAAAATGCGATTGGGGTTGAATGCATAAAGCCTGTTGTCAAAGGAGTTCCCAATGACAACAAGATTATATCTCGATTGGGAATTGAAATACCCGCTTTGTCATTGGTCAGCTTCGAAGGCTATTCTCCGCAGTCGGATACCAGGGTAATATTAGTTAACGAAGTGCATTTTTTCGCACCATCAGATATTGATCATTTGGTGTATATTGCAGATAATTTCGAGATTTTGGTAATGTGTTATGGCCTTATGGCGGACAGCAACGGCCGGTTGTTCCCGGGCGCCCAGCGTCTTGTCGAAGTTGCCGCAAAGTTGAGACCTATGGAATCCACTTGTCAGATAAAGGGCTGTATGCGCAAGGCGGATCACCATCTGCGGTATGATGAGAATGGAGAAGTTGTGATCGATGGACCACAGTTATCCTTGGGTAACGATCACTATAAATCTGTCTGTCGTCGGCACTTTAGTCGATACTACAAAAAAGCCTAAATAAAAAATCCGCGCATCGCGCGGATTTTTACTCATCTTTACCCATGAACCACATTACGATGCATGCGACCGCAGCAAGGCCGATCAAGATATCAACGATGCGCAGCATTGTTACATTTTGAAAAATAGCCGCCAGAACATCATAGTTGAATGCACCTATGAATCCCCAGTTCAAGGCCCCTATTAAAACCAATGGTTTTATCACATAGTTTTTCCACATTTTCATTTTTGCTCCTTTTTGATTCCGCAATGCAATTATACTATTTCTGGCATAATTTACGAATAGGGCTATATTCTTATTTATTTCCATGCTGCTGGAATGCTGCCCCAATCAGTAAGTTTGTTCGCGCCGGTGTAACAGTTTCCGACTTGGCCAGTTAACGCTGATGGCCATTCCTGGTATAAAGGTTTTCTGATGCCGTTGCTGCCTTTGGTTGTTGCTGATGGCCCAGTAAGATTAGCACATCCATCAAATGTGCTTGTGAATGCATAGCTTGCCATTGCTCCTGATATGCCATCGAATAATCCATCGCCAATGCTGGTTAAACCGCTGCATCCAGAAAATGTAAGCCCAAACATCCAGCTTATTGGCGCGCCCTTGATTCCTGCAAACAAGCTGCCTGGTATTTCTCCTTTCAAACCAGTACAGCCCTGAAATGTAGCATAGAACATACCATTCGCTGGTGCGCCTTTTACACTGGCAAACAAATCGGCTGGTATCTTGGTAAGACCAGTGCAGTTTTGGAATGTGCCATAAAACATAAAAGTCAGCGGAGGGCCATTAAGACCGGCAAACAGGTTGTCCGGTATTTTAGTAAGACCACTGCAACCATAGAATGTTTGATAAAACTGTGGACTGCCGATTGTGCTGCCAACGGGGTTGCCCAATATCGGAAATATCGCACCCAGATCGCCGGTGATAGCGACTATTTTACTCCTGCTGAAAGAATTTTCAAAAGATATCGCTGGCGCCATAATGCCAGAGCTATGTCCCGTCGCCTGGCCAGTTAAAGTTACGATGTAGTCCTTGGTTCCACCACCAGAAAAAGTATATGTATGCGAATAAGTAGTTTTTGTGGTATTCGCTTTGTTTATTTGTTGTATTGCTGTACCATCACCCCAATCTACTTGGAAATTTCCCTGTGAAGAAATTTCGAAACTAAAAGTGTTATTTGTAAACATACCCTGCAAGGTCACTTGAAAACCGCGATCAGGAATACCGCATTCACTGGCCAGTTTCCCGGCGGGTTCCACGACAGAGTAAGCTGTGCTGTTATGAATTATCTTGAATTTGCCAGTAAGAATAGATGACAGATCAGCGTAGTATTTATCCCCACTATTTGTTTCTATGCACAAGTTGGGCGTAGTATTTTTATTTGCTCTTAATATTACTGACGCGTTGGTGCTGCTTTTCAAATTTATGTAATTGACGCAGTATGTAGAACCAACAGTAATATTTCCAGTCTTTCCATTGGGGCAGCTGATGCATGTATCGCCATTTTCGGAATATGTTCCTGTTAAGCATGGTTCACAATCTATTCCGTTATCAAAACATCCAGGATTGCATGCGCTGATAGCGGGCGTAATTGAACAAAACAAGAAAAATAAAAAGAATTTGAAGAATGTGCATTTGCTAGTTTTGTTCTTTTTCGACATATTTTTCTCTCCCTTAATTTTTGATTTAAAAATGCAAGTGACCGGCCATCACGTAATAAAGTTCTATTACCATCACAGATATCGCTACTTTTTCAGCTGAAAACATATTGTCCCTCCAGGTTAAAAAAAAGACCACCTGGAAAAGATAGTCTCGCATTTATTACAAATGATAATAAATACATTTTATCGCTTTATTCTATGCAATGGGCCTCTAAACCCGATCTAAATTTGAGTGATTATACACAATATTATATGCTAAATCAAGGATTTTATTAAAAATTAGCAATTAATAACACATAAAAAAGTAAAATGGCCCTGTGGAGCCATTTTACTTTTTGCTATGCCGCACAGGGGCCGCATAGCAACAAAAAGTGGTGGAGTTGCAGGGACTCGAACCCTGGACCTAATGATTAAAAGTCACTTGCTCTACCATCTGAGCTACAACTCCGTGGCTCGGGCAGCTGGACTCGAACCAGCGACATACGGATTAACAGTCCGTTGTTCTACCGACTGAACTATGCCCGAACAGCTCGCCAAGTTTATAGCATATTTTTAAGGTTTTCAAGCATTTTTTTATGGGGAGTAAAGACTAGAAGCCAGCGGCGGCTTCGCCGCTTTTTTTAATTTTCTTGCGCGCGGGGTGACGGGGTGCTAAAATTGCCGGGTCCAATAAAACAAGAGAGGAAAAAATTATGAAGCTTTTGGAAGGCAAAAGAATTCTTGTAAACGGTGTCGCTAATGAAATGTCTATGGCTTGGGCGGTTGCGAAAAAGGCCGCAGAAATGGGCGCCGAAATCGCCATGCCATTCGGCAGCGAGCGTATGGAAAAACGCGTCCGTCCGCTGGCTGAATCCATCGGCGCAAAGTTTATTATGCCATGCAATGTTCAAGATGATGCGCAAGTTGACGCCTTGTTTGATGCGATTAAAAAAGATTGGGGCGGTTTGGATGGCATGCTGCATGCCATTGCGTTTTCTGACAGAGATGAGTTGCAAGGACGATATGCGGATACCACGCGCGCGAACTTTAAAAATACAATGGATGTATCAGTTTTTTCATTGGTTGACCTGACTCGCAGGGTCAGCGAATTGATGAAAAATGGTGGTTCTATTGTAACCCTTACATATTTGGGCGGGGAAAAGTCTATCCCGAATTATAATGTGATGGGGGTGGCGAAAAGCGCGCTGGACAGCAGCGTGCGTTATCTGGCGGCAGACCTGGGTAAAGATGGAATTCGTGTTAATGCCATCAGTGCGGGCCCGATCAGAACCCTTGCCAGCAGCGGCGTCGGTGGGTTTGCATCTATCCTGGAATTGAATGCGAAAATGACTCCGCTTCGTCGGAATATGACCTTGGATGATGTCAGTGGCGCGGCAGTTTATTTATTCAGCGATTTATCCAGCGCGGTTACGGGTGAGGTGCATCATGTGGATTGCGGATATTCCAGCACTGGCATGATCCCGAATGACCTGAAAGATGTTCTGCTAAAAGGCCTGGACGCAGAATAAAAGATTAAATCCCCCTTGCAAAAACAAGGGGGATTTTTTATAGTCAAAGCATGCCAAAGAAGCTGGATTTATTTGCAAAGACCGAACATGATGCGTTGATAAAAAACATCAAGGCATGGGATGTCGCGTATCATACGAATGATGCGCCGTTGGTGGATGATGCGACCTATGACGCGGCAAAACGTCGGGCAGAAGAATTGGAAGAAGAATATCCCGAATTGGCCGCCGGCAGGAACAGCGTGGCAAAAACTGTTGGCGCGCCGGTATCAAAAGATTTCAAAAGCTTTCCTCATTCTGTTCCAATGATTTCCATCAGTGACGTCTTTAATGAACAAGATGTCAAAGATTGGCTGGGACGCATCAAGGGCGACGAGCACGAATTTTTTATAGAACCGAAAATCGACGGGCTGGGGTATTCCGCTCGCTATGAAGACGGCGTTCTGGTTCGCGCGCTTACCCGCGGCAATGGGGTCATGGGTGAAGACATCACAGAAAATATAAAAACAATTGCTGATGTGCCGCAAAAGCTTTATTCGCATAATGTTCCGCATATTCTAGAGGTCCGCGGCGAGGTCTATTTATCGCGCGCAGATTTCCTTGCTTTGAATGAAGAAGCAGAAAAAAAAGGCACGAAACCTTTTGCTAATCCGCGTAATGCGGCGGCGGGTTCTTTGCGTCAACTAAATCCGAAAATCACGGCACAGCGGCGCCTGCGCGCATGGGCATATACGTATGGCGAAGTATCCGAACGGATATGGAAAACGCAAAGCGAATTTCTTGATTGCTTGGAAGAATGGGGTTTCAAGACAACCCGTCATTGGTGCAAAATTGCGCATGGCTTGGAAGATATTCAAACATATTATAATCATATAGAACATATTCGCAGCACGATTCCGTTCGATATCGACGGCTTGGTCATAAAAATAAATGACATCGCAACGCAGCAGAGGATGGGCGCTACTTCGAATTCTCCGCGTTGGGAAATTGCGTATAAATTTCCGGCGCAACGCGGAATTACTCATCTTAAAGATATAGTAATCCAGGTTGGTCGTACGGGCGTTTTAACCCCGGTGGCAAAACTGGAACCGATTAATATCGGCGGTGTGGTTGTGCAGAATGCTACATTGCATAATGCTGACGAAATAGAGCGCAAAGGCTTTCGTATTGGCGATAAAGTAGTTATACAACGCGCGGGTGATGTGATTCCGCAAGTAGTGGAATCTTTGGAACATCTGCCGAACAGCCATCCATATCACTTTCCGACAAAGTGTCCAGTATGCGGTGCAGATGTAGTGCAAGAACCAAATAAAGTCGCGCGTCGCTGCGTAAATACTCTGTCATGTCCGGCGATGATAGAAGGTGAATTGATACATTTTGTTTCACGTAAAGGCTTTGACATCGAAGGCCTGGGTGAAAAAAATATTGAAAAATTTGTGAACCTGGGGTGGCTGAAATCGCCCGCGGATATATGGACCCTTATTCCGAAACATGGCGATGAATTGCGCCGGATGGAAGGTTACGGTGAAAAATCTGTGTCGAATATGGATGCGGCGATAAAGTCACGTTCGAATATAGACTTGCATCGTTTGTTGTTTGCAATTGGAATTCCAGAGGTTGGTGAAGCAACGGCAAAAATCTTGGCGCGCGAATTCGGCAGCATAGAAAAATTGCGTGATGCGGACGCCACTCGACTGACTGAAATCGAAGGCATCGGCGAAATCATGGCGAATGAGATTACGAAATTCTTTTCGGATCATCATACTGTAAAAGCATTGGATGAATTGCTGTCGCATCTGACAATAATTAATCCGAAACATATGCCATCTGTCAAATCGCCGCTGAATGGCAAGAAAGTTGTTCTTACCGGCACCCTATCGAAATATACCCGTGATGAAGCGCGTGATATTTTGGAAAGCCTGGGGGCAAAGGTACAGGGCAGCGTCAGTGTGAAAACTGATATAGTGATCGCAGGGGCAGAGGCGGGCAGTAAATTAACTGATGCTCAAAAACTCGGCGTTACTGTATGGGATGAAGTGCAATTTGAAAATGCAATAAAATAAGGGCAAGAACTTGCCCTTATTTTTTAGATCAAGAACAAAATCTATTCCACAGTTACTTCTTCGACCACCGGGGTTTCTTCGGAAACTTCTTCTATAACTATGGCTTCTGGAACATCGGCTGTGGTTTCTGCGGCCGGTTCAACAATTTCTATTACTTCGACATCAGCAACTTCAGTCGGAGCAGCTTCTTCGGCAACCGCCACAAATGGCAGCATCGCGAAAATTCCAATCAATGCAAATTTTTTCATTCTTACCCTCCTTTTGGTGATAGGTGTATTATAAATAAATTTGTGGTATAATTCAAGCATGAAAGGGACAAAAGAAGCAGAAGAAAAGAAGCCTATGCCTTGGGTATTGCGCGCCACAGCAATCGCATTAACTGGCGCGTTGGCCGTGATTGCGGCAATCGCGACATATATTCTGTTCGTGTTTTTGCAGATGCCTCCGTTGGATTCTATGCTGCGTGAAACGCGTGCGCCAGCAATTACTTTCATTGATACGGATGGATATGAAATCCGCAGCTATAATAAAATCATGGGTACGCCGGTAAGCGCCGAAACTTTACCCCCGCATGTATGGCAAGCAATTATTGCGATCGAAGACAAGCGCTTTTTCGAACATGGCGCGATTGATGTCCGCGGAATCTCACGCGCAATGCTGGCGAATTTCAAAGCGGGACATATCGCATCAGGTGGTTCGTCACTAACTCAACAAGCGGCAAAAAATATATTCCTTTCTCCAAAGCGAACGGTATCGCGCAAGGTTCAAGAAGTCATACTCTCTTATTGGTTGGAAAATAAGTTTACCAAGAATCAAATTTTGGATTTGTACATGAACAGAATTTCGTTGGTGCGTGGGATGCGCGGAATCGACGCGGCTGCGCGCGACCTGTTTCAAAAAACAGCGAATGAATTAACTCTGGCGGAATCTGCGCAGATTGCCGCGATGCTGAAAGCGCCAACCGCATACAGCCCTGTGAAAAACCCGGAAAGAAATATCGCGCGTGCCAAGATTATATTAAAAGAAATGGTGCGGCAAAAGTTTATAACTTTGGATGAAGCACGCACGGCGGCAACCCAGCTTTATGCGTTAACCCCGCCGCCTGATACTAATGTATTTAGGTATTGGACGGACTATATCGCGGACGAAGTTGCATCGCGTCTTGGTGATGAGATCGACAGCGATTTGCTGGTTTATACAACGCTGGACAGCGGTCTGCAAGAACGCGCTGCCGCAGTATTGCGTCGTCATGTTGCCGATGCTTATGACAAGAATGTGGGGCAGGGCGCGCTGGTCGCAATGTCGCATGATGGCGCTTTGCGCGCAATGGTCGGCGGAACGGATTATCAAGACAGCCAGTTTAATCGCGCAATTGCCCTGCGCCAACCAGGCAGCGCATTCAAGCCAGTGGTATATCTGGTCGCATTGGAACATGGCATGATGCCGGGCGATATAGTGAATGACAGTCGTTTTGTGATTGGAAATTATAAACCGAAAAATTATAACGAGAAATATTATGGCGATATTACTCTGGCAACCGCATTTGCGAAAAGCGTGAATTCAGTGCCATTAAAGCTGACGGAAAAATTCGGTATCAGTGAAGTCTTGAAAATGGCGCGGCGCCTGGGCGTTGGCGCAAATTTGAAACGCGAATATTCCACGGTGTTGGGGGCATGCGAAATGTCTCTGCTGGATTTGACGACTATGAATGCGGTGATATGGAATGAAGGATATTCTTTAAAACCATACGCGATTGAAAAAATTGTAACGCCGAAAGGAAAGGTATTGTACGAACGTAATTCTACAGAGCCGGAACCTTTGCTGCATCTGGAAACTGTAACGAATATGCAGATATTGCTGGGTGATGTGCTGAAGATGGGCGGCACTGGAACGCGCGCGAAGGCGCCGGGTGTTTTGGGCGGAAAGACAGGGACCAGCAATGATAATAGGGACGCTTGGTTTGTCGGCGCTACGGATGATGATGTGTCAGTGGCAGAGATGGTAGTTGGCGTATGGGTCGGTAATGACGATAATTCGCCAATGGATTCTAAAATTACCGGCGGCACGGTCCCCGCAGAAATTTTTAGAGATGTTGTAAAATAGCTCCATGATATAAATAAAACTATCGTCAACCCCCATTTTCATAAAAAAGTGCTGGATTTTTAAGAAAGCGTCGCTAGAATGTATGCTCGTTAAATGTCAAGTTTTTTGGCAAGACATAGCATCATGAGCGATAAAAACGTACAATCTTCGCAGTTCCCTAAAACCCTGTTGGGGTTTTATTCCAAATTTGCATGGCGCCCGTTTGCAAAGCTGCTTTCGGTCTTTGTCCTTTTTGCATTGCTCTATGATTTTTCGTTAAGGGTTTTACGCCCAATGTATTTGCAGTGGTTTTTGCAGCTTTTTGAAAATTATATCCCAGGCAGTATGTCTTTTATTGAGTTCGCATTGCCAACCATATTGATTATAGGGATTCTTTTTATAGCGGCGGAAATAATAGGCAGCCTCGAAGGTTTTATCTTGGCCACAATCAGTCCAAAGATGCAACAAAAATTATCGGAAGATTTGTTTGTTTATACTACTCGGCAGTCGCTGAATTTTTATGTATCCAATATGTCCGGCCGCATATTGTCGTATATATCAAGAATTTCAGACGGAGCATTTCAAGTTTTTAAAGATGTCGCATGGATAACCATAATAATTTTGGTTTCATGTATCAGCATGATACTGATGGCGCGACTGAATGAAAACACAATATGGCTTTTTTCCGGCTTGTTTGTATTTTGGGTATCGTGGGCTGTATTATGGCGAAAGCGAATAAAAGTAACATCAGAGAACAGGGCAGAAGAAAATTCTAATTTATCCGGACATCTTACTGATTCCATAACTAATATTTTTATTGTGAAAATGTTTTCTATGATGTTGGCCGAAATTCGTGGTTTGGCGATGCATAGGAAAAAATATGTAAAGGCCGATATTAAATCCAGTTTTACTCAAATTCTTTTTTCCGGCTCTCAATATTATATGTTGGGTGGGGGGTATGCGATACTGTTGCTCATCTGTGTGTTTGGTTATCAGGACGGGAAACTTTCAGTGTCGGAAATAGTATTTATTATCAGCGCATACGATTGGATTATCGGAAGCTTTATGAGTATTTTCGACCACAGGTTGCCACGCCTTATACAAGTATATGCCGATGCAAATCGGGCATATAAAGAATTTGTGAAACCGATTGATGTTTTGGATGTTCCCAATGCACCGGATTTGCATGTGTCGCATGGTAAAATCGAAATCCGCAGTGTCAGCTTTAAATATAATCGCAAACTGATTTTGGATAATATGACTTTGACTATAAAGCCCGGCGAAAAAGTCGGTCTGGTCGGAACCAGCGGCGCAGGAAAGACTACGCTGGTGAATCTATTGATGCGGTTTTATGATCCTGCCAAGGGCGAAATTTTTATAGACGGGCAGAATATTTGCAAAGTAAAACAAGACAGTCTGCGTGAAAGTATCGCATTCATTCCGCAAGAACCGACCATGTTCAACCGCACCCTGAAAGAAAATATCGGATATGGCCGCGCGGATGCGACTGATACGGAAATCAAACGCGCTGCAAAGCGGGCATCTGCCGATGGCTTTATTATGGAATCGCCAAAGAAGTATGATTCCCTTGTCGGAGATCGTGGAATTAAATTGAGCGGCGGACAAAGACAGCGTATTGCTATTGCTCGCGCTTTCTTGAAAGACGCGCCAATATTAATCCTGGACGAAGCAACGGCGGCATTGGATTCTGAAACCGAAGCGACGATACAAAAATCATTCGAAGAATTGTCTCATGGTCGCACGACTATCGCTATCGCGCATCGCCTGTCAACCTTGCGTAATATGGACAGGATAGTTGTTATTGATAAAGGCCATATTGTTGAAAATGGAACTCATACACAGCTGCTGCGCAAAAAGGGGATATATGCGCGCCTTTGGAAAATGCAATCCGGTGGATTTATTCAGGAATAAGGGGCATTTGCTCCTTTTCTTTTTCCCTTTTTCTATTGTGCGCAATGTGATATAATTTTAAGCATGAAAACTACAAAAATTGCTCTTGGTTTATTACTGATATCACTTGCACCGGCGGCACATGCGAATTGGGAATATAGTGCGCCGAGCGGATATTTTGGCGACGATGGCGGTCGGTTAACCATCGCTGTGCGCGGCGGTATGGCGTTTGGCACAGGCAGTATCAAGAATGATTTGGGTTTTGTACTTTTTGAAGTCGACCCAGGTGACCCATCCCTCGGATATATAAATATAGGCGATATGCCTGTGGCAAAAAGCTTCAGCAGCTTTACTTGGGCGGGCGGCGTCGGTATCGGTTGGGCGGTGGCCGGAAGCCCACAGTGGCGGCTGGAAGCGAATTGGGATCATATCGGTCAATCGGATTATAATGCTGCGCCTATGTTCAGGGGTGACGTAAGGTCGTCTGTCGGAGATTTGTACGAAGCGGAATTTTCCGGGGTTCAATCTACGGTGACTACGGAATTATTTTCTGCAATGGCATATTATGATTTTTTTGACGGGTTGCAAAAGCCTATAAAGGAGTTCATCCCATACATAGGCTTTGGAATGGGTTACGCGCATTCGGAAACAGTGTTGAACCTGACGGACATCCAAGGGGAGCTGTTGAATCAGTCTTTATTGGCGGATTTCGAGGATGGTCTTGGCGGCTTTTATACATCCACAACGACTACTAATAATGTGGCGTTGTCTGGCGCATTAGGTTTTTCTTATGGCTTGGCCGAAAATGTGTTTCTTGATTTGGGACTTCGATTGCTTTGGGTTCCGAAAATACAGTGGGCTTTGAATAACGAGCTTGCGAACAGTCCAGCCGGGGAAAAGTCCAAAGATGTATTCAGCGTGCATAATGCCTTTTACGGCATGGCAATGGCAGGGATAAGATTCGAGTTTTAAAAACCGGCTTTCGCCGGTTTTTTTTATTTCTTCCAAAAACCCCATCCGGATTTTTTCTCGCCGTCGTCACGACGTGGGCGGCGTTCACCGTGTCCACGATCAGAGCGGTCTCTGCGATCTCCGCGGTCACCGAAAGACGAGCGACGTTCCTGGAATTTTTTGGCGCTTTCTTCATTCCGTTTGATAAGTTTCAAGGAAGTGACAGAAAGTTTTCCATTACGAACTTCATCTTCGAATTCAACAACGTCATTTTCATTCAGGAATCTGATGTCAGCATCGCGCAGAGCGGATGAATGAACAAATACGTCTTCCTTGTTTCCGGATTCATTAGCAGTATCCGGAGAAATGAATCCGAAACACTTTTTACCGTTATACCATTTTACTTTACCTTGGCGCATAATCTAACCTTTTTTTATGCTTGTTGCGGTGCGGTGAAACCACACCTGTGGCAATTGTGCACCATGAAAGCTCCCAAAGCAAGAGAAATAAAATCATAATGGTATTGACAAAAGTTGCTATGGAGCTATCTCAACCTTATAAAATGCTTGAACTTTGGCAATGTTTATGTATAATATGATGCGCATCGCCGGATTAGCTCAGTTGGTAGAGCGCCCGATTTGTAATCGGAAGGTCGTTGGTTCAAATCCGACATCCGGCACCAGTTATGTTTCGAATAAAAATCCGCCCGTTGGGCGGATTTTTACTATTTCATTCCATAATGTTCATAGTGATGATGCTCTGACTCGTGGCAACGACATTTGTCATGCAGCCACTTATCCCATTCCATAACATCCTCGGGGCTCCATTTGGTATATTCGAAGCGAGGAATCCAGCGGAATTTTATCTTTTGCCATTGCTTGGTCAAGCATTCCTGCATTTTTATACCTTCTTCACATTCCATCCCGCAAGCCTGGATAAATTCGAAATTCAGCTTTTTCAGTTTGTCCAAATCCACTTCCAATTTTGGTAGCAATGTCGTAAGGTGATCTTTCAAGTTGGATGATGTGTATCCGCCTTTCAGTTGTGGCTTTTTAACAATAAATCCAAAGTCCTGCGCCAAACAGTCTATGCCCAAACCTTTAAAGAAAAATATTTTTGCATGATGTCGGTGCAAACGTTTTATACCATTCATGTTGATTTTGTGCGCTGCGATCATAGCTTCTTCATGAAGAAGGGCTTGGTTGTCAGCAACGTCTTTAAAGCCTTGAAGTATTTTATTCAAGTCCATTTCTCACTCCTTTTGTTTGTGTTGCGAGTCCAGCGAACTATATGAGAGCCCAGATGTTATTACAAGGCGAGCTTATTCCTATTTTAATTGTAAAAACCCCTGTAAAAACAGGGAGTAAAAACCGAAAGCCGGCAGCAATACGCTATTATTATTCGAGGATTTTTAGCAGCTCTGCAGCCGCAGCAGCAGTTGCTGATTTTTTCGAAGTCCCGCGGCCAGTTGCGCTATGTCCCAATGCAGACACGCGAACATTAAACACAGGACTGTGTGATTTTCCGTCTGCTTCAATAAATTCATATTCAGGTAATGCGCCGCTGCTGTTTTTCTGAACGAATTCTTGCAGGGCTGTCTTGGCATCTTTTGGTGGTGTTATATCTTTCGCCGCAATATCACGCCAAATTCGCGCAACTTCTGCATTCGCGGCATCAAACCCGCTATCCAGATAAATCGCGCCGAGCACGGATTCCATGGCATTTGCCGCGATGTGATTTATCTTGCCACCAGTCATATGTCCATGGCGAATCTTTTTATCAAATCCGAATTCTTTTGCGACCGTTGCAAGCGTCTCTGTCGAAACCAAAACCGCATGGCGACGCGCCAGTTCTCCTTCGGTCTCTGTTGGAAACATTTCATAAAGTAAAGCGGCAACAGATAAACCAAGCACTCGATCGCCGATGAATTCAAGACGTTCGTTATTATTGACGGCATCAGCACCCGATTGCGTCATCGCCAGATTAAATAAAGATTCGTCTTTGAATTTGTATTTCAATTTTTTCATTTAATACCCAGCCCGAATCTATCCCATCTCATTTTATCTAACCAGTTCCAAACCAGCGGCATCATGGAATAGTAATTATGTGAATACCAAATAAACCATACTTTGCCCATCAAATTATCACGCGGTACCATGCCAATTTCTGCGCGGCTGTCCGCAGACCAGTCGCGGTCATCGCCCATCATAAAGAAATGTCCCGCAGGTACGGTATACAATGGAGTATTATCATAATGCTCGTTATCGCTGCGTTCTATGATTTCATGGCGAACACCGTTTGGCAAAATCTCGGTCCATTGAGTTAATTCATCGATTCCGCCATTGCTGCAAATAGGCGACACCATGCATTCATATTCAGTCATATATTGAATCGTATAATTGAAATCGGCAGGCGCGTTATCAACAAACAGCCTGTTGCCTTTTATCGCGATGTTGCCCTTGTAAAAACCAACGCTGCGGATTTCTTTGGGTAAGTTAGCAATGATATAGCGGCGCGGATTTTCGCGTTCTACTTGTTTGCCGTTGATATACAGGCGTCCCCCAATCATCTGAATGGTATCACCCGGTTCGCCGATAAGTCTTTTTACATAATCCAGAGACTCATTCACAGGATTTCTGAAAACGATTACATCGCCAACCTTTGGCTCGGATGCCAGAAAGCGGCCGTCCCACACACGCCAAGAGCCAAATGGAAACGAGTATCTGGAATATCCATAAGACCATTTTTTGATGAATAAGTGATCGCCGACATGCAACGAAGGAATCATGCTGCCGGATGGAATATTAAATGGCTCCAGCAAAAAGCTGCGGAAAACTATGGCGATAAGTCCTGCCCAAAATAAAGTATTGACCCATTCGCGCAAAGTATTATTAGATTTTTTTGCCATTATAATTCCTCTTGTTTGCGCGCATTTTAGCCCTTGAATTAAATCCGCGCAAGCTTTATTATCATGACCATGATTTCATTAAATTCCTTGATCTTCAACGGACTGGCAGTAACAAAAATAGAAGTCCAAATTCAACTTTCATCCGGAATGTCAAAGCCCGAATTTAATATCATCGGACTGGCGGATCGCGCGGTAAAAGAATCGGCGGAGCGGATTCGCAATGTCCTGATGGCGTTGAATTTATCCTTGCCGCCAAAGCGTTTGACTGTGAACCTGTCGCCTGCGGATGTAGAAAAATCGGGCAGCCATTTCGATTTGCCGATACTATGCGGAATTTTATGCGCGATGGGAATTCTGCCCGAAGAAGAATTGTCGAAGTATGTAATATTGGGCGAAGTCGGACTTAGTGGAACAATTGCGAAAACTAATGGCGTCTTGCCGGCCAGCGTCTGGGCTAATAAAAATAATCTGGGAATTATATGTCCGGCAGAAAACGGGACAGAAGCAAGATGGGCGGGGCATACAAATATACTCGCGCCGGCGCATATCTTGGAATTAATCAATCATTTTCGCGGAACGCAAATTATACCGACGCCGGCGGCAGCTACGCCGAACGAAGCCTTGGTGAAGTGCGGAGATTTGTCAGAAGTTCACGGACAAGCGGCCGCAAAAAGGGCGCTGGAAATCGCGGCAGCAGGCGGACATGCAATGCTGATGGTTGGACCGCCGGGTTCTGGCAAAACGATGCTAGCATCGCGCCTTGCTGGAATTTTACCGGAAATGACACCTGGTGAAATTCTGGAAGCCTCTATGATTTATTCCGTTGCAGGGCAATTAAATGCACAAAGCTTGGTATCAACTCGCCCATTCCGCAGCGTACATCATACCGCCAGCGCGGTTGCGCTCGCAGGTGGCGGCGCAGATGCAAAGCCAGGTGAAATTTCACTGGCGCACAGTGGAATATTGTTTCTTGATGAGTTGCCGGAGTTTCAACGCAGCACCTTGGAAATTCTGCGTCAGCCGATGGAAACCGGAAAAATTATGATCTCTCGTGCAAAACGAACAACTACTTATCCCGCGCGTTTTCAGTTAATCGCAGCAATGAATCCTTGCCCTTGCGGACACCTCGGCAATGCGGCCCTGGCATGCAGCAAAGCGCCGCGTTGCGCGGAAGCGTACCAGAATAAAATCAGCGGACCACTGTTGGACAGAATCGATTTGCATGTCGATGTAGATGCAGTGAACCCTTGGGAAATGTCAACGGACGCAACTCCGCGTGAAACATCTGCAACTGTGCGCAGTCGCGTCATTGCGGCGCGCGAAAAACAGCTGACAAGACAGGGAAAAATGAATGCCCATCTGGATGGAAAAGAACTGGATGCAGCCGTAGCACTAACTAATGAATTAACTGAATTTTTAAATAACGCGGCCGAGAAAATGGGAATGTCGGCACGTGGATATCAAAGAATAAAACGTATTGCGCGTACAATCGCTGACCTGCGTGGTTCTGATACGGTTGAAATGCAAGACCTGGCAGAAGCCATCTCATACAGACCAATAAAACGCGGTAAGTACGGAGTTTAAAATATCCCGCAACTGCGGGATTTTTTAATGATAATATATCTTGCCCATGTGATATGGTATCTTGTAGTTTTCTTGATCTGCGGACATATCAAATACGGTTCCGGTTTTTTTATGTACAAGATATGTATGGGCGATATATCTGGCGCCTGGTTTGTTTGTATTGCCTGATATATTGCCACGGGAATCAATGCTATAAGTAACTCGATACACTTCGAATTTTATGCTGGGGATATGTTCATCGACGTACATTTTCACATGTTGAGATATTGCGCCGCATAAATTATCAGAGAATTGTTTTTTTGCAAATGCTGTATTCAGATCTTTAATCTGTTTTGCGGTAAATTTTTGTTGTTTAAATACGTTTGCGCGATAACCTGGTTCTGAAAACTTTTTTCGGATCAAAACTACGGCCAGTGCGAATTCCAGTTTATTTGGTTCAATTTTTAATGCTAATAATCGTAACCGCTCGGTTGCCGCATTATATTTTGGTGCGCTGGGGACGGACATTTCTTGGGCAGTTGTTCCCATTTTTTTATAAAACGTTTCAGCGTTAGTATAATCAGTCTTGATTTCGGCTGATATTGTATGAATTATCGACGATAAGCATCTTGTAAAAATATTATCTTTTTTATCTATCATTAGTATTACATGATAGACTACATTATTAGTTTGTCAATACTTATATTAGTGTTTTATAAAAAGTGTAAAAAAATAAAATCCCGCAATCGCGGGATTTTTTATTCTTCACTTTCGCCTTCGCATTCGGCGTCATTATTTTCGACAGCGTTGCGTTTTTCTTTCCAGAAAGTTCTCAACTCTTCTTTAGTGATGCAGCCGTCGCCGTTAAGATCGGCCTGGGCCATTTTTTCTGCTTTCAAAGGACATTTGATTTTTGACATGTCCAGGCAGCCTTCTACGAACATATTCTTCATCATCATCATGCGTTTGCCATGAAAGCCTTTTTGGCATCCAAAGTGGCATACCGCAAAGCCCGCCGCGAATACGATCAACAGCACGATCAATTTTTTAAAGAAATGTCCGCCATGGCATTTGCAGCCCGGGCCGCATTTGCAAGGCATTTCAGCACTTGGCATGGCCTTGGCCACAGGTTTCGCTACGACTTTCTTTGTTGTTTTTTTAATTGCCATAATCCTTCCTTTTGGTTTGACGCTTTGCATTATAGATAGGAAAATAGAAAGAGTAAAGGGGAAAAATGTCAAATCCGTTCGGCATATTCTTCTACAAGCTTTGAGAACATTTCTTGGCGCAGTCTGTTCCAGCTTTTCATATTGCCTTTTTCGGTCAGATATGGAACTCGTGCGATGCTGCGTAAACAAAAGTCTTCAAACCCGATTGTCTTATCCGGATAAAAATGTAGTACAAGTTCGTAACAATAGTTATTTACCGATTTATATATTATATCCTTCATAGATTCGGCATCAATCAGGGTTTTTGGATCGTAAAAATCATGTCGTGCGCCCATTATTTTCTGTCCGTGGCATTTGAAGTTAAATCGACTTCCGGTTTGATTGAAATCTGAACAATTCATTTCTGGATCTTGCAAGATTTCTTTTTCGAACCAATCCATAGTTAATGTTATTAAGCCAAAGATCAAATTATTCTGAAGCTTTTTGCTTTTGGAAATGATCTTGATCATCTGTTTGAACCATTCGGCGGACTCTGCTGGGTGAAGGAGATTATCCACTGATGTGCAAAGGGCCAGCACTGGAATTTCCGGATATGCTTGCTTGAATTTTTGGTTAAAAAGTTTTTTACGCTTGGCGGGTTCAGTGGTTATATCAAGTTCATGCGCCAGTTTTTCCATGTATTGCTGTATCTCGCCTTCATAATTATATGTAATGACTTTTGGAACTTTTAAAGACGACAGCATTTTGAGCATCTCGGCGGATTTGTGCTTATCTTGGATCCAAGCCATATTAGTATTTAATTGTGGGGAAGTTCCCATGTTTATGACTGATTGAAGAATATTGCCAAGTTTTCGAGCGCCGATGATGGAAGCCTCACCGCCAGAGATACGTATCTTATCTTGGAAATTTGGTACTTTTTTAAAAGCGCGAATTATTTTTTTAATATCTGAAATATGTATCTGATCATCAGGACAATCCGGGGAAGCATTCATATAGCAGCTTTTGCATGAAAGGTTGCAGCGGTTGGTTATGTAGAATTCTAGCTCTATGTCGTATTCATGTCGAAACAACATATTGTAAGTAAGCCCAGCAAATTCGATAATTTTTTTCTTTGAATCTTCAGTCATCATACGCCACATTTATCACGTGGCATATTAATACAATTACTATATTTGTCAAGTAATTAGAAATAAAGCTAAAGGTTGGTCGCGGCATTAATAAAAAATCCCGCTTTCGCGGGATTTTTATTTGATGCAATGCTATTAATTCAACGCATCTTTCAACGCTTTGCCAGCTTTGAACTTCGGCTGGATTGACGCTGGGATTTTGATCGCTGCGCCAGTCTGTGGGTTGCGGCCGGTGGTCGCTTTGCGTTTTGCGGTTGTAAAGGTGCCGAAGCCGACCAAGCGGACTTCGCCCTTCTTCTTCAAAACTTTGGTGACGGTGTTGATAAATGCGTCCAAGAATTCGCCGGTCATCGCTTTGGTTGCGCCGGTTTCGTTTGCAATTGCTTCAATCAATTCCATTTTGTTCATGGTTTTCTCCTTATGAAGGGTTGGTTATTCCTACCTTGCTTCTGCTTGGTATGCTCGAATCGTAAGAAATCTGCGGAAATGAGTCAAGGGCTTTTTTTTAAGGAGCACGGGAAACTGCGCTTGCACGAACTGGACGGGATGCTGGATCATTAGATTCGCATAACACCCATTCGCCGGTTGCGCCTTTCAGCTGAACCCGTCGAAATTGGTTCGGGGAATGCATCAAGACAGTAATAATAATAGTTATCCAAAATAGAACTTTTGCCAGAAATACAATGCTTTGCCAGCTTTTTTCTTCAAATTTGTCTTTTAATAAATTCTGATACAGCGCCCATCCGGCCATTGCTATCCATATCATGAAGACAAAGAAGAAAACAACCATCAGCGCAGTACGGATATAGGACAATTGGCGGGCGATCTCATCAAAAGTAAAATTAGCAGCCGGACAAACGAAAAGCGCATTGTTTGCCAACGAATCGGGCAGATTATGTATGGGTGCGTTTGGAAAAATAGACAGCCCGAAAGAAGACGCGACAATAATCGCGATAACGGCAAGCACTGAAAATACCATTCCTGGCTTCATAGCCTTAATTATAGCATAAAAATTGATAATTGATAATTGATTATTAATGATGTATTATCGCGGGACAAAAAGGAAAATCGAATGAACTTCAATGATGTACGTGCTCTTTTTTTGAAATACTTTGAAAATCATGGGCATAAAATTGTGCCCAGCGCCTCGCTTGTCCCAGATGATCCGACATTGATGTTCACAGTCGCAGGCATGGTGCCTTTTAAAAAGGTTTTGCAAGGCCTGGAACCTGCGCCGGCCCTGCGTGTCGCAGACAGTCAGAAATGCTTGCGCGCGGGCGGAAAACATAATGACCTGGAAGATGTCGGATATGACGGCTGGCATCATACTTTTTTCGAAATGCTGGGCAATTGGTCTTTTGGGGATTATTTCAAAGAAGGCGCAATAGAAATGTCTTGGGATTTATTAACCCGCGAATTGGGAATAGACCCTGCGCGTTTGGTTATTACTACCCATGCATCGGATGACGAAGCGACCGAACTTTGGAAAAAAATCGCGGGCAAGGAAGCAATTCGCTTGGGGGATAAATCGAATTGGTGGAGCGCGGCCGACTCTGGCCCTTGCGGTCCTAATTCCGAGATTTTTTATGATTACGGCGCAGATGTGTCAGGCGGGCTGCCGGGCAGCGCGGATGAAGACGGCGGGCGCTATGTTGAAATTTGGAATAACGTGTTTATGCAATATGACCGTGATGCAAATGGAAAACTCTCATCACTGCCGAAAAAGAATGTAGATACAGGCGCAGGATTAGAGCGCTGGGCGGCAATGTTGCAAGGTGTGCGTGATAATTATGATACGGATTTGTTCGTTGCATTAAAGTCGGCAGTCAGCGATGTTACTGGCGTGCGCGAAACCGCAGAAAATAAGCCGTCGTTTAAAATTATAACCGACCATTTGCGTGCAGTGGGCTTTGCGATTTCAGATGGGATTATTCCATCAAATACAGAACGAGGCTATGTGATTCGCCGAATCCTGCGTCGGGCGATGAGACATGGGCAAGTCCTGGGGCATAATGGCGCTTTGCTATCGCGTCTTTATCCTGCGTTGGTAGAGCAGATGGGTGATGCCTATCCAGAATTGATTATGCAGCGTGATTTGGTTATCAAAACAATAGAGCGCGAAGAAAATGCATTTGCGGATATGCTGACCAACGGATTGAAACTGTTGGAAAAAGAAATGCTGAATATAAACGGCAAAGTATTGCCGGGCGAGGCTGCGTTCAAACTTTACGATACTTATGGCTTTCCGCTGGATTTGACACAGACTATTTTGAAAGAACGTGGAATCGATGTAGATATTCCAGGCTTTGAAAAAGCAATGGCAGAGCAGAAAGAGCGTTCCCGTTCCAGCCAAACTTTCAAAGGCGGCCTTGCAGACAACAGCGAGGAGACGACAAAGCTGCACACTGCGGCGCACTTGCTGCAAGGCGCATTGCGTAAAGTCCTTGGTGACACGGTGTTTCAAAAAGGCAGCAATATAACTGCGGAAAGACTGCGTTTTGATTTCTCATTCGACCGTCGTGTAGAGCCCGCGGAGCTTGCCGAAGTAGAACGTATTGTTAATGAAGCCATTGCTGCCGCCGTGCCAGTCACATGCGAAGAAATGTCGCCGGCGGATGCTCATGCCGCAGGCGCATTGGGCGTGTTCGACAGCAAGTATGGCGATCTGGTAAAAGTTTATTCAATAAATGGATATTCCAAAGAAATCTGCGGCGGCCCGCATGCGAGTAATACTGCCGACCTTGGCACATTCAAAATTCAAAAAGAAGAATCAATCGCCGCTGGCATCCGCCGGATAAAGGCTGTCATTGGCAAATAATAAATGGGGCAGGGGGAGAAAATCAAACCAAAAAAGATTGGTCATGATTACGAAAGATATGAGCCGATTAGAAGAAGCTGCGAATAAATTTTGGGCGGTGCTTCTTTTGATTTCTTCACCGCAAAACAATGAAAGATTTAAACCTATAAAATTATCCAGGAAACTGTTGATTCGCCACATAAAATTACAATATCTGGGTATTTATTGTTATAACGTCGGTGATAATTTTCATAAAGAAAGCATCAGTTCCGCCACGGCGACTCTATTGGACTTGGGGTTTGAATATGAGACAATTGTAAGAATGGTAGAAAATAATTCTACTCTTATGGCAAAAATAAAAAAATACAATGAATCGCACCCAGCTTCGCCGCATACTCTCCTGGGTTTTGTGGAAGGAAAATTTATGAAAAACTGGAATCCAACGTTGATTGAAAAAATTAACGTAGTAAAGTCGTTATAAATTTCTGGTTGTAAATCCATTTGTTATAGTGTATTATTGTGTGCAGGGCGAATAAAGCCCGCCGCCCGATGACGGGCAAATACCCCCGCAGATCTCGGCAGATTCACTGTGAATAAAGCATCAGGCTTTATTGATAATGGATTTGCCCTGGGCGGGAAAATTCAAAAAGGAAAAAAAATGATAAAACTTAAAAAACAAAAAAATGAAGAAAATAGAATAGGAAATCTTCTTTTCTTACATAACGGCGACGATTATATGGACATGGACGATGATAAAGATATCGCGATAGCCGCTGCAAAAACCGCAAAGAAAAAAGAGCCGAAAAAACAAACGTCAAAAGACGACGACATTATTTACTTTTTCGCAATGGGCGGGCTGGAACATGTCGGCCAAAATATGTACGTGTATAAATACAAAGGCAAGTATCTGATTGTCGATTGCGGAATGGGCTTCTTGGATGAAGACATTGGTGGCGAAGATGTAAAGTATTCTGATACTGCTTATCTAGAAAAGCGTAAAAAAGACGTCGTCGGAATTGTGATTACTCATGGACACGAAGACCATATAGGCGCGTTGAAATACATCTGGCCTAAATTTAAGTGTCCGATTTATTGCACTCGGTTCGTTGCAGAAATAATGAGGCGGACGTTTGATGGGTTAGAGGTCAGTTACAAAAAAACCGATATCGTGACATTCGATCATAATGGCGCAAACTTTAATGTCGGCCCGTTCGGAATTGAAACTTTCCATGTCAGCCACAGCGTGCCAGAAGCCCAGATGATTATAATCAATACTCCTGCAGGCAAAATTCTGCATACAGGCGATTGGACTTTTAATGATGGGATTCCGATTGAAGAGCCAACGGATTATGCCAGATTGCGCGAAATCGGCAGCGATCCGAATTTATTGGCATGCGTTAATGATTCTACAGAAATCACTCGCCAGCCGGTTCAAACGACAGAGCTAGAGGTGCAAGAGACTCTGACGGAAATTATGCGCAAAGCGCCGGGCAGGGTTTTGGTTACGGGGTATTCGCGCAGCATGGCGCGTATGAATGGATTTACAAAAGCCGCGCAAGCCGCCGGTCGTGTGCCGTGTATAAAGGAACGCAGTAATCCAAGGCCAGTTCCATTCGTAGGCTTGCCAGAGTTCCGAGAAATCGGAATCGAAATGGGATATGTACCGAAAGATATCTTGTTGCATCGCGATATAAAGGATATGCCGGCTGAAAAACAAGCGATATTCCTGACGGGTTCGCAAGGTGAAAAATATGCAATGCTTACGCGCCTTTGCCGCGGACATGTAAAGGAGCTGAAATTGATGCCGACCGATACGGTGGTATTCAGTGCTATTATAATCCCGGGCCGCGAATCACAAGTCTCATTCTTGTATAACAAGCTGGCGAAAATGGGCATTACGACCAAAACTATCTTCGATACGCCAAAGCTGCATGCAAATGGACACGCGGGCAGGCCGGAGTATGAAAAGTTCTATGACATGGTTCATCCGCAAGTGATTATTCCAATGCACGGCGAATACGTGACTGAAATGCTGAATGCAAAGATGGCGATGGAACGTGGCGGGGCAAAGCACATGATGCTGATCCATAACGGCGATATAGTTGCATTGAGTAAGGGCGAAGAACCAGCAGTTGTAGAAAGTTTCAAGGCGAGTTTTATTGTGATGGAGGGCGAGACAGAGCGCATGGGACACGATGATCCGGTCTTGAAGAACCGCAGAAAATTGTCGACCGAAGGCGCAGTATTTGTGACTTTGCCGGTGGACAAGCGCGGATTTTTAAAGGATTCCCCAGAAGTATCCAGCGCAGGAGTGTTCGAACATGATGAAAAAGGCCTGATAAAGCGCCAAGTCCAAATCGAAATCACTAACGCAATAAAAGATATGGGCAAGGCAGAGCGCAAAAGTCAAGATAATCTGCGCAATACCGTGCAAATGGCGGTGAAAAAGGTAATCCGTCCATTACTGGGCGACCGAAAAAGCCCAGCGGTACAGGTACATTTTGTGTTTAAATAAAAAATCCGCTTCGGCGGATTTTTATTAATATTCCCAATAAAAAACTTGACAATGGTTAAAATTGTACTATTTTGTGTGCATATAACCAAAGGTATTCCTTATGAAAAAATTAATCTGTTCTGTATTGTTCGCGGTTACCGCATCAGCGGCATGCGCATCTGATGGGGCTTGGAATTATTCTTCCCCAGATTATCAAGCAAATCGTATGAATTACGTAAATTATTATACTGGAAATTATGCGGTTCGTAATGAAGCCAGATATGCCGCCCCAGCGCGTAACTGTGCCCAGAATTGCGGTGCGCCGGTTCGGGTTAAAACCCACACTGAAATCGTCGATCATTACCAAGTGTACCAGCCGGTTATTGTTTATCAACCAGCGGGAACTTATTCCGAACGCCGCGTAGTGCAGGCGGATCCGTGCAACCATTAATTAAACAAAGGAAACAAAAATGAGAAAAATTATCATACCAGTATTGCTTGTTTCGGCTTTGGCTGTGTCCGCATGTTCTTCCAGGAAAGATTATTGCGAGACTTCGTATGATTATGGCTGTGGCGCGGTCATGGTTAAAACTCATACCGAAGTTGTTGATCATTACCAGACATATCGCCCTGTTACGGTTTATCAGCCAGCAGGCACATACAGCGAACGCAGAACCGTATGCAACTATTGCAATTATTAAAAAATGTAGGGGCGAATGAAAATTCGCCCTTTTTGCTTGCAAATTGGTAAATTTCAGTATAAAATCCCCCAGCTGGCGCGCCAGAACTGATTAAGCAATGATGTCTTTTGGTCTCATTCGCGATAAGGATTCTGCATTAATGCTGGCGATTTAATGACGAAGCGTCCGTTTTCTGGTACCTAAACAAACTAGAAGCCAGCGGCGGCTTCGCCGCAAAACCAAAAGGATAAAAAATGGCACGTGATGGCGCAAAGCGCAGCACCAGAAAATTGAAGATTTCCCGCCGCTTGGGCGTGAATCTGTGGGGTCAGGCAAAATCTCCGTTTAATAAAAGAAAGTACAAGCCGGGTCAGCATGGTCCGACCAGCCGTGGCGGAAATAATTCCGATTACGCCAAACAGCACAAAGCAAAACAGATGCTGAAAGGTTACTATGGCAATATCGGCGAAAAGAAATTCCATAAATATTATGACGAAGCTAACAATATGAAGGGCAATGCGTCCGAAAATATGATCGGCTTGTTGGAACGCCGCTTGGATGCGGTCGTGTATCGCGCAAAATTGGCGCCGACGGTGTTTAGTGCACGTCAGCTGGTCAGCCACGGACATATTATGGTTAATGGCAAGCGCGTAAAGATTTCTTCATACCAGGTAAAACCAGGCGATGAAATTACGGTCAGCGAGAAAGCAAAGCAAATGCCGTTGGTGGTTCTGGCGTTGGAATCGGCAGAACGTCCTTTTGCAGATTATGTGAAAGTAGACAGCGCGAACTTCGTTGCAACGTTTGTAAGAATTCCTGCATTCGAAGACGTCCCATATCCGGTCCAAATGCAACCGGAATTAATAGTCGAATTTTATTCCAGATAAAAAATCCGCCAAACGGCGGATTTTTTATTTCAACTTCTTCGTCCACTCATTCTCTGGGAAATTCAGGCGCAGCATTTTGGTGTATCCCTCGGCTTGTTCTGGCATTCCAATTGCTGTATATACTTCGGTTAATCTAAATAAAGCCTCTGGAGTCATAACCGTTTCTTGCGCGCCGCTGACAATTGATTGCAAGCGGCTTATTGCGCTGGTCCAATTTTCTTTCTGCATATCGCGCCGCGCGGAATACATTACTTTGCCCGCGATATAATTTTTCAAAATCAAGATTTTATTGCGCGCGTTTTCCGCATATTCAGAATTCGGGAATCTGTCGACCAGTTGCATAAATACCTGCAAGGCAAATGCCGACATGCCAGGTTCGCGCCGAACGTCGGATACTTGCCGGTAATAACTCATCCCGCGCAGGTACAGCACATAAGGAACATCTTTGTGTCCAGGGTGAAAGCGCATAAAGCGATCGGTCGTCAGCAATGCGCCCGGAAAATCACCTTTTAGATATTGGCTGTACGCCGCCATAATCAGGGCGTCCGAAGCCCAAGGACTGGCCGGAAAATTAGATTCCGCCTTTATAAATTCCGCCGAAGCATTTTCATAATTGCCTTTATTGAATTGGGTATACGCGGCCTCGTAAATTTCTGGCAGAGTGCGTTCGTCTTCAACCGACGACCCGCCGCAAGCGCAAAGCGCAATTACCAATCCCAGAGCTAGTAATTTTCTCATAGCTTTTTCCTCACGGACAAGAGTATAATCCCTTTCGTGAAACTAGGCAAACATATTTTCAAAGTAGGCGGATGGACGGCGGTCAGCCGAGTTTTCGGCTTTGTCCGTGATGTGTTGATTGCCAGGGTGCTGGGTGCGGGGCGGTTGTCCGATATTTTCCTTGCTGCATTCCGGCTGCCGAACTTGTTTCGTGATCTGCTGGGCGAAGGCGCGCTATCTGCGGTATTTATTCCGATGTTTGCGGATAGCAAGAAAAAGTCGCCGAATAACGCGACCATATTTGCTAATAATTTCTTTTCGTGGCTGATGGCGATACTGTTGGTGATTACTGTGATTGGCTTGATCGTAATGCCAATTCTGATATGGATATTAACACCAGGATTTGCGAGCGACCCGGGCAAAATGCAGATGACGGTAATTATCTCGCGCTGGATGTTCCTATACTTGATATTCATCTGCGGATCGGCGTTTATCGGCAGTGTTCTGAATGCTTTTTCCCAGTTCGCACTTGTGGCCAGCATGCCCGTAGTTTTTAACTTGTTTCAAATAGGCGCGTTGTTAATTGCGATGCGTCTGGGCGCCAGCGTTAATATTCTGTATATCTTGTCTGCTGCGGTGGTGCTGTCGGGCATAGTCCAAATGGCGATCCTGTGGGGACGATTGCGCATGCGAAAGTTCGGACTGCGCATTATTCGTCCGAAATGGAATGGTCAGATGAAGACTGCCTTTAAACGTCTGGGCGTTGGAATATTGGGCAGCGGGTTTTACCAGTTGAATATAATCATCGGAACATTGGTGGCGTCTTTTCAGACAGGCGCGGTATCCTGGCTTTACTTTTCCGACCGCATGGTGCAGCTGCCATTTGCGATAATCGGCTTGGCGGCGGGAACAGTGTTACTGACCAGCATATCGAATGCGCTGGCGGAAAAGAATATGACGCGAGTATATGTCCAGCAAAATGCAGTTATACGGCAAACCATGCTGTTTACATTGCCTTGCATGATCGGTTTGATTGCGCTGGCAGAACCGATGATAAGGTTTTTGTTTGAATATGGCGCTTGGACGCATGAAAGCACAATGGCGGTAGCGGCGGCGATTATGATCCAAGCATTGGTCTTGCCGGCAATGACAATGAATCAAATTTATTCCAGAACCCTGTTCGCGGCCCAGGATGTAAGAACACCGGTAAAAGCTTCGGCAATTGCGTTGGGGTCAAGCAGCTTGATTTATGTTGGATTATTCCCATTGATCGGATATCTGGCGGTACCGGTCGGAACAGTAGTTAGTGGATATTTACGTAATTGGCTTCTTCTGCGTGAATGTCGGCGTCGGGATTTATTCAAGATATTACCGGGAACAACAAAAGTTATTGTTGGGTTTGGGGTATTATCGGTTGCGCTGGGGTTTGCGATATGGTTATTGCCTGTTACAAATATCTTTATGCTGGGTGCGGCAATCGGGGCATTCGGGATCTTGTACTTGCCGTTGGCATGGGTTATAAATCGAAAGTTATAATTAATTTGGAATTCTTGATTTTTTATGATAAAATATACGCGTAAGGAAGGAGAGTTTCATGAAAATTTATGTTCCGTTTTTAGTTTTACCGCTCTGTCTGGCGGTTGCGGCTTGTGGTTCGACCGACAAAGACGGTTTTGGAGGGTATGGAGAAATGAGCGAGGAAAGTTTGTCCGGCGGCTACGAAGACACTTCGTATCTGATGGCGGCGGCACCGAAATATCATATTGGTTCGGCTTATAAGATAGAAGAGATGAATTGCTTCCCGATGGAAGACATGAATTATAACCAGACTGGCATTGCGGGAATTATTCCGAATGATCTGAATGGAACAAAGACAACGAATGGCGAAATTTTCAATTCGAACCAGTTGGTCGCGACCAGCAAGGTCTTGCCTTTGCCATCGATCGCCAGGGTTACAAACCTGGAAAATGGAAATTCGGTGGTTTTGCGTGTAAATAACCGTGGCCCGTTTGTGAACTCTAGAATTATGGATGTTTCCAGCGCTGCGGCGAAAAAATTGGGCATGACCGGACAAGCAAAGGTTCAAATACAAATCATGGCGGCAGAAAGCACAGCGGTGAAGAACGCGACATTGGGCTTGTCAGGTGCATCGTCAGAACCGGAATCAACATACCAGCCGGTTGCAACTGGCGGGAATGGGCCATACACTGTCCAGGTGGCGGCATTCTATTCCGAAGACAATGCGAATATGCTGGCACAGAGAATCTCGAATATGGGCAATGTCCGCATAGTTAACGAAGGCGGCATGTTCAAGGTCCGTATCTTGGGTCTGGATGCGCCGGCGGCACGCAGAACGATCGATAACCTGCGTCAAACCGAAGCAATGTCCCCAGGCTTGCTGAAAGATGGCAGATGGGTAAATGCTGACTCTATCTAAAAACGCGGCGAAAGCCGCGTTTTTTATTTCCTTTTTGATTTTCCTATGCTAACCTGAATCTTATGAAAAAAACGCATTCAGGTTTTATAGCAATTATCGGCCCTACTAACGCGGGCAAAAGCACTCTGCTGAATCAAATAATGGGGCAAAAGGTATCAATAGTGTCGCACAAGGTGCAAACCACTCGTACGCGCATCCGTGCTGTTAAAATGGTGAATGATGCGCAGCTTATCTTCGTTGATACCCCCGGAGTATTCAAACCAGCGCGGCGTCTTGATAGAGCAATGGTTGGCGCAGCAATGGATGCGATTGGCGATGCTGATGCAGTATTGTTAATTGTGGATGCAAAGCATGGAATTACAGCTACGATAAAAGAATTAACTGGAAAGCTAGCAAACAGCAAAATGCCCTTTTTCGCGGTAATAAATAAAACTGATGCGGTAAAGAAAGAAACCTTACTGCCGATTGCAGCGGAGTTAACAGAGCTTGCACCATTCCGCGAAATCTTTATGATTTCCGCATTGAAAAATGATGGAATTACGCCTTTGCTGAAATCATTAGCGACGGTAATGCCGGAAAGTCCTTATTTATTTGATCCGCGTGATCAGACGGATGTGCCGGATACATTATATCTTGCGGAATTAACGCGTGAAAAAATTTATAAATATGTGCATCAAGAATTGCCTTATCGTATTCATGTCGTTACTGAAAAAGTTGAAACTGCGCCGGATGGAGTCTTGGAAATATATCAAAAAATCGTCGTTGCGAATGACAATCATAAGAAAATAGTAGTGGGCAAGGGCGGTGCGCAACTGCAGCAAATCGGAACTGCGGCGCGTCATGATATGCAGGATCAGTGGGGTGTGAATGCCCGCCTGCACCTGTTCGTCCGCGTTGAAAAAGATTGGGAAAACAAGCGAGAGAATTATGAAGAGCAGGGCTTGGAATTTAAGAAATAAAATTTTATGAAAGTCTCCGAATTTGATTTTGACCTGCCGAATGAATTAATCGCAACACATCCGTTAGAGCAACGCGATGCCAGTCGCATGCTGATTGTTCCGGGAAATGAAGACAAACATATCGCTGATTTTGTTTTTTATTTGAAACCTGGCGATGTAGTGGTATTTAATAATTCCAAAGTAATCTCTGCAAGATTTGATGCACACAATTCCATCGGCACGACATTCGAAATAACATTACATACCGCATCAGATAATAATTGGTGGGGCTTTGCAAAAAAATTTAATAAGCTAAAAATCGGTGAAATTCTGACACTTGATGATGGTACTAAAATAGAAGTCCTAGATAAAAATGATGATAGTGGAGTGTTGATAAAATTTCATTGCGATAATGTTTTTGGTGTCTTGGACAGGGTCGGCAAAATGCCCTTGCCACCATATATGAAACGTGAAGAAGAACATGAAGACCGTGAACGCTATCAAACAGTATATGCGAATCCTTTGGGCAGCATGGCCGCACCAACCGCGGGCCTGCACTTTACGCCAAAACTTTTGGACGCAATTCGCGCGGCAGGCGCAGAAATTATAAATATAACATTGCACGTGGGCGCAGGAACTTGGATGCCAGTAAAGGGTGACGATACATCGGAACATAAAATGCATAGCGAATGGGGATGTATTACCACAGAACAATCCGAAATTATCAATAACGCAAAACGAGTAATCGCAGTGGGTACAACATCACTACGCCTCCTTGAATCTGCTGCCAACCAGTTCCCCTCTGGAAGAGGGGTGGCGCGTAGCGCCGGGGTGTCGTTTTTTCGTGTCCAACCATTCTGCGGAACGACGGATATTTTTATTACTCCGGGTTATAAATTCAAAGTAGTTGATGTGTTGCTAACGAATTTTCATCTGCCAAAGAGCACTCTGTTTATGTTGGTTAGTGCATTCGCAGGCTTGCCAGAAATGAAATCCGCATACGCACATGCGGTGCTTGAGAAATATAGATTTTTCAGCTATGGTGATTGCTGTTTGTTATTTAGAAAGGATTGAAGTGAAAACTAATAAGGAATATTTTAATCGCCGTCAAGAACACATAGACACTATTATGCGAGAAGATGCTAATAAAGTATCAATAGTAAAAAATAGTGCTATTGGATTGCTGGGAATTGCTATAACCTTTGTCGGTGTTTTTATGGGTAGCAAACTTACGATAATGTTTTTTTGGGTTTTTGGGCTAAGCTTGATATTTGGGATTTTTTCTTTATTGTCTTTATATTATTCTTCTCATTGCGCTGTACGCGATGCAGAGATTCGCTATGATAAACTAGAGCCTACTAATCCTAGTGAAGATACAGAAACATCAAAATATGGTTGGATTGATTGTTTTAATCAAGCAGCTTTGTATTTCCTAATTGCTGGCATAATTTCTTTCGCGCTTTTTATGTATTTCAATATTGAAAATCAGAAGAATATAAGTTATTCTGACAAAGAACAAATTGCAATTAATCTTTATATAGAGGAGTATTAAAAATATGGTAAAAATACTTAAAGAAGGAACCGGGACACCAGCAGTAGCAAGAGTTCGAGTTTGTGATGGAATAGGCACACCGAATGTTCCAAAAACTCTTGAAGGAAAGGGCAAAGGAACACCGCCACTGCCCAAAAAGTAGTAATGTCATTAAAATTCAATCTTATTGCAACAAGTGGCGGTGCTCGACGGGGCAGTGTAGAAACCGCGCACGGGACTTTTCAAACCCCCGCATTTATGGCGGTTGGCACGGCGGCGACTGTAAAAGCCCTTACTATGGATATGGTGCGAGACACTGGTACCGAAGTAATCCTTGGGAATACTTATCATCTGATGCTGCGTCCTGGCGGAGACCTGGTAGAACAAATGGGCGGGCTGCATAAATTCAGCGGCTGGCATGGCCCGATACTTACCGACAGCGGCGGGTTTCAAATAAAATCCTTGGCCGGATGGAGCTGTAGCGAGCAAAAATCAACAGTATCGAAAACCGACGGCGGCTTGGTAAAGCGTACCGAAGAAGGTGTAGAATTTACTTCTCATATTGACGGCGGAAAAAAACATTTCTTAACGCCAGAAAAATCAATTCAGATTCAACATCAGTTGGATAGTAATATAACTATGGCTTTTGACGAATGCTTACCATATCCGGTGGAACATGATGTAGTAAAAACAAATGTAGAACGTGTTTCACGTTGGGCAAAGCGTTCCTATGATGCATTCATTGATCGGCCGGGATATGGTATATTCGGAATCGTCCAAGGCTCTGTTTATAAAGATTTGCGAGATATGTCTGTGCGGGATTTAGTAAAAATTCCTTTTGATGGGTTTGCAATAGGCAGCCTTACGCAAGGTGAGCCGCAAGAAGTATTATTCGATATAATTTCTCATACGACTGCGCAGTTGCCAGTTGATAAGCCACGATATTTAATGGGCGCGGGTACTCCGTTGGATATACTAGGTGCGGTAGAGCGCGGAATAGACATGTTTGACTGCGTGATGCCGACACGCGCAGGCCGCACCGCGCAAGCCTTTACAGAACACGGAACAATCAACCTACGTAATGCCAAGTTCCGCGATGACCAGACTATCCTGGGCGATACAGGGTTAACCTTGGCTTATATTCATCACTTGGTCAAAGCGGATGAGATTCTTGGCGCGATTTTATTAACCCAACATAATTTGAAATTCTATCAAGACTTGATGAAAAACATTCGCCTTGCAATAGAGCGCGGAAATTTTATAGAATTCAAGAATCAATTTATCGAAACCTATACAGGGGGCAAAAATGGCCAAGAAACCAAAAGAAGTTGAAGTCATCGATATGAAAGGCGTTAAGATGGTAAAGCGCAAAGTTTCGTGGATAAGATGGGTTTATGTGGGCTTTGCAGTTTTTACGCTTTTATGGGCCCCGTTCGTCTGGCGTGCACCGCTTTATGTCAAAGACCATTATGGCCAGCAGATAAAAAAATCAATCGTAGTATCGATGTTCTTTGATTTGCAGCGCAATATGCAAGAAGAATATGCAAAGCTGTTGAAAGGCATCGCAAATAAAATAGACCTGAAGAAACCTGTCGGGTATGCAATCGACAAAGTAAAGATGGCGGAAAAGCCGATCGAAAAAGTCGAAGCCGCAACCGCGCAAGCGCAAAAGACAACTGACAAGGCATCAAAACTAACAGGTCTTGTTGGCAGCAAACTGGGCGTAAACACTGGCGCTGCGGATAAAGCAATTGCCAGCGCGGAAGGCGTCGTTACCAAGGTTGATGATACTACGAAAATGGTGAATGAACGTTTGGATAAGGTCAAAACAGAACTTGAACGCGTCGCCCAAATGGAAATCGACAAGGAAATGGATAAGCTTATAAAGGAACAGCTTGATAATTATACTGGCCTGGGGACGACATTGCTGACGAACTATGGAATCAAACATGTGATGCCGTGGAAGCCCAGCACTTGGCCAATAACAAACAAGATTTATAATGACTTGGAAAAATCGTCGCTTTCTGTGGTGCGTTCTTTGACCGCATTGGTTGATCAATATTATGGTCTGGTTATGTGGATGCTTGTCTATGCTGCGTGGATAGCAGGTGCGGTAATCTGGTTTATGGTTCTGGGCAAGATAAAATCGTTAACCAAGCCGTTCGTAGTGTGCCCACGTTGCGGCCATACATTTACGGATAAGAAACGCTTGGGCATGATGGTTGTAAATATGTTGAAGCCGTGGAATTGGTTTATGTAAAAAATCGCGGCGATTGCCGCGATTTTTAATTAGAACGGGAGTTCATTTTATAAAGGGTCTTCAGCCATCTTTTGTTATCTTCATCCAGCAAGTCGCCCAGTATATTAAGGAATTCGTCCGGAGTAACCACACTGCATGCCGCAGAGTTAACGATCTTTGGCAGCATATAAGTTCGATTGCCTTCGGTCAGTTCTGCGCGAAATTCGTTAATTCTGGCTATCCAGAAATGACGCCAACTGTCATTAATTTCATAAGGCACTGTTATCTTGGTTTGAACTTTTTGCTTTTCGATTTTAAACAGCGGCCGCCAGTCATCAGAAAAATAAGCATTCGGGTCATAATGCAGTAATTGCTGGCGCCGGTTTGTATCGGGGTTCGTAGCGTTTGGTACCCGTGTGCAGCGGCTGTTGTCTTTTGTCATTGGATCGCTGTCTACGAATCCGAATTTCATGAGAATATGGTTGCGCAGCCAATCGTATTCTTCCAAGGTCTTGGGTTCGTCCTTGATCGCTATTTTAACATGAATAGATCTGTTGCCGGAATAAACGGCCTGACAAATATACGATATGTTTGCCAAAACTTTTTCCCATTGCCCTTTCAATTCCAAATGATCCCATTCGAACAACATGTATTTCAGTCTGCAGTTCTTTCGGACGCGTCCGGTTTCCGAACGTTTCCCATCCATTGTTACCCAGTTCCCATCGCGGGTTTCACTTATAAATTCGTTAATGCATTCGAATGGGCCGTTGGGATCCCGATTCCATTTTCCGGTAAAACGATGAAATCTTTCGGATGTTGTCCGTGTTGCATATATCCCTTCGAATAATGCTTCGGGATGATCTGAAATTTCTTTTTGAAAAATATCCAGCTGAATGGACTTGTCGAGAGACTCCACTTTTTCCGGTTTTGATTTGTAAGTATAGAATTTTTGAAAGGGATGCTTTCTACAAACAGCCGGCCGTGGAATAAATTGCCCATGTTGTGTCAAAGTTTCGGGAACACTGTTGAAAAGACCCAAATTAACCCCATAAAGACAACGGTTTTCATCCGATATATTTATTTCTGTCCGGTCTATTTTTTGCGCCAGCTCTATGCTGGGGTTTTGTCGATATTGTTCATGAAGTTCCGCCAAAAGCCTTTCATATCCTTTTCTGGCATTTAATACCCATATTTCGGATTCTTCAGGCTTGCCGACAGGATCGCGGAATAGCAATTGGTTTTCATCAAGCTCTGTTCTTTTCTTGTTATTTTTAAAAACTTTTACCGCATCCGAATTGTGTTGTTTAATAAATATAGGTTCGGTGGAAAACTTTCTTTTATTTTTTGCTTCGTCATATCCATAGCGTACAGCAGAAAAGAAATCTTTCGTTAACGCTTCTAGCCATTCCATCTTATTTTCTTCCGGACAGTTTGTTTGCTCTTCTTGATAATATTCGCAAAAAGCCCTGATGGTCCAGCTGATAAAGAAGTCCATATGCGGGGCAAAATTAGGGCCGGGATACAGCGGCATAGTATTGCCAGCCGCATCTATCCATTGAATTTTTCCTTTATTATTTGGTTTTTTGGAAAAACCGAATTCTTCCGACAGCAATGCGGATTCATATTGTATTTTAAATGACCAGAATAATCGTTCATCCATGAACAAGGGTTTAAAAATATAATCCTGTTTAAAATTTTCAAACGCGTGATATAGTCTTAAATGATAGCTTTGTTTTTCATCAGGAATTGTTTCTGGATTAAAAAGTTTCTTGTAAATAAGTTTTAAATTATTATTGGTGCGATCATATGGGGATTTTAAAAGCCCACCGCGAATCCAGTCCCAAACATTTTGCGTTAATTTTTCAAGGTTGTCAGAAGGATGCGCGAAATAAAATCCGGCGAATGCGGCGCGCATTTCTCTATCAAAATTCATTTTATTTTGAATGGCATTCGCATCGAGACCGCTTATAAACAGGGGCGCAGACCAGTCTTCGCGGAATATCATTTGTTCACGCATCAGTTTTCGCGTCAATAAAAGCATGGCATATCGCGACAGGTAAATCTGGTCCGTTTCGGCAATCAAACCACTTACTTGATGCATTTCGGTTCTTAAATGCCCTTCTGGAATATTGCAGTGTTTTATCAAGAAATGCAAAGACTCAACGGTGCTTGATTTTTGGAATTCTGGGGCGATAATTTTTATCACTTCATCAAAAAACCAAACATCTTGACCGTTGGCATAATGAAGGTGGCTCTTTTTTGCAGCTTCAAGTGTTTGATATAGTTCAAAAAAGAAGTTGTCTAAATTGTTTTTATCCGCATAGGCAAAGAAGCGAAAGGGCAGGTTTAAAACAGGTGCGCTATCTGGACACTCGCCAGTCTCTAACAAGTCCGTCACCTGGGGTATCAGCTGGCGTATTTTGTCGAATTTCGAAGATTTTTCCGCAATATTCTGGCTCACTCGCGGATTCTACAATAAAATAAGGTTTTGTCAAGTTAACTGCTTGTTTTTATGTAAGTTGTTCAAAAAATACTTGCAATCAGCATAGAACTATGCGAAAATGCCAGCCTGTGCGAGCGTAGCTCAGTTGGTAGAGCGCAGCCTTGCCAAGGCTGAGGTCGAGGGTTCGAGCCCCTTTGCTCGCACCAAAATTTTGGTGCAAAAAATGAAGTTGTATTCTAAAAAATTCAATTAAATTGCGCCACGCAGATAAATTCAGCGGGCGCGATTTTCGCGCCCTCTATTTTGAAAAGAAAGGAACCGTAATGTCAGAAAATCTCGCAATCTCCACTAACGAATTGGAAGCGCGCGTGCAAAAAGCGGAAAATATCCGTGCGCGTGATGGCGTTGTTTGGAAAGACAGGTTCGAACGCACTGGTACGATCCTTGAAACCCGCGCCTTGGCGGATGGCGCGAAAGTTCGTGTTCCGGGTCGTGTGATGGCGCTTCGCTGGTTGGGAAAGCTGATGTTCGGCCGTATTTATGACATCGATGGGGAAATCCAGTTTTCCATGTCGCAGGAAGAGCTGGGTGAAGAGCAATATAAATTCATGAAAACCAATGTCGATGTGGGTGATTTTATTGGGATAGACGGTGAGTTATATCACACCACTGCCGGCGAATTGACAATCAAAGTTTCCAAATATGAAATCCTGGCCAAAGCGCTGCGTCCTTTGCCAGAGAAGTTTCATGGTTTAACAGATACCGAAACCCGCTATCGCCAGCGGTATCTGGATATAATCGCTAATAAGGAATCGCGCGATGCATTACTGGGACGTTTTCAGATGACACGGCTATGGCGCGAGTTTATGTGGAATCATAATTTTATGGAAATCGAAACCCCCATATTGCAAAATGTAGCCAGCGGCGCGGCGGCAAAACCCTTTACTACGCATCACAATGCATTGGATACCGATTTCCAGCTGCGTATTTCGCCAGAAATTCCGTTGAAAATAGCAATCGGCGCAGGCTTTGATCGCGTGTTCGAAGTCGCCAAAGACTTTCGTAACGAAGGCATGGATGCGATGCACTTGCAAGAATTTACAATGGTCGAATGGTATGCCGCATACTGGGATTTTAATGATAACATCAAGTTTACTTGGGACTTGGTACAGCATCTGATACAGAGCCTACGCGGGACTTTGCAGATTGAATATCAAGGCACAAAGCTTGATTTTTCCTCGTATGATAAGTTAGATTATACGGCGAAAATGAATGAACTGTTTGGCTGTAATATTCTGGACTTTGATGACGCGGAAAAATTACGCAAGCAATTGCTGGATCAGAAAATGTTTTCCCGTGATGATTTAGAACCATATAAGTCAATTCCTGAAATAGTGGATTTCGTATATAAAAAGAAAATCCGTCCGGGCTTGATCCAGCCGACATTCTTGTATAATTATCCGGCATATATGGTGCCTCTGGCGCGTAGAAATGACGATGATGAGCGCCGAATAGACATGTTCCAATTGTTGGCATGCGGCGCGGAAATGTGCAAAGGGTATTCAGAGCTTGTAAATCCGATACAACAGCTGGCGGCATTTGAAGAACAAGCGAAAGATATCGCGGCGGGGGCAGAGGAAGCGTTCAATCCGGATAATGATTTCGTGCGTGCGATGGAACATGGATTTCCGCCAATCTCTGGTGTGGGCGTAGGGGTGGATAGATTGGCGAGCATAATCTTTGACCAGCCAACTCTGCGCGATACAATATTATTCCCGATGATGAAGTAAGAAATCCCGCGAATGCGGGATTTCATTATCTGCTATAAACGAAAGCTTCGGTTGCGCGGGGCAGTGTTTTTTTCAATCGCGAGTATGCAGCGCTAGAGTTTCTTTCCGCTTCATCCGACATCAGTTTGATATTGCAATTGTAGAGAGTTTGTTTCACTGCATCTGCTCCTAACGGGTAATATTTATCATGCTGCTTTTTGACAAACATCTTGTCGGTCGTTGTTTTTTTCAGCTCAAACTCGATATAGTAATCACGGCAGTTTTCATTGACTTTTGCCAAAAGCTCTTTCTGTTGCTCTTCGGGTATATAAACAAATGTCCCAAGAGATAAAAAGATGTCATTCTGCGGCGGCCAGTCAAACGCCTTTTCTTGCGGCAGTCCCAATTTGGCCAGCACATCGCTGCGGATATCTTGAATCAGGCTGTTACTGTCCAATGAATAATTGTTTATGTTATTATTGTTTTGTTTAAGCAAAGGCAACAAAGGCGATAATCCCGCGCCAAAATCCACTACATTCGCATAATTGTTGTCTTTAATTTTATCCGCAGCAAAGTTATGGGCGTTGGCAAATCGCAGCGCATAGTAAAAACTGCGATGAGATATATCTGCAAAATCAATAAAATTCGCAACATATTTCGGGTCGCGGAGAAATAAAATTAAATGCCCGTATAAGTTTGTGTGCTTTTTGTATCCTGATTTTTTTACAGTATCAAGTAAAACGCATGTCCATTCATCAACGAAAGCCAATGATTCGGACGACAGTTCGGGCAAGATATCGCGATGCTTTTCCTGTGCGCCTTTCAGCCCAACTGCGCAACCCAAGGTGCTCCCCGGTAAAGATAAAGATTTCTGTGTCATGCACAGAAATATAGTATATTTATACTATTTGTCAAGTTTTTTATTGGTGAAAAAGAAGACTATCTACATATTTTCTAGTCTGCGAATACGTTCGTCAGTCTTTGGATGTGTGGCAAAGGCTTCGCTGAAAAATTCCTTAGTGGACAGCGGATTAGCAATACACATTGCCGCCATGGATTTACGCTTGTCCAAAATTTCCACGCGGCAGTCCTGGGAAATCTTGCGCAGCGCGGACGCCAAAGCCGCTGGATTGCGGGTGATAAATGCGCCGGTGGCATCTGCCGCAAATTCGCGCTTGCGCGAAATCGCCATGCGCAGCAGCGGAGTAATCAAGAAATTAAAGACCATGAATGCCGCCCAAACCATGAATAAAATTGCGGCAGTGTTGTTCTTGCTGTCACGGCTGTTGCCACCAGATAATGCCATTCGGAAAATTATATCGGCGGCGAAAACAGTAACGCCAACACCTGTAATGACCAACATATCCAGGCGAATATCGCGATTGCCGATATGCGCCATTTCGTGCGCGATAACGCCTTCCAATTCCAGCCTATCGAGTTTATTGATTATCCCGCGGGTCAAGGCAACAGATGCATCCTTTGGCGTGCGCCCAGTCGCAAAAGCATTTAATGAGTCATCTTCGATAATATAAACGCGCGGGGTAGGCAGCCCTGCGGCAAGGGCAACATTTTCGACGCTGCGGAAAATCTGCCGATACTCTTTTTCATCGGAGTGAATTTCTTTTGCGCCCGCGGATGACAACATCATTGAATCACCAAAAGCCCAAGAAATCAGCATCCAAACCAGACAAGCAATAGTTGTTGGAATCGCAACCATCGCGGTTACTTCCAACGCTTGTTCAAATGGCGCGACAATCCAAACAAACAGAAAAACAAGCAAAATGAAAATCAACGGAAACGCCACTACTAACGCAGCGGTCTTCCAGTTATTTTCCCTGATGTGATCATAAACAGTCTTTGTGCCGGCCATGCTTTAGAACTCAATCTTTGGGGCTTTTTTGACCGCGGTTTTTTCTTCCTCATCCAGTTCAAAAAACTTTTCCGGAACGAATTTAAACAGGTTTGCAACAATGTTACTGGGGAATTGCTTTATCTGCACATTCAGGCTCATTACGACAGTATTGTAGAATTGCCGCGCGGCTTGAATTTTTGTTTCGGTGTCGGTCAGCTCTTGCTGCAGTTCCAAAAAGTTTTCATTCGCACGCAGGGCAGGGTAGCTTTCCGCGAGTGCGAAGATGCTTTTCAGCGCACCGGTCAGTTGATTTTCTGCAGCGCCTTTATCTGCAACGCTGCTGGCACTCATCGCGCTGTTGCGTGCGGCGATAACAGATTCAAGCGTACCTTTTTCATGCTTCATCGCGCCCTTGACGGCATTAACCAAATTCGGAATCAGGTCATAACGGCGTTTCAATTGAGTATCGATGGTCGACCAAGCTTCGCGCGCTTGGGTGCGGCGCGCAATCAGTCCATTATAAACCGCAACGACATATAAAATTATTACGGCCAGTATTGCTATTGTTGTCCACATTTTTTGCTCCTTTGTTTTTTATTATTTTATGACTTTCCCGCGCACTATGCGAGCCTTTTCTTTATCCCATTCGCGACGTTTAATTGTTTCGCGTTTGTCGATTTGGCTTTTGCCGAACCCGACGCCCAGCAAGACTTTTACCTTTCCGCGATTATTAAAATAAAGTTTAAGCGGCACAATGGTCGCGCCTTTTTCCGACAACTTTCCAACAAGGCGGCGAATCTGTGCAGAGTGCAATAATAATTGACGTCCGCGACGCTCATCAAAATTTACAATCTTTGCGGCAGTGGGTAAGGCTTGAATTACAACATTTTTCAAGACCAAATTTCCATCACGCACGGATACAAAACCATCGACAATCGAGACCATGCCATATCGAATAGATTTAACCTCTGCGCCAGTGAGTGAAACACCAGCCTCTATCGTGTCTTCGATAGAGTAACTAAACCGCGCTTTGCGGTTTTCAGCAACCTGTCCAGATTTAATTAATTGACGTGTCATACTGTAATTATACCAATAAAACTCGCAAATTCCATAAAAACCTGGCCAATTTTAATATGGAAAAATCACTTGACAAAAATATTAAGTATGTTATATTTTGGGTCCAAAGTTAATTTTCTAAAAGGAAATCATAATGAATAAAAATATGTTAAGAAATATCAAATTGGCTGGCATGATGATACCGCTTATTGCGCTGTCTATTGCTTGCGATGATTCAAAACCCCAGAAAAAACAGCCTGTTAGAAATACGAATAATTATAATCAGGCGAATCAGGCAGAGATTCAAAAGCTGGCGGACCTGTACCAACGCAAGTGGGAGCTGGGAAATTTTATAGACAATTATGGCCACAAGAATTATGTGAAACATCCCGAAGTGGCCCTAAGCTTGGAATACAATAAAAGATATTATGAAGAATTTTCCAATCATATATCGGCGGAAGAACGTGTGATCATAGGGCCGGAAGGATTTCGGTTTGCAAGCACGGATGGATTTTTTGGGAAAGAAATGTATGCGGATTATGGATTTACGCCAGAATTTCTAAACTTTATCATGGCCCAAGAAAAAGCTTTTTACAGGGGGCTGGATCCTATTTTGGGTACTTCGAAGTTCGGAAAAATATCGACAGACTATAGAGAGTTTAATTTTGAAGTTATTAGAAAATTACAGGAATTCGATAGAGAAATCGATATCCTTAAAGGCAACCTTACCGAAGCAGAAATTTCTGCAGCGCTTGGGAAAGGACTTGTTGAGAGAGATGCCAAGGATATTCTGGCAGAAAACGGAATAACTCTGCCATATCTTGAAGCAGATATTCAAGATTTATTCAAGGGTAGAAAAATTGTAGTAAACAGCGGCAGAGGCAATGCCAATCCTGGTTCAGGCAAGACAGGTCCAGCTGGCGATTCTTGGAAAAAGAAAATAGAAGACAGGCTTGATAAGCTGGAAGGCAAAGATACATTAACCTGGGTCTTTGATAAAGCTGGCACGGAGTTTGCAATGGTGCGACATGGACAGGGCAATCCATTTCATGGTAATGCAAAGACAACCAAAGCTTGGCTTTCAAAACATCAGAAACAAATCTAAAAAATCATTTTTGGATACAACCGCTTGGTGCTTTGCCCCAGGCGGTTTTTAATAACCTGTCATAATTTAGAAAACTTGCATTTCCTATAAATATATTCTATGTTTTTTTGGCAAGAGGAATTAAATGAAGTTTAAAGCATTATGGGAATTATCAACTGCCTTTAAGGAAGCGCTGGGGGATCATTTTTCAGGAACGCCCAAATATATGCAGCCTACAAATCCCCAAAAGCCAATTGTACAAGCTAAATTCAACTTATGGGATTATATTTGTGATTTTCTTCGGGGGCGGAAATACGGCGATTAAACCGATAATTTCGGATATAATTTTTTTGTATTTTGTTCCAAAACAACCTCTAATTCCTGTAATGGAATATTCCTGATTTCTGCCAGAACTTTCGCTGTCTCGACAACCATCGCCGGGGTACATTCTTTTCCGCGAAATGGAACCGGCGCGCACCAAGGCGCATCTGTTTCGATCACGATTCTGTCCAACGGAATTTTAGAAAAAACTTCGCGTTCGGCATCCGCATTTTTAAAAGTAATGATTCCAGTGGCAGAAAAATAAAATCCGCGATCCAGTAATTTTTTTGTAAATTCCCATGGCATGCAATGAAAGTGCATCACGCCAGGCGCACCGCCGCCACCCAGTCCCGCGTATTCAGGTGCGCATAAAATTTCCACTGTATCTTCGCGTGCCTTGCGGCTGTGTATCGCAACCGGCAAACCCGCCCGAACCGCGATTCCCAATTGTTTGCGAAAGAGTTCTATCTGTGCGTTGCGTGCAACAGGTTCTCTGTTTGCTTCTGTTTTTGCATCATCATCAGCAAAGGAAACAAATGGGTCTTCATAATGAAAATCTAAACCGATTTCCCCAACCCCAACAACTTTCGGATGCGACAATAAGTGTCCGTAATCCGGCATTGTTTTTCCCGCATATTCTGGATGAATGCCGATTGTTACAAAAACATTCTTGTGCTTTTCTGCCAGTGCAATCGCAGGCGCAAAGTCGTCCGGTTCCGCTGTGGCGCAAACAAGCGCGCCAACGCCAGCCTTTGCCGCATGCATAACTATTGCATCCGGATCTTTGGTATATCTGTCCGTCAAATGGCAGTGAGTGTCTATAAACATTTTTTGATGTCCGTTATAATTTTGAAAATCCCGATTTCTGGTTCCAGATAAACTTCGCGAATATTCGCCAGGTCGCGCGTTGCCGTTGGGTATAAATCCGCCAAGCCGAAATGAGCAATCGCATCCAGCAGAATTCCATGCAATGGCGGTTCTGCCGCGATCTTTTTTGCAATGCGCATGATGTCTGCGGAATTAGCGCGCTGATCTTCCAACAGTTCTAACAAGCTTTCGTAAATATCATCTCCTCCGGTGATTTTTAAATTCGCGATTTTTCCAAAGGATCCATTTGCCAAACGCAAGGTAGCCGAAGATATTTCTTCTCCCGGCAGGAATGTCGCGCATAAATCACGCAGCTCTGAAATGTTCAGTGGAGTCATTTTTTCCACACGGGATCGGGAGCGTATAGTTGGCAATACATTTGCCAATTGATGCGCCACCAGCAAGAATAAAGTATTCGCAGGCGGTTCTTCCAATAACTTTAAAATCGCATTCGATGCTGCAGCATTTAATTCATCTACGCTATCAATCAGAATTACACGCCACCCACCGCTAAACGAAGACAATTGCATCTTTTCAATCATCGCGCGAACGGTGTAAACACTGATAACTTTTCCATCTGTCTTTGGCTTTCCATCCTTGTCGATATTGTGCGCCATATCGATAATAAAAAAATCACCGATGTTACCATAAACTTTCTGTGCAATCTGATAGGCGAGAGTAGCCTTCCCAATACCACGTGCGCCGGCCAGCATCCACACGGGGTGCAGGGGATATTCATTGCGCCGTGCCCAAGCGTCATCAAATGTGCGACGGATTGCGCGATGTCCAACCAATTGTTCGTTATCAATCGGCGCAGGGAAATTATAAGAAGATGTTTTTTTCGGCGCCATTTTATTTCCTCACAAAAATCATCTGTAAATTTTTCATGATGCGTGCAAAGAATTGAACTTTTCCAACGCGTTCCTTTGCAATCAGTGAAGCACGAGCAATGATTTTTCCATCTTGCTGCACTATGATTTCCCCGATTTTTTCGCCTTCTCGAATTGGTGCGGGCAAAGGCTCCTCGTACCGCGCAAGCACGCGCAGTCCGTCCGCCGCGCCGCCTTTTGGCAATGTTACTGCAAATGGTTTTGCGACTGTTGCCACAACCGTTGGCTGACGCCCGTACCATACTGGAATTTCCGCAATCGCATCACCGGGCTTATAGAAAATTTTGTTGTATGTATTTGTAAATCCGTGCAGCAACAGCTTTTTCATTTCCGCCGCCAAAGCCTCGTGATTCTTGGCTTTAAAGCCATTGATAACACCAATCAGGCGCCGTCCGCCTTGGCTTGCACTTGCTACCAAACCATATCCGCCTTCTGCGGTATACCCGGTTTTCAGCCCATCTGCGCCCGGCATTATAAACAGCAGCTTGTTGTAATTCAAGGTTTTCGACCGTCCCCACTCGGCGCACCACTCGCTTTGATATCCATTAAACTCAAAGCGTTTTGTTGCAAACATCGGATACAGATCGGCATGATTGTTCATCATATACTGCGCCAGAATTGCCAGCTCTCGCGAAGTCATTAAATTATCAGGATGGGGCAGGCCGCTGACATTTCCAAATGAAGATTTTTGCATGCCGATTTCATGCGACTTTACATTCATCTTTTGCACCATTGCTGGCTCGCTGCCGGCAATTCGTTCAGCCATTGTAACGCAGGCATCACCAGCACTCATTACAATCAGCCCCAGCATGGCATCGCGCACAGTAATCTTTTGCCCTTTCACCAAGCAGATTTTGCTGGCATCTTTCCAAACAGGGTTTTTATAGTCCGCGGCATCAGGCACAACAATCTTTTCATCCAGCTTTAATTTTCCGGCCTTAATTTCATCAAATACCACCGCCAGAGTCATCAGCTTCAGCATGGATGAAGGCGGCATAAGGGTATCTGCTTCCTTTGCAATAATTTCCGAGCCGGATTGCAGGTCAATTAGGAATGCGCTGCGTGCGGTCGTTGAAAAGGCGTTCGCTGTGAAAGGCAAAAGACAAAATAAGAAAGAGATAAATTTTTTCATGCTTATAGCATAACAACAAAAAACTTGCATTTTCAAGATAAATATAACATAATCCGCACCGCGCGACACCCTTGGAGGTCGCATAACAACAAAGGATGTAAAATGTCAATTAAACTGAAAGCAGGAATTCGGAATGTCGCTGGCAAGGGGGCCGCACGTTCTGTCCGCAATAACAAAAAAGTCCCGGCTGTTGTATACGGGGAAAAGAAAACCCCGATCGCAATAGAGCTGAATGGCAAAGAATGGGTAGAGCTCATCAAGAAACCGGGCTTGCGGACTAAATTATTTGAAATCGAAACCCCAAATGGCATAGAAAACGCGATGTTGATGGATATCCAGTATCATCCGGTGTCCGATGCGCCAATTCATGTGGACTTCAAACGTATCGATGTGGCAAAGCCAGTAAGCGTGGTTGTGCCTATTGAATTGCTGAACTTTGAGACCGCAAAAGGCTTGAAAATGGGCGGAACATTGAACTTTGCTGTGCGTAAGGTTGCAATCGTGGCCAAGGTTAATGATATCCCAGAAAAAATCACAGTTGATCTGGCGGCATTGAATATAGGCGACGTGGTTCATGGTTCTGCTTTGAAATTGCCAGCGGGCGTGGAATTGGGCTTGCGTCAAGCAGACCTGGCATTTGTGATTATCGGCGGTAAAATGGCCGAAGAAGCGGATGCTGCGAAACCAGCCGCCGCCGCGAAAGATGCCAAGGGTGCAAAAGGCGCCAAGGCTCCGGCAAAAGCAGCGGCTCCGGCAAAGGACGCCAAACCAGCTGCGAAACCAGCCGCAAAAAAGAAATAAAAATCCCGGCGTAAGCCGGGTTTTTTATCGCCTCATTCCGCCACCGCCATGGAAGCTCCCACCCCCGTGAAAGCCTCCATCGCCGTGGAACCCACCCATCTCTGGCGGACGGTTCATAATGCCACTGGGGCCAAATCTATCGCGGCCTTCACGAATTTCTCGATGGGCTTCGTCATAATCCCCCCAGTGATTTGCTACATAAGCGCGCCTGTCCATATGATTCATGGTATCCCAACGCCCGCGCATATCAGGATCGCGCCAGCCCCATCGATCACCCGCCCAATAGTAAAAAGCATCGCCGCAGTCTCCATCAAGCGAAAACCTGTTCGCCAGCATGCAATTGCCCAGATCGTCGGTGTCCGCGCAATAGTCGTCTATTTCAGGCCCGCAAGCATCTGCAAAAGGATAAAGGCCGCGATCTACGCCCAGAAACGCGCCTGCCGGAAATGCGAACATTAAACTGCAAATAGTCCATAGTAAAATTCTTTTCATTTTGCTCTCCTTTTTGGGACATTTTATGAAAAGAATTTTTAAAAATCATCAGGAAAAAAATCGCTGTATCTCCATTGACAAATCATTAATTAATATTACCAAACTGTTTGCATATATAAATAACAATTTTTCTCTTCCTAAATATTTAACTATCTGCTATAATTCCCATGTTATAGGAGAGAAATTTGTGCAGAATTTGTGGCAAAAGTTCCGGGAAAACCGGGCTCACAAGGGAGTTTTATGCACGCGGTTTTTAACGCGCAGCGGCGTCGATTGGCGCCTTTGCGCGTTTTTAAAATGAAAAAATAGAGAATAAAAATGAAATACGGCCAAATAATTTTTGCGCTCCCCATAATAGCATTCGTTTTTGTCGATGGTGCGAATGCCGCCGCAAAAAGCAAAGATGTTATATACGGTCTGGACTCTGAAACCCCCGTGTATACTGCGACAGGAAAGCAAGCTGCGGCCCCTGCTTCAAAAAGTAATGATGTTATATATGGTTTGGATTCTAGGACCCAAAGGTACACTGCGGTGGGTGCCGGCCGCGAAAAATTTGATAGCAAGTTTTATATAGGCGCGCGGTTTGATTTCAATCTCGCTTCTTTCCAGAATGAATATAGTGATGCATCCGGCACGAGGGATAAGCTTACCGATTCGTTTTCTTTTGTTCAGCAGCTGGGGTTTGATATAGCCGCTGGGTATCAGTTCGCCCCCAGATGGCGTGCGGAATTGAACTATGTTAATACGGGTAAGTATTCTGACAAGGATACTGGTGGAACTTTTGATCTTTCCAGTCAATTTTTCATGCTGAATGGACTTTATACTATAAATATATGGACGACCACTTCTATATATACTGGTTTTGGTGTTGGAATAGGTATGCTTACAACCAAGTTTGCAGATATATATTTCGCACCGGATGCCGAATTAAGTAAGACCTCCATGGGATTCGCGGGCCAGGCAATGATCGGCATAGAAGAAAAGATAGCGGAACAGTTGTATTTGGGGCTAACATATAAATTGTCTTATATGACCGGTCACAAACAGGAAATAGCGATTGACCCGCTTATGAATGGTGGCGTAGTCGATACATTTATATCTGAAACAAGCGGGATCTTGAATAACACATTCGGGGTAGGGTTAAGGTTAGAGTTTTAATAAAAAATGAATAAAAGCTTTGTAACAAGTTTTATTGCAATAACAATTATTACCGGTTCGGCGCATTCGGCGTCCAGTGTGCGTGCCATTGGTACCAGCGCTGGTGTTCCTGTCGCGGCGCCAACAGCAGCCAGGGCCGGAACCAGACTTTCTACCACAGGCGCGGTGGGGATCAGCGGTGCAAAGCCTTTGGCGGCGGCGCCATCGGTTAAACCTGTCAATCTGGGGAAGTCGGGGGTGTCTGGCGCAAATGCACGATTATCTTCTACTCAATTTTTGGCCGGCAAAGGACAGTCGCTGGGTGGCGGGGTAACGCCGAAAGATTTATCAGATTATGCAACTCTTGCGCAGTTGGACAGTGCAGAATCACGTCTTGACGGGCGCATAGATGTTTTGGAATCGGATACTTATACAAAAAGCCAGATAGATTCAATTATTTCTGCTATTGAATTAACCCCAGGCCCAGAAGGTGCCCAAGGTACGCAAGGCGCAGAGGGCGCGCAAGGATTCCAAGGCGCGCAAGGGCCCCAGGGTGTAACAGGGGAATCTGCGTATGAGCTTGCCGTAAGACAAGGATTTATAGGAACAGAAGAAGAATGGCTTACATCAATTTCATTCCCAACCGCCGATGAAGATGGGCTTTATGTTATAAAAGTGACGAGCGGACAAACAGACCTGAAGCCTGTGGGCATTGTTACGGGCGAATACACCGGAATATAAAAAATAAAGATAAACAAGAGAGACAAGAAAAAAATAAAATGAACAAACTATTGAAAAATCTTTCAAGATTTGCATTGGTTGCCGCGGTTACCACGCCTTTTGCGGCGGCACATGCGATACTGGGAGATGACGAGATAGTTACGTCAAAAGAATATGTTGACAGCGGCCTTGGTAAGAAGGCGAACAAAACCGATGTTACAACTTCTCTGGCGGGCAAACAGAATAATATTACTGGTACGGCAAATCAGGTTGTCATGGCAACCGGAACAGCGGGAGTGGTTGATTATCGTGCGATTACCGGTTCGGTTACATCAGATTCCACTGCACTGGTAACATCAGGCGGGGTTTATTCGGCGCTTGATAGTTTCGTTTCGGGTTCGATAAGCGGTCTTGGACTTGGCCAACTTTCAACCATGAATGTTTCCGATCTGGGTGCTTTGGCGATGAAGGATACAGTTGCGACATCTGACATTGATGATGGCGCAGTTACGACTGGTAAACTGACGTCCGGCATTGTTACATCGCTGGGCAAGGCAGATACCGCATTGCAGACCGGCAATAATGTTTCGTTGCTGACAAATGATGCTGGATATATAACAAGTGCAGCGTTAAGCGGATATGCTACAACAGGTTATGTTGATGGCGCAGTTGCGACAGAGACCGAGCGTGCCATGACGGCCGAAAGCGGGTTGAATACCACGATATCGGGGATTAATACAGAGCTTATAAATACGAATACGTCGCTGTCCAATGTGTCGACTTCGGTCGGCGAAATGGCTACGGCATTGACGGGCCTGAATGAAACCGTTACTGGAATAAACACGCACTTGATGGATAAGTCCGCCCAGGTCGATACGATTAACGAAACCTTGTGGGGATCGGATGACGGATGGCTGCCGAATTCTTATAATTCAAATGGACGCATAGGCGACTTGCTGGATGAAAAACAAGATAAATTGAATTGCACGGAAGGACAGATAATACAGTATGGCTCTGATGGCCCGGTTTGTGCTACGGTATATGTAGGTACATACACGGGTGGTTAAAAGATTAAACAAACAAATAAAACAAAACAAAAAAGAGAAGAAGGAGAAGGAAAATGGTAACCAACATGAAAAAGCTAGCGCTGATAGCCGCCGTAATGGCACCGTTCAGTGCGGCGAGCGCAGCGGCCCCGGTCGTTGCGTCAAAAGACTACGTTGATAGTGGTCTTATCCAAAAACAAAACAGGCTAACGGGCAGTGCGGCCAGTGCGGCGTCTGGCAATGTAGCCGTATGGGGCGCCAATGGTGACACAGCTGGTTATCTGGAAGTCGATACAACAGTTACAGGGGGATCAAATAATTTGGTCACTTCCGGTGCTGTTCAAACAGCAATTGCAAGTGTTGTTGCTGGCTCAATCGGCTCTCTGGGTAAGTTGGCGGAAAAAGACACCGTTACCACCAGCGATATTGATAACAGTGCAGTTACGCTTGCAAAAATCGCGGCAAGTGCATACGATACAGTTGTCACATCCGATTCGAGCAACCTGATCACATCAGGAGCAGTTTATACGGCAATCCAAGCGGCAGCGTTCGATGACAGCGCCCTTGATATCAGGGTTTCTGACCTTGAATCAGGCAAGGCGGATAAAGTCGCAAGCGCTACGGCTGGCCATTTCGCAGGATTGGATTCCGACGGAAACTTGACTGATTCTGGTTTCTCGTCGTCCAGCTTTGATGCGGCAGGCGCGGCAGCGATTGCTCTGTCAGATGCGAAATTGTATGCTGATGGCTTGGCGGCCGATTATGCTACATCGGATCACGTGCATGCTTCAAGCGACCTGACGGATGCGGGTGCTACGGGTATATCTTTGGTGGGCGCAAGCGATGCGGCTGCTGCAAGATCGATAATCGGTGCGACAGGGACAGGAAGTTCTGTCATGACCGCGTCTGATGCAGGTGCTGCGAGAACCGCGATTGGTGCGGCTGCGGCGTCTGATTTCGTTTGCAGCGACGGTCAAATGTTGCTTGCTAACGCATCTGGCGGTTTCGATTGCATCGAAATTGAAACAGGCACTTATTCTGAAATATAAAGAAGAATGAAAGCATAAAATGAATCGCTTTATAAAAATCTTTGCAGTTGTTGCATTGACGGCATCACCGGTGTTATCCGCATATGCGGATGACCCTGTTGTGGCGGCGTCAAAGGCTTATGTCGACAGCGGACTTATTCAAAAAGCATCCACTGCATCGGTGTTGGCGATATGGACGGCGCTGGGCCAGTCTGATGGATTTGCATCACTTGGCTCTGACGGCAAAGTTCCTAAAGCGCAATTACCGAGTGACATTGGCGTTCAAGCGGACTGGGACGCTGTATCTGGCGCCGCGGAAATCTTGAACAAGCCGACACTGGGCACTGCTGCGTTGTCGGCTGCCTCGGACTTCATTGCCGCATCACAAAAAGGTGCGAACAGTGGGGTGGCATCGCTTGGTTCTGATGGTACAGTTCCAAAATCACAGTTACCTTCGGACATTGGTGTTCAAGCGGATTGGAACGCTGTATCCAGCGCCGCGGAAATCTTGAACAAACCAAACTTGGGCACTGCGGCATTGGCGGCTACTTCGGACTTCATTGCCGCATCACAAAAAGGCGCGAATAGTGGGGTTGCATCACTTGGCTCTGACGGAAAAGTTCCTTCTTCTCAACTTCCGGCACAAGCTCAAGCAGATTGGACCCAGGGAAATAGTTCGGCAGTAGATTTTATAAAAAATAAACCATCATTATCAACGGTTGCGACCAGTGGCTCTTACGCGGATTTGTCAAACAAACCGAGTTTTGCAGTGGTTGCAACCACCGGTGATTATGATGATTTGGTCAATCAGCCACAAATTCCAACTTTGACTGGGTATGCAACACAGTCATGGGTTTTGTCGCAAGGCTTTTCAACGGGCGGCGGCGGTGGACCGATCGGGGATGATGTCATCGAAGGACTGCAAACTGCATTGCTTACGCATACTCAAGACATGCTTAATCCGCATCAGACGACCAAAGCGCAAGTCGGACTTGGTAATGTTGTGAATGTGGATCAAACTAATGCGGCGAATATTACCAGCGGCACGGTTGCCTATGCGCGCCTGCCGGTTGGAAATGCAGTTAATACGGTTGCGGCCGGAAATGATCCCCGCTTTGCACAGATTGCGAATAAAGTAGATATTTCTGCCCTGGGAACCGCGGCATATGAAAATATTGCATTCTTTGCAACGGCGGCCCAAGGCTTGCTTGCAGAATCCGCAACCCAGGCTTTCAGCAACAGCGGCAGCGGTAATGTAGTTACCAGTGTTGCGAAAAACCCCAGCACTAATAATGTAACGGTAACATATGGCACTATGGCGACACCGGGTGATATTACTACATTAAGCAACAGACTTGATAGCCTTGAAAATCTAGGAAACTTCCTTGGTTCGACAGCAACCAGGGCTGCCTTGCCGACAACAGTCGCATCGGCACAGAGTCTGTGGGGAATTACAAGAGTCCCATCAGTAGGCGACTATGCTGATATTTTGGTGGACGAAACGCATGACGGCGATAATGACTCGTATCGTATCATAGACGTTACTGGCGGTGTTATTACCTGGAGCAACACTCCGTTCCGTGTATATGCCAGTGATACAACCGGGTTTATGGATAAAGTGCCAGGCGCGACAACCGGCAATATAGGAATGTTTAACAGCAGTGGTCAAATGGTGGATTCAGGCGCAGCGGCAAGCGATCTGCTGACATCGACCCAGAAAACGAATTTAGTTTCACATCTTACTGATACAGGCAATCCTCATTCGGTAACCAAGGCGCAAGTTGGTTTGGGTAACGTTGCAAATGTAGACCAGCAGAATGCAAATAATATTACCAGCGGCACGGTTGCTTATGCTCGCTTGCCGGTTGGGAATGCAGTAAGTACGATTGCGGCCGGGAATGATACGCGGTTTGACACTATTCCGACAACTGCGCCGCAGGGATCTCCGGCGGTAGGAAGAGCACTTATATGGATAGAGTAATTTTTGTCATTGCGGACTTGGTCCGCAATAGGGCCTGTGAAAATGAGAGAATATAACTTTTGGGTTTATATTTTGTTTAATGAGCGGGCAAAAGCGACATACATAGGAATTACAAACGATCTTGAACGCAGAATGTTAGAGCATAAGAATGGTTTAATAAAAGGCTTTACAAAAGAAAAAAATATTCATAAACTGGGATATTTTGAATATTATAAGTATATTGATAAAGCATTATGGAGAGAAAAAAATCTGAAAGACTGGCATCGCGCATGGAAATATAGGTTAATAGAAACAATGAATCCTGATTGGAAGGATTTGGCGGAAGAACTGGATAAAATAGACATTTATAGAATGCCGACGGCGCGGGATTTGATAGATCCAAGGACAGGAGAAAAAGTTTTTTAAGACCCTGTTGCGGACCAAGTCCGCAATGACAAAAATCACTTTGTGATTTTTGAAAAAATTTACAACATGAAAAAACTCCTCGCCATCTTTATTGTACTTTTGATAGCGCCGCTCTCGGCGCATGCCGCGTCTACGACATTTTATAAAATGGGCGGATCGGGAACGATCGAAAATGGGATGCTTGCACATAACGGTGCACCATGTAGTGGTAATGCTTGCAGCAGCACTACTGCCTGCTGCGTTGCCGGTGTTTCTGGAACATCGATCGGAACGGCTAATGTGGCAATTACTCCCTTTAGCGGAAACAGTATGAATGCTTCAAGCGTTTGCTTGCTGGAACGGTATGGCTCTATTTGTCAGTGGGTGCCATTGTATATGCCGGGCACGCGTACTATCCCGATGCCGCCGGGCACACCCAGTGGCGGAACAGCGCCATTATCGGGGGTATCGGCCGTCCCCCAACAATTGGGTATTTGGTGTAATAACGTAGCATACGGGAATGTGGCAATCGGCATGTGCTTTCCGGGCGGGCAGCAAGCAAAAGTCACCGGGCAATTTTCCGGCGGTGTTTATGCAGCGTGGAGCTGTAATGGCGGATTTTATGCGCCGCCGCTGCCATCTAATGCGCTAATCACCGATCATGATTCCTGTGTACCTGTTGAAGCCGGATGGTACAGCCCGTTTCGCGAACTGGACCGATATCCTTGTCCGCTGAACAATTATTGTCCGGGCGCGCTGGTGGGTTGCCCCACATTGACCGCCAATATTGCAAACAGTATGATTCCGAATAAGCCCAATTGCAAAACCGTCAGCAGTGCGACAACTGGCACCGCGGCCGCCCCAAATTTCCAGCCGACTGCATGTCCGGATGTGGAAAATTGCGCCGCTGCGCCGATTGCATGTCCGGCGCCCTGGACAGTTTCCGATGGCTTAAAATCTGCAATTACCGATTGCTATTACAGATATGACGGAGGATGTCCGTTGGAACCAAACGCAGCGACAATGGAAGGGCGCATTTATAATCCGAATTGCAGTGGCGGCGGGTCAGGTTGCCAGGCAATTGAATGCAAAATCGCGACTTGTCTTTCTGGTTACTCTCTTATTGATGGAATGTGTGTTATGGGATGTGATGCCGGAAAGTATTTTGACGGTAATACATGCCAGGATTGTTTGGCTGGAAAGTATTGTCCTGGTGGACATTTCCCAATGGATGACTGTCCAGGTTCTCATCCAAATTCTTTGCCGTTAAATCCATCACAATCGCTTTGCTATGCGAATTGCGCATTGTCACAGAATGCCGCAACAATGTCCGGATATTTCTATTTTGGCATGCCCAGCACTTGTGCGGCGGCTACTTGCGTCAGCGGCTTTCACGTCGAAAATGGCCGATGCATAGTTAACTGTTCGGCTGGACAATATACTCTGGATGGCTTGTCATGCTCGCAGTGTCCTGCTGGTTATTGGTGTCCAGCTAATGATCCAGATAATCCACATCCTTGTAGAGAAGGAAGATTTTGTCCGGCAGGCTCGTCATCAGAAACAGAATGTCCGTTAACCCATCCGAACTCGTTGCCGTTGTCATCAGCCAATACGCAATGCTTTCTTCCGGGTGCGTGCAGTACTTCCACTGTGCCTAATTCTACGGCTGTAATGGGAATGGTGTTTTTTGGGGGGGGGAGCACCTGCGTGGCCACAGCCTGTGTCAGCGGCTATGAATTAATAGCTGGTGCATGCGTGATTGGGACCACCGTTTTGACATTGGACAAGGCCGGCGGAAGTGGAAATATCTTGAACGTAATCGGAACTATATCGGCAACCCTTTTGTGTAATCAAGACCAGTGTACATTGCCGGCGCTGGGGGTTTTATCGCGCGCGTACTCTACTTATGAATACGATACAAGCGGAACTAACTTTCCGAATGGCAGATGGTGCACACAGCCGAATGGCGGCGGTACATGTTATACGGCGGGACAAACGCATACTATCAGCAGCAGCGGAACACTTTACGCGATGTGGAGCTGTATTGGCGGATATTATACCGCAGGCGGTACTACATCATGCTCGCTGGCAGGAAACGGGTATTACAGCCCCCCATATAATCCGAACAGAACAATATGTCCGGCTGGTACCTATTGCCCGAATGCCGCTATGTCTATGCCGCTTGATTGTCCGGTCAGCCATCCTGATTCAGATCCGGGCAACACGTCGCAAATGCTGTGCAGACGGCCTTGTACTTCGGTCCCAGGGATCCTTACGGACGATGGGACTGGGTTTGATTATTTCGGCATAGCGAACACTTGCGTTGCCACCAGCTGTGACAATGACTTTAATCTGGTCAGCGGTATGTGCGTTCCGGATCCTAATGCTTGTCCGGCCGGATATTTTTATGCCAACAGCGCCTGTGTGCTTTGTACACCAGGGCATTATTGCGAAGGTGCAGCAGCGCCAGAGGCAGATTGCCCGAATACGCACCCATGGTCGATTGCTGGAAATCCGTCAGAAGATACTTGCTATGCGACTTGCTCGCTTATTGATGGTGCAACGATGATGTCCGGACGCGATTATTATCAAGAAGAAAGCTCTTGCGTTGCCATGGGATGCGAAAATAACTATATACTGCAAGACGGTGTATGTTATCTATCGCAGTGCCAGGTTGGAATGTTTTTGAATACTTCATTATTGATGCCTTTCTGTGATACATGCGGCGCAGGGCAGTGGTATGATGAAATTGTTAATGGTAATGTTTGCTCTCCGGTGGGCAGCAATTATTACAGCCCAGCGCTCGATTCCCGCAGATATCCATGTCCTGCTAATACCAAGTCTGCTGGCGACGGGTCAAACGCGGCCAGCATTACCCATTGCGCGGCGTATAAGACATTAAAAGTTAATGATGGCACAACTGTTACAAGTGTTATGGTTCGCGCTACGGCATTGCCGCCGACAACGCCTGCGTTGCGTATTTATGATGGAACTAATCTTTATTATGGTAACCTTTCGCTTACACCGGCCCCATCGGGAAAAGAAATTAAAATGAACGATGGCACGAATATTTATTATGTAAAGGATAGTCTGCTGGCGCCATAAAGAAACGCCCAAAGGGGCGTTTAATTTTTTGAAAAGTGGCGGAGTCGCAGGGATTCGCTCGGCTTCGCCTGCGCGTATCCTCCTATTTATTCGAACTGCGCTTCGCTTGTTCTCATATAATCGGATTCGAACCGGTTCTCATCAGCGCCTTCAGTCATTTATTAAAAACGCCCCATGCGGGGCCTTTTAAATAAATGGCGGAGTCGCAGGGATTCGAACCCTGGATACCTTGCGGTATACTTGCTTTCCAAGCAAGCGCACTAGGCCACTATGCGACGACTCCATGACCTGGGGGATTATTCGGCTTCGCCTTCTTCCGGTAATGATTCTTCCAATATATCTTCTTCCTCTTCCGCGGGCATCGGGTTTTCTACGATGGCGTCTTCCAATTCGGCATCCAGCTCTTTCAACAACGGATCTTCGGACTGCGATTCCACCGAAGTTTCAGAATCATCCGCAACAGGAACGGACTTATAAGACTGGACGAATTCATGACGCAGATGGCCGACATCCAGCTTTCCACTGGCGATTTCACGCAGGGCGGTAACCGTGGGTTTGTCATTGCCTGTATGCACCACAGGCTCTGCGCCGCCGTTCAGGTCACGCACGCGTTGGGTGGCAAGCATCCCAAGTTCGTACTTACTATCCATCTTTTCCAAAGTATCGCTGATCGTAGTGCGTGCCATAAGAAAATCCTTTGTTGCAATTTTTTTTAGCCCGAATATAATGCCCTACTATATATGGAAAATCAAGTAAAATTTTTATCAATGGGGTGTCGGCTTAACGCGCTGGAGGCCGAAAAAATCAAGGCTATGCTGATAAATGCAGGGACACAGGACGCGATTATCGTTAATACTTGCGCCGTAACTGGTGAGGCAGAAAGGCAATCCCGTCAGGCTATACGAAAATTAAGTCGTGAAAACCCAGGCATTCCGCTATATATCACGGGCTGTGCCGCAACCCGCGCGCCGAAAGATTATGAAAAAATTCCTGGCGTTGTTGCCGTTGTGGCAAACAAGGATAAGTTTAATATAAATGCTTATATTCCCGATTACAAACATGCCGTCAGCTATCAAAAATCAGTTATCAGTTCTTTATCCAAAGCTTTTGTTCAAATCCAAAACGGATGTAATCACAATTGCGCGTATTGCATAGTCAGCAAGCTGCGCGGGAAAAATGTGTCTTTCCAATATGAAAAAATTTTGGAAGATGTTCGTGCGGCGACCACAGCCGGATTTTACGAAATCGTTTTAACTGGTGTCGATATAGCAGGGTTTCGCATGGACAAGGAAACTTTGCCTGATTTATGCGCGGCGCTTTTGCGCGATGTTCCGAAGCTTGCACGCTTGCGCCTGTCTTCATTAGACCCGGGGGTAAACCTGCGCCCGATTATTGACCTTATGCATAAAAATCCCAGAATGCTGCCGCATATGCATCTTTCTATGCAGTCTGGCAGTGATAAGATATTGGCCGCGATGGGACGCCGTCATAATGCACAAATGGTCAGGGAACTGACAGAATACGCGGATAAAATTACTTTTTCCTGGGATATTATCTGTGGCTTTCCGGGCGAAACGCAAGAATTATTCGAAGAAACTTGCGCTTTGGTGCGTGAATTAAAACCAATACATATACATGTTTTTCCTTTTTCTCCGCGGCCCGGAACGCTTGCCGCGACTATGCCGAACCAAGTCGACAGAGCAGAATCAAAGCGCCGAGTTCGAATAATAAACCAGCTGGCGAAAGAAAACCGGCGCAGGTTTATGCAATCGCAAATCGGGCAAACAAGCCAGGTCTTGATGGAAGAAAATAATACAGGGCGCACACCGGATGATATTCCTGTAAAACTGGGGGGTGCGGCAATTTCGCCGAAAAAAATCCTGGATGTAAAATTAACTGGTTTGGATGAAGAATCCGAGTATATGAAATCAAGCGTAGTGATGATTGAATAACTATGAGGATACGTGCAGACGAAGTCGAGTGAATATATGCTTGCGTAAATTTTCAAAAGTCTATAAAATATAGTAAGGAAATGAGAAAACTAACATTGCTTTCTGCACTGTTCTCTGTGATCTGTGCGCCTTTGGCGTACGGGGCTGCGCCGCAAAATCCGCGGTCTGGCACGCCTGTGCCTGTGCGAGAGGATCGTGCATCGAACGAAACCCAAAACAGGGCGGCGACACAAAGACTGTCATCGCGCAGCGCAGCGCCCCAGGTTTCCGTACGATCCGCAATGCCAACACCAACACAACAGTCGCGCAGTGCAACAGTTTCCGCGCGATCTGCACTTGCCCAGCCAACCTTTTTGCCCAGCCCATCTGTCGCACGCAGCGCAACGGTATCGCGATCTGCGAATCCAGCACGCGCGGCAACTGCGGTCTTTTCGGATTTATCAAAAATGGGCACGGGTTATAATGCATGCCGCGAAGTTTATAATACTTGTATGGATCAATTCTGTGCGGGCGCTAATGATACTTATCGCCGTTGTATATGTTCGGAAAAGTTTCGTGAGTTCGGCGATATGGAAGCAGCACTGGATCGCGCGAAGAGCATGCTGCAAAGCTTTGTTGATAATAACTTGGAAAATGTGACCTTAAGCGCGGCAGAAGTCAGCGCGATGTATTCCGCCACCGCTGGTGAATTGGCGGCAACCAGGGATAAATCTGCGGCGGCAAAGATGCTGGAAGAAATCGGCGACTTGTTGTCTGGTAAAACAAAACCGCAAACACAGCAGCAGAATACTTTAGATTTCAGCAACCTTATGGATTTCGGTTCGGCGATGGATGACGTCTGGGGCGGCGGAGATGGAATATTTGGTGGCGGCAATAAAGATTTGACCAATATGGACGGGAAAAAACTTTATGATGAAGTTAATAGACAGTGCAGCCAGATGGCGGAATCTTCTTGCGAAACTGCGGCGCAATTGCAAATGGCGCGCAGCGCGTATGGTTTGATAATCAGCCAAGATTGCCAAGCGTATTCTAAAAAAATCGATGCACAGAAAGAACAAGTTGCGCAAAAAGTGCGCGAGGCAAATAAGCTGTTGCGCGAAGCGCGCTTGGAAGAATATCGCGATCATAATTCAGCGTCTGTGAATGAGTGCATAACGAAGGTTCGTGCTGATATAATGAATGATGCCGCATGCGGTCAGGATTACAAGCGTTGCTTGGACTTCACTGGTCTGTATATTAATAATGCAACGGGCGAGCCAATCTTTTCCCCGCGCTTGTTCCAGCTGGCGAATCAAATAATATTGGAAAACCCGAACGCACCGGAAAATAAGGCTTTCTTGAATGGTTTGGATGGGTTCAAGAATCGCGCGCGTGCATCGCTCGACAGCTGCCGCGATGATGCTAATGCGGTTTGGGATGCGTTCCGTCGTCAGGCTTTGATTGAAATCGCGCAGGCGCAAGACAGGAAATTGGAAGAGGTAAAAAATTCTTGTATCATGACGATGAAGGAATGTTATGACAATGTAAGCGGCGCAATGAGGGATTTTGACGATACAACGGCGCAGGCAACTGGCGCGTTAAGCGCGCGCGCGGCGTCTGCTATGTGCGCGGACAAAGTTGCGGCTTGTGCGAATTTGTATACTGATCCGACGGCTACTAATTGCGTGCGTGCGGATGCGAAAAATCTTGCGAATACCAAAGGCGCGAATGTTTGCGGATTAAAGGAATTGCTGGCGTTTGTAAGCGTTGTGGATACTGTTAGAATTGGCGAAGGATGCAAGGACGCGTTGCAAAGCTTTATCAGCGATACTTGCGCGCCGGCGTCTACAGATAAAGATCACAAGGCGCCGTATGGATGCCGCTTGACGACCCCAGACAAGTTAAGGGAAGGTATGCGGAATTATGCAAAAATATTCTGCGAGGGTGATGAAAAAGCAGAAACTTTGGATCCCAGCACGGAAAGATCGATTGACAGTATCCTGGAAACCGTGAAAATTGAAATAGGCAGTCAGCTGGAAGAAATATGCACGGAGAATAATGGAATATGGATATTGAACCCCAGAGATTTAGATGGGATGAGGAGCATAGATATAGAACCGACATTTGCGAACAAAGCGTTCGGGGGCCTGGCAAAAATAAAAGACCTGATGGATCCGAACCTTGCGTCTAATACAAGATTGGGGGCGTTAACATCTTCGTCATCCCGCAGTGCATTGGTACGTAGCGCAGTGCGCGCGCGCGAAACCTTAAATACAGCAAGCGTATTCGGAACTGCGACAACATCTGCTGCGCAGACTATATCTGATGCCGTTGCCCAATCATATTCCGTCAGTGCACCGCAAGCTGTATCGTATTCTGTCAGCGCGCCACAGACGCTTTCCGTCAGTGCCGCCCCCCAAACACTTTCTATAAGCTCGCCTCAAACATTGACGCTTCAGCCCGTCAATCAGCAGCCATTGTCAGCTGTCGGGCCGCTAATTACAGTATCAGAAGATGCCAAGATCGGTTGGGGATTGTGCCTTTTGAATGATGCAAGGGTGAAGTGCGACCTGCAAAACGTTGCAACTGGCGGCAAGAATGAACATGTGTCATGGGATGGGAATAGGTGCGTGTTTGGTCCGAACTTCGCCCAGAAACGCTGCGAGATGTTGAGTAATGCGGTATGGAAGCCGGCAGAAAACGAATGCTGGGTAACCCGATAAAAAATATGAATATACAAAGCCTTAAAATCTTGTCGCTTTTGGTTATAGTTACATTTGCTCCGATGACAGCATTTGGTGGCTGTTCGTGGGATAATTGCAGCGGCGGGTTTTCTGGCGGCGATGAAGATGGCAGTTGTGATAAAAAAGATGGGGAAAAAATAGAACTTCTCACTTTTCCCATGGCGAGAAAATGTTGCTTACGGACCGGTGCTAGTAATACAGGTTGTCCCCATAGATGGAAAAAGAAAGTAACTTTATGTGATGGGGGAACCACACCGACCGGTGGTAATTATACAACGACGGGGGCGAGCGGCTGCTGGAATTGGAGTTGCAATAGTGGATTTGAAAAAAGCGGTAGAACCTGCGTAAAAACATGTTCTGCTGGACAATTTGCTTCTGGTGGTTCATGCTCTACGTGTGTTGCTGGGACATATTCTACTGGTGGAACTGCGACAAGCTGTACATCATGTGGTTCTGGCAAAACTTCTCCGGCTGGTTCAACTTCATCTTCTGCTTGTGTAGCCACTACTACTTCATCATCTAGCACGACTACGGCTACTGTAACTGCAACCCCGACTGTAACGGCTGCGCCGTCTACGCCGGCTGTAACTACATTGAAAATTCCGGCATCTGCTTTTACAGATTGTGGGGCGGTATCTTCGTCACAGGTTGACTTTGAATCATGTGTCTTTGCAAAAGGGCGCTCTGAAACCAGCGGCGGAACACCAACATTTACAGCAACGGCAGTTCAGGGGATTCCATCATTTACTTTGTCTGCCCCGGTTGCAGAGGCTGTTACCTTAACATCCCCTATCAAAGGCATGGGCCTGGTTCAAACCAATTAAAATCTGCATCCTGCGGATTTTTTTAGGCCTCGTAAAGGCATGAAAAATTATTGTACATCCCAATCCTTTTATTATAATAGCAAGCAGATAAAAAGAAAAACTATGAAAAACATAGAACTATTATTTGATGCTATACGTTCGCCAACTGATATCGCAAATATGATACAGCTGTCGTTGGCCCTGGATGCCACACTGTATATGACTGGGAATTGTGTTAATTATAAAATTCCGAAAATTTGGGGCAAAGTAGGGTCTTGGGGCATAACAGAAGAACCAAAAATAATTCATGATCAATCGTTTGAAAATTTGGTAAATAAATTGAAACAACAAGGTAAAACTTTGATCGGAACCAGTCCAAATGCAAAGAAGAATTTTTATGATTTGGATTTGCAAAATATAGACCCTGTGTTTGTATTTGGAACAGAAACATCGGGCCTTTGTGCAGCAAAGCAAAAATTGCTGGATGAAATGGTGGTTTTGCCGATGGCCCCGAAAATGAATTTTATGACCTTGTCGGTGTGTGTGCCGCCTATTGCATATGAATGCCACAGAATAATGAGAAAAACTGGTGGGTCGGCAGGGACTCGAACCCCGGACCAAAGCGTTATGAGCGCTCCGCTCTAACCAACTGAGCTACCGACCCAACGGCTGGGATTATACACAAATATTTTCCCCTTTCAAGCAAAAAACTGTTCTTGAATCACGTCCTATTATAGGCTATGTTCCCCTTATGTCCCAGGCATTCGTTCATCTTCGCGTGCATTCTAAATATTCCATCGGCGAAGGAACGCTTTATATTTCCGCAAATGAAAAAAAAGACCCTAATCGCCAGACCATCGTAAAACTCTGCAAAAAATACGAAATGCCCGCGTGTGCGCTGACGGATACTAATTTAATGTCTGGCACGGCCGAAATGTCAGAAGCTCTTTCCAACGCTGGAATTCAGCCGATTGTAGGGTTAGAAGCTTCGCTGAATCATCAAGACGGTGCAGATCCAAAGCAATTGCGTATGGAGTCTTTATCGAGGATTGTATTACTGGCGCAGAATCATAAAGGCTATGTAAACCTGACGGCGTTAAATTCAAAGCAGTATATGCGTGGGGAAAATCAACATTTGGGGCCATATGTCAGCTTGTCAGAACTGGCGGCGCATTCAGATGGCATTATATGCCTTTCCGGTGCGCATACAGGGCCAATCGGACATGCAATCCTAAATAACCAACCAGATTTCGCAAAAGTTCTGGCGGAGCATTTACAAAAGATTTTTGGAGACAGGTTTTATATGGAAATCCAGCGTCACGGATTAGAAGAAGAAATAAAGACCGAGCCAGAATTTTTACGCTTGGCACAAGAACTGGATATCCCAATTGTGGCAACCAATGACGCGTGCTTTGCGGGAGCCGAAAATTATGAGCCTGCGGATGCATTGGGTTGTGTTTTGCAACAGACAAAGATCATTGACCCGGACCGCCCGCGCAAGAATTCCCAGCAATATTTCAAATCGTCAGAAGAAATGTCGGAATTATTTTCCGATTTACCAGAAGCTTCGAAGAATACAGTCGCAATTTCGCAACGTTGTGCTTTTATGGTTGATACACGATCAAAGCCCTTGCTGCCTAAATTTGGTGAAAATTTTGATATAGAGTGTCAGATGTTGCGTGATGATTCTCGCAAAGGGCTGGCGGGGCGCATGGCGGATAATAAAATCACGCAGGACGAACAAAAACAATATTTCGACCAATTAGAATTTGAATTAGAAGTTATTATAAAAATGGGCTTCCCAGGATATTTTCTGATTGTCGCGGATTATATCAATTGGTGCAGGGAAAATGATATTTTGGTCGGTCCTGGACGCGGTTCCGGTGCGGGCTCTGTCGTTGCGTGGGCATTGGGAATTACTAATGTAAATCCGCTGGAATATGGGCTGCTATTTGAAAGATTCTTAAATCCGGATCGAATTTCCATGCCGGACTTTGACGTTGATTTCGAGCCTGATCAGATTCCCAGAATAATGGACTATATCTGCGGAAAATATGGTGCGGACCATATCTGCAGAATTATTACCTTTGGTTCATTACAAGCGCGTGGTGCAATCCGTGACATCGGACGAGTCTATGGAATGCCTTATTCTAAAACTGACAGATTTGCGAAACTTATCCCTGCAGATGCAAAAAAGATTTCTGATGCTATTTCTAAATCGGATGAAATTCAAGAAGTCTTGGAAGGTGACGCTGACCTTAAAAAGGTAATCGATGTATCGATGGAAATCGAGGGTGCATATCGAAATTTGGGCCAGCATGCATGCGGTGTAGTTATCGGCGATCGTCCTACAATCGAAATTGCGCCGGTGTATCGCGATCCGGGCAATGAAATGCCTTCATGCCAGTTCGACGGGCATTACTTGGAGTCCGTGGGTTTGATCAAGTTCGACTTTTTGGGCTTGGAAACTTTGTCTGTTCTGAAATACGCGGTAAAGATGGTTAAGGATAATCATGGCGTGAATATTGATCTGGACTTTATCCCATTGGAAGATGAAAAAACTTTCGAGCTATGGCGCGCCGCAAAAACAATCGGAATATTCCAATACGATGGCAGTGCGCTGCCATGGCTGCGTCAGATGAAACCGACAGTATTTGCAAATATCGTGGCGTTGAACGCATTGAATCGTCCAGGTCCCATGGCTTATATTCCGCAGTATATAGCAAGAATGCACGAAGAGGAGCCCGTGAAATATGTGCATCCCTTGGCGGAAGAAATTTTAAAAGAAACATATGGAATTATTGTTTATCAAGAACAGGTCATGCAGCTCTCAAGAGTCCTTGCGGACTTTACGCGCGGCGAGTCCGATACTTTGCGCAAGGGCATGGGAAAGAAGATTAAAGAAGTCATGGACAAGATGCGCATTAAATTCGTAGATGGTTGCGAGGCGCAAAAAACACTAAATCGCGACCAAGCGGAAGATCTGTATCAGCAGTTTATAAAGTTTGCCGAGTATGCATTTAATAAATCGCACAGCGTTGCCTATGCGATTATCGCGGCGCAGTGCGCGTATATCAAGGCGCATTATCCTGCGGAATTCCTGGCATCCAGTATGTCCAGTAATCTTAATGATTCCGAACAGCTGTCGATATTTATCGATGATGCGCGCAGTAACTTCAATTTGGAAATAGTTCCGCCGGATATAAATAATTCAGAATCTTTGTTTTCTGTCCGTAATGGAAAAATTATATTCGCATTGGCTGCGATAAAAGGCGTGGGAAAATCTGCGACGGATCAGATTATTGCTGAACGGAATGCAAATGGAAAATTCAAGAACATAACGGATTTTGCAAAACGTTGCGCGCCGTTTATTAACAAGCGTGTCTTGGAATCGTTTGCAAAGGTCGGTGTGTTTGACAATTTGCTGCCTAATCGCGCGCAGATATTTATGAACGCGGACTTGATACTGGGGTTTGCGGCAAAATCCAAAGAAGCCAGCAGCACGCTGTCGCTGTTTGAAGATACAAATGTAAATGATGTCTTGGAAAATCGCCTGGAAAAAAATATGACCAAAATCGCGTCATGGAGCTTTGGCGAGCAGCTGGCAAATGAATATTCAGCGCTGGGCTATTATATATCTGCGCACCCCATCGACCAGTATAAGAATCTGATTGCGCGAAATGGTTTAACAACCAGCGTAACCTTGCCAAAGAAACGCGATCGTGAAAATGTAATGATTGCGGCAACGGTGAATTCTTTTAACCGCAGGACTACCAGGGCAGGCAAGCCGATGGTTTCAATCAGCGCAGCGGACAGCTTTGGAAACATAGATGCTGTGTGTTTCAGCGATGTGCCGACCATCGCGGCAACCTTGCAGAATGAAAGCATGATTTTGATAAGGGGCAGGACAGCAGTGCGCGATGACAGCGTTTCGTTGTTTGTAGACAGCGTAATTCCGTTAAATCAGTGGATTGCGGATGTGGCGCGGAAAATTACATTAGATATGTTTAATCAAGAACGCTTGGCGGATATAAAGAAAATTATGGATAGCCTGCCGAATGGAAGCACAAAAATACTTTTGAATGTACACAGCGGCGAAAAAATAACAACCCTGGCATTGCCACGTGCGGTCAGACTTTCCCCAACTACTACGAATGATTTCAATGCGCTTGGCGTAAAAATTACAATTGAATAAAAACGCGTCCCTGTGGACGCGTTTGTTTAGTTCAGTTTTCCACAACAGTGTTTATACTTTAAGCCGGAACCGCAAGGGCAGACAGCATTGCGATTTGTTGCAGCGCTTGCGCCGGATGGGTTTAGTTCGGCATCGCGTGCTTCGTGTTCCTGTTCGGTTGCGGCGATATCTGCGGCGGATAATTCCATTCTGCACAGATATGCCAGAGACATGGATTTAAAGTTGCTCATCATTCCGCGGAATAATTCAAATGCTTCGCGTTTGTATTCATACAGAGGATTTTTCTGGGCATACCCGCGCAACCCGATTCCAGACTGCAGCATATCCATAGCCGCCAAATGTTTGCGCCATGTGTTATCCAGCGCGCTTAACATCATTTGCTTTTGCGCCATTTGCATCAGCTCGTTCCCAAAACGTTGTGCTTGATGGTCATAGCGATTCTGTGCCAGATGCAGCAAGGTTTCATAGGCTTTTTGTTCCGTAATACTTTCATCTGTTTTCCAAGAATCCAAATCGGTAATATCTATGCCGAATGTGCGTTGCATCGAATCATGTATATTGGCAATGTTCCAATCTTCTGGACGAGCTTTTTCAGGAATGTTTACTTCTGCAATATTTTCAACCGTATCTGCCATGATTTCTTTTACGAATTCCGTCAGGTCATCGCTGGTCATCAGTTCATTGCGTTGCTTGTAAATGACATTTCGTTGCTCGTTCATAACATTGTCGTATTTCAGCAGTTCTTTTCTGGCTTCGAAATGCCGGGCTTCCACGCGCTTTTGCGCCTTTTCCAAAGCCTTTGTAATCCAAGGATGCTTTATCGCTTCGCCAGTCTTCAGCCCCAGTGTTGTCAGCATTCCGTCAAGACGTGCTGCACCAAAAATACGCATCAAATCGTCATCCAGCGACAGGAAGAATTTGGAATCACCCGGATCCCCTTGGCGTCCGGAACGTCCGCGCAGCTGGTTGTCGATACGGCGCGATTCATGGCGTTCAGTGCCGATGACATATAGTCCGCCTGCATCAAGAACAGTTTTCTTGTCCGCTTCTATTTTTTCATAAATTTGTTTTTTCTTCTTTTCGAAATCTTTCGCTTCTGGGTCAAGCGCGGCAATTAGCTCTTCCGCGTTTCCTCCCAGCTTGATATCAGTACCGCGTCCCGCCATGTTGGTGGCAATGGTGATTGCGCCGGGCGCGCCGGCTTGTGCCACAATTTTCGCTTCGGATTCGTGATGTTTCGCATTCAAAACCGCGGGTTTTATTTTAAGTCTTTTTTCAACTACTTCTGCCAACTCTTCCGATTTTTCAATAGACACAGTTCCGACCAATACGGGCTGCTTTCGTTCGATACATTCTTTCAGCTGCGCAATAATGGCATCGAATTTTTCTTGCTTGTTGCGATATATTTCGTCGTGATGGTCGGTGCGCGCAACCGGACGATTGGTTGGAACAGATATCACGCGCAAGTTGTAAATTTCTTC